>LXOW01077074.1_pt1 | contig 13626 bp, 10 predicted proteins | sample 1368591 | NCBI WGS metagenome assembly LXOW01 (sample SAMN04884650, study PRJNA319009) | bovine gut metagenome | isolation source: Cow rumen | host: Bos taurus | place: Italy: Legnaro (PD) | collected 2014-07-09
GCTTAACTTCCGATACCGGAAGATAGCGGCCTTGGTTGGCCGCGAGGAGAAGTCCATCAAGAACGACAAGGAGCGCAAGAAGGAGGAAGTCTCCATTGCTGGCAAACTACGCAATCTGCATCGAAAACTCTTTGGGAAATTGTCGCTGAACGATCTTGAGAGAATGTTTCCTGCACTCAAGAACTGTTCGGACGAGAAGATTCACTCGATATTCTCATCCTCGATAGCTCAACAAGGCGAAGACAAATTTTTCGGTGCGGACGGCGAGGCGGATGTCGATTTGATTGAGCAGATGGGAGCGGCACTTGGAACGATGTACTTCAAGGATGTGCGGGGAGCGTGGCAACTGGAACTGAAACTGCCCTTTGAAGTTTCCGACAAGGCTCTCATCCGTGGCGTTCTTTCAGACGGCAATGGTGGCATTCCGCAGGGAACGCTTTTCTGTTGCGGAAAGAAACGCAAGATTCGCGCCAACGGACGTTTCGAGTTCCCAGTGTCGGAGTTCAAGAAGTTCTCGGATTCAAGCGAGCTGTATTTCATTCCAGTCAAAGGAAAGCAAACTAACGGCATCCCATACGTGCCGGAAGAATTTGACATGCTCCGTCCAACGCCGGAATTGCTCGAAGCATGGGCAGCGCGTAAGATGTCCGATTCCAATCCGATGGAGCTTACGGCAGACCTTCTTGATGATTTTGGATATCTGTTGCCCCAACTACTTCTAAAGGACGAGGTTCTATCGTCTTTGCCGTTCGATAGGTTTGGCGTTCCGCTGATAGACAGAAAGAATCTTCGGCGCGAATACAACGAGGCATGGGTGCTGTTTCGCGCCGTGCCGTCCATTGATTCCGATTCCCCTCTGTCTGCCGACGGATTTATGCTCCCACTTGAATGGCGGTACAATCCATACGCAGCATCTTTGCCGTGCAATCTTCTGCCATTACATTTGTCCACGCTTTCTCGACGTGTGTTGCTCGCCATCAATGAAACCGGTAATGATTCGGAGGAGTGCAAACAGGCAAGATGGCAGCTCAACCCATCTATTCGATTCTTTGATGACCGCGTTGATTTTAGCGTTCCCGGACTGCTTGGACGGTGCGAGTCCGATGTCGCATCGGCAACTGGTGCGCTGGCCGTCGCGCTTATTTATGCGCAGAACGATGTCCACTACGTCGGGTGGCCTTTTGTCTCGCTCAAATACGATTTTGCGGAGAAGAGAACTCAAGGTGTAGGAGGCATTGGACAGAAACTTGCGCTGACGGCCTCTTTCGGAGGAAGGTCGCTTGCAATCTCGCCTGATCAGGAGGGGGTCACTTCCGACCGGCGTGATGTTGAGGTCCGGGCGGTGAGTGAGCGGACATTGCGCCAAATCGCGGAGGACGTTGCCTTTTATCATCTGCGTAGTCTGCAGCCGTCCAACAAAGTGCAGTTCAAGTCTGTCGATCCCGAAATCCTTGCGCCCCGCCGGAAACTTGCAAGGAAGTTGTTTGAACTTGCCAACGACGAAGATGTATTGAATGACACTGGTACGTTTGTGGTGTTGTTTGGCGGGCCTGGAATGGGCAAAAGCGTCCTTATGTGGCTTCTCCGCGAACGCTGTACCACAAGCCACCGCGCCATCGGATATGTGTGCCAGGCGGGACGTGCCAATCAGGGCTGGGAGTTTGTGAAGTCGCTCACGTATGGCATCGCCTCAACCTTCGGTGAGGAGACAGGAGAACTGCTATCTGCAGATATTCCCGACACGCCGCCCAAGGGGGATGCTCTTCGGGATGCCTACCGTAATCTTGTAGTGAATCCGCTTAGACGAATTTCCGGGAGGTTCAACAAGAAAGAGAAGTTGTTTGTTCTTGTGGATGGCCTTGATGAAGATGCCACTGGCGTCGTGGCAGACCTTCTCCTTGATGGTGACTTGAAACTGCCGCCAAAAATTGCGGTCGTTGTGTCATCACGGCATATAGTGCAGGACGAGGACAGGCTTGAGTCCGCTGCAACGGAAATACTCGATCTTGACGAGCAGGACACCGAGTGCGCACGAGACGTTCGGATGGATGTCCGTACATACATAGACCAATGGCTGCTCACGAACGAGTCCGTGAATGACTGGCTGATGCGGGAGAGTCTAGCTTCTGAAGAGGTAAAGGATGCGATTCTCGACAAGGATAGGTCGTTCCTGTACGCCTCGTATGTTCTTTCAGGGATTGCCGATGGGCGATATGGCGTTCGCAAGGAATGGGACAAGCCTATCACCATCACATATTTTGCCGAGAACCTGCCGGCAGATTTGAAGACATGCTTTTACGATGCGTTCAAGGCGAGATTTCCAGACAGCAGGTCTTATGGCAAGGTGAAGACACTTCTGCGGCAGCTCGTCCGTAAGGGGCGCATAGGCGAGGCAGACGCGAGTCGCAAGGCCGTTGTCGGAGAAGAGACGCTGGGGGCAGTTCTCAAGGCTCTGCGTGGGTATGCTGTTGTGACCGATGGCGAAATTTCGCTTTCGAGCGAGGCGTTGCGCATGTGGCTCAGGGACTCGACACACAATGCGGAGTTTGGAGTGTGAGGGCGATTTTGTCATATCGGTATTTCTGCTCCTTCTATGTGGGCATGGACGGGATGAACCCGACCCACTAACAAGGAGTAATAAAAATGGAAAACGAAGTAAGACAGATCGCGGAAACCGTCCGCAAGATGAAAGAGATGGGCCTTGCCGTGCCGTCCGAGGTGACAGACGCTTTGGCGGCATTCGACAATCCTGTTTACAAAGTCGGCATTGTTGGACGGTTCCAGGTCGGCAAAAGCCACCTCGTGAACGAGGCATTCCTCAACCAGAACCTGCTTCTCAAGGAGGGCGTTGGACTCTGCACAACCGCCGTGACAACGGAAGTCGCGTTTGGGACTGCGCCAAAGCTGACGGTGACGTACAAGGATGGACGTCCCGCCAAGGTCGTGCTGAATCCGCAAGCAGAGGACATCCGCGCCGCCACGAGTTCCGAAGCGCCCGAAGTCCGAGAGAAGATTGTGGCAGAGACGGAGAGCGTCCGGCTGGAGTGGCCGTGCGAGGCGCTGAGGAATTTTACCGTGTTTGACACGGCTGGAATCGACGATCCCAATCCTGAACTTCTGCGGCTCACGACTTACAAGACCGTTCCGCAGATGGATGTGGCTGTGATGGTTGTCGGCGCAAAGGCTCTCTCGGCTTGCGAGATCAACTTCCTTCGGAAAAACATCTTCAAGTATGGTATCGGGCGCATCATGGTGCTAGTCTCGTACAATCCGGAGCGTGATTCACTCTCCGAAAAGGGACGCGCAGAGCTGCTTGATGCCATCCGTGCGCAGCTCGCCGAAATTGGACGTGAGAACATATCCGTCAAGATGGTTTGCTATGGTGGCGACGGGTGCGACGACATCGTCAATTCCGCCGCCGCAGTACGCATGGAGGTTCAGGCGTTCGCGGAGAACGTTGCCAAGTCGAATAGGCTCGCAAAAATCAAGGTGCAGCTCCGCAAGATTCTCTCCGGTCGCTTGCAGGACTTAGACTTCCGCCGTTCGCTTGCCGACAAGGACGCCGCGCAGATCGCCGAGATCCGCAAACGGTGCGCCGACCTCGCAAGTGAAATGAAGAACGCCCGCGACGAGATGCAGGATGACTTCGACGGGACAATCCACTCCATCAAGCAGGAACAGGCGATTCGATTCCGTTCGGCCTGCATGGAGGCGGCGAACCGCTACATGAAGGGATTTGAAGGATGCTCCGACCTTGGTGATGCGCAGGAATACTTCGCCAAGATGCAGGAACTCATCGTCCCGGAGGTGGAAAGCCTCGCCGTGGATCGTTTTGAGGACATCCGCACTTCAGTCTCCCGCAAGCTTGAGGAATATAGCTCGCGCATTCAGTCTGTTTGCGAGAAGACCCGGCTCCCCACTGCGGGATTCACGCCAGATATCGAACTTGACGGCGGGTTTTNNTCCGCCGCCGTGACTGTTGCGGACTATCTCGTGACGATGCTGTTGCTTCCTGGCGGACTATTTATGTCGTGGTGTCTGCGTTTCCTTGCGGGGCGCATCCCCGGCGTGAGGCGCATTACCCCGTCAGCGCTTGTGAAGGAGCACTTCGTCGAGACCATCCGCAGTTCGCTTGGCACGGAGCTGGAGAAGACAGTCGACGCGTTCCGCGACAACATTGGCGACGCGCTTCAGACGCTCAAGACGGAAATTTTCAAGACCGTAAATGCGGAGATTGACGAATTGACCAACAAGGCGGCGAGTGCCGCCGACATCCGCCATGATGGCAGAGAGGCGGACGACAGACAAGCTATCACGGAGGAGATTACGCGTTGCGGCGAACTGCTGGCGGCTGTGTAACGAAGTGCCGGGAGGGGTGGGAAGACCCCTCCCGGCAATGAAGAAAGGACACGATATGGACGCAAAGAAATACGAAGAAAGAAGAAACGAACTGGTGCGGCTGATCGACAAGGGATTGTCGCTCGGTCCCATGCCGCTACCACAGAAGACGGTCGCCGCACTCAAGGAAGTGCGGCGGAAGGTGTTTGAAAACCAGTTCAGGATTGTCCTTGTGTCCGGTTTCCAATGCGGCAAGTCTACTACTTTCAACATGATGTGCGACGGACGCGAAATCAGTCCGCGCGGTTTGAAAGTCCAGACAAGCGCAACGGTTGTCTCGGTCCAAAACACAATTGACGCGGAGAAGGCTGATAAAGCATCCGTCGTTTGGCGCACGAATCGCGAACTGACGCTTATCTTTGCCAAGCATCTTTTGCGGTATTTCAAGGAAATCGAGCCTGAGCGCTTTCGAGGGGTGAATCAGGCCGAGAAACTCGCCGATGCCCTGAAATACCCGGCGGACATTCCGCTGGTCAAAAAGGCGTTGCGGAAATGTGTCGCAGACATCACCAACCTTGCTGACGAAGAGCAAGAGAAGATGGACGCATTGCGGATGGCTCATCTGATTTCCGAGTTCTACTCCGATCCGTGGATTTTGGAACTCAAGAAACGTACCGATTTCACGGTCGAGAACATTGCCGAACTGATTTGCTTCCCGCAGAACTACCACAGGAAGTGGATTGGAGAAAAGAAGACGCCATACAAGGCCGAAGAGTGTGCATTCGTGTTTGTCAGGCAAGTTCATTGCTTCATACAGTCTGAAAACCTCAAGCGGACAGGCAGTGTCCTCATTGACTGCCCCGGTCTTTTTGCCAGCGCGTATGACACTTCCGTTGCATTCGAGATTCTGGAGAACGCCGACGTCGTTTGGTACATTCTTAATGGCAAAGCTGTGGGCGAAGATGAAATGAAGGCGTTTAAGGCCATATCGGCAGCGAAGCCGGACAATGTCTTCCTGAGCGTCAACCTTGTTGAGAATGGGTCGCGGCAGGTTGAAACGGCTGTTTTGTCTGATTATGTAAGGAGGCTCGGAGAGGTGCTAGGTAAAGAACTATATCCTAGCGATTTCCATATATACCACGCCTTGTTGGGTCTTACGGCATTGCAGGCAAGGAAGATAAAGAGCGGCACATTGGACGCACATTCGCGCCGTGAAATCATGCGGATTGCTGCGGGATGCCAAAACGAAACAAGCAACATGGAGGCTGCATTAGACATGGAGGGTACATTAGGAGAGACGGTTTACTCGTCGCTCATGGGTGCCTATGGCATGACTTTGCGCAACGCCGCCAGGGTTGACTTGTTTGATGATAATGGCGAAGGGATTGCTATTTGCCTTGATAAAAGTGGTATTGAAAAAATCGTCTCAACCGTTGAGAACGAGGTGGTCGCGAAAAAGGCCAAGAGCATACTCATCGATAATGGCGCGAAGAAAGCGGTAGAGTTGATTCAAGCTGTTGAAAGCGACTTCAAGGTCGCGGAGACTGTGGCGGAAAAGGACGAGGCCGACATGCAGACCGCGTTCGAGGAAGCGCAAGGACGACTCGACAATTTCCAGAAATTCTGTGAAGAACAGCTTGAGCTGTTGCAAGGCAAGAGCATTGACCATTCCCTTGCGTTGGATTACTGGAGCGAGGTCATCTACAGCAGCATCGAAGAAGTCGCAGACAAGGCGGCTGATGCCATCGCCAAGTGCAACTGCAACGAGGTTCGCAGCGACCTGAACGAACAGATCATTAACGACACGTTTGCAGAGGTGGTAAAACCAAAGGCTACTGCGTGGGCAGATAGAATAAAGAACGGACGACATACGCTCTTCAACGAACTTGTGACCTCGAAGATGCAGCACGTTATTCGCGAGACAACGCGCCAGTGGGAGTTGGTCATCAAGGACCAGCCGATTCTTGCCGGTCTGCCATCGCCGTCGCCAATGATCGGAACGGAGGTTATCAGCACGGAGCTGATTGAGAATGTAGTGGCGCAGGCTCCGGGTGTAAGTTCCGACGTCATCGTAGGGGCATCTACCGGCGTGGCCATAGGCGCGTTTGTCGGCAGTTTTGTATTTCCGTTTATAGGCACTTATCTCGGCGGGGCAATCGGCGGGCTAATTGGTGCCATAATCGGCGATGGAACGGGAACCGACAAGCGCAAGCAGAAGATTCGTGAAGGAGTGCGTACTGGATTGCGCGAGTACGTCGGTGCGGAAGAACAAGTCAACGCCATTGTTGCCAAACAGGAGAAGAGGATCGAGGCGTTGAGGATTGGAATCGTCGCGGCGTTCCGCAAGGCGTTCGACAAGCCGATGGAGACTTTGCGCCAGCGCCATCAAGAGGCCCAGAATCTGTTTGCGGCGAAACAGCGTCAGCGTCAAGACATCGCGGATATGCACCACCAGTTCCGAATTGAGAAGCTCGAACCGCTACGCCTTGAGATTAGTCGATTCGAAGCGACTGTCGCAAGAGATCTAAAGAATGGCCACTCGAAGTAGATAGGTGGAATTGTGTAGGCTTTGTGATGTGTTTGGGCTGTCATGAGGTCGGAAGAGGTTGTGATTTATAAACGAAGAAGAAAGGAGTGGTTAGAAATGAACATCACGACACCTGAACTTCATGCGGGATGGAACTCCGAGTTGGAGATGTTCCTTACGGAGGTAGAATACCATGAGGAATTGACCTTTGATGGTGATATCCCGGCTTATGGGGATGCGTCAATATTGTTTTCGTTTGTTGGTGATCCGTTGAAAAGAGTAATTCGCGGTTATGCGCAATGGCCTACTGAAATCAAGAAGGGCAAGGCATGGGCGGAAGTAAATGAAAACGTCTGGCTTGATGTCGGCGCCGGACTCAATAGCCATGTACAGCCGACGGATGAACCGACGGTTCTTTTAAGGGGCACACAGACGCCTTCGTCGTCGGAAAGTATTGTCCGCGTGGTGAGAGGGCCAAATGATTCGCCGAGTAGTGACTATGAGGTGTGTGTGGACGGGATTGATGCAATATGGACGTTGAGCTGCTATCCTGACATGCCGAGGTATCCTGTTGGAACACACCTGAAGATTTCGGGCGATCCCGAGATATGGAAGCCGCAACCGGTTGAAGGCAGAGACTGGGCGACACTGCTGAAAGGTCACCCACAGTTTGCTGCGAAATGCGACTGGACTAGGTTTACCGGAAGAGATTGGTCTATCATCCTTGATGCATGTCCTCAATTTGTTGAGATGTTAGGGCGTGCCAATTTAACCAAGTATGATTGGGAGACTCTTTTCTCGTCGCATCCACAACTTGCCGCCAGATTCGGTTTGAACAAATGCGGTGTGCATGATGGAGGGCCTGTGTGAACGTTGCTGGAAGGTAAAATGCGCCAGAATATGCGAAATGGTGGTATTTCATGAATAAGGACTATCCAGACATCCCTATGCCCTATTTGGGTTCATACGGAAGAAATCTTACATCGGTTGCATTCGCATCTGGCAATTTTTGCCTAAAGTTACCAGATGGATTCGCAAGGAATCCTATGGTAGCTAATATTTCTGAATGGAACAATGGATTTTGCTTTAGCGGAAGATCTGAAGTGGAGTGGGTGTATGTCGAACACTTAAGGATGGCTACAGGTCACGAAAGCGACAATATCGAAAACTGGGTAGAAGTCGGCACGGCATTGCTCGGCAAGCCACATCTGCATTCACCTGACTATCTTGCTAGTCATGACAGCGAGGTCCTTAGCTTCGAGAAAGTCCCTGCAATAAGCCGGATGTTTATGCAGCGGCACAGCGCCGACGACATGATAACATACATTGGCACAATCCGTTACAAGAAGGTTGTCTGTCGCTTGTTTATTTTGTGCCTTAGGCGTGGCAACGAGAGTTGGATGGTTGAGTATGTCTTCCCCGCGTACATATCGAAAAACAGAACCGATGGCGGCCGGATTATAATCAATGAACTTCGTCATCCCGACAGAGAAGAGAATGTCTCATTAAAGGCATCTCTGGGCGAAATGCAGCTGGCAGGAGTAGTGCTAGGAAATTTTCGCGCATACGATGCACGACAATGCTTTCTTTGCACCAAAATCGTCTCTGACGATGAATCATTAGAGGTCAAGATGGATGATGTTAAAGTTTTCGATGATATGCCATTACGCGGAAGCGCAAACATCACAGTTCCTTGTTGTAGCAAATGCCTTGCCCAAATTGACGCAAATGGAGTTGACCTTGAGTGCCTCAAGTCTAACGAAGTTGTGTCAAAGACTCTTCAGGACGGCGGAAGATTTAACGAAGAATGGATGCAAATGCATGCGGGAAGTAAATTATAAGAACAGCAAAAAATGAACTTGATGCAACATAGAGGTAATAGGTCAAGAGGAATAGCAGTTTTCGTGTCGGGGGCGGTCTTGGCGCTGTGTCTTGCGGCGGTTGTCGCCGTCCGCTTCCAGACATACGATCCCTCGGCGTCAGCGGGGAGTGAGACGATTTTCGACTTCTGCCTCCTCGCCGGTATGTGGCTTGTTCCATTCGCATCGGTGTGCTTTGCTAAGAGGCTGTTTGAGGGACATTGGTTTCGATTTGCGCTTTCATGGCTTGTTGGCTTTCTAATCCCCTGGTTGTTGCTTGTTTATGAAACGTACTTCCCCCATGCCCCGCCGGAAGGTAGCTATTGCACGGAGGGAGAGCAGTGTTTTCTATCTGCAATATTTATCGCCATTATAACAGGGGTGATCAATGTTGCTGATTCATTTGTGGAGCGCATGCTTTGTAAGCTGGGCAATGGTGCTGATGGCATGAAAGGATCCGCCGTTTTAGAAACGAGACATCAGAATGGTCACATTAATTGTCGATAACAGGTAGATAGCCATGGATATAGCGAAGTTGGCAGAGCTTGGAATCCGCAATCTGCACGAGGTCTTTGGAAGGGGCGCGAGGGGCGAGACTCTTGCTCGGGGATTCTGTTCCGACGAAGCGTTGGTGCATGTGCGCAAGGCAGGAATCACCAACGTGGTTGATCTTCGCACGGCAGACCACAATGCAAGGCTGTCTGCCAGATGCGCCGCCGTGGGGCTTGGATACGACCATATTCCGATAGATGCGTCGAGTACGTCGCCAGACGTGCTTCAAGCAGGCCTCTCACGACTCTTTGAGATTGTGGATGGCGGCGGATTTTACATTTCATGTCAGCAGGGCTTGCACCGTACAGACATTGCGCTTGCCCTTTACTATTTTTACCATGATGACGGCGAGATCCCGGAAATGGTGGGGCATCGCACAAAAGGTTGCCTGCGTTGCGACGACATCATGCGCAGGGTCAACACCATGCGTCCATTCTTTCCAGGGATTCCCGAGGCGGCTTTCGTCGAACGACGTCGGCGTTTCCTTAGCCGCAACAGGGAGTTCGTCCAAGATGCTGTTCTGGGCGCGGGCGATTGTGTGAAGAGTGCAATCAACATGTCATATCGGCATTAAAGTGGTGTCTATGCCTAGTGAAGGGATTTTGCAAATGAAAATACAATGTCTGCCAAGAACGTGGTTTGAGCAAATCAAAGGAACGGTGCTTGAGGAACAAGTGCTGGCCCACAACAAGGTCGTGTCCATCCAGTCGCGTAGCGGCTGGGATTCTGAACCGCCGTTTTCGGAGGAAGGCTTGAAGTCGCCGAATCTTTTGTGCCTCACTTTTGATGATGTGACGGACTATTCAGACCTCTACGACGGCGAGAAAATTGCGAAATTCCGATCGGTCATGGCGCAGAAGATTTTGAAGCACGTCGGGCACGGCTCGTGGCCTGTGCTGATCCATTGCACGGAGGGTGTCTCGCGCAGCGGCGCTGTTGCCAGCGTTCTCGACCACTACTGGAACTTCGTGTGGGACAAGAAGCCGGAAGACCATGAGTATTTCAAGCGCGTGAACCCGAAAATCGACCCCAACCCCGTCGTTGAGGAAATCTTCACGGAATACATTGAGACTGGATACATGGACGAGGTGCAATGAGTGATAGCATCAAACCTTGGCTGACGAAGGAGCGGCTTTTCGGCGAGATTGAGTTCTGCGATACAGTTTGCCCGGAACGGCAATACGACGGACTGCATCTAATAGCGCAGGAGATGGAGTCGTCGGATTTTGTCCCGAAGAACACAACGGAGCAGATAATTCGCTTTGACGAGGAAGAGCAGTTTGTCGTATGGGAGGCGTCTTGCCCCGACTGGCAAATTCCAGACATCGGCAAGGCATATCGTTTCGCGGCAGATTGGATGAGACATCACCCGAAGGATACCGTCATCGTGGACGAGAAGTCGCGGCGGATTACATGGCGCAGGTCGTTTCGTACCGAATGGGTCGAGGATGACGACGCGCTCGATACGCTTTCGCAATTCTATCTGACCGATTCGATGGGGTCGGCCACGGAATGTCTCAACGCCGCACAGCTTGCCCTAGGCGGTTTTTAGCTTTTTCGCAAACCTTCGTGTCATATCTGCCGCCGCAAGGTGTCTATGTCTGACAGAGAGCCAAGAAGGTTCTCGTATGAAAAAGAAAGGACATAGTCATGGGCAACTACAAGGAAAACATGGAAGTCGTCAAGAAGTTTCTTGATGATAACGACTGGCATTACGATATGCAAGACCACGGTCGCGTGGGCGTTTTCATGGGAGGAGTAGGTGGATTCAAGGGGATGTACAACTCGTTCAGGTTCATCCTGTTTGTCGGGGATGACGAACTTCAGAATTACGCGATGTTTCCCGCGTCCGCTAAGGACAAGCTCCCAGAGATGGCGGAGTTCATCACCCGTGCCAACTACGGACTCAAGTACGGCGGCTTCGAAATGGACTGGAAAGATGGGGAGGTGCGTTTCCATCTCGCATTCCCGATGACAGCTGTTCGTGTGGACGAGATGATTCTACCGACGCTTCTCATGGCTCCGCCGAGGGTACTTGACCAGTATTCAAAAGGTTTCACTGCGGTGCTGATGGGCTTGAAGACACCCGCCGACGCCATAAAGGACTGCGAGGGGGACTGATAATGAGCATAAGGAAGAACACCAAGATACTTGCCAAGTTCTTCAAAAAGGACGGTTGGCGATACGAGTTTGACGAGAAGGCCAATCTCTTCAGGTGTGGTGTCCTGATTGGCAATGCGGTTGGCAATGTCGACATATTCTTGAGCGTGGCCGAGGATCGTGTCACTTGCATGTACATTCTCCCACTATCTGCACCAGAAGAAACCCGCACCGCCGTCTCGGAACTCGTCTGCAGGCTAGGGTACAAGCTTGCCTTCGGATCGTTCGACATGGACTTCGACGATGGCGAACTGCGCTACCGCTATGTCATGCCGTCGGAGGAGCTTGAGGCGGACCCGATGGAGAAGGCGCAGCGGCTTCTTTATCTCCCTCACACGATGGTCACACGGTACGGTCCTGCGTTCATCAAGGTCGTGCTTGGCGCACGGACGCCGAAAGAGGCGATCAAGGAGGCAGAAGGCGATGTCGACGGCGGCGATGCGCCCGTAAAGCCAGATGACGAACGCCCTAATAGACACGACGAGCCGCCGCCTTCGGCGGAAGTCCCTGTTCCCGTGCGCGACTACACGCTTGACGGGCTTTCCATCAAGGGCGACATCCCGCTTGCCAAGGTAGTCGCAGCCGTAAAGAACTTCCGAAAGATGCAGGCAGATGCGGAAACATCACTGCCAGACCGCCCCCGCATGAACCTTCTTCTCTGGGGGCCGCCTGGCACTGGCAAGACGGAGTTCGTGAACTATCTTGGCCAGCAGCTTGGCTGCAAGGTTGTTGTGAAGATGGCGAGCGATCTGCTCGATCACTGGGTCGGCAAGACGGAGAAGGCAATCCGCGCGGCATTCGAGGAGGCGGAGGAGGAGAATGCGATTCTTTTTCTCGACGAGCTTGACGGACTAATGCAGGATCGGACGGGAGCGACTGCGAATTGGGAGATTACGCAGGTGAACGAGTTGCTGGACTGCATGGAGCGGTTCAAGGGCGTCATGGTCGGGGCGACTAATTTCATGGATCATCTTGATGCCGCCGTTCTTCGCCGCTTCACCTACAAGCTCGAGTTCGGCTATCTTGAACCGTCTGGGAAGCATATATTCTTCGACCGTGCGTTCAAGACCCCGCTAACCGAGAAAGATACAAGGCGCCTCGACGCCATCCCCAACCTTGCGCCAGGTGACTTCAAGACCGTCAGCCAACGGTTTTTCTACCTTGGCGATGAGGTGGGAAACGAGGAACGGTTGTCCGCCCTTGAGCAGGAGGTCGCCCTCAAGACGGGAACGCACAAGGTCTGCCTTGGATTTTCAGCAGCATAATTAAGGAGGGGGAAACTATGGAAAAGAAGCAATGCAATTCAATAGTCGTCGTACTGGTCATTGCGACGGCGGCGTTGGCGGCGATGGGATGCTGGTTCTGCTGGCATTGCCCGGCAAGATGCTTGTGGCCGCATGACTTGTTCTGGAAGCAGGTTGTGGCGAATGGACTTGGGCTTGCCGTGTTTGCGACGGTTGCCGCTTTGGGCTGGCGGCGATGTCTCAAGGTCGCGCCATGGCTTATGGGGCTCTGGCTTCTTGCCTTTGTGATGGCAAAGTTTGGCAGGCCGATAAACGGAACGTATCGGTGGCTTTGCCTTAGTGGCATTTTCCCACGACCATTTAACATATTAAATATCAATGTCATGACATGCTTCGTGCCTGTGCTGGCACTTTTCGTCGCATGGCTGCATGAAAAATGTTGGGTGCGGCGATGGATGGCGTGGGGTGCCGTTGCAGTTGTGGCCGTCGGCGCTGTGTGCTACGTATTTGGCAGTGAGAGCCGCATGATGCGCATTGTGTCGTTTCTGCATCCGTCGGAAGACACCTTCAGATATTTGTACATGGGGGAGCAGATGCGTTCTGCGGTTTCCGTCGCCAACTGGTTTGGGAATGCTGGGCGCGGATTGTGGTTGCTGCCATGTCATGAGAGTGACGGCGTGATGGCGGCGTCGGCTTTGCTTTTCGGGAAATGGTTCCCGGCGACAGTGTGCATGCTGTTCGGCGTTGCCGGGGCGTTGCTGACGTTGCTTTGGAGGGGTGTCGATGATGCGTCGAAGCGTTGGTATCTATTGCTCTTCGCGATGTGGCTTCTCGTTCCTGCAGCGTATTGCCACTTTCAGTCATTGGGGCTGCTGCCTGTCGCTGGCTTTTCCCCTGCCCTTGTCGGGGCGAGCGGCACGGCGGTTGTAATGGCGTGGTTGGGGAT
>LXOW01088355.1_pt1 | contig 13625 bp, 12 predicted proteins | sample 1368591 | NCBI WGS metagenome assembly LXOW01 (sample SAMN04884650, study PRJNA319009) | bovine gut metagenome | isolation source: Cow rumen | host: Bos taurus | place: Italy: Legnaro (PD) | collected 2014-07-09
GCAGGGGACCTATTCGGCCCTTTTGTCCGACAAGGGTGGGGACAATGAGTACAATCTGGAGCTCCGGCTGGGAATCCGTCCGGAAGCCGGGAAGGACGCGTATGTCTTTTCCCAGGCGTTCGTGGTGAAAGGGGAGAATGCCGGAACCCACGGCGTGGTTTTGAACACCGGCCTTCCCGTGATGTACCTGGATACGGATCAGGCGGCATCTATTGTATCCAAGGAAGACTATGTTCCGGCGGTCTTTTCCATCCGTAGCGAAGATCCCCTCGAGCGGTTGGGAGAGACGGTGTGTTCCGTCCGGGGCCGGGGAAATACCACCTGGGAGTGGCCCAAGAAGCCCTATCTCATCAAGTTGGACAAGAAGGAGTCCCTCCTGGGGATGCCCAAACACAAACGCTGGGTTTTGCTGGCCAATTTCATGGACCGCACCCTTATGCGCAACCTGGTATCCATGAGAGTAGCATCCATGACCGGTTTGGACTGGACCCCCCGTTGCCGGAGCATAGAGCTGGTCCTGAACGGGAAGCATGTGGGTAATTATCTGCTCATCGAACAGGTCCGGGTGGACAAGAACCGGGTGCCCGTCACGGAAATGACTCCGGAAGACAATGAAGGAGAAGCGCTGACGGGAGGCTATCTGCTGGAACTGGATTTCCACTATGACAATGAGGTGCAGTGGAAAGACCCTCACGGGCACGGTTACCAGGCCGGTTTTGAGGCTTCCATTCCCTTCGGGGTCAAATATCCCGACCCGGATGACCTGACGCCGTCACAGTTGAGTTATATCCAGGGATTCATTTCCATGGCTGCAGGAGCCCTCTACGGAGCGGGTTTTACAGATCCGGAAAAGGGCTATGCGGCATACCTGGATGTGGATTCATTCATAGACTACTGGCTGGTGTTCGAAGTGATGGGGAACCACGAGTTGGGCAACCCCGGCAGCGTGTTTTTCCACAAAGACCGGGGAGGAAAGCTCAAGGCTGGTCCTTGCTGGGACTTTGACTGGGGGATTCTCTCTTACAAAACCTCTCCTCATGCGCAGACCGGACTCATTAACTTGAAATCCATCTGGTATGACCGTTTGTTCGAAGACCCTTCTTTCCGGGAGAAAGCCCGGTCGCGTTTCCGCGAACTGTTACCCTTGTTGCAGACCATCCCGGCCTATATGGAGGAGACTCGTGAACAACTCCGGCCGTCGGCCACGCTGAATTTCAAAATGTGGAACCCCGTCCTGGATGCGTCCATGAACGGCGGCCAAATTGTGAACGGCGACGAGGCCATGAGTTTCGACGACGCCGTAGACCGTCTGATCACTATTTTTGAAGAAAGACTTTCCGTCATTGCCGACACCCTTTGATGTATGAAATCCATCCATTTGCTATATCCTGCCTTTGCCGCCGTGCTGTTATGCTGTTCCGGTTCTAAACCGGATCCCGAACCCCGGCCCCAGCCGCCCACCCCTCCTGTTGAGGTAAAACAGGCCATGGTATATACTACCACTACCACCGGGTCCCGATTCTCCAGCACTACCGTGAATCTTGGAAAAGCCGAAGAAGTGAACTTCTACAAAGTAGAGCGCACGGACCAGACTTTCCAGACGGTGGACGGGTTTGGGATGGCGGTTACCCAGGCTAGTTGTTACAACCTCCTGCAGATGCCCCAGCAGGAGCGTGATGCCTTCCTGGAGGAAATCTTCAGCCGCGAAAAAGGGTTGGGCGTTTCCCTCATCCGGGTCTGCATAGGCGGTTCCGACTTCTCGCTGGATGAATTCACCTGGTGCGACACCCGGGGGATGGAGAACTTCGCCGTTCACCAGTCGGATATACAGTATCTTTTTCCCATCCTGGACCAGATTTTCAAGATCAATCCCGCGGTGAAAATCATAGGCTCTCCCTGGAGTTGCCCCCGCTGGATGAAAATGTCCGAAGACGGGAAAACCATTCCTTATAATAGTTGGACCGGTGGCCGCCTGAACCCGCTTTACTACCAGGACTACGCTACATACTTTGTCAAGTGGATCCAGGAAATGGAAAGCAGGGGATACCCCATCTATGCCGTCACTCTTCAGAACGAGCCACTCAACGGTGGGAATTCCATGTCTCTGGTTATGCCCTGGGAAGACCAGTTGGACTTTCTCAAGCAGGCTGTGGGTCCGGCCTTTCAGACTGCAGGCCTCAAGACCAAGATCCTGCTGTACGATCACAACTACAATTACGACAATATAAGTTCCCAGGTAGATTATCCGCTCCATATCCTGGAGGACCCCGAGGCTGCCCGGTATGCCGCCGGAACGGCCTGGCACAATTACGGAGGCAGCGTGGGGGTTCTGGACCGTATCAACAGCAAGTTTCCGGACAAGGAAATCTACTTTACGGAAGCCTCCATCGGCACCTGGAACTATAACTTTGACATCTGCCTCATCAGCGATTTCCGGGATATCTTCCTGGGAACGCTGGCCCGTCAGGGCAAAGGGGTCACCCTTTGGAACCTGATGCTGGACGACGAACACAAACCCTACCGGCCTGGCGGCTGCGGTACGTGTTGGGGGGCGGTGAGCCTCTCTTCGCGGGACCATAAGACCATCGTGCGCAATTCCCACTACTACAATGTGGCCCATTGCTCCAAGGTGCTCCAGCCGGGAGCCGTGCGTGTAGGAACCTCTGGATATGAAACCGCCGGACTCCTCTACCAGTGGTATCAGAACCCGGACGGCAGCCAGGCGCTACTCATCCTCAACGACAACTCATCCGAAGTGCGGATGAATGTCATCAGTGGAAAGTATTCGCTGGCGCTAAAAGTGCCGGCGAAGGGTCTCCAGTCTGTTGTCTGGAAACCTTAATCCTCCCAAGTTAATATTCGGGATCCGTCCGGCAGGACGGAGATGTGTATTTTGAGGGTCTCTTCAGGAAGGAGGCCCTCAATGTTTTCCGGCCATTCCATCAGGCAAAGTTCCCCGGAATCCAGATAGTCGTACAGGCCGATGTCCAACGCTTCAGCCGGCTTGTCAATCCGATAGAAATCAAAGTGAAAGATGGGTTGTCCCTGCCCTCCGCGGTACTCGTTCACAATGGCGAAGGTAGGGGAGCTCACGGCGTCTTCCTGTACACCCAGCGCCTTGCAGACAGCCGTGGTAAACGTGGTCTTTCCCGCTCCCATAGGTGCGTAGAACGCTATCAGCGAATGTTCCTCAGTCTCTTTCAGGAACGCTTCCGCAGCCCTGTCCAGGTCTTCCAGGCCCTGTATGATAATCTGATGCTTCATAGTACTGCAGCCGAGATGGCCCGGTTAATGAATTCATTAAGACTTATTCCAAGTTCTCGGGCCTTCAATGCGGCCTTTTCATGCAATTGGGAACCAATTCTGATGACTGTTTTTCCACTATAGGGCTTTTCTGGCTGTTTTCCATTCTGTTCACAATGCAGCAGGTAGTCATCAACGCCCTCCTCAAAATCCTTTTTCAGGCTATCGGCAGAGTTGCCTTCATAGCTAATACCGTCGCGATTAAGCCCCAGAACGTGGCCGAAGAAGTAATTTTCTTCTTCGTCATATTCTACACTCCCGGTGTAGCCTTTGTAATGCAAAAACCCCATTATATAAGCTTTAAATCTTTTAAATATTGATAGATATCTTTTAAGGCCGTCTTTTTGATTACATTTCCCGGATGTGGTTTATGGAGGTTGTAATAATCAGTCCCTTTTTCCAGCCTAACCCGGGAACCGGAAGTCACGCCCTTATTGTTAACCGTGAAGCCCAGGATGTTAAATAGCCTTACCAGCTCATCAAAGGTAAAGTCACTAGGTAACGTTTTGAAACGCTCTTTTAGTTTTTCTTTTGTTGACATGGCAAAGATACTAAATATGGTACTAATTTACAAATCCAGAATATTCCTCCGGTCCAGGAAGCGGTAGCTGGCGGCTTCGGCCAGATGGGCGGGGCCGATGTCGGGGCTTCCTGAGAGGTCGGCGATGGTGCGGGCTATCTTGATGATGCGGGTATAGGCCCGGGCGCTTAGCCCCAGCTTGTCTATGAGTCTCTCCAGCAGTTCCTTACAGGATTCGTCCAAGGGGCAGAATGCCTCCAGCTGCTTGGAAGACATCTCGGCATTGGTAAAGATGCCGCTTCCGGCGAAGCGTTCCCGCTGTATCTCGCGGGCGCGAAGCACCCTTTGGGCAATGGCGGCCGAGGGTTCCGCCTTCCCACCCCTCACCAGGGCCGATGTCTCCACGGGATGAACCCAGATTTGGATGTCTATCCGGTCCATAATCGGCCCGGAGAGCTTGGAAAGGTAACCGGCGCGCTGGCCGACCGTACAGGAGCAGCGGTCGCCCTCTCCGTAATAGCCGCAGGGGCAGGGATTTGACGCCGCCACCAGCATGAACGAAGCCGGGTATTCAATCTTGGCCTTGAGCCGTGAAATGGTCACTTTACGGTCTTCCATCGGCCCCCGTAACGCCTCCAGCGTGCTCTTGGGCGCTTCGCAGAATTCATCGGCAAAGAGCACGCCGTTCGTGGCCAGGGACACCTCCCCGGGCAGGATGTTCTCCCCGCTGCCTCCGCCCAGCATGGCCGCTTTGGAGGCCGATATGTGCGGCGCGCGGAAAGGCCGGTTGCGCATCAGTCCCACGCCTCCGCCGGCGCGTCCGGCCACGGAGTAAACCTTGGAAGTGATGGCACTCTCTTCCCGCGTCATGGGCGGGAGAATGCCCGCCATAGCCTTGGCGATGGAACTTTTCCCGGATCCGGGTGCGCCGATGAGAAGTACATTGTGTCCGCCGCTGCAGGCAATCTCCACCCCGCGTTTGGCCCCATCCTGGCCAATGATATCGGCAAAATCCATATAGGAAATCGGATGCTCAGGCTGTTCCTGGATGGCACGCCTGTAAGCCTCTGTGTTCCAGATCAGAAGGTCAGAAACCTCCTCGTCGCCTGACAGAATGCGCAAGACGTCGTCCAGCGTGCGCACACCAAAGAGCTGCGTTTCCGTATAATCAACGGCCTCCAGGGCCGATTCCTCCGGCAGGATACATCCCTTGAGCCCCAGCTTCTGCGCCAGTTCCACCATGGGCAGGGCGCCGCTTACCGGCCTGACGCCTGCATCCAGGCCCAATTCTCCCATAATGAGGTATTTCTCCAGCTCGGGCATAGCCCTTTGCCCAGATGCGGCAATGATGCCCAGCGCAATGGGAATGTCGTACCCACTGCCCTGCTTATGCATATCGGCGGGAGCCAGGTTGATGACAATCTTTTTTCCAGGCACGTGGAAGCCCCGGGCCTGCAGGGCCGTCACCGTCCTCAGCAGGCTCTCTTTGACGGCGGCATCTGCTAAACCAACCAAATGGAGGCCTATTCCCAGCTGTATTTCAGTTTCGATCATTACTGGCACCGCTTCGATGCCTACACATTTGGCGCTATGAATGGTTACCAGCATATTTATTCGATTCTTACAGAGGTAAAATAGCCGTTGAAGGTATAGGACTGCTCCCCTAGGTCGGATTGGATGATATGGGTGTTTCCGCTGACACTTGTGAGGGCAACAGCGCAGTACTTCTCCGAAACAAACAGGTCCAAAGGTGTGGCCAACTGGTATTCCCCGGTGGGAAGGGGCGGCCAGTCGCGGTCCCGGGCCAGCTGGAGAACCATCCCCGCGGCATCCACATCGGCAAAGGCCCAACTCTCCTTCAGGAGCATCAGTTGCCCCCGGGCCGATTGCGCCCTGATCACGGGACGGATTGTATGGGTGGAAGGGTCTTTGTACCAGTTGAGGCAGGTGGTGCCCCCGGTCTGGGTGCGTCCCTTCAGGGTAAGGGTGTCGCCAAACGGGATGATCTGACAGGAAATGACGGAAGGCAGATGGACATTCAGGCTGGTCTCCGTTTCTCCGGCTATCCAGTAAAGGGACCCACTCCTTTTCTCAACACGGTAAACGGTTTGCCCTTGGGCCCGCAGGTCCAGCAAGGTCCCACCGGCCGCAAGGGTCCGGAAGGGCTCTGCGCCACGCATAATATGGTAATCTCCGTCGGAATAACTATAAAAGACATCCTTCCCGTGCAGGGAAAGGGCGCCGCCGCGCCATTCCGGGTCTGAAGGGCTGCCCAGAACACTCCCCTTGGCCGATTCAAATACGGCTTCCCCGTTAATCCGGTAACAGAAGCCACCCCTTCCCGGATGCTGTCCCAGCGTGTGGACGTCTCCGTTGACCAGCAGGAAACCCTGCAGGTGTTCCTCTCCGTCAAAGCGGAATTGTTCCTGCCCGTCGCAAAGCACCACCGTCTGGTGGCCGTCCGTGGAGTCGGACCAGAGATGCCCGTTCCAGATGCGGTGCCTTTCCGGGTCAGGCGGCGTCGCCACGGGAACCTGCAGGACTTTCCGGCCGTCTATAAAAAAGAGAAGATCGGCCTGCCCCAGGCTGTCTTTCCGCCAGTTGACCGAATCGCGGAAATGCAGCGCTGTAGCATAGACGGAAGGTACATATTCGGGAAGCTCCGGCTCCAGGGGCACGTCTGGATCCAGAGTGTCTTTCTGGCGGCCGCCTTGCCGCGCCTCCCGGGAAAAGCGGTCCTGCTCCCGCATGAACCGGGGGAGGGAATCCAGGAGGGGGTCCCGACAGGCCGCGGCTGCCAGGAAGAGCAGGAGGAAACCATATAATTTGCGCATAGCTCACGGTTTTAGTGGCTGGCAAGTTGAAAAAAGCCAGGGAGAAATCCTATCATCGTAAGAAAAATAGTGTTGTTTCACATGCTTTTTGTGTGTTTCTTACTATTTTTGATTAAGTTTGTGAATATGATTCTGTATCCCAACGTCAAGATTAATTTGGGCTTGAAGGTCCTAAGAAAGCGTCCGGACGGTTACCACGACCTTGAGACGCTCTTCGTCCCCTATCCCGGCATAGCGGACACTCTGGAAATTATCACGGGAGACGATTACAGCCGTACACTGGCCGGCCTCAAGGAGCGTTATGCGTCCCTGACCCAGGCCATTTCCGATGACGGGAAACTCATGATTACCCTGGCCCGCCGGGAAGGTGTGGATTGGGATCCCCTCAAAGACCTCACCGCCAAGGCGTATTTCCTTCTGGCCGAAGATTTCGACCTTCCGCCCATGAAAATCTACCTGGAGAAGCTCTCTCCGGTAGGCGCAGGGCTGGGAGGGGGCTCCTCCGACGCTGCCTTCGCCCTTAGGATGATGGCCACCCTGGCCAATCTGGATTTGACAGATGAGCAACTGGCCGCTTACGCCGCCCGCTTGGGCAGCGACTGTGCCTTCTTTGTGTACAATACGCCCATGTTCGGGACGGGAAGGGGAGAAATCCTGGAGCCTTTCCCCCTGGATTTGAAAGGTTACCGCATAGAAGTGGTGATTCCGGAGGGGATAGCTGTTTCTACGGCCGATGCCTATAGGGGAATCGTCCCCTGCGAGTCCGGTACACCGCTGAAAGAAATCCTAAACAGGCCCGTCACCTCCTGGAAGGATTCTTTGGAGAACGACTTTGAGAAAACGGTGTTCGCCAAGTATCCCGCCCTGGCGGCCGTAAAGGAGGGATTGTACGAAAAAGGCGCCCTTTATGCCGCTATGTCGGGCAGTGGGAGCGCCTGTTTCGGAATATTTGCTTGTTAAGTTTTTAGTGTCCTATCGAGAACCTTAAACCTGCTTCCACATCGAAGCGGAGGGGCTGGACGGTGCGCAGTGACCGCGGCTGCCTTTCCGTAGCGATGAAGTAGCGGAAGCTGGGATCCAGGTATATTCCCAGATACGGGGTAAGCTTGAATTCTACACCCAGACCCACACCGGCCGACCACTGCGGACGGGTGCCTCTCTGGTGGTAGTGGATGTCGCTGGGGCTGTTGTGCACGTGGAAATGATTATCCACAAGCCACTCAGCGGCACCGCCGGCAAAGGCGTGGACGTTCCAGCGGCTGGAATTGACAAAGTTGTAATAGAAGTTGACAGGCACGCCCAGCCAGTGCTGGTGGTTGTCAATATCGGTTTGGGGCAGGTAGAAACCTTCGCCCTTGTAGTCTCCCACGAAAGTACGTCCCAGATTGGTGTAGCGGAGGCCTGTGCCGATGGCCCAGCGGGGCGACAGGTTGAACTGCAGGCCCACACCCACGGAGAACGGCAGGGCGAAACTCACCTCGGGGCTCTCGTTGTAAATACCGACTTCCGTATCGCGGGAAGGGGCGCCATAACGGCGATAACTGTTGTGGATACCGTTGCGCTGGCTGGTCTGCACGTTGCCGTACGCCATGAGGGAAACGCCACCGGACGATTTGCGTGCGGCCACTTTTTCTTCAAAGGCCAGCTGGTTCAGAAGGGCGTTGTCATTGGCCTTCTGGGCCTTTGCGGCCGCTTCCTCCTCGGTGGCCTTTTCCTGGGTGGCAGGCTTGGCTGCGGGTGCCTCAGGTGCCCTTTCTACGACAGGGGCTGCCTCCGGAAGGACTTCCTGAGCGGCGGGCTCTGCTGCGGCCTGGGCCAGCAAATGAGGTCTTCTCCGGGGAGACTGCGCTAATTCCACAGGAGCTTCTTCCAGGACGGGTTCGACTTCTGCTTCAGGCACGGTTTCCCCGGATGCCTCAGACATAAATATTGAAGGGTTAGAATGTTCGGGTTCCAGAACGGGGGCGGCGGGCTTCAACAGCACGAACAGAGCCACGGCGGCCGCAGCGGCCAGAGCGGTGGCATACCCCCAGAAACGGACAGGAATTACACGGCGCTGCTTATCCAGCCCCGCTGCCACGCCTTCCCAAACCTTTTGGGAGACGGGCTCTTCCGCGTTCTGTAAGAGATTTCTTACTTGTATGTCAAATTCCTTTTCGTTCATTTTTTTATCATTTCCTGCAAACGAAGCCGGGCGCGTTGCAATTTGGAGCGCGAGGTGGCTTCCGTACATCCCAGTTCTTTGGCTATTTCCTTGTGCGAATAGCCTTCCACCACATACATGTTGAAGACCGTTCGGGCGTCTGGCGGGAGGGCTTCAATGAGTTTCATAAGCTCCTTATACCCTATTCTTTCCAGCGGCGTCGCCTCTTCCGTAAACAGGCCGAAGGCTTCGCTGATATCGTCGCTCAGGCCCAGGGCGTCTGTTTTTCTGAGATGCATCAAGGCAGTATTGACAAAGATCCTTCTGGCCCAGCCTTCAAAGGAGCCTGCTCCTTCATAGCTGTCAATTTTGGTGAACAAGGTGATGAACCCTTCCTGGAGAACGTCCTCTGCATCTTCCCGGTTTCCCATATAACGCAGGCACAGGGCCATCATTTTGGGCGAAAGGGCATCGAACAGGCGCCTTTGTGCGTGGCGGTCTCCCTCCTTGCAGGCAGCGGCTTGCCGCTCCAAGGACGACGACCCGCCAGGAGATTCGTCATCTCTTGTCCACTTAATAAGATGCAGATTAGACCAAAAACGTTTCAATGGGTCCGGATTTTGTTTAGTGCGTAAAGACAAATTTATGAGCAAACGCAGAGAAAACAAAGAAAAATCGTAAAAAACCCGTATTTTTGTAAATCATGAGAAAAGTAGTAGTGATCCTCCTCTTATTGTGCGCCTTTGGGGCGCCCGTTCCCGCCCAGGAAACGGATGCCAATCTGGTGGACGCGGTCACCCTCTATACCAACGGGCAGAATAAAAAAGCCCGCCAGCTGCTGCATACCCTGTCTATAGCCGATCCCAAGAACGACGCCGTCTGGTACTATCTGTCCATGGCTTCCCTGAGGGATCGTGATTTGGACAGCGCCGTCGAGGCCTGCAGCATGGCCGTGACCCTGGACAGCGCCAACTACTGGTATCGGCACCTGGAGGCCCGCCTGTCCATTCTTCAGAACAAGGCCGATGACGGGATATCCCAGTATGAGGCCCTGGTGCGGGATTTCCCCGACCAGAATGGAACCTGGTACGAACTTCTGGACCTGTATCTCAAGAACCAGAAGTACGAAAAGGCCCTGGAGGCTTTGGACGAGATTGAGAAACAGCGCGGCCCTTCCGAGGAAGTGACGCGTACCCGCTACGACGTATATACGGCGATGGGCCGCCAGGACGAGGGCGCCCAAATCTTGGAAAAGTTCAACGAACAATTCTCCGTGCCGTCCGTCCTCTCCATGATCGGAGACTATTATCTGGCCGATTTCAAGGATTCCCTGGCGCTGGCCCGGTATGAAGAAGCCCTGTCGCTGGACAGCGCCTACATTCCCGCCGTGCTGGGCAAGTCGGAAGTGTACCGCCACATGCGCCGCTATTCGGACTATTTCAAGACCCTGGATCCCTTCTTCTCGTCCCAGGACGTATCGGCCGAATCCAAGAGCATGTACATCGGCAACCTCACGCGCTCGCTGGATCCCCGGATCCTGGAGATTCACCGTGCGGGCTTCGACACGCTGGTCGTCAAGGCTGGCGCCGCCCATCCGGCCGACAGCTCCCTGCTCTCCACCATCGGCTCCTATTATTATACGACGGGCCGGGAGAAAGAGGCCGGCGAGTGGTTCCGGAAATCGGCCGATCTTTATCCTGAGAGCATTACCCAGACGGCAACTTATATCCAATACCTGCAGTTACAGAGCCAGTGGGAACCCTTGCGGGAGCGTTCCATGCAGGGTTATGAGCGTTTCCAGCAGCTGGCCTTCCTGGACTATGCCAACCTGGCCAGCTACAACCTGGAAGACTGGGACAGCATCATCGCCAACAGCCAGATGCTGCTGAAGCGTTTCTCCAAGGACAAGGAAATCTGTCTTAACGCGTGGACCCAGCTGGGAGATGCCTATCATTCCAAAGGAGATTCCAAGAACTCCTACAAGGCATACCAGAACGCCCTCAAAATCAATCCGGACTACGCACCGGTGCTCAATAATTACGCCTACTATCTGAGTTTGGAAGGCAAAAATCTGAAGAAGGCGTATACCATGTCCAAAAAAACCATAGAGCAGGAGCCGGACAACGCCACTTATCTGGACACCTTCGCCTGGATCCTGCATTTGATGGGGAGAGACCTGGAAGCCAAACCTTTCTTCAAGCACGCCATGCTGTACGGAGGCAAGGAAAGCGCCACCATCCTGCGCCACTACGCCACCGTCCTGGAGGCTTTGGGAGAGGCCGATACCGCCAAGATTTACCGCAACCAGGCCCAGCGCCTGGATCCTTCCGGAAAACAATGAGGAAAGCCCTGCTCATAGTGATGTTGGTTGTGGCCACGGCTTTCAGCGCCGGGGCGCAAAACTCTTCGGTCAAGCGCCTGGAAAACCAGCGTGCGCAGCTGGAGAAGGACATCGCCCGGCTCAACAGCATGCTCAACCAGAACACCATGCGCAGCTCCGAGATTCTGAGCAGCCTTACGCTGGTGCGGCGCAAAATATCGGCCCGGGAGCAGATTATTGCCAGTTATGACCAGACGCTCAAGATCCTGAACGATTCCCTGCGCATGTGCCAGCGGGAACTGGACCGCCTGCAGGCCCGCCACGATACCCTCCAGCACTACTATTCCCGCCTGGTAAGGGGCGCTTACAAGAACCGCGACACACGTCTGTGGTACATGTATGTGCTTTCCAGCGGCTCGGTGAGCCAGGCCTTCAACCGCATGGGGTATTTCCGCAACCTGTCGTCCCAGATGAGCGACCAGGCGCAGAAAGTCAAGGAAGCCGCGGCCGAACTGGAAGTCCAGAAGACCCGCCTGAACAAGATCAAGTCCGAGACCAACCAGCTGAAACAGAAGGTAGTGGACGAGCGCACAAAGCTCCGTACCGAGGAAGGGGATGCCTCCAAGATGGTGGACAAGCTCAAGAAGGACCGCAAGACTTACGAGAAGCAGCTCAAGGAAAAGAACCGCCAGAAGGAGGAACTCAACCGGAAGATTGCCGATTTGATCCGCCAGCAGACCAAAAAGCAAAGCGGCGGCGGCAAGAAGAGCTCCGGCGGAAAGACCACCTCCACCCAGATAGACACCAAGCTTTCCAACGAGTTCGCCGCCAACAAGGGCCGCCTGCCCTGGCCGGTGGAAGGAACGGTGGTGGAGCGCTTCGGCAAGCACGCCCATCCGGTATACAAGAACGTGCAACTTCCTCAGAACAACGGCGTTACGCTGGTTGTAAAGCGGGAGGCCCAGGTCAAAGCCATCTTCAACGGAACCGTCACCCAGGTGGTGGTGCTGCCCGGTTACAACCAGTGCGTGCTGGTGAACCACGGCGAGTATTTCACCCTGTACAGCAAGCTCAAGAGCGTCACGGTGAAGGCCGGGCAAAAAATAACCACCGGCCAGGTCGTTGGCACGGTGGATACCATTGGAGGTGAAGACTTATTCCACTTCGAACTCTGGAAAGGCTCGACGCCACAGAATCCAGAGAATTGGCTTCGTAATTAACGCAAAGGCTCTAATGCGACCGTTCCGGGAATATCGTCCTTGGGCGGCTCTCCATGCAAATAGATGATACGCTGGTTGGGACTCCCGCGGAAGAGGAGGTCTGTGTCACGCTGCTCCAGGATGAAGGGGCCGTCCACCAGCACGTCCAGATAAGGCAGCATCTGGGACAGTTGGGCCGATGCCTGGATTTCCTCCAGGGTGAACCCCGTCCAGCACCAGATGGTCTTGTGGGTCTCTTCCTTGATGCGACGTGCCAGCTCCGTAAAGGCCTCTACCTGATAGAAGGGGTCGCCGCCGCTGAAGCTCACGTCCGATAAATCATCGGCCTTGATGTCTTCCAGCAGTTCTTCCACGTCCATCCATCGGCCCGCCTTGAAATCCCAGCTTTCGGGATTGTGGCAGCCCTTGCAGGCGTGGGAACAGCCTGCACAGTAAATGGCCGTCCGGAAACCAGGTCCGTCGGCCATTGTCTGATGCAGTATATCTAATACTCGAATCCTCATGTCATCTCGACCAAGCGGTGCGCGTGGAGAGATCTCTATTTGTGGATCACTCTGTCGTGGAGTTCGGCGAGTTTGCCGGAATTCCAGCGGTCGGTGGTACCCACCAGGTAACCGGTGATGCGCTGCAGGGTGTCAATGTGGTGACCGTGGCAGTGCGGGCATTCCTTGAGGTCCTTCTCGGCGTTCTCGTAGCCGCAGTCCATGCAGCGGTTGCGGTTGTGGTTCACGGAGCCGTAACCGATGTCGTACTTGTCCATCAGGTCCACGATGCGCATGATGGCCTCGGGATTGTGGGTGGCGTCACCGTCCAGTTCCACATAGAAGATGTGGCCGGCGTTCTCGTACTTGTTGTACGGGCCCTCAATCTTGGCCTTGTGCTCCGGAGTGCAGTGATAATACACCGGAACGTGGCTGGAATTGGTGTAGTAGTCCTTGTCCGTGATGCCGGGCAGCACGCCGAAGGTCTTCTTGTCCCGCTTGGTGAATTTACCGGAAAGGCCTTCTGCCGGAGTGGCCAGGAAGGTGAAGTTGTGCTGGTAGGTCTCGGCATAGCCGTTGATTCTTTCGGCCATGTGGGAGATGATGCGAAGACCCAGTTCCTGGGCTTCCTCGCTTTCTCCGTGATGCTTGCCAACGAGGGCAATCAGGCATTCCGCCAGGCCGATGAAGCCGATGGACAGGGTGCCCTGGTTGATGACGGATTCGATGGAATCGTTGTCATTGAGCTTCTCACTGCCCAGCCACAGGCCGGCCATCAGCAGCGGGAACTGCTTCTTGAGGGC
>LXOW01098597.1_pt2 | contig 13625 bp, 11 predicted proteins | sample 1368591 | NCBI WGS metagenome assembly LXOW01 (sample SAMN04884650, study PRJNA319009) | bovine gut metagenome | isolation source: Cow rumen | host: Bos taurus | place: Italy: Legnaro (PD) | collected 2014-07-09
GAGGCGCTCGCGGAGACTGAGGCGCTTCGCAAGTACAGGCTGTGGGTCCCGATGATCGAGCGCCAGATGGCGACGGCGCAGCTCCAGCTCAACTGGATGATCCGCGACTTCAAGGCCGTCGACAGGCTTATGCCGAAGGCGATGTTCCTCGATCCCTCGACAGTCGCGATAAAGCTCGCCCGCGAGCAGATGCTCGACGCGCCGATCGAGCAGATGGAGAAGACGTACGCGAAGGGCGTGCGCAGGCTGCGGTACAACCAGAACGTCCTCCTCGCGGCGGCGTGGAGCTGGATACTCGTGAAGCGCGGCAAGGTAGACGAGGCGTTCAAGGCGCTGACCGAGGCGCTCAAGAACTCCGACAACGAGGTCCTGAAGCGCAACCACGAGTGCCTCATGAACAACCGCGTCGCCCATTTCAACAACTCCGGGCTCGGCGACCAGTGGTACTCGCTCCTGCTCGAGGAGCCCAAGGTCAAGATGCAGCGTCCCCGCTCGGTCTACCGCTGACGGGACGACACGGATGCGGTAGGATTTGGTATAATATACCGCATAGTGGAAAACGCATCAGAAAACATTCAGAAGGTCGCCGTAGTTGGAGTCGTCGGACGCACCAACGCCGGCAAGTCGACTCTCGTCAACGCGCTCGTTGGCGAGAAGGTGTCAATAGTCTCCCCCGTCGAGCAGACGACGCGCAACACGGTACGCGGCATAGTCTCCGACCCGCGCGGACAGCTCGTCCTTCTCGACACGCCCGGGCTCCACAAGGCCGTCGGCACGCTCGGCACGCTCCTCAACCGCATGGCGCGCAGGAGCGCCGCGGGGACGGACGTCACGTGCGTGGTCTTCGACGCGGCGCAGGAGCCGCAGCTCGAGGACATCGGCTGGATGCAGCGCATCGCGAAGGAGAAGCCCGAGAAGGTCGTCTTCGTTCTCAACAAGGCCGACAAGTCCCCGTTCTTCGAGACGATGTTCCGCGACGCCTGGAAGGAGGCGGTCGCGGGGACTGTGGAGGAGCCGCCGGCCGCGAACGAAGTAAACCCCGTCTGGGTCAAGTCGATCTCGACTACCGAGGGAGGGGCGAAGGCCGTTCTCGACGCGCTGTTCGACTTCGCGGAGGAGGGCGAGAAGCTTTTCGACGACGACATCGTGACGGACTATCCGAGGAAGCTCGCCATTGCCGACACCATCCGCGAGAAGTTCCTCTCGCGGCTCCACCAGGAGCTTCCCCACGAACTCGGGATAGTGGTCCGCAAGCTTGTGGACGAGGGGTCGCGCTGGTGCGTCGAGGCAGAGGTCCTAGTGAACCGTCCCTCCCAGAAGCCGATCGTCATCGGCAAGGCTGCGTCCGTCATCAAGAACGTGCGCAAGGCCGCGGAGCGCGAGCTGAAGGACATCTTCGGGCTCAAGGTCGAGCTGGAGCTCTGGGTGAAGGTCGAGCCGAACTGGATGAAGAACCAGAAGCTGCTCGCGGAGATGGGATATCTCGGAGGGCTGGTGTAGTTTAATGTTGAAGGTTTGAAAGTTGAATAACGGCATAAAAAGGGCTGCCTGCATTGCTTGCGCCGTCGCGCTGGGGACGGCGCTCTCGGCGTTCGCCGACGACATCGAGGTTGCGCGCCAGGCGCTGCGCGACGGGCTCTGGGAGATCGCGAGGTCCAGCGCCGAGCGTGCGGGCGTCGACAAGTTCGAGTCGCGCGTAGTCATCGCCGAGAGCTATGCCCGCGAGAAGAAGTGGGCGGAGCTCCTTGCGGCCGTCGAGTCGTGGGAGAACGCGAACGAGGACGCGCTCGTCTACTACCGTGCGCTCGCGCTCCTCGAGACCGGGAAGGGCGCGCAGGCGGAGTACCTGGTTTCGGGGAGGAAGTTCACGGATCCTTCTTACGCGCGACTCGCCACCCGCATCAGGGCGCGCGCCGCCCTCGCGTCCGGCGGCGCGCCGGAGGCGCTTAGGATCGTGAAGTCCGAGGACGCCGGAACATACGACGAGGACTCCGCGATGTTCGCCGCGGGGCTCATGGCGTCCACTGGCGACGCAGTCGGCGCGACGAACGTCTGGAACGAGGTCGTCTCGCGCGGCACGAACGCGAGCGAAAAGGCCTACGTGACCGCGAGGGTGAACCTCGGCGACGCGAAGCTCCTCAAGGATGCCTACGAATACGCCGTCTCGGCGGAGATGAAGCGGCTCGCTGGATATGCGTACGGAAAGTCCATGCTGCGCGACGACGCTACGTTCACGAACGGAGTCGCGCTCGTGCGCTCGCTCGTCAGGGACGCGCCGGACGCGCCTGGCGCGCGCGGCGGACTCGCCGCGGTCGCGAGGGCGTACCTCGACCACGGAATGGCGAAGGAGTCGGTGGCGGTGTACAGGGAGATATTCGACACGTGGCCCGACTCGGTGAAGTCGTTCGAGCTGCAGTACGGGCTCGGCTCGGCGCTCAGGGCGCTCGGCAGCTACGCCGAGGCGCTCGAGACCTTCGCCGTCGCGGAGGAGTGCGCGGCGACGGACGAGGAGCGCGCAGGCGCAATGGTGGAGCAGGGCAACGTCCTCGGAGAAAGCGGGAGGAAGGACGAGATGCACGCGAAGTTCCGCACCGTGCTGTCGAAGTACTCCGCGTCCGCGGCGGCTGCCGGGATCAAGGACATAGTGCGTTGCCGGGAACTCGAGGAGGAGGGCAGGTCGCTCTACGGGGAGTACCGTTTCGCCGAGGCGCAGGAGAAGTTCAGGGAGGTCGCGGAGAAGTATCCCGCCGAGAGGCCGCGCATGGAGTTCTTCGAGGTGATGTGCCTTTACGGACAGGGACTCGACGACGAGGCGAAGAAGCGCGCGGAGTCCATCGCCTCCGGTTCGTCCGACAGGGAGATTCGCGCCCGCGCGACGCTGTGGCTCGCGAAGCTTTCCTACAACGGCGGCGACTGGCCAGACGCGCGCAGGCGCTTCGCCGACTACGCGGCGATGGCTCCAAAGGCCCCGGACGCGCCGGAGGCGATCGTGTGGTCCGCGCGCGCCGCGTTCGCCGCGGGAGACTTCGACGCGGCGATCCAGACCGTGACGAACCTCGCGGCCTACACCGAGTCCCCGTCGAGCTTCAGGGGGTTCCTCGTGCAGGGCGAGGCGCTCATAGAGCTCGCGCGCTTCGACGAGGCGGTGCTCGTCCTCGAGCGGACCTCGCGCTCGGAGAAGGCGGACGCGGCGGACAGGCTTCGCGCGAAGCTCCTCCGCGCGGACGCGCTCTTCGCGATGGGGGCGGACAATCCGCAGCGCTACCAGGAGGCGCTCTCGGCCTACAACGACATCGCGCTGGGCGAGTCGCTCGATCCCAGCCAGAAGCTCTCCCTCGCCTACAAGGTCGCCAGGACGCTCGAGAAGATGAAGCGCAGCGACGAGTGGGAGAAGGGATACTACGAGAAGGTCGTGCTCGAATACCGCAAGGGGCGCGCCGGCGGAACGAGGTACAACGACGAGGCGCGCGCCGCGTTTTCGCGCGCGGCGTTCCGCCTTGCGGACGAGTACGAGTCCCGCGGACGAAACTACGAGGCCAGGCGTGTGCTTGAGCTCGTAGCGACGAGCGACGTTCCGGCGGCCGCCGAGGCCGCGAAGAGAATCGACAGGATAATGCGGAAAGAGAGGTTTCTATGACATACTTCGACGGACCGGTCTCCATGCTTCTTGCCGTCATAGCCGTTGCGGCCGTGGTGATTTTCCTCGAGCGCTTCCTGGAGCTGAGGCGCGCCCACGTTGACTGGCAGTACTTCGTGGACGGAGTGCTCAACGTCCTCGAGCGCGGAAACGTTGACGAGGCGCTCGCGAACTGCGACGACACAGCCGTGCCGGTCGCGAACATAGTCGCGACCGCGATCCGCCACCGCGACTCGAGCGCGCGCGTGCTGAAGGAGTCCGTCGACGCGCAGGGGCGCGCCGAGGTCGGGCGCCTCAACAGACGACTCGCGGCGCTTGCGATAATCGGGCAGATATCGCCGCTCCTCGGGCTGCTCGGAACTGTGATCGGCTTCATCGATACGGTGAAGCTCGCCAACAATGCGGCGCTCGTGGTGCGTGCAGACCTGCTGAGCGCGTCGATGGACGCGCTCGTTCCGGCGGCGCTCGGACTCGCGGTCGCGATTGCGGTCGTCGTCATGTACGGATCGCTCTGCGTGCGGCTCGACCGCATAGCCGCCGACCTCGAGGCGTCCGCCAGCCACGTCGTCGGATACTTCGCGGCGCGCAAGGAGAAGGAGCGCAAATGAGCCAGTGGAACTGGAAGCCCGAGCGGACGCAGGGCGTCTGGCGGACCGGCCCCGTGTGGCTGCGTCCGTTCCTCTCCGCCGTGCCGTGGATCACCGTGCTGCTGCTCGTGCTCATGTTCCACATAGTCGGCGGAACCCTCACTTCGTTCGAGGGCGTGCTGTTCGATCTTCCGGACTCCGCCGGACTCCGCGACGACGAGCCCGCCACGCTCGTCGCGCTCGTCATGCCGATGTCGCGCAGGACGGCGCTGCAGCATGAGACGCTTGTGTTCTTCGACGACGGACGCTACACGCTTGGCGACGAAACGTCCGCCTCCGCCCTTGCCTCGCACCTCGAGGAGCGCGCGGCCAAGACAGACCGCAAGACACTGCTCGTTCTTGTCGACAAGAGCATCGCCACCAGCGACCTGGTCAAGTTCTCCGGCATAGCGAAGCGAAGCGGAATAGAGCGCATCCTCATCGCGGAGAAGCGGGAAGGGAAGGCGGAGCAATGACGAAGGCCGTCGCCAGGCCGATGCGCGGCATAAGGCACGAGGTGTTCACCCTCGCGCTGGTCGCGTCCGTTCCCGTCGCGCTCGCCCTGGTGTTCCCGTACGACGCGCTCGGATTCCGCCCCGCGCCCTGCGCAGGCGCCGCGCAGGCGTCGTGCGCGTTCGTCGCGCTCGACGCGGCGGAGGAGCGCGCAGTGCTCGCGGCCGCGCGCACGGCCTGGCAGGTCGACTCGAAGAGCGTCGCGGGGCTGCGGATAGACCTCTCGTCAGGCGACCTCCCGCCGGCGCCGGTCCGCACCGTGGAGCTGCGCAGTCCGGTCCGCGGCGAATCCGCCGCGGCGGTTCCGTTCGAGCCGGACATGCTGCCTCCAACCTTCGCGGCGCCATCTCCGCGGCAGATCAAGCCGGACGCCTACACGAACGCACCTGCGTTCCCGCGCGAGGAGCTATTGAGAATAGACTGAAGCGTACAGCCCAATATTTAACAATCGAAAGAAAGGAAAGGAAATGTCATGACTCAGAAACAGGTACTCAAGGCTTTCAAGGACACGGGCGCTCTCCTCGAAGGGCATTTCGAGCTCAGGTCCAAGCTCCACTCCAACCGCTACTTCCAGTGCGCGAACGTGCTCCGCTATCCGCGCGTCGCCGAGAAGCTCTGCCGCGCCGTGACGCGCGAGGCGGTGAAGAGCGGAAAGCTCGGCAAGAAGATCGACGGGGTGATCTCCCCGGCCGTGGGCGGAATCCTCGTCGGACACGAAGTCGCGCGCGAGCTGAACGTCAAGTGCATCTTCGCTGAGAAGGTGCAGGGCCAGGGCGTGGACGCGACGGGCAAGCCAAACACCGTCCTTGCCCTGCGCCGCTTCGCAATCAAGAAGGGCGAGCGCTATGTCGTCGCCGAAGACGTCGTGACGAAGGGCGGACGCGTCCAGGAGACGATCGACCTCGTCAAGGCCGCTGGCGGCAAGGTGGCAGGCGTTGTCCTGCTGGTCGACCGCTCGGGCGGGAAGGNNGCCATGAAACGAATTTTCAGGGCCGTGTTGCCGGCGTTCCTGCTGGCCGTATCCGTAGGACAGATCTATGCATTCACCAATTTCTCTTCGGAAATTGCCGAATATATTGGTGAATCGCAGAAAAACGTGCAGTTTGCCTTTTCCTTGGGAATCTTCTTCCTTGGCATGGGCGCGGCCTTCTTCGGCAAGATCGTCGAGAAGAACATCCGACTGTCCACGATAATCGGAACGACGCTGTTCCTTTCTGGGCTCATCGTCACGGAAGTCGGCATCCACGTGAAGTCGCTGATGACGATCTATCTCGGCTACGGATTCCTCATCGGACTCGGCACCGGCGTCATCTATATCTCGCCCGTGAAGACGATGATGCTGTGGTTCCCCGAGCACAAGGCGATCGCCGCGGCGCTGCCGATCATCTCGTTCGGACTCGGCTCGACGCTTTCGACGATACTCTTCAGCGGCATCCACTGGGGCACGCCAGGCGTTTCCGTCGCGGTGTTCCAGCTCAAGGGCTTCATGGAGTACGGCATCACCAATGTCTTCCACGCGTACGCGATCTTCTACGCCGTTCCAATGATCGCCGCGTGCTTCCTCCTCAAGAAGCCGAAGATCCAGGTGCAGAGCTTCGGACACGGAATCCCGTCCCTCGAGTTCAGCTACCTCCAGCTGTTCCAGAACCGCTTCTTCTGGCAGGCGTGGTTCTTCATGTTCCTCAACATCTCCGCCGGTCTTTGCCTCATTCCGCTCGCAAAGCAGATGATGAGCTCGCCCGACGTCTACGGAGACAACGCGAAGCTCATCACGTGGATCGTCGCGCTCTCGGGTCTTATGAACGGAGGCGGCAGGTTCCTCTTCGCCTGGTGGTCCGACAGGCTCGCGAAGCGCATCAACATCCTGCTCTTCATCCTGTCGATCTCCGCGGGCGTCATGACGCTCAGCTTCTGGCCGCCCGTCATCGGCATCGCGCTGCTCGTCATCAACGCCTGCTACGGCGCGGGCTTCTCGGTGATCCCCGCNNTGGGGCTTCGCCGGGCTCGCCGGAAACCAGGTGGCGATGGCCGTCTCGAAGGCGTTCGGCGGATACGGCGAGGGCGGGCACGGCTATGCCGCGGTCGTCGCGATGCTTGTCGTCGTCTACTCGCTCAACTTCGTCAATGCCTGGACCCTGCGCGGAGTAGCGCTGAAGAAGTAAATGGTAAAGTCCGGATTAACTCGCGATGAAGTAGAGAAGTGGGGCGGACCGGAAGTCTTCAACCAGGCGCTTGCGATCGTCAACGCCGGAGACGTCGTAGAGGCGACGTACGATGACGACACGCTCGAGATACGCGGCAAGATAGCGCAGCCGAGCGGATGGGACATGCCTGTCTCCTTCACGCTGAAGCCCGGCGGGCAGATCGAGTCGCACTGCACCTGCGACACGAACCGCTGCTACGGCATGGTCTGCATGCACGTCGTCGCGATAGGCCTCGTCATTGCCGTCCGTGAAATGGACGATGTCGAGCCGGAGAGGGCGAGACGTTCCGGCGCAGACGGGGAAGAGGACGCGGCGATCGAGGAGGAGTTCATCGAAGTCGAGACGAAGCCGAAGTTCTTCGCCTTCGTGCAGGGCTCCCGCGCGTCGCTTTCCATCGANNNGTGGCGGCCGTGCAGAAGTGGGGCTTCGAGAAGGGCTACAGGGAAGGCGACCTGCGCCTCTATCTCGTCGACCCGCAGAAGGTGCTCGACTTCCTCGGCGCGGGGCTCCCGGCGCTGAGGAGGCGCGGATGGCGGGTCGACCTCGCGGACAAGCTGATGGAGCTCACGGACTCCATGCCGTCCGTCGTTCCCGTCGTGACCGTGCGCGACGCGCCGGGCGGTGCGTTCGACGTCTCGTACACATTCGACGCGATGGGGCGCGAGGTCTCGCCCGTGGAGATACAGGCCGCGCTCAACCGGGGCGACGGATACATCATGCACGACGGGGAGGTCGTGCTTCTCGACAACACCGCCATCGAGGCGATGCACGCCGTGTTCCGCGACTGCGCGACGTCGCAGAACGGAGCGCCGCGCGGATGGTTCCGCGTCTCCTCGGTGCACGCCCCGTACGTGAAGGCGTCGCTCGACCTGCTCGACAGCGTAGACCTCGACGACATGGAGGCTCCGGCCTGGCGCGAGACCGCGGCCGCGCGCAACAGGGATCCGGGCGCGAAGTTCGAGCCGGTGGACCTCGGTCCGCTCGACAGGGTCCTGCGGCCCTACCAGAAGCAGGGCGTCTACTGGATGCGCTTCCTCGAGAGGTCCGGGCTCGGCGGACTCCTCGCGGACGAGATGGGCCTCGGCAAGACGCTCCAGACGCTGACCTGGCTTTCGCTTGAGCGCGGCAAGGGGAGCGGGGATCGCGGAACGGCGCTGATCGTGTGCCCCACGTCGCTCGTGCGGAACTGGGAGGCGGAGGCGAAGAAGTTCACGCCGTGGCTGAAGGTGCTCGTCGTCTCCGGGCCCGACCGCGCCGACGTCTTCGCGCAGATTCCGAAGGCCGACGTCGTGGTGACGTCCTACGCGCTGCTGCAGCGCGACTTCGAGGACGCGTACCTCGGAAGGCGCTTCTCGGCGGTCGTGCTCGACGAGGCGCAGCACATCAAGAACAGGCAGACGAAGAACGCGAAGGCGGTGAAGCTCCTCGACTGCGAAAGGCGGCTGGTCCTCACCGGCACGCCCGTGGAGAACTCCGTGGCGGACGTCTGGTCTATCTTCGACTTCCTGATGCCCGATTACCTCGGCGACTACGAGACGTTCAAGTGCTCGTACGAGGAGCCGATCGCCGCGGGAGGCGCGGCCGGCGAGGAGGCGCAGGAGCGGCTCAGGAGAAAGCTGCATCCGTTCATAATGCGCAGGCTGAAGAAGTCCGTGGCGAAGGACCTCCCCGACAAGATCGTCAAGGTCTCGTACTGCCCGATGTCCGAGGACGCCCAGCGCGAATACAACGACGCGCTCGCGAAGACGCGCCGCCTCGCGGGCGACATGATCCGCTCGAAGGGGCTTGCGAAGTCCAAGTTCGAGATTCTCGCGATGCTGATGAAGCTGCGGCAGATCGCGTCGCGCGCGAAGCTCGAGGCGTTCATGGAGCAGCTGGAGAGCGCGATAGAGGGCGGACACAAGATACTCGTCTTCTCGCAGTTCGTGAAGATGCTCAAGGCGATTTCGGAGGAGCTACAGGAGCGCGGGATTCCGTTCTGCTACCTCGACGGCTCGACGAAGGACAGGCTCGGCGAGTGCAACCGCTTCAACCGCTCGCCGGAGATTCCGGTGTTCCTCATCTCGCTCATGGCCGGCGGCACGGGGCTCAACCTCACCGGCGCGGACATGGTGATCCACTACGACCCGTGGTGGAATCCGGCCGTCGAGGACCAGGCGACGGACCGCGCGCACCGCATCGGGCAGAAGAAGACCGTCTACGTCATGAAGATGATCGCCTCGGGCTCGATAGAGGAGAAGGTGCTTGCGCTGCAGCGCAAAAAGCAGGCGGTCATCGCCGCGACCGTCTCCACGACCGACCAGGCCGTCATGGAGAAGCTCACGGCCGAAGACCTCGCCTCGCTTCTCTCGTGATTCCGCGCCGGTCCGCGTTTGCACCTCGGCGAGGGTTTTTGGTATAATAAACAACTATGAAAAACAATCTGTCCGAAAAAATGACCAACTTCCGCTGGATCATCTGCGCGTTGCTGTTCTTCGCAACGACCGTCAACTACCTCGACCGCCAGGTGCTGTCGCTCACGTGGAAGGACTTCATAGCCCCNNCTGTGCAACCTCTTCGCCGGCAAGTTCATCGACAAGCTCGGCACGAAGAAGGGGTATCTGTGGGCGATCTTCATCTGGTCGCTCGGCGCGTGCCTCCACGCGGGCTGCGGCGTCGGCACGTCGGCGCTGAAGGCCGTCGGCTTCCTCGGCATGATGGGCATCACCACGTCCGTCTGGCTCTTCCTCGCGTGCCGCGCGGTGCTCGCGCTCGGCGAGGCCGGCAACTTCCCGGCGGCGATCAAGGTGACGGCCGAGTACTTCCCGAAGAAGGACCGCGCGTTCGCGACGTCCATCTTCAACTCCGGCTCTTCCGTCGGCGCACTTGCCGCGCCGCTCACGATTCCGGTCATCGCGAAGTTCTGGGGCTGGGAGATGGCGTTCATCGTCATCGGCGCGCTCGGCTTCGTCTGGATGGGCTTCTGGGTCTTCTACTACAAGAAGCCCGCCGAGAACCCGCGCGTCAACGCCGCGGAGCTCGAGTACATCAACCAGGATGAGACAGGTTCGTCCGAACACGGTTCGGACGTCAAATCTGACGCGGAAGCACCGAAGATATCCTATGCCAAGGCGTTCTCGCTGCGCCAGACGTGGGCGCTCGTCCTCGGCCGGTTCCTCACCGACGGCGTGTGGTGGTTCTTCCTCTTCTGGACGCCCGGCTACCTCTCCGACCAGTTCGGCTACAAGAGCTCGTCCGGAATGGGCATGGCGCTCATCTTCACGCTCTACGCGATCGTCACGTTCGTCTCGATCTACCTCTGCAAGATCCCGACCTACATGGTCGACAAGCGCGGGATGAACGCCTACGAGGGACGCATGGTCGCGATGTTCATCTTCGCGTGCTTCCCGCTCCTCGCGCTCGGCGCGCAGCCGCTCGGCGCGGTCTCCGCGTGGTTCCCGGCGATCCTCATCGGCCTTGCGTGCGCCGGCCACCAGGCGTGGAGCGCCAACGTCTACTCCGTCGTCGGCGACATGTTCCCGAAGTCGACGATCGGCACCTTGACCGGCATCGCGCAGTTCGCGGCCGGATGCGGCAGCTTCATGGTGAACAAGTGCGCGGGCAAGCTCTTCACCTACGCGGCGGAGCGGGGCGATGCGTTCACGTTCTGCGGCTACGCCGGAAAGCCCGCGGGCTACATGATCCTCTTCAGCTACTGCGCGGTCGCGTACATCATCGGCTGGGCGTGCATGAAGACGCTCGTGCCGCGCTACAAGAAGGTCGAGCTGTAGGGCTCCGGGGCTTCAGGCGCCTCCCTGAATCCGTAACAATCCGCACCCAAACGGGAGGCGCCGATTTTGGTATAATATCCAGAAATATACCGAGAAGGAACTATGTCTACGATGAATCCGATTTCAAAGCCCGACTTCATGCCGGTCGACGAACTGCGCAGGCTGCAGCTTGCGAAGCTGCAGGAGCTTATCCCGTACGAATACGAGCACGTCGCGCTCTTCCGCCGCCGCTGCGACGAGAAGGGCGTCAAGCCGCGCGACCTCGTGACGCTCGCCGACCTCGGGAAGTTNNTAACGAAGGACGACGTCGTGCAGGTCTCGTACGGCTACGGACTCTTCACCGGCGGACTCGGCGCGCACTACGGCGCGGAGGGGCTCGGCTGCGCCGTGCTCCCGACGAGCGCGGGCAACACCGAGAAGCAGATCATGCTCATGCGCGACCTCGGCGTCACGGTGATCTGCTGCACTCCGAGCTACTTCCTCCACCTCGCGACCGTCGCGGAGAAGATGGGCATCGACTTCCGCCGCGACACGAAGCTGAAGCACGGCGTCTTCGGCGCGGAGCCATGGACTGACGAAATCCGCGAGAGGATCGAGAAGATTTCGGGCATCACCGCGCACGACATCTACGGCCTCACCGAAATCGCAGGTCCGGGCGTGGCGGGCAACTGCCCCTACTGCCACGGACTCCACGTCTGGGAGGACCACTTCTATCCGGAGATCATCGACCCCGACACGCTCGAGGTGCTGCCCGACGGCGAGGAGGGCGAGCTCGTCTTCACGACGCTCGACCGCCGCGGCACGCCGATGGTGCGCTACCGCACGCGCGACCTCTCGCGCCTGCAGACGGGAACGTGCCCGTGCGGACGCACCATGCGCGTCATGGACCGCGTCCACGCGCGAAGCGACGACATGCTCATCATCCACGGCGTCAACGTGTTCCCGAGCCAGATCGAGGCGTGCCTCATGAAGGTCCCGGAGGTCGCGCCGCACTACATGATCGAGCTTTCGTCCACCGACACGATGGACCGCTTCGAGATCAAGGTCGAGGTCACGGCCGAGGCGTTCTCCGACACGATCTCCGCGATGGAGGCGATAAGGAAGCGCGTCGCCGCGTCCATCAAGGAGATCGTCGGCCTGAGCCCGAAGATCACGCTCGTCGCCCCCGGATCGCTTCCGCGAAGCGAAGGCAAGATCAAGCGCGTCATCGACAACCGGCGCAAATAAGGGGTCAAATCCCCTTGAGCGCCGTCAGGAACACCGCCATCTCGGCGTCTGTTCCGATCGTTATGCGCAGCCGGTCTCCGGTCAGCGGACCCGGGAAGTAGCGCACGAAAATGCTCTTCTCCTTGAGCCGGGCGAAGATGTCCTTCGCCTTCTGCGGCGCGGGGGGCTTCGCGAAGACGAAGTTCGCCTCGCTCGGTATGACGTCCCATCCGAGCTTTTCGAGCGCCGCGGAGAAAGCCCTGCGCGTCTTCACGACCTTCGCGACGGTCTTACCGTGGTAGACGCGGTCGTTGAAGGCGGCGAGCGCGACGGACTGCGCGACTGCGTCGACGTTATAGGAGTCCTTGATCTTGTAAAGCGCCTCGATGAGGTCCCTCGGCCCGATGCAGTATCCGACGCGAAGCCCCGCGAGCGAGTAGCTCTTCGAGAACGTGCGCATGACGATCACGTTCCTGTTGCGCGGGGCGGTCGCGAGCGACATGCAGTTGGCGCACGCGAAGTCGGCGTACGCCTCGTCGACCAGAACTACTCCCTTGAACCTGCGCGCGAACGCGGCGACGGACGCGGGCTCGCGGAACTCCCCCGTCGGGGCGTTGGGGTTGGTCAGGAGGAAAAGCGCCAGGCGGTCGTCGAGCGGCGTCCGCCGAATGTCGATGTCCGTGCCGGCGGCCCTGCCAGACGGAAGGCCGACCCACTTGACGTCCCTTATCGCCGCGAGCGTCTTGTAGAGCGAGTAGCTCGGATCGAGCGATCCGATCGACTCGTCGTTCTCGACGAAGGCGCGTGCGCACAGCGAGAGTATCTCGTCCGAGCCGTTGCCGACGAACACGCGGTCCGCGGTGGTTCCGTTCGCCTTCGCGATCGCCTCCGCGAGCGCGGAGCAGTTCGGGTCTGGGTAGCGGCGCAGGCGGTCCAGGTCGAACGAGGCGAGGACCTTCGAGCACTTCGGCGAAGGCGGATACGGGTTTTCGTTCGTGTTGAGCTTGATTACCCGCCTGGACCTTGGCTGTTCACCGGGGACGTAGCCTTCGAGGCTGCGGATGTGGCGTGCTATTTTCATCTTATGGTCTGGTGTGTATTACCCTTGTGGCACCGACGGCCTTCTGCTCCGCGATGTCCTTCTCCATTAGCAGCTGCGCGCTGGTGTGGTAGGCATGGCGCTTGAAGAGGATCAGCAGGATGTGCTCGTCGATCGTGAAGCTGTTGAGGTCGCGTATCGCGACCGCCCCTTCGTCCGCGATCACCTTGTCGAGCATCTTGACGTTGTTCTCGAGCGTCACCGTCTTGCTGAAGAGGCGCGTAGAGAAGCTGTTCGGCGAGGCGGGGTTGCCGGACGCGATCGGGATGAAGTTGAGCAGGTACCAGCCGGAGTTCTCTATGTTGACCATCGTCGAGCCGTTGCGGCTGACCGTCACGGTTGAGCATCCAGCGAGGAGCGCGGCGAGCGCCGCGATTGCGGCGGACTTCATTTCAGCACCCCCGAGAGCTGGATTTCCTTGTACGTGAGCAGGTACGGAAGGGGAATCGGGAAGTCCGTTCCCGGGATTTCGAACAGCACGGACTCCTGCGTGTGGTACGTCATGTCGTACGTCTTCTTCCCGTAGAAGTTCGCGTAGTCCATGAAGCGCTTCTGTATCTTGTCCATCGT
>LXOW01017939.1_pt1 | contig 13618 bp, 7 predicted proteins | sample 1368591 | NCBI WGS metagenome assembly LXOW01 (sample SAMN04884650, study PRJNA319009) | bovine gut metagenome | isolation source: Cow rumen | host: Bos taurus | place: Italy: Legnaro (PD) | collected 2014-07-09
TGCGTCACCGTGCGCGACCGCGACACGATGACCCAGCAGCGCGTCCCCATCGCCGAGCTTCGCGCGATGATCGACGCCAAGGTCAACCTGAATAACCTCCTCCGCAACCTGTAATGGCGCAGAGTTTCAGCGAGTTAGGCCGCATTGAGGCCATCCGGCAGCTCTTCGAGGGGACGGGCTATACCCCCTTCGGAGAGCCGCTGTGGCTGGAGGCGAAGCCGCAGGAATGCATCACCTCGGCCTCCGGCCTGCTGCTGGAGGGAATCGACTTCGACCTGGTCTATTTCCCGCTGAAGCACCTCGGCCGCAAGGCCGTGCTGAAGGTCACGGGCGAGCTGTACGCCGTCCTGGCGCGCCCGGAGGCCCTCACTGTGCAGCTCGGCGTGTCCGCGAAACTGGATTTCCCGCAGGTGCAGGAGCTCTGGAACGGCATTGTCTCCGCCGCGCAGGAGCACGGCTACAAGCAGCTCTCGCTCGACCTGCAGCCCTCGCGCAACGGCCTCACGATCGCGCTGTCGGCCACCGGCCGGCACAGCGCCGCCGTCTCGGCCGCCCGCCCCGTGGCGCAGTCGCGCGACCTGATCTGCGTGTCGGGCGCGCTCGGCGCCGCGTTCCTGGGCCTGCAGGTGCTGGAGCGCGAACGCATCAAGTTCGACAAGGGTTCCACCGACCAGGCGTCCCTCGAGAAATACAAAATGCTCGTGGGATCCTATTTAAGGCCCGAATTAAGCCCAAATTTGCCCGCGCAGCTCGAAGACGGTAAGTTTACCCCCTCGTTCGGTTACTTCGTCACCAGAGGCCTTGCAGACGCTTTGCTGCGCCTTTGCCGCGACAGCGGGCTCGGCGCCAAGGTCTATGCCGACAAGATTCCCTTCGAGGGCGGCAGCTTCGACCTCGGCCGCGAGCTGAACCTGGACCCCGTGTCCGCGGCGATGAACGGCGGCGAGGACTACCACCTGCTGTACGTGATTCCGATCGCGCAGTTCGAGCGTTTCCGGACGGAATTCCAGACCTTCGACATCATCGGCCACCTGGCGCAGCCCGAAGTGGGCGCCGTCCTGGTGTCGCCCGACGGCCTGGAGCATCCCGTCTCCGCACAAGGATGGACAACCAATAACGAATAACACATGAAAAAGATCGTTGCAATCCTCGGCGCGTTGATGCTGGTGGCATCGGCGGCCAGTGCTCAGAACATCCTGGGCGGCATCCTGAATTCCGTGACCGGCGGCAACGTCGGCGAGACGGTCGGCAACGTCCTCACGAGCGTGCTGGGCGGCGGCCAGGTGGATCTGGCCGGCACCTGGAACTACGGTGGCGTGGGCGCTGCGGTCAAGAGCGACAACATCCTGAGCAACGTGGCCGGCAACGCGGCCATCAGCACCATCGAGTCCAAGGCGGACAACATTCTCGCGAAAGCGGGTGTCACGCCGGGCGCCGCCACTTTCACCTTCAATCAGGACGGCACCTTCTCCTTCAAGGCCGGAAAGCTGCCCGCGATCAGCGGCACCTATACCCAGAACGGCAACGCCGTCACGATGAAATTCGGCCGCCAGCTGACCTTCCTGCAGCTCGACGGTACCGTGAGCGCCGCGACGAACGGTTGCAAGATCCTCTTCAACGGCGAGAAGTTCATGACCTTCACCCAGCGCCTGATCGAGTACGCGAAGAAGATCACCACCAGCGCCGGGGTGGCCACGGTCGGCAACATCCTGTCCACCGCCAAGAGCGTGGACGCCGGCTTCAAGCTGACCCGCTAACCGTCATTCGCCGGCCCCCAGAGAGTCATTCCGGGCTGTGACCCAGAATCAAAAAACGGCCCCCGAGCAATTCGGGAGCCGTTTTTCATGGATTAGAAGCGTCCGGGACCACCCTGCCCGGGGCCGCCCTGTCCGGGACCGCCGCCCATCGCGCTGCCGCCGCTGTAGGCCGTCAGTGTGACGCTGCTGCCGTCGCTTGCGGACGCGGCGCCCATGCCGTCGAAGAAGTTTTCGCCGGAAACCGTGACGCCGGACTTGAGCGAGGCCGTGCCGCCGGTGGAAACCACCACGGAGCAGTCGTAGGACGGCGCCTTGAAGGCCACGGCAAGCAGGTTGTCCGCGTAGAGGCCGAGCCAGCTGTTGCGGCTGACCGTCGCGGAGTAGCAGGCCTGCGAGAGGTGCGCGCCGCGCTCCAGGCCGCCGACGGCGACGAGCGTGCCGCCGATCACGTAGAGCGTGTAGCCTTCCTCCGTATTGGCGTCCACCGCCACTTCCGGATCATTGGCGCCGATGGCGTAGACGATGCCGCCCTGGAGGTAGCAGTTGCCGTTGGCGTCGATGCCGTCGTTGCCGGTGGACCAGGCGAAGACGCGTCCGCCATTGATAATGAGGTGGCTGCCCGCGTTGATGGCGTCGTCGGACGAAGTCGCGCAGATGTCGCCGCCCGTGATGACCATCTCGCCCTTGGCCTCGATGGCCTCGTGGTTCTTGGCGGAAACGGTGACCGAGCCGCCCGTAATGACGAGTTTCCCGTCGAATTTGATGCCCTTGGCGGAGCAGGACGTGTCCTCGAGGCCGACCGCCGCCGAGCCCGTGACCTCATAATTGCTGCCCGTGACAGTGATGTTCACGGTGCCGCCTGCGATCAGGCCCGCCGCGTCGCCGCTGATGCCCTTGCCGCCCTGGCCGCTGTTGGTGATGGTCAGACTGCCGTCGTTCATCACGAAGGCGGCGTCGGCCTTGATGCCGGACGAGGAGGAGAGGTCCGTGAGGTCGGAATCATCCACGCCGCCGCTCACCGCGAGGGTGATCTTGCCGCCGTCGATGCGGACGGTGCCGTCGGAGGTGATGGCCTTCTTGCCTTCTTTGCTGACGTTCACGTCCAGCGTGCCGCCGCCGATCACGACGGCTTCCTTGCCGCGGATGCCATGGCCCTTGGCGGCGCTGACCGTGATGGCCGGGCCGTCCAGCACGCGGACGTAATCATCCGAAGAAATGCCCGCCTTGCCGCCCGTGGAGGTCACGGCGAGCGAGCCGCTGCCGCTGAAAAGGAGCTGCGCTTCGCTGAAGAAGGCGCCCTTTTCGTCCTCGTCCTCGGGGGTGTCGGTGTATTTCTTGCCGTCGGCAAGCTTGTTGGTGCCGTTCACGACCACGAACGTACGTTTCTTGTTCTGGTTGTTGATGGCCGCGCCGTTGGCGTTGGTCAGGTCCAGGCCGTTCAGCACGATGGCCTGTTTCTTTTCGCCGTAGATCTTGAAGAAGCCGTCCGACGCGGTGCCGGAGAGCTCATAGCGGATCTTCTCGGAGCTGGTGTTGTTGACGGTCACGTCGTTGCCGGAGACCGTCACGATGCCGTTGTCGTCGCCGGAGACCGTTGCGCCCGCGGCGGCGTACACGATGGTGATCGTGCGGTCGAAGGTGGTGTTCGCGATTGCGTCCTCGTCATCTTCAGGGACGAAGGGATCTTCGATGCTCGTGTCCGGGGTCACCGGATCGACGGGGGAGTCGGTGTAGCTTTCATTGCCCTGCCCGTTCGGGTTGAGGGGATCGCTGAGCTCGCAGCCGCTGCAGACCAGCAGCAAGGGGAGCAGGAAGGAGGATATCAACTTTTTCATATCACATCGGTTTTAGTCACGACCGGCTCGGGGGCAAGAATGTTGCCACTTTTGTCCGGATTCAGCGAACGGGCCGAATTCTTCAACGAACGGGTATTTTGTGGAAATTTTCGCTATTTTTGTTGCTATGATCATCGCGTTCCTGGTTCTGCTCCTGCTGCACAACGTCCTGGCCCTGCCCCTGCTGGTGCGCAGGAAAAAGCCGGTTGCCTACGCCCTCGCGGCGCTGGCGCTACTGGCCGCGTTCGCGGTGTATGTGCTCCTGGCAAGCGGTATCCACGGCGGTCCGCCGCCGGACGGTCCCGGAGGCCCGGGCGGTCCCGGCCCGATTCCGCCGGAAGTGTTGATGATCCTGGTCGCCTTCCTGCTGATGGCCGTGAATACGGGCATCGTGTATCGTATGCAGGCTTCGCGCTCGGCGTCCCGCATCCGCGAGCTGGAGACGGAAATCCAGCGCCAGAACGCCGCGGCGCAGACGCCCGAGGCCGCCCGTTTCCTCGTGCTGCGCTCCGAGGGCAAGGAAGTCCGGGTGGACCCCGCGCAGATCCGTTATATCGAGGGAATGAGCGAATACGTCAAGATCTGGCGCGACGGGGATTCACAGCCGCTGGTCGTTCTCGAAAGGCTTAAGAATCTGGAAAATACGCTCCCCGCCGGCAGTTTCCTGCGCATCCACCGCTCCTACATCGTCAACCTGGCGCGCATCCGCATCTCCGGCCGTGACGGCGTCACCCTCGACGACGGCACCTCCCTCCCCGTCGGCGACAGCTACCGCCCCGCCTTCAAGGCCTACCTGAACGGAACAAAGTAGGGGCTTTCTGCTTTCGGAACCAACCCTGTTACTTATGCGCGACGGTGTAGGTGAGGCCGAGGCGCTGGAGGTCGGCGAGGAAGGGCTCGCAGACGGTGACGGAGAACTTCTTGGAGAAGAACTCAAGGTTGTAGCCCGTGGCTTTGTCGTGCAGGAAGAGCGAGAGGGGAATCTTGCCCTTGTGGGCTTTGAGGAGTTTCACGAGCGCGGCGCGGAATTCCGGCGTGAGCCGCTCGGACTCGAGCAGGATGTTGAAGCCGGTGATGAGCGATTCGCTGAGGTTGCCCAGCAGGGTGATCTTCTTGATTTTGAAGCTGTAAGGCGCCTTCTTTCCCTGGGCGCGCTCTTCCGGCTTGATGAAGTAGCGGGCGGCGATTTCCCCTTCGATGAAGAGCTGCGCATGCTGCTGCATATAGGGCAGCAGGGCCTCGTAGTCCTTGCCGAAGAGGGCGAACTCGTAGCTGCCGTCGAAGTCCTCCACGACGACGCGTGCGCCCGGTGAGCCGCTGCGCGTCGTGAGCGTCTTGACGTCGGTCACGATGCCCGCGACGGCGGCCTTGCCGTTCTTGTCGGCCAGCTCGCACTCGTCGATGCGCTCCTGCAGCTCGGTCAGCTTGCAGTCGGTAAAGGTCTCTATCTCAAAGCGGTAGCGCTCCAGCGGGTGCGAGGACAGGTACATGCCCACGAACTCCTTCTCCTGCTGCAGCAGCGCGAGGACGTCCTCGTCGCCGGAGAAGGTCGGCACCTCCGGCCGCACGGGCTTGAGCTCCTCCACCTCGCCGAAGAGCGAGTTGGCGGAGTCGAGCTGGTCGTTGCGGTAGAGGCCCGCGTATTTGACGATTTCGTCGATGCAGAGCTCCCCGTTCTTGCAGGGCAGGAAGAACTGCGAACGCTTGTAGCCGAAGGAATCCAGCGCGCCGGCATAGACCAGCGTCTCGAAGGCGCGGCGGTTCAGCATTTCGGCCATCCGCTCCACGAAATCAAAGAGATCCGTGAAGGCGCCGTGCTCGCTTCGCTCGCGGATGATGGCCTCCACGACGTTCTCGCCGAAGCCCTTCAGGCCGCCGAGGCCGTAGCGGATGTCGCCGTTCTTGTTGACGGAGAACGTGGCCTCGGACTCGTTCACATCCGGGCTGAGCACCTTGATGCCGGCCTTGCGGCAGTCCGCCATGATCTCCTTCATCTCGTCCATGTTCGAGATGTTCTGCGTGAGGTTGGAGGCCTGGAATTCGGACGGATAATGGGCCTTGATCCACGCGGTCTGGTAGCTCACCCAGGCGTAGCAGGTGGCGTGCGACTTGTTGAAGGCGTATTTCGCGAAAGCCTCCCAGTCGGACCAGATCTTCTGCAGGATCGGCTCCGGGTGGCCGTTGGCGATGGCGCCCTTCATGAAGGTCTCCTTGAGCGAATCCAGCACCGCTTTCTGCTTCTTACCCATGGCCTTGCGGAGCTTGTCCGCCTTGCCCTTGGAGAAGCCCGCGAGCTTCTGCGAGAGGCGCATGACCTGCTCCTGGTACACCGTGACGCCGTAGGTCTCCTTCAGCAGCTCCTCCATGTCGGGGAGGTCGTAGTGGATCTTGGACGGGTCGTTCTTGCCGGCCACGAAGTCCGGGATGTAATCCATCGGGCCCGGGCGGTAGAGGGCGTTCATAGCGATCAGGTCCTCGAAACGCTCGGGATGCAGCTTGATCAGCCACTCCTTCATGCCGCCGGATTCAAACTGGAAGATGCTCTTGGTGTCGCCGCGGGCGTAGAGCGCGAAGACCTCCGGGTCGTCGATGGGGATCTTCTCGATGTCGATGTCCTTGCCGAAGCGCTTCTTGACCATCGCGAGCGCGCGGTCGATGATGGACAGGGTCTTCAGACCCAGGAAATCCATCTTCAGCATGCCCACGTCCTCGATTTTGGTGCCCTCGTACTGCGAGACCCAGACCTCCTGTCCCGTGGCCTTGTCCGTGCCCACGGTGATGGGGATGTAGTCCGTGAGGTCGCCGCGGCCGATGATCATTGCGCAGGCGTGGATGCCCGTCTGGCGGATGCAGCCCTCGAGTTTCAGGGAGTACTCCAGCACCTCGCGCACCAGCGGTTCGCCCTCTTCGTATTCGTGCTTGAGCTCCTTGATATATTTGACGCTGTTCGCCAGCGTCGGCTTGTATTCCTTTTCCTCGCCGTTTTCCTTGACGATGATGGGCCGGTCGGGGATCATCTTCGTCAGGCGGTTGGACTCCGGGATGGAGAGGCCGGAAATGCGCGCCACGTCCTTGACGGCCAGCTTCGCGGCCATCGTACCGAAGGTGATGACGTGCGAGATATGGTCGGCGCCGTAGTGGTCTTGGACGTACTGGATCACGCGGTAGCGGCCTTCGTCGTCGAAGTCCACGTCGATATCCGGCATGGAGATACGCTCCGGGTTGAGGAAACGCTCGAACAGGAGGTCGTAGCGGATCGGGTCGAGGTTCGTGATGCCGAGGCAATAGGCCACGCACGAGCCGGCCGCGGAGCCACGCCCCGGGCCCACGGAAACGCCGTTCCGGCGGCCCCAGTTGATGAAATCCTGGACGATGAGGAAGTAGTCCGGGAAGCCCATGAACGAAATGGTCATGAGCTCGAAATGCAGGCGCTCCTGCTGCTCGTCGGTCAGCTCCTCGCCGTAGCGCCGGTGCGCGCCTTCGTAGGCCAGGTGGCAGAGATAGGCCACGGAGCGGCAGAATTCGTCGCCGCGATAGGTCTTGACCTCGTTGCCGTCGGCGTCCTTGTCGATGCTGTATTTGCCGTTCTCAATAATGTCGGCGTATTTCTCCAGCTGCGCGTCGATGTCCGCGAGGAAGTCCGCCGGGAGCTCGAATTTCGGCAGCACGTGGCCGCGGTCGATCTCGTAGCGCTCCACCTTGTCCAGGACCTCCAGCGTGTTCGCGAGTGCCTCCGGGTGCTCCGGGAACAGGACGGCCATCTCCTCCTCGCTCTTGAGGTACTCCTGCTGCGTGTAGCGCAGGCGCTTGGGGTCGTCCACCATCGCGTTGGTGGTCAGGCAGATAAGGCGGTCGTGCGCGGGGCCGTCCTCCTTGCGCACGAAGTGCACGTCGTTGGTGGCCACGACTTTCACGCCGTGCTTCTCCGCCAGTTCGAAGATGCGGGTCGTATATTCCTTCTGCTGCTCGTAGAGGTCCAGCGACATGCCCGGGACCTCCGTCTTGTGGAGCATCACTTCGAGGTAATAATCCTCCCCGAAGACGCGCTTGTGCCATTCGATGGCCTTGTCCACGCCCTCAGCGTCGCCCGCGAGGATCGCGCGGGGCACCTCGCCCGCCATACAGGCGGAGCAGCAGATCAGCCCCTCGTGGTACTTCTCCAGCACCTCGTGGCTCACACGCGGCTTATAGTACATACCCTCGATGTGTCCCGTGGACACGATCTTCATCAGGTTCCGGTAGCCGTCGTAATTCTTGGCCAGGAGGATGAGGTGGTAGTACTTCTTGTGGTCGTTGTCCTTGAGGTGGTGGTCGTAGTGCTGCGTGACGTAGATTTCGCAGCCGAAAATGGGCTTCACGTCCGGGTGCTTCTTGGCCACGTCGCTGAAGTCCTTGACTCCGTACATGTTACCGTGGTCCGTGATGGCCAGGCCCGGCATCCCGAGCTCCTCCGCGCGCCGGAAGAGCTTCTCGATATCGCTCATTCCGTCGAGAATGGAGTACTGGGTATGGACGTGAAGATGTACGAAGGGCATAGCAGGACAAAGATACACAAAAACCCCCGACCTTCAGCGGGTCGGGGGTCTATTGTTGAAAACTTTTCAGTCGCTTATTTCTTCGAAGCGGCCTTCTTGCGGGCGGCCATTTCGGCGTCGAACATGACCGGGGTACCGATCATGATGGAGGCGTAGGTACCGATCAGGACACCGAGGCAGAGCGCGACGGACAGACCGCGGATGGACTCGCCGCCGAAGATCGCGATGGCGACCATCGGGAGGAGGGTCGAGACCGAGGTGTTGACCGTACGGGTCAGGGTCGCGTTCAGGGACTTGTTGACCGTCTCCTTGAAGTCGTCGCTCGGGTGGAGCGCGAGGTTCTCACGGATTCGGTCGAAGATAACCACGTTGTCGTTGATGGCGTAACCGATGATCGTCAGGATAGCGGCGATGAAGGTCTGGTCCACGTCCAGGTTGAACGGCAGGATGCCGCTGAACAGGGAGAAGAAGCCGATGATGATGATCGCGGTGTGAGCCAGGGAGACGACGCCGCCGAGACCCCAGTTCCAGCCCTTGAACCGCATCGCGATGTACGCGAAGATGACGATGAGGGCGAGGATGATGGAGATGATGGCGTTGCGCTTGATGTCGTTGGCGATGGAGGCGCCCACCTTGTCGGAGGAGATGATACCGTTCGGGTTCTCCAGCGTGGAGGTGAAGTCGGAGAGGCTGACTTCCTCAGAGTAGAATTCCTTCAGGGACTCGTACAGCATGCCTTCGATCTCGGCATCGACCGTGGAGGTCTCATCCTGGAACTTGTAGGAAGTCGTGATCTTCATCTGGCTGTCGCCACCGAACTGCTTGACCTCGACGGAGGACTCGGGATCGGCCAGGTTGAAGGTCTTGTTCACGGCGGAACGGATCTCCTCGGACGTCACGGGCTTGTCGAAGCGGACCACGTAGGTACGGCCACCGGTGAAGTCGACACCGTAGGTGAAGCCCTTGATGGACATGGACAGGATGGCGATCACGACGAGGGCGCCGGAAATGATGTAGGACCACTTGCGGCCGTCCAGGAAGTTGATGTGCGTATTCTTGAGGAAGTTCGCGGACCACTTGTTCTCGAAGGTGATGTTCTGACCGCGCTTGATGCGGCCTTCGAAGATCAGGCGGGTGACGAAGATCGCCGTGAACATGGAGGTCAGGATACCGATGATGAGCGTGGTAGCGAAGCCCTTGATCGGACCGGAGCCGAAGAAGAAGAGCACGATACCCGTCAGGAGGGTGGTCACCTGGCCGTCGACGATGGCGGAGTAAGCGTTCTTGTAACCGTCGGCCACAGCCTTGCCCAGGCCCTTGCCGGCCTTGAGCTCTTCCTTGATGCGCTCGTAGATGATCACGTTGGCGTCCACAGCCATACCCAGGGTCAGGACGAGACCGGCGATACCCGGCAGCGTCAGCACGGCGCCAAAGGCGGACAGGGTGCCGAAGAGGAGCACCACGTTGGAAAGCAGCGCGATGTCAGCGGCCACACCGGCTCCCTTGTAGAAGAGGATCATGTAGAGGAGGACGGCGCAGAACGCGATGAGGAAGGAAAGGAGACCGGAACGGATGGACTCGGCACCGAGGGACGGACCGACGACCTGCTCCTGGACGATCGTAGCCGGGGCGGGAAGCTTACCGGACTTGAGGACGTTGGTAAGGTCGGTGGCCTCGTCGATGGAGAAGTGGCCGGTGATGGAGGAGGAACCGCCGGTGATCTCGGTCTGGACGGTCGGGTAGGAATAGACCGTACCGTCGAGCACGATGGCGACCTGGCGGCCGATGTTCTCCTTGGTCAGGCGGGCCCACACGTTGGCACCTTCGGCGTTCATCGTCATGGAAACGCCCGGGTAGCCGCCGCGGCGCTGGTCGTAGTCGACGTGGGCGTCGGTCACGGAACCACCGTCGAGCGGGGCCTTGCCGTCGCGGGACGTGGACTTGATGGCGATGAGCTCATAGATATTGTCGCTCTGCATGTACTCGGACGGCTGGACGGACCACATCGGGCGGAACTCCGCCGGGAAGACGGCCTCGATCTCCGGCATGCGGAGGTATTTGTTGATCTGGGCGGTATCAGCAGCGGCGGCGAAGCCGATGCAGGCGTTGCCGCGCATACCGGACGGGCTCAGGATCGCGTAGAGCGGGTTGGCCTTGCGGGCGGCGGCGAGAGCGGCCTCGTCGGAGCCATTCTGGGCCTGCAGCTCCTGGGCGACGGCGTCCGTAGCCTCGGCAGCGGCCTCCTCAGCGGCAGCGACCGGCGCGTCGGCGGAGAGGATCTCAGCCAGACGGGCGTTGGCCTCGTCGAGGTAGGAAGCCATCTCGTCGTAGGTGAAGGTCGGCCAGAACTCGAGGGAGGCAGTGCCCTGGAGCAGCTTACGCACACGCTCCGGCTCCTTGACGCCCGGGAGCTCCACGAGGATGCGGCCGGTGTTGCCGATCTTCTGGATGGACGGCTGGGTCACGCCGAAACGGTCGATACGGTTACGCAGGACGTTGAAGGAGTTCGCCACGGCGCTCTCCGCCTCTTCCTTGATGACCGCGACGACCTGCTCGTCGGTAGACTCCGGCTTGATGCGGTCGCGCATCTCATACGTACCGAAAATCTGGGCGAGACGGGTGCCGGGAGCGGTCTCCTTCATGGCCTCCGCGAAGAGGGTGATGAAGTCGGACTGGGAGTTGACGCTGCGCTCCTTGGCCAGGGAGATGGCCTGCAGGAACTCAGGGCTCTGGTTGCCACCGGCCAGCGCGCGGACGAGGTCCTCGAGCTGAACCTGCAGCATGACGTTCATACCGCCCTTGAGGTCGAGGCCGAGGTTGATCTCCTGGTTCTGGACCTGCTTGAAAGTATAACCCAAATAAACTTTCTCGCCGGAAATGGAATCCGTGTAACGACGGGACTCGATCTTCCGGATGGAATCGAGATAGAAAGCACGGTCCGCCTCGGCGATAGCGGTGACGTCGGTTGCCAGGGCAATCTGGTCTGCGCGCTGCTCGGCCTTCTTGTTGTGAAGGGCCGTCACCGCGGTGAAGGACAGCTGCCAGAGGCAAGCGAGGAGGAGGCAGATCGTGACGAATCTGATAGCACCTTTGCTTTGCATGATTATGGTTAAATTAAATAATTTTCACAAAATAGCTTGCAAAGTTAGTATTTTTCTCAAAACAAAGAAACTTTCGGTGCTATATTTTATATTTGATGCGCGTTATGCATAGCTATGGACCCCGCCGAGGAAGAGGTTGACCCCGAAATAGGTCACCAGCACCGCCAGGAATGCCAGGATGCAGAACAGGTGGAAACGGCGCGGATGTCCCGCCGCGCGCAGCGACTCCCCGTGCAGCGCGAAGGAATAGATCAGCAGCGTGTTCAGCGCCCAGGTCTCCTTCGGATCCCAGGCCCAGTAGTTCCCCCAGGAAATATTCGCCCAGACGGCGCCGAAGAAGGTTCCGAAGGCCAGCAGGAAGACCGCCGGATACAGGACCGTGTAGCCGACGGCGCGCAGGCGCTCCGCCGCTTTCGGCCGCAGGCACAGTCCCACGATGCCGAGCAGGGCCAGCAGGCTGAACACGGAGTAGCAGACCATCATCGGCACCACGTGGATGAACAGCATCGGCGAGCGCAGCACGGGCATCAGCGGCCCCTTCGGGAAAGCGTCCAGGAACCAGGCGAGCAGCAGTCCCGCGCCGAGGACGGCGAGGACGATCGTGCCCACGTGCCGCCGGGGGCCGGGTTTCCGCTCGCGGCGCAGGGAGCGGAGCGTCTGGCGATAATGCGAATCGGGCTCGAAGAAATAGACGATCATCGCCAGCAGCAGGAGGATGTAGCCCGCATAGGTGACGCCCACGCCCCAGGGGTCGTGGCTGACGGCCAGGATGCTGCCGTGCCCGTCTTCGTCGTAGTCCGCCTGGTAGAAGCGGTAGCCGTCCCGCTTCGCGATATGGTTCATCGAGATGGTGACGGACTCGCCGTCGAAGGCGACAACGGAGATGTAGTCCGCCACGTGGCGGGTGCCGGGGTCGAATTCGATGCGGAACTCCTTGAGCTCCAAGGCAAAGGGTAGCTCCAGCGCCGTGCCGTCCTCCAGTTCGACGGCNNTTGTGATAGATGGCCGCAAGGGCCGTCTCGGTGCCGTGGAATTTCTCCACCACCGTGGCGGCGACCATCATCGTGATGAGGATCGCAGCGGAGCCGTAGCTCAGGAGTTTGAGGGTCTTAGATTGCATCGATGAAAGCGATTACCGCCTCGCGGTCGGAGGGGGAAAGATAGTAAAATTTTTCCGTAGCAGAATACGCGTCGCTCTTTTTGCTGTACCCGTGCCACATGATGGCCTCGATCACGTTGCGGGCCCGGTTGTCGTGCAGGCGGTCCTCCGCGCCGGTATTGGCCTTGGACAGGCCGCGGCCCCAGAGCGGCGTGGTGCGGCACCAGCTGCCGTGGATGCCGTTCTTCATGTAGAGCCGGTGCTGGATCATGTCGGTGTAGGGCCAGATGGTCTGGTCCTCATAGCGCGGCAGCGGCTTACCGTCCACGATGGCCGGCGCCCAGTAGTTGTCGTCCTTCGTCTTCCAGGACGGGCGGTGGCAGGTTGCGCAGCCGATCTGCTTGAAGACTTCCTTGCCCCGCTGGACCTTCTCGCTGTTGAGGTTGCGGGCGCGCGGGATGGACAGCCCGCGGTGCCAGACCAGGAAGTTGTAGTACTGGTCATCGCCCATTTCGGGCGAGAAATTGTGCCACGCGTTGTCGAACTGGTTCGTGTTCGGATCCAGCAGGTGCAGGACGGCATCCGCAATCCCCTCCGGCGTGCCGTCGGCGTAGTAGGGCGAGGACGGGTCGGCCTGGATGGCCGCGATCACCTCCGGCGTCTCCGACATCGCCTTGGCCCAGGCCTTGGTCGTGTACAGGTACGGACGGTCGCCGCGGGTGACGTTCGTGATGTTCCAGATGGCGTTGGCGCCGGCGCCGTCCTGCAAGGAGGCGCGCGTCATCGCGTAGGTGAAACGTTTCAGTTTCTTCGTTCCGGCGGGCGCGGGGGTGCCGTCGGCGAACTGCCCCTCGGCGAGGGAGTACCACGCCGTGGCGGCGAAATCGCCCGCCGCCTTGTCCCAGAAGGACGGGTTCAGCTCCACGTACGGCGCTTCGGCCTGGTATTGGGCCTTGATGTCCTCCTCGGGGATGGCGTCGAGCAGGCCCGTGCCGATGATGCCGATCGTGGACTCGAGGCGGAAGGCCACGGCCTGGTTGCCCGTCTCGTAAGGCGTCGGATCGGTATGGAAGGCGCTGCGCGGAATGGTCACCTCCGGATAGATCAGCTCATACGCTTCCCCGTCGGGGAAAGCCAGCGGCAGGCCGCTCTCCATTTCGCTGACCTTCAGCCAGTTGATCATAATCTGCTCCTCATCCACCGGCGGCAGGAAGGGCGCGACCGCCTTGGTCTGCGGCATGCCGGTCACTTCGGACACATACGGCCCGTCGTCGCTGTTCGCCCCGTCCGC
>LXOW01177975.1_pt1 | contig 13617 bp, 12 predicted proteins | sample 1368591 | NCBI WGS metagenome assembly LXOW01 (sample SAMN04884650, study PRJNA319009) | bovine gut metagenome | isolation source: Cow rumen | host: Bos taurus | place: Italy: Legnaro (PD) | collected 2014-07-09
ACCATATTCAACTGTATATCAAACACCAAGGCGGAAATTGGCTTTGCCTCGAAGTCGAACATCGGCATGTGCGAGGTAATTGACGAACGCCTCAAGCTCATCGACAATATCTCACATTCGAAGCGCATCGTGCCTGCCACGGTTGAAATCGTCGACCTGCCCGGACTGAGCAAAGGCGGCCAAGGCGTGGGCAACAAGCTCCTCGCCGAGGTACAGACCATGGATGCCCTCATCCACGTGCTGCGCTGTTTCGACGACCCCAACATCCCCCACAGCGAAGGCAGCATCGACCCTGTGCGCGACATGGAACTCGTTGATTTTGAGCTTCAAGTCCGCGACTTGGATTTGGTCACCCGCAAGCTGGAACGCGTGAACAAGCTGCTGAAAAACGGCGAGAAGGACAACAAAAAAGCCTTTGACGTTCTAAACGTATACAAGGAGACCTTAGAGAACTTCGGCAACGCCCGCGATGCCAAGGTGGCTGAGGAAGACAAACGCTTTGTGCAAGACATCCAACTGCTCACCGCCAAGCCCATGATTTACGTCTGCAATGTGGATGACGCCTCCGCCACGACTGGAAACAAGTATTCCGATGCCGTGAAAGCCGCCTTGAAGGATGGGCAGGAGATGTTGATTATCGCTGGTAAGCTTGAGGCTGAAATCGCCGAGCTTGATGCCGATGACCGCCAGATTTTCATGGAAGACGCTGGTTTGACCGAGCCCGGCGTGAACAAACTCGTCCGCACCGCCTACCACACCCTGAACCTGCATTCCTTCTTCACCACCGGTCCCGACGAGACCCGTGCCTGGACCATCCATGTGGGCGACACGGCACCTATCGCCGCAGGCGCCATCCACAGTGACCTGCAACGTGGCTTCATCCGCGCCGAGGTGATGAGCACCGAAGACTTCCTGAAATACGGCAGCGAGTCCGCCGTCAAGGAAGCGGGCAAATTCCGCGTGGAAGGCAAGACCTACGTCGTGCAAGACGGTGACATCCTCAACATCAGATTCAACGTATGATGGAACAGGTCATCCTTGTTGACGAGCAGGACAACCCCATCGGCCTGATGGAGAAGCAAGCGGCCCACATCGAGCCGCACCTTCACCGTGCCTTTTCCGTTTTTATCTTCAACACGAAAGGTGAACTCCTTATGCAGCAGCGGGCTTTATCCAAGTACCACTCCCCTGGTCTTTGGACCAACACCTGTTGCAGCCATCCCCGCGACGGCGAGACACTCGAAGAAGCCACCTCACGCCGCCTTTGGGAAGAGATGGGCATGCGCTGCGAGATGCACGAAGTATACACCTTTATATACAAGGCACCCGTCGGACAAGGCCTCACCGAGCACGAGTTCGATCATGTGTGGATTGGCCAAAGCGACAGCATCCCCTGCATTAATACTGAAGAGGTCGCCTCGTGGAAGTACATGTCTATCCCCGACTTGGAGAAAGACATCCAACGCTACCCTGAGCATTACACCGAGTGGTTCAAGATTACCTTTGAGGAGATGACACACCACGCGAAGGTATTCCAAATCCAATGACAACGACGCCCACCGTTGTCATTTTTTAGCAAAAATAATTAGTAAATGTATTTACTATATGTATTTTTACTATTTTTGCCGCGAAAATCAATTGAAAACACTTTTAAAACCTAATCACTATGAAACACAGTTTTCGCATCATTATTGGAATGTTACTATTAGCCATTCCGTTGTGCCTCAACGCACAAGTGAAACCAACCAAACCCGAGACTTCCCAATCGCAAACCACAAACCTAGCTGAAGAAGAAAAACTCAAGCACGAAATCGAGTTGAAAGAAGCTGAAAAAAAAGAAGCTGAGAAAAGAGATGCTGAGTTGAAAAGGGAAATTGAATTGAAAAAGCAAGCTGAAATGAAGCCTGAAGGAAAGCCCGAGATCAAACCCGCACAAAACGAGCCGAAGGCCCACAAACCCGTTGTGAAGCCCAAGAAACCCACAGAAAAGCCTTTGGCCAACCCTAAAAAGCCCAGCAATGCACCCGAGAAGCCAGAACCAAAGAGCGGTTTTGAATGGCCAAAAATCTCTGGATTTGTACAGGCCTTCTATACGGCTAATATGGACGAACAAGGCAATCTCTTGGACAATGAGTTCAAGATTCGCCGCGCCCGTCTTTCCATCGATGGCAAGTTCGGTGAGAGATTCTCCTACAAACTGCAAGGCGATTTCAGCAGCACCCCTGCCCTCGTCGACGCTTACCTGAAATTCAAGGTTTGTGATGGTTTCGCCGTTCAGATCGGTCAATTCAAAACCCCATTCTCCCTCGAAAGCCCCCTCAACCCCGTCAACCTCGAAATCTACGACTATGGCGAGTCTATCACCAAACTCGTTGGCTATAAGGACGTCTGCGGTGTTGGTAAACTTGGCCGTGACTTTGGCGTGATGGCCTCGGGCAGCCTCTTCGCCGTGAAGAAGGAAGGCAAAACCCTTTATCATGTCGTCGATTACAGCATCGGCGTGTTCAATGGCAATGGCGCCAACATCGCCGACAACAACAACCGCAAGGACATCGTGGGCCGCTTGAACATCCATCCTGGCTTGAAGGACTTGACCTTAAGCGGATCGTACTACAACGGCAAGTATTCTACGGATGCTGTTGACAGAGGTACTCGTAATCGTTGGGCTGCTGGTATCCAATACGACAACGGCAACTTGGTTGTCCGTGCCGAATACCTGAGTGGCGCCACTGGATACAACACCGTTGCAGACACCAACAACATCATCATCTCAGAGGACCGATTCCTTAGCAGTGGTTACTATGCCGTGGCTGGCTACAACTTCAAGCTCGGCAAGGAAAAGAGCCAACAACTCATGCCCGTCCTACGTTACGAGCACTTCACGAAGGATGTCAGCCTTGCAAAGAGCGGCACCACCTTCTACACGGTTGGTCTCAGCTATTGGCCCATCAAGTATGTGAACGTCAAACTCAACTATCAATTGGTTCAGACCCACAATCTTATCGGAGACGACACCTACAAGAAGGCTTTCACAAACCGTGTTGTGGCAGCTGTCAACTTCAAGTTCTAATTTGACTGCGGGACTGCGAGACTATGGGACTTAGGGTCTCGAAGTCATGCGTCCCGAAGTCTCGAAGTCGAAAAAAAAGAATACATCATGGCAAATAACAACAACATTTTCAATCTCTGGAAAAAGGAAGATTGGCTGGCCGTATGGATTGGCTTCATCATCATCGCCATCGGCTGCATCTCCATCCTCACCCAAAGTTTCGATTTCTCCGCAGCTAAGTTCAGCACTTGGCATTGGTGGGAGAATGTAGAAGAAAAGAAATCACTGACTGCCCAATTCAATGGAGCTTTCTGGATTAAGCTGCTCCGCACCTTCTTAGTGCTCGGCATCCTATTCGGTCTCGGCATCGTGCTGCAAGGCGAAAAAATCAGCAAATTCATCCCTGCTTTCGTCGTGCTGTTCATCATCTGTATCGTAGTACGTCTGGTGAGTGCCGAATTCACGCTGAACCGCTACCTCGAATGGGCCTTCTGGGCCTTGCTCATCGGCCTGTTGATTTCCAACACCGTTGGCACGCCCGAATGGTTGAAACCCGCCATCCGCACCGAGTTCTACATCAAGACTGGTCTGGTTATCATGGGTTTCTCGGTATTGTTCAGCAACATCGCCAAGTTCGGTCTCTATGGTCTCGGCATCGCATGGATTGTGACGCCTATCGTCATCATCTTCATGTGGTGGTTTGGCACCAAGGTCCTGAAGATTGACAACAAGCCTCTGGTCATCACTTTGGCTTCGGCCACTTCGGTATGCGGTACCAGTGCCGCCATCGCCACAGGTGCTGCCGCCAAAGCCAAGAAAGAAGACCTCTCGTTGGCCATCTCCATCTCCATCATCTTCACCATCCTGATGATGGTATTCGAGCCTATGATTATCCGTGCCTGCGGCATGAACCAGATGATGGGCGGCGCCCTCATCGGCGGCACCGTCGACTCGACAGGTGCTGTGGTGCTGGCAGGTAACGCTCTCGGCGAAGAAGCCGAACAAGTGGCTTCTATGGTCAAAATGATCCAGAACATCCTTATTGGTTTCATCGCTTTCTTCGTGGCCATTTTCTTCGCCACCAAGGTCGACAAGGACCCGAACCAGAAAGTTGGTGCCGGCGAAATCTGGACACGCTTCCCAAAGTTCATCATCGGTTTCTTCGTGGCCTCGTTGGTTGCCTCTTTCATCGTGCTGCCTCTCACCGACGGCGCCACCGTGAAATCCATCAACGGCGTCCTCGACCAATACAAGAACTGGGCCTTCGTGCTGGCCTTCACCAGCATCGGCCTCGACACCAACTTCAAAAGCCTCTTCAAGCAGATGCAAGGTGGCAAGGTGCTCTGGCTATACATCGTGGGTCAAGTGTTCAACATCCTCCTCACCTTGTTTGCCGTGTGGTTCCTGCTTTCGGGCACCATCTTTGATGTTCCGAATCTGGAGATGTTCAAGTGATGAGCAAAAATCACAAAATATTCAAAGTGATTACCATCGTCGTGGTGGTAATCACTTTGTTTTTGGCCGGCTGGATTATGGCCAACCGACTCGGCCTCGTCGAAGGCTACGACTTCGGCGCGGGAGCCTATTACTACGCCGACATCCCCACCGAACAATACTCCGAAATCGTCAACGAAGACGCTTATCAAACTTCAGTTCCTAAATGGATTTTCTACGTCCTTTTCTTCGCCTGGGGCTATTTGATGTGGCGGCTGTGGGTTTGGGTGGAAACGCGGGGAAAGAATCACTGATTGGCAGTGATTTCGTTATACAACAAAGTGCCTTTCGCTGTAAGAAGATACTTTTGCCTTGGGTGATGGGGTTTATCGGGATAAAGCATTTGGACAAAACCTCTGGCAATGGCTGGGTTGAGAAAAAGCCTAATAAAGTTTTTCCTATCTTTTAACCCAAGATTAGCAAGCATTTCATTTATAGATAGTTGTCCGCAGCCAATAGCCTTAACCAATTTCAATGTATTGTCTGTCACTTTGCCCCAACTTGAGGGGTACTTGAGGGGTACTTGAGGGGTACTTGAGGGGTACTTGTCGGGTGCTTGTTCTGATTCTGGCATTTTCCACTCCTCAGGCGGATTAATCATCATGTAGCGATTCTTCAGCGCATTGTCCTCTCCCAAAAGCAGGTTACGGAAGAAACGTTCCAAGAAAACCGGCTCGTAATCAATGCCTTTGGCCACATTGCGATAGTTGGCACGGACAAGCGCATTACGGAAATACCATGAATGTTGCTCGAACATGTCATTGTTCACATCAAAGCCAAGCGAACGCAAGTATTTAATGGTGAAAATGGCCGTAGTACGCGTGTTCCCCTCACCAAAAGGATGGATTTGCCACAGTCCAGAGACAAACTTGGCAATGTGCTCTACCAACTGATTCTTATCCAATGGCTTATAGTTGAACTGCCATTCTTGATCCAGGTCATACTGGAGGGTCATGCTCAAATCTTCCCAATGGGCATAAAATACCGTGTCGCCACGCAATACCCATTCCTTTTTCGTGATGTCATAGTCCCTGAAACGGCCCGCATGTTTGAAAACGCCCTCAAAAATAGCTTTGTGGATGGCGGCAAAGCCTGCCACGCTATAGGTGAACGAGTCGGTTTGCAGCAATTTTGAGATGTTCGTCGAAACCTTGTCGGCCTCTTCAACATCGACATCACCCTCATCATGAGCTGTTTTCTTGATATAATATTGATTGACAAGTTCCTTCGCCTCGTCAATGCTGATCTCTCCCTCAATATTCCTGCGGGCAGTCTCCTGAAGATACGCCGAAGTTTTCAGCCCATCCACGGCCTGCAAGCCAATGGCCACACGCCAAGCATCGGCGCGTTCGCGTTTCTGCGGTTCGCCTTGGCGGATATACTCGTCGAAATTGATGTATTGTTCCTCGGTCATGCCTTTAATATTGAAATGCAAAGATAAACAATTTTGATGAGATTACCAAATATCCGCTTTTCTTTGTAACTTTGCCACAATAGAAAACAAAGAAATTTCATGCAAACCCCTGATATTCAAAACATATTAGCTGAACTGACCCGTTCCATCGGCGAAACGCCCATGGAAATCCTGCCCATTGCAGCTTCAGGCTCGGCGAGGAAGTATTATAGAATCGTCACCGACAAACGCACGCTGATAGGCACCTACAGCGAAAACACGGAGGAAAACGAGGCTTTTTTGACCTTTAGCAAGCATTTCCACGACTTGGGACTCAATGTGCCAGAGGTCTTTGCCGTCAACGAGGAAAAGACCTGCTACCTGCAAAGCGACTTTGGGGATGACAACCTTTTCTCCCATGTGCAAAAGTCATTGATAGCTGGCGGTTTTGGCGAGAATGTCATTGACCTTTACAAAAAGGCTTTAAGCCACTTGGTCAAACTGCAAGTATTAGGTCATCAAGGTTTGGATTACAGCAAGGCCTACCCTACCGAGCGCTTCGACCGTCAGGCTATCATAGATGATTTGAACTACTTCAAATACTACTTCGTCAAGCCGCACGAAGAAATCGACTTCAACGAAACACGACTGGGCAAGGACTTCGAAGCCTTTGCCAACTTTGTCAGCCAAGCGCCTTGCGACTTCTTCATGTACCGCGATTTCCAGTCGCGTAACATCATGGTGAAGAATGGAGAGCTGTATTTCATCGACTTCCAAGGCGGACGAAAAGGCCCATTGAACTACGATGTGGTCTCCCTCCTCTATCAAGTGAAAGCACAGATTCCGCAGGCTGTCCGCGACGAACTTATCCAATACTATAAAGAGGAATTGAAGCAATTCGTCGACCTAGAAGAAGTCAAATTTGACCTCTATCAACCCTATTTCGTGTACTTGCGCTTGCTACAAGTCCTTGGTGCCTACGGTTTCAGAGGTTTAATCCAAAAGAAGTCGCATTTTATCGAGAGCATCCCATATGCACTGACAGAATTGAAAACTTGGAGCGAGAAACACCCATTAAACGATTATCCCGAACTCCAAAAAGTCATTGCCCAACTATCAACTATCAACTATCAACTACCAACTACCAACTCCAAACTCACCGTAACCGTCAACAGTTTCTCATTCAAAAAAGGCTATCCCAACGACTTCAGCGGCAACGGCGGCGGCTTCATCTTCGACTGCCGCGCACTGCCCAACCCTGGCCGTGAGCCAGAGTTCAAGACCAAGACTGGACGAGATTGGGAGGTCATTGATTATCTGATGGCCAAGCCGCCCGTCCATGTCTTCCTCGACCATGTGAAAGCCATCGTCGGACAAAGCGTCGACAACTATCGTGAGCGTCATTTCAGCAACCTGATGGTTTCTTTCGGCTGCACGGGCGGACAGCATCGTTCCGTGTTCTTCGCCCAAACGATTTACGAATGGCTCAAGGCGACCTATCCCGACATCCACCTGAAACTGAACCACATCGAACGCAAAATCACGGAGGAAACTGGCTTATGAGTCCAAGAATCGACACCACCGCAATGATTTTGGCCGCCGGCCTCGGCACGCGCCTCAAAGCCTTGACCCAAGATAAACCTAAAGCATTAGTTCCGCTCAATGGCAAGCCTTTGCTACAACATTGCATCGAGAATTTGATTGCCAACGGATTCTATCACATCGTCATCAACGTGCATCATTTTGGCGAACAAATCATTGATTTTGCAACGCATAACAAGTTCGATGCTGTCATCCAAATCTCCGACGAACGCAACCAACTGATGGACACGGGCGGAGGCATCATACAAGCCTCTCCGCTTTTCAAGGATTCCAAATCCGTTTTGGTGCATAATGTGGACATTATCAGCGACGTGAACCTGGGCGAGATGAGCCAACAATTCCTTAATTCGGGGGATGATGCGTGGCTGCTGACGCAAGACAGGGAGACGAATAGGAAGTTGTTGTTTGATGATGAGAATCGGCTTGTTGGATGGACAAATAAATCGGAAGGACAATTTAAATGGGTGGATGAATCCACAGCAAGCGTTTCGACAGGCTCAACGACCCTCAGCTATAAAGAAATGGCCTTCGGCGGACTGCATCTTTTCCGCAGCGATTTGTTCGCCGAGTTCGAGGTCAAGCGGCAAAGCGTCATAGACTTATATCTTTATCTGGCAAAGCATAATCGCATCATTTCCAAGCCCATACAACCCAATTATTGGTTCGACCTCGGTAAACCCGAACAAATACTAGCCGCAGAAAACTACCTTAACAACCTCGCAAAATGAGCCACGACTCCTTCATATCCAAACTGGCGAAACACATCCAAAGCCATTACGACCTTTCCAAGCAAGAGCTGACCGTGGTCTTCCCAAACAAGCGCGCCGCTTTTTACTTGCGCAACGCCCTCAAGGGGAACTGCAAACAAACCATCTGGTTACCTCAAATCATCTCCATCCAAGAGGCTGTCACCCAGTGGAGCGGCATCGCCCTTGCCGACAACATCGACTTGCTGTTTGAACTCATCGACATTGACGCGGAACTGCACATAGAACAAAACAGTGATCTCAACGTCTTCGGTAGCCAGGCTGCACAGATGGCCAAGGATTTCGACGAAATCGACCAGTATGGCATCGATGCGAAAAGTCTGTTCAACTATGTCTTGGAACATAAAAAACTAGGCCTATGGGACTTCGACACCCTGAAAAGCAAGGAAAAAGAGCAGAAATACCTGCAGTTTTTCCATTCGCTCCATGATTATTACCTCAGGCTCCGCGACAGACTGTCCGAGCAAGGCAAAGGCTATTATGGCATGATTACCAGGTACCTGTCTGAACTACCCGAGACCGATCTGATGGCGAAAATCGGCGACAGACGCATCCTTTTCGCTGGCTTCAACGCCTTGACGACCACGGAAGAACGCATCATCGACACCTTGATTAAAAATGGCAAGGCCGAAGTCATTTTCGACTATGATGCCTACTATGTCGACGACGAGAACAATGAAGCAGGCCTTTTCGCCCGCAAATATAAGCTACGCCACCCGAAATGGCTGGAAAACGGTATCTCCGATGCCCTCTCCTCCGAGCCTAAGACCATCCACATCATCAGCGCCAACGGCAACACTCTGCAAACCAAAGCCTTGCAAGCCAAGCTACAAGAAAGTGACGACAGCAACCAAGCCGTTATCCTCGCCGACGAGCACCTGCTGATTCCCGTACTAAACGCCATCCCTGACAGCGACACCTACGATAGCTTCAAGGTTTCGATGGGCTATCCCATTGCAAAAACACCTGTCAACCAGCTTATTAGAGAAGTTTTCTCGCTGTGCAGGCTCAAGACCATCTCACGAACCATCAACGACAACAACGGGTTGGAGCGCAAGGCCGAAGGTTTGTACCTTTGGCCCATCCTCCATCTCATGGACCTCGAAATCGTGAAGATTGTCTTCCCAAAAGCCGAAAATACCGCCTTCAACCGTTGGAAAACCAACGTCGTGCAATCCGGCAAGTTTATCTTTGAAGAGAAAGACATCGAAGACTTGGCACAATGCTATGGTATACAATCGTTTTTGCGCATCATATTGGCTGAGGCATGGAAGAAAACTCACGAATCTATCCTTGAAACCATTGGAGCGTTGTTGGCATTCCTCTCGCAGACCTTGTTGGCCCGCGATGACAAAGAAAGCATGAATTTCCTCCTGAACCAACTCAGCGAAACGGGAAAACACATCAGCCGCCTGACCAACATTGTTGAACACAACGCAAAGTATATCAAAGACATACAAAGCATCGAAGTCCTGTATCGGCTCTTGGCCTCAAACGCAACAGTAAAACTGAACAGCAGCGACACCGAAGGTCTGCAAATCATGGGATTGCTTGAAACCCGCAACCTCGACTTCAAACAATTACATGTGCTCAGCGTCAACGAGGGCATAATGCCGCCCGACAAGCCCCAAGGCAGCTTCATTCCCCAGTTCATCCGCTATGCCTGCGGTCTGCCCGGATATGCCGAGAGCCAAGCCGTTGTGGCCTACCATTTCTATCGCCTGCTGCAAAACGGTGAAAACATCTATTTGTATTACAATAACCTAGATGAAACCTTTGGAGGCGAAGCCAGCCGGTTTATTCTACAAATCAGAAATGAGCTGGCCAGAAACGCCAATATCACGATTGAAGAAGAATCGTTCAGCAACGTTGCCACCCCATCCTTTGAAACAAAGTCCCTTTCCGCCAAGAAAACCGAAAAGACCATAGAGCGTCTCCACTATCTGCTTGGGGACGAAGAAGAAGGTCTTTCCCCTTCATCCTTGTCGATATACCTCGGCTGTCCCTTGAAATACTATCTCAAATATATCGCTGACATCCAAGACAATAGCATTGACGAAGAGACTGGAAAAGATGTCATTGGTAGAATCATTCATGGCACTTTGGAGTATCTGTTTAAAGGTTATCTCTCGGAAGAGGAAAAGTTACAGGTCATCGACAAGAAACTCTTTGACGAAATCATCAAACCGCAATGGGAGCAGAAGCTGGCACAATCCATCGCCGAAAACACGCCGAATGGTTTCCCTGACGTAGGCTACAACTATCTGAACCATGCCATAATCGAACAGCAGCTCAAAAACTACTTGAAATACCTATCCAAAATCCTGGAGACCAACACATTGGTAGTACTAAAAACCGAGGGCAAGCTGAAAACACACCTTCAAACCACGAAAGGCGATTTCATTGTCAGGGGTTTTGCCGACCGCATCGACCAATTCGACGGTCATATCCGCGTCATCGACTACAAGACCGGCCATGTCGACGGCAGCAACCTCAAGGTACCTGTGCGCCACCAAAGCGAAACTGACCTCGACTATCTGAAACAAATCCCTGAAAAAGCCTTACAGCTGCTGCTTTATAAATATATGTACCTCAAGGAAAATCCGAACATCGCGCCCGAACAAGTCACCACCGCAATCCATGGACTGAAGTATGCCAACAACATCGAGTATAACCTGTCGAAAGCCAACCCAACGAAAAATGACACCGATGCCGATACTTCTTTCCTTGACGACAGCACCTTTATCCGCGACATAGAAGCGATGTTAAAAGCAGTTATAGACGAAATGCTTGACCCAAACATTCCTTTCGTTCAGGCTGAGGACGACAAAAAATGCGGGTATTGCGATTTTAAGCTGATTTGCAAGCGATAATTTTCGCTCCAAATCCTTTAAATTTCGGAAAATTAGTAATTTTGCAGGGTAATAAAGACAGAAAGTCATGTCAGAGAAAGAAATCAACGCCTACCGCTTGACTTCGTTGGAGGAACCGACGGACGAGATGCTGGCGTATATCATGCGGGAAGTGGCGGAGGAAGCAANNGTGGCGGAGGAAGCACGCCGCACAAATGAAGAAGCCGAAGATAGATTTTTTCAGCAGATTCGTGAGTTATACCAACAAAAATACGGTGCCGCATCATGAACGCCAAAGTTCATAAACCTGTTTTGATTGTCATTGCCGGTCCAAATGGAAGCGGAAAGACTTCCGTGACTTCAAAAATTCTTCAACACGAATGGATGGAAGACTCGGTATACATCAATCCAGACATTGTGGCTCAGGAGCGTTTTGGCGATTGGAACTCAAAAGAAGCCGTCATGCAGGCCGTGAAGTATTGTGAACAATGGAGAGAGCGCTGCTTAACAGAACAAAAGAGTTTGATCTTTGAGACCGTCATGTCTGCTGATGATAAGATTGATTACATTGAAAGGGCGAAAAAAGCGGGCTTTTTTGTAAGGTTATTCTTTGTATGCACAGAATCTCCAAAAATCAACGCCTCGCGAATTGCCCAACGAGTTATGAAAGGTGGGCATGACGTGCCAATTACCAAAATCATCTCCCGTTACCAAAAATCCATCACCAATTGCAAGTATCTTGCGGCCAAAGTTGACCGCACCTACTTATACGATAACTCCATTGACAACGCCGAACAGCAGTTACTTCTGCGACTCTCTGACGGCGTTATTATTAAACGATATGTGGAACAACTGCCTGAATGGGCGAAACAGATCATTGAATAGTCTCTCAATTCAACACGATCTCCATCAAAACCTCCTTCCCCACCATCTCATTCAAATTCTTCATTAGCAAGGTTTTGGAATAGCTTAATTCGCTGCGTAAAGCATCGCTGTCGACGCGGACATAGAGCACACCGTTTTTAATGGAAAGGTCGATGGTATGCGAGGCGATGAACGACCCCACCACCTTAGGCCAACACTGAATGGCTTTCTGCTCATCCAGATAGCCCGACCCTTTGTGAAGCTCGTAAAACTCCTTGATAAGGTCTCCAAGCGGTTTCACGTCATAGTATATCATCGCCGCCTCCTATCTCTTTGACTTGGCCTTTCACCACCTCGAAGATCTTGTGGTCGATGTTGGTGTTTTCAAACAACTTCTCCACCCTACCCTGCTGTGTGTCTGTGATAAACACCTGGCCGAAATGCTCGTCGCCAACCAACCGGACGAGTTTCATCACACGCTGGTCATCCAACTTGTCAAAAATGTCATCAAGCAACAAAAGGGGTTTGTAGCCAATTTTTTGGTAATTGAACTCGAACTGTGCCAGGCGAATCGACACCACAAAGGATTTCTGCTGTCCCTGCGAGCCGAAACGCTTCAATGGATGGCCGTCCAAGGCAAACTCCAAGTCGTCCTTGTGGATGCCTACGTTGGTGTAGCCTGAATAACGGTCCTGCATCAGGCTTTCCTCAAGCAACTCGTTGAGCGGTTTTTCGTCCAGAAGCGACTGATAAATGACGTTGACTTTTTCCGTACCGCCCGACACAATTTCATAGTAATGCTGGAATATCGGCAAGAAATCCTCCAAAAACTGCTTGCGCTTGCCGTGAATGTCGTCGGCATGTTGCGCCAGCTGGTCTTCCCAAAGACGGAGCAACTCACGGTCGAAGGTGCGACTTTCGGCAAACTGTTTCAACTGCATGTTGCGTTGCAGCAAGGCACGGTTGTATTTCAGCAAGGCGTTGAGATACAAAGGGTCGAACTGTGAAATCACGCCATCGATGAACTTGCGGCGCAGGTCGCTGCCCTCGTTGATGAGGTCGCGGTCGTAAGGCGAAATCATCACCAAGGGGAACTTGCCGATGTGGTCGCTGAGGCGGTCGTATTCTTTCTTGTTGAAGCGGAACGACTTCTTGGCATCGCTTTTCTGAACGCAAGAAACCTGCTCGTCGTCCTTGCCATCGTGCGAATACACGCCATGAATGGCAAAGAAATCCTGCTCGTGCCGGATGTTCTGCTTGTCAGTGGCGCTGAAAAAGCTCTTGCAAAAAGAGAGGTAATAAATGGAATCCAGAATGTTGGTCTTCCCCGCCCCGTTGAGACCCACGAAACAGTTGACATTCTCCGACAGTTGCAAATCCGCCGATTCACAGTTCTTGAAGTTCGTCAGTTTGAGTTCGTGGAGATACATCTTTTTTTGACTTCGGGACACCGGACTTCGGGACACGGGACAAAGACTCGCAGTCTCGCGTCTCGCAGTCTCGTGTCAATTAAAATTTGCTAAGATCAATTCGGAGCGTCAGGAAGTTGGGTGAGCCAACGATATTGTTCCTTGAGCGGGCATAGTCGATTTGGAA
>LXOW01087148.1_pt1 | contig 13601 bp, 13 predicted proteins | sample 1368591 | NCBI WGS metagenome assembly LXOW01 (sample SAMN04884650, study PRJNA319009) | bovine gut metagenome | isolation source: Cow rumen | host: Bos taurus | place: Italy: Legnaro (PD) | collected 2014-07-09
ACATAGTTTGGAAATAGGACTGAGCTATGTGACGGAAAACGATGTGCTACTGGTGATGGGCGTGAAACCAACGCGACCAGAGCCTGGCTATGGATATATCCAGCTGGGCGACTTGAGCTGTAAGCCCGATGTGTTCCGCGTCAAGTCGTTTACCGAGAAACCCGAGCGCAGTTTTGCCAAGATGTTCATGGAGAGTGGCGAGTTCTACTGGAATACGGGCGTGTTTATCGCTAACAGCCGATACCTGACGCTGAGCTTCGAGGATATCTTCCCCAGCGTGTTGCGTAACCTGAAGTTTGAGAACCCGAACTACACCTACGAGGAGGAGCTGGAGTACGTGGCCCAGAACTATCCACGCTATCCCAACCTGTCCATCGACTATGCCATCTTGGAACATAGCCAGAACGTGTATGTGATGAAATGCGACTTCGGATGGGCTGACTTGGGCACGTGGCATGCCATCTACGAGTGTATGAGCAAGGGCGAGGACGACAATGTGGTGGTGGACTCGAACGTGATGCTGGAAGACTCGCATAACAACGTCATCAAACTGCCCAAGGATCGTCTGGGCGTGATTAACGGACTGGATGGGTACATCGTGGCTGAGGAAGGCAACGTGCTGCTGATTTGCAAGAAGGGTGACTCGTCTGCAATGGTGCGTAAGTATGTCAATGAGGTACAAATGAAATACGGCGACGAGTTTGTGTAATTCATCATACATAATTCATAATTAAGAATGATCATAGGACTTGATGCAAAGCGCATCGTGCGCAATGGAACAGGACTGGGCAGCTACGGACGAACGCTGGTGAACGACCTGATTAGGATGGGCGACAGCAAAATGCACTTGCGCCTTTATGCTCCTGATGAGGGAATTGATGAGTTGCGCGGGCAGATTATCGGTGACGGTAATGTGCAGTTCTGCTATCCCAGTGGGCATCCGTCGGGACTCAGAAAGGCGTGGTGGCGATCGTTTAGCGTGGTGAACGACTTAAAGAACGATGAGGTGGATGTATATCACGGACTGTCAGGCGAACTGCCCATAGGCTTACGGAAAAAGGGAATTCCCTCGGTGGTGACCATCCACGACCTGATTTTCATGCGTCATCCAGAGTACTACCATTGGATGGACACGCGGATTTACGAATGGAAGTTCCGCCAGGCACTACGTGAGGCAGACCGTATCATTGCCATTAGCGAGCGTACCAGACAGGACATCATAGAACTGGGTGGCGACGAGTATGCTGACCGCATCGAACTGATATACCAGAGTTTTGCACCCCGCTTTTCCAGCGAGGTGAAGCCAGAGCGTAAGGCACAGGTTCGTGAACACTATAAACTGCCTCAACGATTTGTGCTAAACGTGGGTACAATAGAGGAGCGCAAGAACCTTGCGCTGGCTGCCGAGGCGGTGGAGCTGTTGCCACAGGACATTCACCTGGTGGCAGTGGGCAGACAGACGGAATATGCCAAGCGGATACCTTATAGCGACCGTGTACACTTGCTCAGTGGGGTGTCGGACAACGACCTGGCTGCCATTTATGCAATGGCCGAGGTCTTTGTCTATCCTTCGCGTTATGAAGGCTTCGGCATTCCCATTATCGAGGCGATAGCTGCAGGTTTACCGGTAGTGGCTTGCACTGGTTCGTGTCTGGAAGAGGCAGGAGGACCTCACAGCCTGTACGTGGATCCTGACAACGTGATAGAAATGACGGAGGCCCTGAAGATGTCGCTGCGTGGTGCCCGTGGACGCGACGAGCGTATCCGCATGAGTCGAGAGTATATCCGAAGGTTCGAGGGAAACAATGTGGCGAGTCAGGTGGCTCGTCTGTACCACACCTTATTATAATTATTATAACTGAACGCGAAGCTGCAACAGAAGGTCGGCCATGGAGGAGGCATCCACCTGTTGCAGTCCGCTGCTGATGGTGCTGCGGTCGAAGTAGTTGGTGACACCCATCTTGGCAGAAAGGGTGAACCGCTTGTCTATCTCGGCACGTGCCATGAGTGTATAGCGTATGCCGTGTCCGTAATACATGCTTGTTGCATTGTCGTAGAGAACGGACTTTTCATACAGGTAGATACGGCTATCTGAATCATCGGTACGGAACCACCCGATGTTGGCATTGACTTGTAGCCAACGGTCTTTCCATGTGGCCTCCTGGTTGAGCATGACTCCTTGGCTATTGCCTTTTTCTATACCTCTGCTGACGGCATTGCCCTGTGTACGTAATGTCAACTTGGACATGGGAGAAAAACTCCAAATCATTCGTAGTTGGTGCTCCGGGCGGTTTGTCAGTCTTGTTTTGTCGCTGTTGTCCTGTTGGCGTAGATGCATGCGATAGCGTCCTTCCAGACTCCATTTTTCCTGACTGTATTTGGTGGTAAACATAGCATCGAAGGTGTCGCTGGGTCCGCTGACGCGAAAGCGATGCCAACTGAAATGGGCATAATCGGCATATCCCTGTATGAGCCACGGCTTGGCAGGTTGCCAGTTGACACCCAGGTAAATGCCATGCTCGTTCTGTACGCTGCCTCCCTCGCTAAAACTGTGGGCGTGAAGGGCTGTGTATCGTTTGTCGAAATAACGGTGAATGGTTGTCAGCCTGAGTTGAGGATTCACGATATAGCTTAATGAGTGGAGGGTGGCGATGGCTCCGTTGCGGTTGACGGCTGTCTCTCCGGCAAAGCTTATGTGGGCATTGTTGTACCCGTAGTCGAGACTGAAATTGGCGAAGTCGCTGCCTTCAGCGGCATAACGGCGATAGGGGATGTTCTCCTTTTGGGGTGCCAGTCGGCGATCCATGTGGGAATATACTGCGTTGGCATTGACGAAGAGTGTGCTTTTTCGCCACCCCATGCTGATGCCCAGGTCGGTTTCGTGAGTGTTGTGCTTCTTGTTCATCTCGCTGAGGCTGCGGTGGTAGCCGTTGGTGACCAGCGTGCGAGCCGTGCCGTCATCATTTAGGGTAGCGTCTAGGGGACGGTAGGAGGCAAAGGCTGTCACCTTCAACTGGTCAGATAATCGGAGAGTGGCAGCAGCACCCTGTAGATATCCTGCCACTGCACGGGAGGTGTGGGCTGTCAGGCTGTGGGTGCTGCGACCAAGGTTCTGCAGGGTGGCGAGTTTTCCCAGTCGGTAACCAGTATTCATAATGAGACCCATGCCCAGCTGGACACGGTACATTCCCAAGTTCAAGGCTTCCAGCCTTCCTATGTCGCGTAGTTGGAAGTAATAGCTGTAATGGTCGTAGCCTAAGGTGTTGCGGTTTGAGAAGAAGGGTTCTCCGGCATCCTGCGCCGCTGTGATTCCCAGTTTGATGCGATTGTCGTAGTTGAACTGGTACCGGAAATCGTGACGGTATTTATAGCCTAGGTAGCCGTTGAGGTCGCCATGGCGGTCGTAGAATGGAATCTTGGCGGTTGCCATGAGGGTGTGTTTCCCGTATTTCGTGATGTCGCTCATCTTAGGCCATACGCTGTGTGGGCGCTCTTTGCCAACCATGACGTAGTGGGTGAGTTGCTGGCGGGTCTGATAGTCCAACTGGGTAATCATCTGCAACTCGCTGAGCGAGCGCATGGGACCGTATCGGTAGAGATACTCTATGATAGCCTCTACCTGCTGGGCCGACAAAAAAGGAAGTTGCTCGAGTTGTTCACGGGTGACCTGGTTCAGATTGAGCTTGTTGGTGGATAAGTCCTCCAACAGTTCCATGTTGGTAACGTCCACCATGTCCTCTGCGGTGTTCCATTCTTGCATGTCCTCTTGCCAGTCAGGAGTCTGGGCGACGGAAGAGAGCGTGTAGAAGGCCAAAAAGAGTAAAAAAAACCGTTTCACGGTACAAAGATACGAAAAGTTGAGAGCAGAACAAAAAAATCTATATATTTTTATGTCGAGACGGAGTATCTTCGCAATATTTATTGCAAAGGTATATAAAATAATCATAACAGTCGGCCATTTACTCTTAACTTTTTCGTATTTTTGCACCGTGAAACGAAAGATATGCTTGGCTTTAGGCCTTTGGCTTCTGACTTTGGGTGCCACAGCACAGGAGAAAAAGCAGAAGGAGGTGGACATGGACAGTCCCACCTTTGTACCTACTGTGAAGGTGGGTAAGGTGTTTGAGGACGGAGACAGCATCCAATATATGGAGATGAATAATGTCTATGTGTTTCCTCCTGTCACCTTCAGTAGCAAGAAACAGCAGAATGCCTATATGCGACTTGTGAAAAACGTGAAGACGGTGTTACCCATAGCCAAGGAGGCTCGCATGATTATGATGGAGACAGCCGAGTATCTCGAGACACTGCCCAGCAAGGAAGCCAAGGATGAGCACATGAAAAGGGTGGAGAAGAGCATCATGAAGGAGTATAAGCCTCGCATGAAGAAGCTTACCTATTCACAGGGGAAACTGCTGATTAAGTTGATTTATCGTGAGAGTAACTCGTCAGGCTATGAACTGATACAGGCCTTCTTGGGTCCCGTGCGTGCCGGTTTCTATCAAGCCTTTGCCTGGGCTTTCGGCGCTTCCCTGAAAAAACAGTATGACCCAGAAGGTGTTGACCGACTTACCGAGCGTGTAGTACTGATGGTGGAGGCGGGACAGTTGTAAATGAGGACTCGACCTTTGGTCGCTTTCTTACACCTGAAGGTATAAGCGCTTTGCGATTAGTACCTTTAGGTCAAAGAATGAGGAATGAGAAATAAGAATTTCTTATTCCGAATAAATCAGTTGGACGAGAGTTTGACCTACGGCTTGCAGTGTGTTCTTGTCGATGTGCTGCATGTCGTCGTTGACAGTATGCCACGTAGGACCGAAACTGCTCTGTTCGCAGTCTGGATAGTAATTGATGATGTCAATGCAAGGGATGTTGGCCTTTTCGTTCACGGGAATATGATCGTCGGTGACACCGCCACCATCCTTATTGGGGAAGACGCTGCCATAGCCGGCAGCATTGGCGGCCTGCCATACCTTCTCGACAATGCTGCGGGCATGTTGCATCGAGAAGGCCTCACGATAGAACTTAGCACCCTGTCCACCTACCATATCCAGTAGGATACCATACTGATAGGTGTTGCCCTTGTAATGGGTTGCCCAGTACTGGGCACCCAAGGCCCATGAGTCGCCATCCACCTCGTCGCTCCATTGGGGCACGCCCCAGTCTTCGGCATCGAAGCAGATGAAATCGACAGCCACATCGGCAGAGTCGTGTTGTTGCAGTAGACGAGCCAACTCCAGCATGACGGCGACACCAGAGGCTCCGTCGTTGGCTGCCATCACGGGTTTCTTCCAGTTGGAGGAGTCAGGGTCGTTGTCGGCCCAGGGACGGCTGTCCCAGTGGGCGCATATCATCAGACGTGTGTCTGACTGCTTGTTGCTTTTGGCAATGATGTTGGTGCTTTTCAGAATGGTTCCGTCATAGCCTTTCAGATCGGCTTTCTGTAATTCCACCTGATAGCCGTATTGTTGGAACTTACTGGCTATCCATTGCCCGCATAGCTCGTGACTCTCGCTGTTCATGATGCGAGGACCGAAGTTACACTGGGCAGCACAGAATACATAGGCTGAGTCGGCATTGAACTCAATGTTCACGGCAGCCTGTTCACTAGCTTGCTTCTTCGTCGTGCTGCAGGCATAGAAACACAAGGCTCCCAAAAAGACCACCAGCCATTTCTTTATACTCTCATTTCTTTGACCGAGGTCAAAGCGATTTCGTCGATTACTCATTTTTCACTTTTCTCTTTTCGCTTGTACGTGTCTCATGACACGTACGAAGTTTCCTCCCCAGATTTTCTGAATGTCTTCTTCACTGAACTGGCGTTTCAACAGCTGACGGGTGAAGTGGGTCAGCTCTGAAGAATTGGCCAGTCCACAGATACCACCGTCGCCGTCGAAATCGGTGCCCAGTCCTACATGGTCGATACCCATGATGTTGATGGCATGTTCCAAGTGGCGCATGGCATCCTCTATCGTTGCCTGACCGTCCTTTACAAGGAAACCGTTGTACAGGGTTACCTGCATCACACCACCTTTAGCTGCCAAAGCACGCATCTGGTCGTCTGTCAAGTTGCGGGGGTGGTCGCACAGAGCCCTGCAACTGCTATGGCTGCATACGATGGGTGTATGGCTTATTTCCAGCGCATCGTAAAAACTCTTTTCGTGGGCATGGCTCAAATCGACCATGATGCCCAGGCGGTTCATCTCCTGGATGACCTGCTTGCCAAACGCACTCACGCCGTGGTGGGTCTGGCTGCCTCGCGCCGAGTCGCAGATGTCGTTGTCGCCATTGTGGCAGAGTGTCATATAGACAATGCCGCGTTGGGCGAAGTGTTGCAGGTTCTCTATCTTACCATCTAACGCATGGCCATTCTCAATACCCAGCATGATGCTCTTCTTTCCTAGATGCTTGTTGAGCCAGAGGTCATCTGGGGTACGGGCCAGTGCGATGTGCTGACTGTTGGCAGCCACAATGTGCTCTATCTGGTCGAAGATGTTGTCGGCATACGCTTTGGGATGGTCGGTGGGCTGCGGCAGGTAGGCCACCATGATAGTAGCGTCCTGGTGCCCTTCCGTCATCTTATGCAGATCGACAAGGATTTTTGGATCGCGATGGGTGAACTGAATGTCTTGATTAAACCACATCGGTGTGTCGCAATGCGTGTCGAGGGTCAGTATGCGCTGGTGAACATGGCATGCCTCCCGATACTGTGCAGCCTCCTGAACCAGCCACTGGAAGATGGGCAGTCCTTCGTCCATACATTCGGGATGCCACTGCACACCGATGATGCTCTTGTGCTCAGTGCTCTCCATGCCTTCGATGATGCCGTCGGGAGCCTTTGCCGTCACCCGGAACTTGTCGCCAGGTTCACTGACGGCTTGATGGTGGAAGGAGTTGACATATAAAGTGGTCTCCTTATATATATTATACAAGGTGGAGTCTTTCTCCACACAAACTGTATGTGTGGGCTCCGAGCGGTCAGCATCTTGCGAGTGCTTGAGTTGTGTCGCATCGCTGATATCCTGCATCACCTTGCCTCCCAATGCAAGAGCCAAAGTCTGGATGCCTCGGCAGATACCAAGGATAGGTATCTGACGGTTGTAGGCCAGTTGGGTTATGAGAAGTTCCGGCAGGTCGCGCTCGCTATTGATGACACTGAGTCTTGACTGTGGCTCCTCGCCAGCATACAAGGGATTGAGGTCGGCACCACCGCTTAGCACCAAACCGTCCAAGTGTTCCAATGTGTTGATTATGCTGTCGGTATCGCTCAGGGGTGGAATGACGATGGGTACGCCACCAGCCTTCCAAACTGACTTATAATAGGTCTCTGCCAGCTTACAGGTCAGTTCGCCATAATTGCCTGTAATGCCGATGATAGGTTTATTTGGCGCTTCAGGAAACGTCGTATAGGCCTTCTCAAGTTGCGACTGCCAGTCAAAGCGGTTGCTCATAAGTTTATTCGTCAAAAGTTACAGGAATCTCGCGCTTGATACTTTGCTCCAGAGAGATGAGTGTTTCGGTAGCTACTACGCCAGGGATGTCTTGCAGGCGACCGTTCAGCAGGTGCATCAGTTGCTCATTGTCGCGGGCATATAACTTGACCAACATAGTATAGGGACCTGTGGTAAAGTGGCATTCTACGATTTCTGGAATATGGTGCAGACATTCAACAACATCTTTGTACATAGAGCCACGTTCCAGGGTGATGCCCACATAGGTACAGGTGCTATAACCCAAGCTCTTGGGGTTGACGTCGAAACCACTACCCATGATGACTCCACCTTCAATAAGGTGTTGCACGCGCTGGTGAATGGCAGCACGTGATACATTACATTCTGCAGCCACATCCTTGAATGGGATACGGGCGTTCTTCGACAGGATATTGAGTATCTTTTTGTCGAGATTATCAATCTTTTCCATAGTTGTTATAACTGATTCTTGATTTGTTGCATTACAATTTGTAAGCAAAAGTAAGGATTATTATTGATATACGCAACATTTTGCAAGGAAAAGTGTAGAAAATCTGTGATTTTTGCTTCTTTTTGCAGTTTTAGACCTTACGAATCAGCGTAAGACCATCTCGAAGTGGCAGGATAACTTGTTCCACACGTGGGTCTTTCAGGATATAGTCGTTGAAGGTCTTAATGCCTTGGGTCTGAGAGTCGTGGTCGTAGTTAGGGTCCACTACATGTCCGTCCCATAGGGTGTTGTCTGCCAGGATGAATCCTCCTTTTCGTACCACGGTGAGTGCCATCTCGTAGGTTTCTTGATATGTACGCTTGTCGCCGTCGATAAAGGCCATGTCGAAGGTGATGCCCAGTTTGGGAGCCTCTGTGACGGCATCACCGATTATAAATCTGATTTTGTCGGCTACGGGCGACTGCTCTATCCATGGGCGAGTGAAATCTTCCTGCTCGTCATTGATTTCGAAGGTATATACCATGCCCCCTTCTTCCAGTCCCTCCGCCATGCATAGTGCTGAATAGCCGCTGAAGGTGCCTACCTCGAGGATGTTCTTGGGGCGAATCATCTGCACCAGCATCTTCAATAGTCGTCCTTGCAGGTGCCCAGAGGCCATGCGTCCGTGAAGCATGTGGATGTTGGTGGAACGCCAGAGATGATACAGATAGTCGGGTTCCGGGTCTGTATGCGTTAGGATATAATGTTCTAACGATTCCCCCTGACCAGCAGGAATTTGATCACTTTTCATTTTCGTTTTTCACTTAACCAACGCTTCAACGGCGAGGCGATAGGAATCGAGGCCGAAGCCACAGATAATGCCCTTGCAAGCAGAGGAAATCATAGAATGATGACGGAACTCCTCGCGCTGGTGAACGTTAGAAATGTGGACTTCGATGACGGGACTTTTCAGCGAACGAATGCAGTCGTGCAGGGCTACCGAGGTATGGGTGTAGGCCCCTGCATTGAGCACGATTCCGTCGTAGGTGAAGCCAACCTCCTGCATCTTGTTGATCAGTTCTCCTTCTACATTGCTCTGATAGTATTCTATTTCCACGTTAGGATATTGTGCCTGCAACTGGGGTAGATACTGATCGAATGACGACGAGCCGTAGATGCCTGGCTCACGAGTGCCCAGGAGGTTAAGATTGGGTCCATTGACAATAAGAATTTTCATAATTCAAATAAAATGATTATATTTGCAGCGGCAAAGATACGAATAAGCGAATAAATAGCCAAATGTATTTGGGCTTTTTTGAGCGAAAGTATCATAGACAAAGTCAAAGATATGAAATAAAATGGAAACTGGCAAGAATTCGCAGACAAATATTGTTCGGGCTTACCTGCGCTACTTGAAGTTGCAGCGAGGGTATTCGGCCAATACACTGGATGCCTACCAGCGTGACTTGGATAAACTGCTGGTCTATTTAGAGGCAGAGAACAAACACGTGCTGGATGTGCAACTGAAGGATCTACAGCACTTTGCTGCCGGGCTTCATGACATCGGCATCCACGCTCGTTCGCAGTGTCGCATCCTTAGTGGGGTACGCTCGTTCTTCCGTTTTCTTCAACTCGACGGCTATCGCGACGATGACCCGACAGAACTGTTGGAGTCTCCCGTCCTAGGCGAGCATTTGCCTGAGGTGTTGACTGCTGAAGAGGTGGATGCCTTGGAGAATTCCATTGACCATTCCAAGTGGGAGGGCCAGCGCAATCACGCCATCATCGAGGTGCTGTTCTCCTGCGGACTGCGTGTCTCGGAGTTGGTCAACCTGAAACTTTCCGACCTCTTTATTAAAGAAAGGTACGTGCGTGTGTTGGGCAAGGGCTCGAAGGAACGTTTGGTGCCCATCTCACCTCAGGCTATCCATCAACTGGACCTGTGGTTTATGGATCGCAACCTCATGAAGATTAAGCCAGGCCAAGAGGACTATGTGTTCCTGAATCGTCGGGGTGCCCACCTGACACGTACTATGATTCTCATCATGATAAAGCAACAGGCCCAAGAGGCGGGCATCCAGAAAACCATCTCGCCCCACACTCTGCGCCATTCCTTTGCAACGGCCTTGTTAGAGGGTGGGGCTGACTTACGTGCCATTCAAGCTATGTTAGGGCATGAAACCATCGGTACTACGGAAATCTATACCCACATTGATATGACGACGCTGCGCCAGGAAATCCTCTTGCATCATCCGCGCAACAGGAAAGTTCCTCTTTGATGTTTTTAGAATGCGGACGCTTTCAGCTTGAGACCTGCGCACTCGTCTATGCCAAAGAGCAAGTTCATGTTTTGTACAGCCTGGCCAACGGCACCTTTTAGCAGGTTGTCGATAGCCGAAGTGACGAGAAGTTTATTGTCATATTTCTCGACATGTACCAAAGCCTTGTTGGTATTGACCACTTGTTTCAAATCTATAGGTTTGTCACTATAGTGGGTGAAAGCTGCATCGCGGTAGAAGTCCTTGTAAGCCTCGATGATATCCTCAATGGGAGCAGGTGTCTTAATGACGGCTGTACAGAAGATGCCACGGGCGAAGTCGCCACGATAGGGAATGAAGTCGATGTCTGCATCAAGATAACCCTGCACTTGCTTCAGGCTCTGACGAATCTCTGCAATATGCTGGTGCTGGAATGGTTTGTAGATGCTCAGGTTGTTGTTACGCCACGAGAAATGGGTGGTGGAACCGGGCTTCTGACCAGCACCTGTGGAACCCGTGATGGCATTGACGGCTACGTCGTCTTTCAGCAGATTGAGGTAGGCGGCAGGTAGTAATGCTACCTGAATACAAGTGGCAAAACAGCCGGGGTTGACCACATGCTGGGCCTTGACAATCTCGGCCTTGTTGATTTCAGGAAGACCGTATACATAGTCGTGATTACCCTTAATGCGGAAATCCTGTGCAAGGTCGATAATCTTGACGCTTGCTGGGATGGTGTGCTCCTTTAGGAAAGCCTCACTCTTACCGTGGCCGAAGCAGAAGAACACGACGTCAACCTGATCAAAAGGCATCTCGTCAGTAAACTTAAGATCGGTATCGCCTATCAGACCTTCATGTACGTCTGAAACCAGATTGCCTGCATTACTCTCTGAGTTGGCAAAAACAATCTCAGCTTCAGGATGGTTCAGCAGCAGACGGATCAGTTCTCCGCCTGTATAGCCTGCTGCACCTAATATACCTACCTTAATCATCTCTTCTCGTCTTTGTGAATGCCGTAGTAAACACGCAGTGGGGTAGAGCTGACCTTGATGAAACCCTTGGCTTCGTCGGCGGTCCATCCAGTCTGTGTCTCGCCATATTCGCCCAACTTGCTTTTGGTGAGGTCGTTAGCAGAGTCGATACCAACAGTTTCGAATCCNNCTCTCGTGCAGGAACATGCCGTACCAGTTGGCTACCTGGTCCTTCCAGTACTGCTGCCACTTTGAGAGGGTTGACTTCTCCAGCAGGCGATGGGCCTCAATAATCAGCTTGGGAGCTGCGGCCTCAAAACCTACACGGCCCTTGATGCCGATGATGGTGTCGCCCACGTTGGCATCACGACCGATAGCGTAAGAAGCACCAATCTCCTCTATCTTCTGGATGGCTTTAACCTTATCGTCGAACTTCTCATCGTTAACGGCTACTATCTCACCCTTGTCGAAAGTGATCTTTAACAGCGACTCCTTTTCAGGGTTGGTGACGTGCTTCAGATAAGCGTCTTCAGGAAGTCCTTGGGTGGGATCAAGCAGTTCACCGCCACAGATACTGGTTCCCCAGATGCCTACGTTGTATGAATACTTCAGTTTGGTGAAATCTGCGAAGAACCCGTGTTCGTTTAAATAGTCAACCTCCTCCTTACGGGTAAGTTTCTTATCGCGGGTCAGCGTGATAATCTCAACACCAGGAGCCATCACGAGGAATGTCATGTCGAAGCGAATCTGGTCGTTACCAGCGCCTGTTGAGCCGTGAGCGATAGCATCGGCACCAATCTCCTTGGCGTAGCGGGCAATGGCGATGGCCTGGAAGATACGCTCAGAAGAAACACTGATAGGGTAGCAGTTGTTACGCAACACATTACCGAAAATCATGTACTTGAGAGATTTCTCATAGTATTCTTGTGTCACATCGAGTGTCACATAAGCCTTGGCACCCAACTTAAAGGCGTTCTCTTCATTGGTTTTCAACTGCTCAGCACTGAATCCGCCAGTATTGGCGCAGGCTGCATAAACGTCCCAACCGTCTTGGGTAAGTTTCATCACGGTGTAGCTGGTGTCGAGTCCACCACTAAATGCTACTACAACTTTCTTGTTAGCCATATTTTTTCTTTATTTATTTTTCATTTTTCTCTTTTCACTTTTCATTGTTCATCCAATGCCTTGATGCGCTCTATCACTTCCTCTGGAATCTTGGCAGGCAGATGTTCTTCTGGATCGTAGAGCATAGCTGTGCAGATACAGTATTTTCGCCCAGTGCGATGAAGCACGTCTACATTCACACATCCTTCGCATCCTCGCCAAAAAGCCTCGTCGTCCGTCAGGTCGGCAAAGGTCACGGGTTGATAGCCCAGTTCGGTATTCATTTTCATTACAGCGGCACCACTGGTCAGTGAGAAGATCTTAGCATGAGGCCAACGAGTACGGGCTAGTGAGAAGGTCATATCCTTAATCTTTTTGGCCACACCCAAACCACGGAAGTCTGGGTGCACAATCAAACCAGAGGTGGTTACATACTGTTTGTTGCCCCATGTCTCAATGTAGCTAAAACCTGCAAAGCGGTCGCCTGAGAGGGCTATTACGGCTTTGGCCTCTTTCATCTTTGTAGCGAGATACTCGTGGGTACGCTTGGCAATACCTGTTCCACGCACTTTGGCTGCATCGGCAATGGTCTGGAGAATAGNNGCATTATGCATTATAAATTATGAGTTACCTCATGTTCGGTACCACCTCACTCAATGCCTCAATGACCTCGTCTTTCGACACACCTTGCTTGATGACAATGAAGATGGTGTCATCACCAGCGATGGTTCCCAATATCTCGTTGATGTGATTGTTGTCTATGTTGTAAGCTATCGAACTGGCATATCCAGGACGCGTTTTGATGACTCCGATGTTGCCTGAGAAATTGATACTCAGAAAGCCGGGTACTTGCAACATCTCCTTCACCGTGTGAGGTGTCGAGATCCGCTTGTACATGGTGTCGTTGGGTAATACATATACATAATTGCCTCGCATGGAAGCGGCTTTGGCTACTTTTAATTGCTTCAAGTCGCGACTCAGCGTGGCTTGGGTCAATTGGAAACCTTCCTTTTTCAAGGCATTCAACAATTCGTCTTGACTACCCAGCTCCTGACTGGAAATAATCATCCGAAGTGCTTCAAGTCGGTCATTCTTAACTTTCATTGTTGGTATATTTATTCAAATTTGGGCGCAAAATTATACAAAAAACTGCATATAGCCAAACTTTTATGTATCTTTTTTATGCTTGGCTTCGTTTTTTTCTAACCATTGTCCTTGTTTCTGTCCTATTCAAGTAGTTTTGGCTTCTTGCCGATTCTGTTTGCATAGTCTAACGCGCATTATATATAATAAGGTATAAAGGGTTTTAATATTGATATTTATCAAGGCAAAAAATTATTTTTCTTAAAAACTAAAAAAAATCCTGGAA
>LXOW01177033.1_pt1 | contig 13597 bp, 13 predicted proteins | sample 1368591 | NCBI WGS metagenome assembly LXOW01 (sample SAMN04884650, study PRJNA319009) | bovine gut metagenome | isolation source: Cow rumen | host: Bos taurus | place: Italy: Legnaro (PD) | collected 2014-07-09
GTTTTAAAGATTAAGACGATGCAAAACAATAATAGCACTGCGCCAAAAAATGAGCCACCCCGTAAATTATTTGTAATTTTCTTCAGCAGATTGCAGCATCTCCTTGATTTGCTGCGCGATACTATCGGGAGAAATCACCTGTAGCCAGCCGCCACGCGAGAGGATGTAAGCCAAAAAGTCGCGCGTGGGGTGCAGACAGACTTCGAAATCGGTATAGTCATCACCTTTGGCAACCTCACGTTGTGAGGGGTGTAATGGCAAGTCGCGAAGATAATAAGGCTCGTTGCCGTAGGCCCGTAACACAATGTGTTCGACGGGAAGCCTGTCATCCGTCATTACACCAAAATAGTCCTTGAAGTATGCCTGTGCGTCAAAGTCGGGATCCATCTTGAAGTCCTCGTCGGTAAGCTCAATTTCCAACATGCGGTCGAAAGAGAGGGTGATGAAACCTCCATCGGAAAACTTGCCCAACAGATACCAGCGACGGCGAAAGAGCTTGATGCAATAAGGCTCAAGGGCCCAAACAGAAGGCTTTGCATCGCCGTAACGACGATAGGTGATGTTGATACAGTGTGAGTTTTTCATGGCATCAATCACCTGCTGCAAATGATTGCTCTCGCTGGGGATGCTCTCTAAAAGGATGCGATTGTGCAACCCACGTGCTTCGCTGACGATGTTGCTCACCGCCAAAGTGCCTAGCATCCAGCGGGATACGCTGTCGGAGTTCATCAAAGACGGGTCGTCGATGTAATAACGGTTGTCGTTGTCGCAGTCGATGACGATACCGAACATTTCCTCCACCTCTTGGCGGCGACGGCGGAAGGTGGTGCGGCTGTAGGGAATGCCTTCGCTCATCTCTGTGCGCAACCAGTGATGATTGATGCCGTTCAAGGTGATACGGCCTGCGCGACGGATGGTGTCAACCAGCCATACATATTGCTTGAAAAGTAGGGATGCTTTCATGATGTTTTCGTTTTTATGGTGCAAAAATAGGAAAAACTAGGTTGAAGGTCGGGATTAACTTATGACTTATGCACTTCGGATATTAATGTTTTCAATAAAACGAACACAGGTTCATGAGCCTATGGACATAGGTTCATTTTTCCCAACGGGTTTCGGCGGGCATTCCCACGCTATCTGGTTGCTTTTTTATTATTTCATTTTGCGGTACAATCACCCAGCGACCATTCTTTCGAGCTCCTTCACGGGTCAAAACACCCATCTTCTTTAATTGGGCAAGATCTCTTTCAATAGTTCTAATATTAGCTGAATCCTTTTCCGAAATCTTTTCCGAAATATCCTTTGCGGACAAAGACGGGTCACCTACTATCATTTCCAAAATAACTATTTGACGTTCAGATAGTTCTTTTAGGACATTTATTCCGACATTTATTCCGACATTTATTCCGACATTTTGTGTCGTAAAAGAATCATCCTCCTTTGTTTCTATGGTAAGAATCAGCTTCACCTGAAGCAACTCGGGCTGTTCAATAAGCTCTGGCTTTAACCAATGCTTTTCGTTCCAGGCACTCAGAATCAAAGGGAAGCCTGAACCTAAATTCTCTCCAAAACCAATCATTCGAAACATGTTTTGAATGCGTTGGTTACGAGCCTTGGTTTCCTCGCCTGCATAAATCTGTTCCACTGGCAATTTCAATAATCCCGGGTTGGTGAAAACAAACTTATTGTCGTATTTCTCCACCTTCAGCACACCATCAACCATCAGGTCAGCGTGAATGATAGCATTCGTCATGGCTTCGCGAACAGCTTTGTGCTGGGGCGTATCGTCGTCTCGCACTACGCCTTCCATCTTGAACGGACGAGGCAAATCCCGAAGCAATTTAGGCAACACCATCGTGACAAAGTTGAACAGGTTGTTTTCCCAAGTTCCGTCGTATGTCAATCGGTCACTGTAGCGTTGGTCACCTATCAAATTCGACTTGTCAATATAGTCCAAACGCAAGTTGTCGAAGCGTTCACGGATAGGAAGTCCCTTGCCAAACATCAACAGTCCAGCCATAGTCAATCCTTCCATACCTTCGTCTCGGTTCATTGTAAATCCACCTAATTGGCGCAAAAACTCCTTGTCGTCAAGGCTATTGAAAACATGGTCGGGAAACCGGCTCTTGAAATGGTTACGATAGCGTTCCAAGGTCGGAATGTCAATGTCGTCCATCGTGTAATATTTCAGGAAAAGCCGATCGTTGCCATCCTGAAAAGCATCTCGCACCATCATCCTTATGACTTGTTCGGGACAATGATAATCCCCCTCATGGTTGCGGATGAAGGTGCCACGCATCAAATTGTTGTTGATATATACAGGGCGAATGGTATAGTCGGCTCGGGGCACATTGATAGCCACCACTTTTTTGCCATCCATTTCAACAATCTCCACATCTTCGTCTTTCAGCAGATTCACGTTCACTTTCTCAGAATTGTTGACCAAGTTCCAGAAATCTTTGCGTATCTTCTCCGCGTTATCAACACCCATAATAGTGAACCTCTTATTTATATCCTTCTCATTCGTGTCCTCGAACACACCCAGCAGAATCTTTCCGCCTTGTGTGTTGGCAAATGCAGAATAGGTTTCCCACACTGAATTAGGTACAGTTGATTGGGCTTTCTTACATTCTAAGGTAACACGTTCACCTTTTTGTATTGTCCCCTTTATTGTGTTTTCGTCCATAGTCATGTTTATAATACCAATTAAACTCAAACATTTACCACTTTTCCGCAGTATTTACATTTTCCCATGAGCGATGATTAACCTCATATAATGCAGCAAAATTACACATTATTATTCAATTCCGAGCATACTTGAATTCCTTTTGTTTCCCAGATGGTTTAGGAAGGGAATAGATGGATGCGATAAGGAAACATCAAAATAAATACTGCAACACCCCTGAAACCATCCAGTGGCTGAAGCTGCCACCTTCGTCCTGGCCTTGGGGAATGGCGATACGTATTGTATGTTTGCCAGGCTTCAGATGATTGAGGTCGAAATAGACAGGATTGGTGGCTGTTCCGGGACACCAGCCTGAGCGGGAATAGTCGGAGGAAGAGACACCGTTCCAGAAATTGCCCGAGACGGGATTCTGGTCACGGAATGTGGCGCAGTCGCAACGCCAAGGGGTGTGGGTGAAAGACTTGATGCCATCGATATAAATAGCGTTCTCCTTGGGGTTGAACTCATCGCCACCGCCCCAGCCGCCGTGACCTGTGCTGATGTAACGCAGACGCACGTCCTCTGCACCTTCGGGAATCTCAAACTCAACCTCCAGACTGTCGGTGGCAAACAGGCGACCATAGTTCTGTCCCGACATCTCCATCACGTTGCAGGTGTTGAACAGCGGCACAGAATGTTGTCTATATGGACTCTCGTCCCATTCGTAGTCACCGGGATAGGCGAGAAGGTCCAATGAGACGATATGTCCGCCCTTGTCGTAGTTACCGATGAAAGCCCCGATGAGCACGTCGCCTTGCAGACGGTCACGCAACTCGCTGACTTCCTGCTTGTAGTAGTTCTCTTCTGTCCAAGTCAGACCATCAATCTGCACCTTATCATTGAAATGCCCTGCGCCAAACGAGGTGAAGAAACGCACCAACTCGACGGGTGGCAGGTAGTCCTTCTCAGCTTTGATGCCTTGATATTCTTTGCCATCGCGACCCACGAAAACTGGCAGTGTCTCAACGCCTAGCATCAAGCCGTCGAGGAAGCTATGGGCCTTCTCCGTTGGAATCACAAAGACAGAGGCCGTGCGGTCGTAAGCATCGCCGTTAGAGCGTTGGTGAAGCTCGGCAAAGAGTTGGTAATGCTCAGGCAGTTGCGGCAGTCTCATCCGCTTAACAATCACCGTACCATGACTGAAATGCATCGTGGTATCAAAGGGAATCTCGCCTACAAAAGGTTCATAGTCGGCGAAATGAATCTGATCCTCCTTAAACACAGGAATACGCATCACAAGTTTGTCCTTGCGCAACTGGCTTAACTCACGGGAAGTCTTTCGCTCGCCTTTGTCTTCGGGAATGAGTTCCTGCGCCGATTGGGTTTTCTCCACCGATTTCAGGTCGGTCACATAGATGCCGTTCCTCATGCAGCGCACCATCGTGCCTTGCAAACGCCCTAATCCTGGCATGGGTGTAGCCTTAAAGCCCAGCTTATTGGTCATCCATACCTCGATGGTGTTCGAGTTGATACTGGTCTTGTATTTCGTGCAGGGGTATCCCAGCACCGTTTCCTGGCCTTCCTCGCTGAAGCTGACGTCGTTATCCGTGAAGGCATAGGCACTATAATAATTACCGTCGGGGTATTGCAGCAGGGTAAACACCGAGTCCTCGCGGTAACTGACGTAGGTGATGCTTTCAGCATAGCCCGGGATGGGGTGCTTGACCTCGTTGCCCAGATTACAAACCTTCAGGCAACCCTGTTGTTCAATCACGCTGATGCGGGTCGTGTCGCCGTTTTCTACATCTTTGGCGTAGCTGTGGTAGGTGAGGCTATGTTGCCCGAAGGCCGTTGCTCCTAGCAGTAAGCCGAGAAAGCAAAATAAAATCTTCTTCATAGGTTATCATTATTGATTCGACGGCAAAAATATGAAAAAAGGGCTTAAATGCTCAATAAGCAAACACCGACTCATCCACAGCTTGGTTTATTCGGATGTCCTCGAAATGAATAGAAGTGACGTCGCCGCTGGCTTCCACCAGTTGGACGCGACTGATGACGTTGGTCTTCTTGTCGAAACGGAACACCAACTGACTGAACATCCGCTTCATGTCACGGCGCTTAGGGGTCATTTCGGCTTTCCAAAAGGCATCGTCATCGAAAATCACAACATCAAATACCGTTGAGTCGAACAGCTTCTGGCCCGAAGCACTACCCATGATGATGCCGACGATGCCTTGATACATCCTGCCCGCATTGCCTTCAAGAACTTCCGATTTGCCGTCAGTCACCTTGACGATATGCTCGCCGTTGACGATGAGGGCGAAAGGGTATGGGCTGAGATATTCCCAGCGCAGACGGTCGGGTGTGACAAAGTGCATTGTGCCTTCCGATACCGAAGGCTCAGCCAGCATAGCCATCGTTTTGCTTTGCACAAAGCGGCATTGCATCGTCTGCATCGAGGTGGCGGCTTCTGTTAGCATAGTGATTACCTGTTGGCTCTGGGCCTCGCCGAGTGGAGTCTGTGCAGACAGGCTCAGTCCAAAAACAACCATCAAAAGGAATATACACAGCCTTTTCATCTCATCTCATGATTAGGAAACACCCCAACACTACAAGAACCAGACCAATCCAACGCGAGAAGGGAATGCTCTCGCCAAAGACGAGCCAGGCGGCTATCATGCCGAAGACGAAAGAGAGGCTGGTCAGGGGATAAGCCTGACTGAAAGGGAACTTCTTAAGGATATACAGCCAAAGCACAGTGGCAAAGCCGAAGCTGATGCCGCAAGCCAAGAGCCACCAGTCGACTAATACCGACTTGAAATAAGCCCAAGTCCATTCAAACTTGCCCAATTGCTGTAATGCCAATTTGAGCAGCACCTGTCCTCCTGAGAGGAAGAGTGTCTGCAAAGCCACCAATCCAAATAATTTCCACATAATCAAGCCTCCAATAAGGTTAATGAAACATTCTTGCCGTCGGAACGGTTGTATAGCAGGATACNNCGACCCGCCTTGAGACAATGAGCTGCCACATAAAGGCCCATGCCAGAGGCGGTGAAGCTTTCACCGAAGAGGTGTTTGTATCTCAACAAAGGCTTGCCGGTAAAGAGGGTTTGCGTCTCTTGCCGATAGGCCTCATCGTTAGTGTGGTTGCCGCTGATACCGGTGAGGATATAATCGATGTCTGTGAGGGTTTTTCCTGCAGAATGGAGCATCTTTTCTACAGCAGCCATAAGGGTGTCTATCGTGGGTTGATGGAGGATTTGGAAGGCTTTGAGCTTGCATAAGGGTTGTATGTCTGTATGGCTTCGTTGTTCCTCCTCGCAATGACGCGAAAGCACCACCGCTACCGCTGCTTCGCCACAACGTTCTTCGTTCTTGCCCATTATCCCACCCTTTTTCAGGATGTGGTAGAAGGTCTCTGTCATTTCATCGTGTCCGCCAACCATAACAGAGCTTATCTTACCGAGACGCAACTGCCACAAGGCATCCTGCAAAGTGCTATCGAACGAAATGCCTTTGTGGGAGTATGTGGCGTTATAACCATAATTCTTCATCTGTATGGCTACCAACGAGCTGATGGTGTTGTGGGTTGACTGCATGAAATAAGTCGGCTTTAGCAGGTGCTCGCCTTCTTTCGTTAAAGCATCGAGAAAGAGCTCTGTGTTTTCGGTACAGCCATAGCCCGTCCCTGTGATAATGGCGTCAACAGCCTCCATTCCAGAGGCTTTCAGGGCTTCCTTGGAGGTGGCTATAGCGCGTTTCAGTATCTTTCCCATGCGACGCGCCTCTATGGGGGAGACATAATCCTTGAAACTGGGGTCTACGGAATGGACAAACGGGGCCTCATATTCGATAGGCTCATGCATCCATTCCTCGCTTAAAGGTTGTTGTAAGGAGATTTGCTTGGCGGAGAGGATGTAGATAGTTGCTGAGCTTGTCGAAGCATTGTTATTCTGGGTCGGCCCTTCGACAGGCTCAGAGACCTTAACGCTAGAGAGCAACAACGACGAATCATTGCCACCAAAGCCGAAGGCGTTGCACAACACATGCTTTAGTTCTTTCTTCATGGGTTGCGAAATAGGAAGGATGCCGTCTTCCATCGGTTGCGACCAGTTCAAGTTGACAGGCAGGAAGCCGTGTTGCAAAGCAAGGATGCAGAACACCGCCTCGATGGAGCCTGAGGCACTGGTGGTGTGTCCTGTGAAAGGCTTGGTGGATGAGACAGGCGGCACCTTATCGCCAAAGAGCCGCTTCATTGCCTGACTCTCGCTAACATCGTTGTTGGACGTTCCTGTTCCGTGTGCGTTGATATAGTCAATTTCTGAAGGCTGTATCCCCGCCAACTCCAAAGCCTCTTTCATAGCGCGATAAGCTCCTTCACCATCAGGTGAGGAAGCCGTTTGATGGTAAGCATCACAAGCATTGCCGTAGCCCGAAAGGATGGCTTGCGGCTTTACCCCTCGTCGATAGGCACTCTCTTCCGATTCCAAAACGAGATAGGCTGCCCCCTCTCCCAAGTTGAGACCGTTACGAGTCGCGTCAAAAGGACGGCAAGGTGCGGTGTCGAGAATCATCAGCGAGTTGAAGCCGTTGAGGTGGAATTTGGAAAGGCATTCGCTGCCTCCCACCACAACGATGTCAGCCTCACCACAACGAATCATGTTAGCACCCATGATGATGGCATTGGCTGCTGAAGAACAGGCTGTGGATAAAGTGGTCACAAAAGCAAACTTGCCAAAATGGTTGGCAGTCATCTCGGTACAGCTTCCGCAGTCGTGGGCAGCAATATATTCTTTGTGGGTCTCGCTGCCAATAAAGTCGAGATAGAATTGCTCGCTCATATCCATACCGCCTACGGTGGTGCCAGAGATGAAACCTACTTTAGGCAACATCTCCTGGGTCAAAGCAGCTTCTTTCAAAGCTTCTTCCAAAGCCAGCATACCCATCAAGGCAGTACGTGTGGTGATGGCTTCTTCGGCAATACCTAAACGCTGGCGCATCTCGGCATTGGTAAGCTTCACCTCTCCAACAGGAAACTCCTTATGCTCCGTCTTGAGGTATTTCAGCAGACCAACGCCTGAGTGCCCACTCAGCAAGGCCTCTAAAGTCTCCGCCTTATTGTTGCCTATCGCTGAGACAACTCCCGTTCCTGTGACCAGTATCGGCTTCATCGGTTATTTCGTGCGGTTCTTTGAGATAAAGTCAGCCATCACAGCCACCGATTTGAAGATTTCCTTGCCTTGGTTCGGGTCTTTCAGCTTGATGCCGTAGTTTTTCTCCATCAGAACGATGAGTTCAAGTGCATCGATGGAATCGAGACCAAGACCTTCGCCAAACAGAGCGGCATTCTCGTCGATGTCTTCTGGCTTCATGTCTTCAAGGTTCAGAGCCTCTATGATTTGTTGTTTCAGGGTGTAGATAAGTGTATCCATGATTGTGTATTTGGTGATTTCAGATTTTAATTTTCAGGATTGGGAGTTAACAAGAACACTTCTGCTTCGAAGTGATTTTCGTCGCTGCAGTCGAGCCAGCCTCCGAGGATGCTTTGGGTCTGTGGGTCTTGGAAGGCGTTCTGTAATTGTCTTTCGATAAGGTGGGGGTCGTTATCCTCCATGACGATGAACGAAGTCTCGCCATAATACTTGTTGCGGATGGCGATTTCACCCGTCACGATGTTGGGCAAGGTGTAAACGAAGGCTGCCGGACTGGGATAGAAGTTTTCAGGGTCTTGTATGGTTTTTTGATAGGCTGTGTCAGCTTGTAAAGAAGCGTTTCTGTTGAAAAGGATGACAGCGCGGTCCTCACGCGGCACAAAACGCTCGGCACCCTCGGCCTGCAACAGCAGTTCGGAAGCTACGAAACCCAACTTACAGAGGGTGTCCATTTTGAAGAATTTGGGATAGTCGCCCACATGGGTGCGATACAACTCCGTCAGCAAGGCAGCACCTTGCTCTTTGTGTGCCAGCGGATTGCCGTCGACCACAACAGTATCGGGAGTAATGATGACACTATGTCTCATCATAACGCACCTCCTTTCGCCATCAGCAGTGCCGCATTGCAACCTCCGAAACCTGACAACAGCTTGATGAAAGCCCGCTTGTCGGTGGTCTGGTTTTGGTTGGAAAGCACCAAAGGATGGGAGACACCCATAGTCTCATACCCCTTGGTAGCTAGTATCGTATGATCGTCAATGGCCTGCATCGAGAGGAGAGTCTCCAGAATGCCGGCTGCACCCATCGTGTGACCATAATAGCCTTTCAACCCGTTGACGGGTACATTGGATAGTCCAGCTCGCTCTATGGCTACCGACTCCATTTCGTCGTTATAGGCAGTAGCGGTACCATGAGTATTGATGAAGGCAATCTTATCAGGGCTCACATCACCGAGAACGGCCCGTAAAGCCCTGTAGCTGCCTTCGCCTGTGCGTGAGGGACCACTGATATGGTTGGCATCGTTGCGGATAGCTCCACGAATAGCGACCCAATCGTTGTCACCCACCGACTCACAATGGGTATAGATCACCGTTGCAGCAGCATCGCCAAGATTGAGTCCACAACGCTGCGCATCAAAAGGCTTGCATGGTTCCTCTGAAAGGGCTTTGAACGATTGGAAGCCCGAAACAATGAAAGCCGACTGCACATCGGCACCTACCGTAACCACATAGTCGAAATGTCCGCTTTCCAATTCGCGCATTGCCTGTATTTGGGCACATACGCCTGAGATGCAGGCATTCGAGACCACTATCGGTGCATTGGGGTTATGGAAATAGTCCGTCATTTGCTTTGCCGCTATTCCTAATCGGACCCGTTCTTTCGGGAAACCCGTCTCGCACTGGTCCAACAGAAAGACGTTGCCTTTGGTGGTAGAGAGAAGGAACAAGACCTTGTCGGAACTTGGGTTGATATCGGTTTGCTCAAGAGCCTTGGCAGCAGAAAGGATGATGATTTTCTCGAAGAAGGTGTAGTTGTCGTCAAGACAGTATTGTTCAGCCTCGGTTCTTATGGCTTCGCGATTCAACAATGAAGCCACAAAAGGCTCGGGTAAACCCCATAGACCCTCGTGTCGCTTCAGCTCAGAGCGACCCGCCTTCACCGCCGCATAATTCTCGGCTGTGCTGAAGCCTAAAGGCGATATGATATTATCCGAAACCTTGACAATCATAATTTAACCCTTCGTTTCTTTTAGTCTTTTGCATCCACGTCCAACAAGGCGACTTTCATATTGGCTTGCGCTATTGTTTCTTCACCGCAATGGATAATGGCGTTTACCAAGGTGATTTGGAAAACCTCTTCCAATACCTCTATGGTGGTCACAATCCTTTCTCCTATCTTTGGTGTACGGAAGATTTCAAAGTTGTTGACGGATCCTACAACACCGATTTTCATGCCTTCGTTGAGATAGCCTATTCTCACGGCACAAGTCTGGGCAATATTTTCCATCAAACCCGCTGCCGTGAGGCAACCCTCAGCAACGAGAATATTCTCTTCTCCCACTTCCAACGATGTGGTTGCAAATTTCTGGTCACAGGACACAAAACGGTCTATCATCACAAAAGGTGGCCTCTGTGGTATCAGTTCCAACAACGCTATGTCATCTAATGCTCTCATTGTTTCCAGAAGTCATAATAGTTGAACCATTGGGTGGGATAAAGACGCACTATAGCCTCCAGCTTTTCGGCAAAGTTTTGTGCCATTTGAGCCATCTGTTCACGTTTGCCGGCTTGTGGGTCACAGGTGACCTCTTGAACGTATGCGTGGTATTTCCTTAAGCCTTCTCTTAACACAAAGACAGCCAACACTGGAACATTTTTCTGCACCACCATTGCAAACGCACCTAGTGGGAAGCAGGCTTTCTCGCCAAAAAACAGACAGTCGACACTCTTTTGTGAGCCAAAGATACGGTCGGCAGGCAGACTGACAATTTCTCCATTTTCCAAAGCTGCATTGACGGCAAACAGATGCGAGAGATCCTCTCTTACAGGTATCATGCTGATATTGTTTTGCGATAAGATCCGCTGACGGTTTTCCATCACCGTTTCAGTCTCACCTGCAAACACCAAAGCGTTGAATCTTTTTGACTTGGAATGCAGCATATAACCCGCCATCTCATAGTTGCCCACATGACTGCTCAGCAAAATAAACCCTTCCGGTTGGGCTTCCAGTGTATTCATCAAAGGCAAGCCATCGATGTCAAAATGATATTTCTTACCTGCATACGCCCCAAAACGGTCTAGAATAATCTGTCCGAAACAGAAATGGTTGGCATAAACCGAACAGAACGACTTCCATCGCCCATAGCCCATCCGTTTACGGAAAAAACTATACATAGCCTGATAGCCCTTCCTGTTGAAAAGCATATAGAAAGGCACTACAAAAGCCATCACACCGTAAAGCAGCCACAAAGGAAGCAAACGGAACATCGCAATCAGCGAACGCTGCATCCAGGGCTGTCCGTCCGTCTTTCCCGACCATTCTTTATGTTGCAGGGTGTCAGCCATTCTTGGTTCAGGCTATCTTTCTTTCGATATAGTCACAAAAGTCGCTGAAAGTTTTCACGGGACCCATCTCTTCGGTCTTCATCTTGAAACCGAAGGTCTTTTCGACAATCACCACGATATCCACGAAATCAAGGCTGTCAATGCCAATATCTTCTTTCAGACGGGCTTCGGGGGTAATCTTTTCTTCGTCCATCTCAAGGTCTTCCACAAGGAACGCCTTGACTTTTTCTTCTATTTCTTGTCTGTTCATATTGGGTATTTAATATATAGATTTTTTGCAAACCATGATGCTGTGTCCATAGCCTAAGTTATCGTGAATCGTTTCAATTTCTAATCCTGCTTTTTCAACCAGACGTTTCATGTCATCGCTATGATACATTTTGCTGTTGCCGTTGGCCATAGCGGTGAAATAAAGGCTCGTCATCGTGAGGCAGAAAGCTGCTGTCTCATATCGTTGACGGTCCCAAAAAGTTTCCATGATATATAGACGGCTGTTGCTGTCCATGATGTTGGCAGCCCGACTCACAATGCTGACAATCTCATCCTCACCGAAACAATCAAGGAATTGGCTCATCCAAATGATGTCGTAATGATGGTTTGTGGGGAAGTCTTGCGAAGCATCCAACAGGTTCATTCCATAGCCGTCAATGCGGTCGGCACCAGGTTTTTCAGCAATATTGCGACGCATCATTTCCAATTGTTGGGGCAAATCCACAATCGTCACCTTCACCTCCTTATCAAACTCCACGCATTGCAAGGCCCAACGACCTGTGTTACCTCCCACATCAAGCAAGGTCTTAGGTTTATTGGCGAACACAACTTCCAACGCTTGTTGGAACGAGCAGTCGCTGTAGAAGTGGTCGAAACCAAACCAGCTCTTCTGTACTTGGGGAGGCAACTGCGATAGACCCTCATAGATTGTAGGCCAGGAGCCAAAATGCTCCAAACCAGCTGGACGGCCTTCTTTCAGGCTCTCCTCCAATCGGAACCATCCTTCGTAGTTTACATCGTGGTTGAATTCGGTGTTCACTTGGGTCGCTACATCCGTGAGAAAAAACCAACCCGTTTTACTCAGCATATATCGGTCAGTCTCTGTGTCAATCAGTACGGTGCCTATACTCAAGCTTGCTTCCAACAATACTTTGGCGGCATAGTTACTGATGCCTGCTTTTTCGGCTATCTCGGCTTCTGTCATTCCTTTGTTGCTGTTGCGCAGCAGCTCCAATACGCCGAATTTCTTCATCAAGCGAGTTACTTGAAACACAACAGATCCCCAGGCAATCCATTGGGCTTGAGCCTGTGCTTCACGGGCGGTAAGATGTTCCTTGCTGTAGGCTTCTTTTAATACAGGGGTAAGATGCATTGGGTGTATTTGTTTGGATAGATGATTACATTTTTTTGATGATTAAGGCACTATTGGTTCCTCCAAAACCGAAAGAGTTGGAAAGGATGATATTCAATGCTTTATCAGTAGTTTTATTGACAATATTGAGTCCTTCTGAGTATTCATCGGGATGTTCGAAGTTGATATTGGGGGCAATGAAACCGCCTTGCATCATGAGGATGCTGTAGACGATTTCGGAAGCACCCGCCATCCAACATTCATGTCCCGTCATCGACTTGGTTGAAGATATGGGTGTTTGAGTAGAACCGAAAAGCCGTTTCAAAGCCAAAGCCTCAAACATATCGCCCTGAAGTGTTGAGGTAGCATGAGCGTTTACATAATCAATTTCTTCAGGCTTCACACCCGCTTCATTCATGGCTCGGGACATTGCACGGAAGCAGCCGTCCTCACTGGGTTGGGAAATATGGCTCTCTCCATTGGAAGAGAAACCATAACCACAGACCTCAGCCAGAATGGTAGCACCACGAGCCACAGCATGATCATAGTCCTCAAGCACCAAGGCTGCTGCACCACCGCTGGGTACTAATCCGTCTCTATCACGATCGAAAGGACGCGAGGCTTTAGCAGGTTCATCCACGCGGGTTGAGAAAGCGCTGATGCCGTCAAAACTGCCCATAGAGAGGTAATTGGTCTCTTGAGCACCGCCACACAGCACCATATCCTGCAAGCCGTTGCGGATGAGCAAGGCTCCAAGACCTATGGAATGCGAGCCGCTGGCGCAGGCTGCACTGATGGTCATATTGATGCCTTTCAAGTGAAAGATGGTGGAAAGGTTCATCGTTACCGTAGAGTTCATCGACTGGAAAATGGCAGCTGAACCTACCAAAGTGGTATCGTGTTTTTCCATTGTAGTCTCATGCGAATCAATAACCGCTTTGGCTGATGAATCATTTCCGAACAATACACCAACCTCGTTATTGAGCAGATAATTGTCGTCAACACCTGCTTGTTTGAAAGCCTCCAAAGTGGCCATATAGGCATATTCACCTTCTTCGGCAAGATACATACGGAGTTTGCGGTCAAGCACACC
>LXOW01429968.1_pt1 | contig 13597 bp, 9 predicted proteins | sample 1368591 | NCBI WGS metagenome assembly LXOW01 (sample SAMN04884650, study PRJNA319009) | bovine gut metagenome | isolation source: Cow rumen | host: Bos taurus | place: Italy: Legnaro (PD) | collected 2014-07-09
GACGTCGCGACCCACCTGGGTCTCCAGGTTGTGGTAAGCGGGCAGACAGTGCATGAACTTGCAGTTGGGGTTGCCCGTGTTCTTCATCATCTTGGCGTTGACCTGGTAGGGTTTCAGCATCTTGATACGCTCGGCCCACACCTTCTCGGGCTCACCCATGCTCACCCACACGTCGGTGTAGATGAAGTCGCAGCCCTTGACACCCTTCACGGGGTCGTCGGTAACGGTAACCTTGGCACCGGTCTCTTTGGCAATCTCCTTGCAGGTCTTCACCAACTTGGCATCCGGCTGAAGTTTCTTGGGGGCGATGATGCGGACATCCATACCCATCTTGGCACCACCAACCATGAGGCTGTTGCCCATGTTGAAGCGAGCGTCGCCAACATAGGCGAAGGTCACCTGGTTGAGAGGCTTGTCGACATGCTCCTGCATGGTGAGGAAGTCGGCGAGAATCTGGGTGGGGTGGCTCTCATTGGTGAGGCCGTTCCAAACGGGGACGCCAGCGTATTTGGCGAGCTCCTCGACGGTCTCCTGCTTGAAGCCACGGTACTCGATGCCGTCGAACATGCGGCCGAGCACGCGGGCGGTGTCCTTCATGCTCTCCTTGACGCCAATCTGGCTGCCGGTGGGACCCAGATAGGTCACGTGGGCACCCTGGTCCTTGGCACCAACCTCGAAGGCGCAGCGGGTGCGGGTCGAGGTCTTCTCGAAAATGAGGGCAATGTTCTTGCCAGTCATCGTGGGACGCTCGGTACCGGCATACTTGGCGCGTTTCAGGTCGCGAGCCAGGTCAAGCAAATAGTTCAACTCCTTCGGAGAGAAGTCGAGAATCTTCAAAAAGTTACGGTTTCTTAAATTGTAAGCCATGATTACTAATTTTGAATTTTGAATTTTGAATTTTGAAAAAAAGCTTATCCAGATTTAAATTTTGAATTTTGAATTTTGAATTTTGAATTTTAAAAAAAAAGCTTAATTCAAAATTCGAAATTCGGAACAAGGATTGTGCGCATTAGCGCACAATCCTTGTTCCGCAGTTGGGGTTGTCGAGTTGGCCGGCTTCGGTGATGACGCAGGTCTTGCCGCCGTTCTCGATGAACATAATGCCGGCACGCACCTTGGGAGCCATCGACCCTTCGGTGAACTGACCCTCGGCGAGGTATTTCTTGGCTTCGTCGACAGTGATGACATCCAATGCCTGCTCGTTGGGCTGACGGAAGTTGATATAGACCTTGGGCACATCGGTAAGGATGTAGAACTCCTCGGCCTCAATCTGGATGGCGCAGAGGGCGCTGGCCAGATCCTTGTCGATGACCGCCTCGACACCACGCACATAGTCGCTCTCCTCCACCACGGGGATGCCGCCGCCACCAACGGTGACAACCACATTACCACCCTTGACGAGGTGCTTGATAATCTTGATATTGTTGATGCGCTTGGGTTTGGGCGAAGCCACCACCTTGCGCCAGCCGTTGCCTTTGGGATCCTCACGGTAGATGGCACCCGTCTGCTCGTGCAGCTGTTCGGCCTCCTCCTTGGTGTAGTAGGGACCCACAGGCTTGGTGGGGTTCTGGAACATGGGGTCGAGGGCGTTGACAGCCACCTGGGTGACGATGGTCACCACATCGCGGTAGATGTCGTTCTTGGCAAAGACATTGCGCAGCGCCATCTCAATCATGTAGGCAATGGAGCCCTGTGTCTCGGCGACACAAAAATCCATCGGCATGGCGGGGATGCCGTTCATCTTCTTGCCAGCCTCGTGCTGCAGCATCACGTTGCCCACCTGCGGACCGTTGCCGTGTCCGATGACAATGTTGTAGCCACGCTTGATGAGGTTGCACAGGCTTTCGCAAGTCTGCTCCACATTGGCTATCTGTTCTTCATAGGTACCTTTCTGGCCACTGCGAAGCAGTGCGTTGCCACCGAAAGCTACCATAGCGAGATTTCTCATATTCAATTAAATATTATGTTCTTAAAATAAAATTACAACTCTATTTCTTGAGAAAATAGAAACGCAAAGGTACGAAAGAGAATTGAAANNTTGAAAATAGAAAATTGAAATAATAACAAGTAGTTAAGTAGACAGCAGATAAGATGGCAAGGACAATTGAATTATCCTCAAACAATTCAAATAATCAATCACTTACAAATTTCATCCATTTTTCAATAAACCACAACCTCTGTCATGGTGTCGCGCTGCAAATAACGCTGGGCCAGTTGTTGCAACTGTTCGGCGGTGGTATGATGGATGGCATGGAGCAGTCGCTCCGAGAAACTTTTTTCGTCGATACCCAGCATGGCGAGTTGCTGCCAGCGGTCGGCACGTTCAAATATACCATCGATGCTGCGCAGATACTCACCCTCCATATAGCTGCGAACCACCTGCAACTCCTCGTCACTGACAGGATGCTGGCACAGGTCGTCCATCTCTTTATAGACCTCTTCCAGCGCGGCGTCGACAACGTCGGTCGCCACATCGCTCAATATCTCGAAATAGAGACTGGTACGATAGAGTCGTGTGCGGCAGTGGATACCGTAGGTATACCCTTTTTCCTCACGGATGTTGCGCATCAACCGAGAGCCGAAATAACCGCCCAGTACCGTACACAGCACCGCGAAGGGCGCATAGTCGGCATCCTGCGCCATGAAAGGCAGCAAACGGCCTACCCGAATGGAGGCCTGCGGACCCGAGACATCTAACTGATGACGTATCTGCTGACGCTGCGACACCACACGCAGCGGCTCCTCCGACGGCGTAACCACACGGGTGGAGATACCGCTGTCGGGGTCGCCGAAACAGGAGCGGAACAGACGCAGCGTCGTATCGTCGTAATGTCCCGAAAGGGAGCACACGGCGGCATCCAACCGATAATGCTGCTGAAAATAATCGTGCAACAGCGCCGGCGTGATGCGGTCAACATCGGCGGGAACAGCATAGCGTCCCTCCGGACGGTCCTCTCCGTAGATGGCTTGGCAGAAGAGGTTGCGTGCCACATAGGCGGTGCGCTGAAAGTTGGTGGTCAGGCGGTGCCGCGAGCGACGGCAGTGCGCCTGCACCTCCGATTCTGGAAAGGCGGGCGACGTCAGCATCTCGCGCAGCAGGGGAAAGAACTCCTCTGCATAGCGCGGCAGCAGATAGGCCGTCAATGCGGTGACGTGCAGGTCACTGTTGGTGTCGATGAGGATGCCGCGTCGGTCAACAAACTCCGCCACCTGCTGTGGTGTGCAGGAAGCCGTGGCGACAGGCATCAGGGTAACGGTTGACGAAGCGCAGAGCGGCAGCGGCTGGTGCCCGCCTCGAAAAGAAAATCCAGCTTGAGGATATCGACGGTTTCAGATGGGAAAAGCATTGTTAGTGCTAAAAGAAAACTAAAAAGTAAAAACTAAAAACTAAAAAGTTAGCGGCTAATTCATTTGTCTATTCACTAATCACCATTCACTAATCACTATTCACTATTCAAAATTCAAAATTCAAAATTGCAGGGTCAGGCGGAAGTTGAGCTGACGAGCGGTGAGATAGTTGGGGACAGGATAGTAGGTGTTGTTGTAGTCGGAGACCCAGATGTAGGAGGCCACATTTTTATGGTTGAAGAGGTTGTAGACCTCTACACCAACCAGCACCTCGTCGAAATACCGCAGCGGACTCTTCTTATAGAACTCCAGCTGCGACAGACGCACGCTGTTGTTCCAGTCAACCCGGAAATAGGCCGGCAGACGGTGGGTCTTCGAACGGTTGCGCTGGTGGGCAAAGACGACCGGCATGCCGGTGCCATAGACAAAGTTGAGACTCATCTGCCACCACGGCAGCTCGGGCAGGTTGTCCTGCAAGAACAGCTTGAACGACAGACGCTGGTCGGTGGGACGCGCCAGCCATCCCAGGTCGTCGCCTTGGATGTCCTCCTGGGTCTGCATGAACGAGAACGACGCCCACGACTCCAAGCCCTCCACCAACTCGCCGTTGAGTCGCACGCTGAGACCTGTGGCATAACCCACGGCATCGTTGTTGGCGTCATACTGGACACGCAGGTTGTCGACGGTATAGGGGATGAGATCGGTGATGTTCTTATAATAGATATCGGCCGTCAGCTTGAACGGCATGTCCCACATACGCAGGTTGTAATCGAAGGTCGCCGTAGCCTGCCAGGAACGCTGCGGCATGATGTCGGCGTTGAGAGAGCCATCGCGGCGACGCGCCTCACGATAGAACGGCGCCTGCTGGTAGACACCCAACGCCAGGCGGAAAAACATGTCGCGACCTTCCCATGCAGGTTTGAGGCCCAGACTCATACGTGGCGACAACAGCAGCGGTACCGCATGGTGCCGCTCGACACTGTCGACCAACCGCGCCTGACAGTCGGTGGCGTAGGTCATGGCACGCAGACCCGCCGTCAGCCGCCATTGGTGGCCATCGTGGGTCTGCCAGTCCACTTCACGCTGCAGATGGGCGGTGGCACGCAGCGTCGACAGGCGGTTGTCGGCCCTGCACACCGATTGCAGGATAGGACTATAGGGACCCAGCGTGTCGGTACCCGGGATGCCGTGGCTCGTCGGCACAGCGTAGCCGGCGCTGTCGACCCATTTCCACTCGCGCAGGCGGTCGCTCACCCGCTCGCCCTGTGCCGTGACGCCCCACAGCCACACGCCGTGGTCCACGACATGGGTGCCGCGCAGCGAGGTGGTGACAATCTGGGTCTGCAAGCGATTGCGAGCATGTTCGAGGAAGGTGCCCACACCGCGGTTGAAACGCTGTGTGCCGCCTGATCCCACACCCACCTCATAGAGCCAATACTGACTCTGTATATCGTAGGTCTCGCTCTCCCCCACCTGTTGTGCCGACACCGTCCAGTCGATTTGCGACCGGTCGGAGGGGTGATAGCTCAACGTGGCGGCCCCCAGCAGGGTCTGGTAGGCGTCGACCTCTTCACCGTCGAAATAGACCTCCAGCTCGAGCGACTCCATGAAACTGCCGAACGAGGTGGTCTGCTGCTCCGGCACCAGTCCGTAGCGGTTGCGCGAAGCGATGGCCAGCAGCGAGAGGCTGAACTTCTCACTGAGACGGCCGTGCAACACCGCCTGCAGGTCGGAGTAGGCGGTGCGGTAGCTGCCCTTGGTATCGAGCGAGCCAAGAATATAGTTGTTGCTATGGTGACGAAAGGCCAGTCCGTAGCTCCAGTCCTTCCCTATCGGTCCGCGCAGGTGGGCCGTAGCCCCCAGCAGACTGGCCGACAGCTGTCCTCCAAACTCCGACGGACGACTGTAGGTGACATCCAGCACCGACGACATGCGGTCGCCATAGCGGTTGTCGAAGCCGCCCGGCGAGAAGTAGATATAGTCCACCATGTCGGGGTTGACCAGACTCATGCCCTCCTGCTGTCCCGAACGCACCAGCATGGGTCGGAACACTTCGACGCCGTTGATGTAAACCAGATTTTCGTCAAACGAGCCGCCACGCACCGAATACTGCGACGACATCTCGTTGTTGGAAGCCACGTCGGGCAAGGTCTTGACCAGCGTCTCTACGCCGTTGGCAGGTCCCGCCACGTCGGTCAGCAGGTCGGACGAAATGGTGGTGAAGCTGCTCTGCCGCTGCGCGTCGTCGGTGACGACCACCTCTTGCAACGTGGTGGAGGCTATGCGCATCCGCACATCGAGCGTGAGGGTGCGTGGAAGCGAATCGGAGGCGTAAAGCCAGCGCTGTTGGCGCTCGTAGCCGACCAGCGAATAGATGACACAGACGCTGTCTTTCAGTGACGACAGACGGAGTCGATAAAAACCTTTTTCGTCGCTGGTCACCCCTTTCACGGTGAAATCATCGCAGACGGCACCCACCTGCACATAGGGCAGCGCATGGCCGTCGGCGGCATCGGACACCCTACCCTCCACAATTACCTGGGCGTGGAGACAGAGTGGGCAGAGGAGTAGTAAAAAAAGAAAAAACTTACGATTCATTCGACACAATAATAAACAAGAAACGGCGTTTTAGAATAAAAAGTATACGTATCACTATGAAAATTCAATTTTTATTCGCTTTACTCCTTCTTGCATTCACTTGCTCGGCGCAGAACGCCATTGACAAACAGGGCCGCCGTCAGGGCCACTGGATCAAGACCGACAAAGACGGTTCAAAGATTTACGAAGGCAATTTCATCGACGGTCACGAGACCGGCCTCTTCCAATATTACTATCCCAACGGCAAGTTGCGCATGCGCAACGATTTCACGCCCGACGGCAAGCAGTGCAGCCACGAGGCTTACGACGAGGAGGGACACCTCATCGCCACCGGCACCTTCACCCAGCACAACCGCGACGGTGAATGGAAGTTCTACACCGAAGAGGGTAAGCTCATCAAGATAGCGAACTACCGCATGGGGGTGAAAGAGGGCCTCCATGTCGTCTTCACCCAAAAGGGTGACACCGCCGAGGTGAGCACCTGGAAAGACAACCACCGCGACGGCCGCTGGTGGAAACGCATCGGCACCAACGGACACATCGAGGGCACCTACCGCAACGGCGGCCTGAATGGTCGCGTGGTCGAATACGGTGAGCAGGGCGAGCTGGTGAGCGAAGGCAACTATGTCGACGGCAGTCGTCACGGCAGCTACCGCTACTACGAGAACGGCCGCATGAGCATCGACGAGACCTGGGAGCGCGGCATACTGACCGACCGCAAGGTGCTGGTGCTGCAGCCCGAAGCCACCTATGTCTCCATCTTCAAGATTGCCTGCATGGTGCCCAAAGGAAAGAACCAGGTAACCATCTACACCCGCAACGGCGAGGCAGTGCAGACCTACGAGCCTTTTGAAAATCTCTACGCCCGTATCGGCAACGAGACCTTCACCTTGGCCAACCGCGAGGGACGCATCATGATTGCCACCGACTGCGTGATGGGTCTGAAAAAAGATGCCGAAGGACGTGACGTGCTGGACACCGAGCCGGCGTTGCCCGTGGACATCTTCCCCGACGAGGACTGCAAGAAAATGGTGGAATCGCTCCAAAGAGAAGGATTTGAAAATTAGCAGTTAGCAGTTAGCGGTAGCCTCAATTCTCAATTTAACCAATGCGTTGTGCCGCCCACACCCTGGGATGCAAACTGAATTTTGCCGAGACCAGTCACCTGCTCCGCAGGCTGACAGCCTACGGCCACCAGATAGTAGACTTCGACGACGAGGCCGACCTCTATATCATCAACACCTGCACCGTTACCGCCATCGCGGAAAAGAAGTGTCGCACCATCATCCGACAGGCCATCCGCCGCAACCCCGGCGCACAGGTGGCCGTGATTGGCTGCTTTGCACAAAACGACGCCGCATCCATCGCCCGCATCCCGGGCGTGACTCTCATACTGGGCAACGACCGCAAACACCTGCTGCCCGAGCTGATAGCCAACGAAAAGGTTGAGACGAATGCCGCGACAACGTTCCCGCTGGCCTACTCGAGTGGCGACCGCACACGCAGCTTCCTCAAGATACAAGACGGCTGCGACTATTTCTGCACCTACTGCGCCATCCCGTTTGCCCGGGGGCGCAGCCACAGCGCAACCATCGAACAGGTGCTGCAGGCTGTGGACGAGATAGCGGCACAAGGCATCCGCGAAGTGGTGCTGACCGGCGTCAACACCGGCACATTCGGACAACAGCGGGGCGAGACACTGCTGCAACTGCTGCGACGACTCGACAGCGAGACCACCATCGCCCGCTACCGCATCTCGAGCATCGAGCCCAACCTCATCACCGACGAGATGGTGCGCTTCATCGCCGACAGCCGTGCTTTCCTGCCCCATTTCCATATCCCTCTGCAGGCTGGCAGCGACAAAATCTTGAAACTCATGCACCGTCGCTACGACACCGCGCTCTACCACGAGAAGTTGGAACTGATAAAGCGTCTGATGCCCGACGCCTGCATCGCCGCCGACATCATGGCGGGCTTCAACGGCGAAGACGAGACGGAGTTTGCCCGCGTGTGCCAGTACGTCGAATCGCTCCCCCTCTCCTATCTGCACGTATTCACCTACAGCAACCGACCCAACACCGCAGCCCTGCGTCTGCCCGAGCCGATACCCGTGGCCGTGCGCCGCGAACACAGCCACGCGCTGCAGGCCATCTCCAACCAGAAACGCGAAGCCTTCTGTCACAGCCAGACCGGAAAACAGCACACCGTGCTGTGGGAGAGCACCCGGCATCCCGACGGTACCATGCAAGGCTGGACCGACAACTACATCCGCCTCTGTCGCCCCTACGATGCGACGCTGGTGGGCACGGTGACGACCGAGACGGTGGAAAAATCTTCCATTGTTTATAACTTTCCCACGGAGGGTTAATTATTTTTCTCTACATTTGCCTTTTATTATTCGCACCTGCGAATATATAACTTATTTATTTTGATTAACCTAACATCATTTTAATCCATATATTTATCAATCTTTAATCTTTCAAAATTATGAGTGGCTTTTTCGGCATTGTCTCAAAAGAAGCATGTATCACGGATTTGTTCTATGGAACTGACTATCATTCCCACCTCGGCACCAAACGGGCGGGTTTGAGCACTGTAGACAACGGTTATTTTCACCGCAACATCCACAACATCCAGAACAGTTATTTCCGCACCAAGTTCACCGACGACTTGCATGAGATGACTGGCGACATGGGTGTGGGTGTCATCAGCGACACCGACGCACAGCCCATCGTTGTCAACTCCCACCTGGGACGTTTTGCCATTGTCACCGTATCGAAAATCAACAACATCGACGAGTTGGAACAACAGTGCCTCGACCATGGCCAGCAGTTCACCGAACTGAGCATGGGCACCACCAACCCCACCGAGCTGGTGGCACTGCTCATCACGCAAGGCAAAGACTTTGTCGACGGCATCCAGAATGTGTACCGTCAGCTGAAGGGCAGCTGCTCGATGTTGATCCTCACCGCCGACGGTGTCATCGCCGCCCGCGACTTCCTGGGCCGCACGCCCATCGTCATCGGCGAGCGCAACGGCGACTATGCGCTGGCATCGGAGAGTCACAGCTACATCAACCTGGGCTATACCACCAGCCGCTTTGTCGGCCCCGGCGAGATTGTCAAAGTGGACCACAACGGCATCCACCAGTTGCTGGCACCCAGCAAGAAGATGCAGATCTGCTCGTTCCTCTGGATTTACTATAGCTATCCTTGCGTCGAGCACGAAGGCATCAATACCGAAGAGGTGCGCTACCAGCTGGGCTACGCCATGGGCAAAAACGACGACGTGGAAGCCGACTATGTATCGGCCATCCCCGACTCGGGCATCGGCATGGCGCTGGGCTACGCCTCCGGACGTGGCATCCCCTACAAGCGCGGCGTGTTGAAATATACCCCCACCTGGGCCCGCAGTTTCATGCCGGTCAACCAGGAGGCACGTAATCTGGTGGCCAAGATGAAGCTCATCCCCAGCCGCAAGATGTTGGAGGGCAAAGAGGTGGTGTTCTGCGACGACTCCATCGTGCGTGGCACGCAGCTGCGCGACAACGTGAAGATGCTCTACGACTGTGGCGTCAAGCGTGTGCATGTGCGCATCAGCTGTCCGCCGCTGGTCCACGGCTGCGAGTTCCTGAACTTCTCGGCCTCTAAGACCGACATGGAGCTCATCACCCGTCGCTGTATCCAGGAGCTGGAGGGCGGCACCATCCGCAACATCGAAGCCTACCGCGACGCCACCACGCCGCAGTATGCCGCCATGGTGGAGAAAATCCGCATCGCCACCGGCGTCGACACTCTCAAGTTCAACACCCTCGACACACTCTGCGAGGCAATCGGTCTGCCCAAAGACCAGGTGTGTACCCACTGCTTCGACGGCAGCAGCTATACCGTTTGAATGCGTTAATGCGTGAATATCTCCAAAATTAACCGATAAACTCTGCATGAAACTACGATACCTTTCCCGACTGCTACTGTTGGTTGTGCTGCTCTCGCTGTGTGGCAGCAGCTACGCCCAAAAGAAAAAGAAGAAGACGGCCAAACCCCAGCCCACCACACTCTCCGTTCGTGACGTGGCGGGCAACTACAACATCAACGTCGCCTTTCTCAGCGACACGCTCAACTTTGCCGCTTCGCTCGACTCGATGGACAGCGACGACAACTTGATGCTGGCAACCTACTGCAACGAGATTGGCCGTCGTGTCCACGAGATGAAGAACTCCCTGAAGAACGACTATCGGATGGAGAACAATCTCATCTGGATTGACGACAACACGGTAATCAACGATTACCTCTTCTACGAAGGCATGCTCGATAAACTGGCTGCCGCCGCCTCGGCGCGCAGCCAGTACTATCTGGCACGCGAAAAGCGACAGCAGGAAGAACGGGAAAGGCTGAAGCAGCAGGAAGCGGAAGCGGAGGCTGCGCGCCAGCTGGCCAAGCAGACCTCTACTGTGTTTCAACTCAAACAGCGTATCGAGCAGCAGCATGCCGACATCACCGCATCCTGCGACATACGCACCATGAAAGACAAGAGTCGCGCTCGGGAGTACAAGAGTCTCTACTACGCCTATCTGGCGGTCTACAACCACTACAACCTCACACAGGACGACATCTCGCAGTCTTACCAAGACTACCTCAACGAGTTGGCGACGATGCAACGGCACTTCCTGGACAGCACGCTCAGCGACGACAACTACACCTCACGCATCGAACGGTTTCCCAACCAGCTGCGCGACTCGGCAGGCATCGACTACACCGATATTGTCCGCGCATACCGCAAATACTTTGTCCACACGGCGGTGTCTATCACGTTCAACAACACGGAGGAGTACTATCAGTACGCGCACGAGCTGGAAGAGATACACCGGGTTCAATGCTACTACCTCGACGTTGTCGCGCTGCGCAAGACCATCGACAAACTCGACCGCGATATCGTGCACAAGCAGGAGAAGAAATATCCCAATCCTGTCTACGCCTATCGGCAGCTGCATGACAGCTACAACTTCACCCCTACGTTCAACAATGAAGCCAACGCCATCGAGTTCATCAGCATGCTGAATGACTTTATCGCCATGCAGCGCATCTACCTGCGCTCCTTTGAACGACTGGAAGCCATGGCGCAACGGGCCGACACCATCTTCAACCTCTCGCGAGGCCACCTGTCGGACATCCGCGGAGCCTACAAAAAGTTGGAGAAACCCGAACTCAAGGTACCCGCCTTCCACACCAGCGCCGAAGCGAAAGACTATGAGGATTATCTCACCAACTTCGAGCAGGTGCAGCAACACTATCTCACCAGCATCAAGCTGCGCAACACCATCCACGACCTCGACAACCGCATCCTGGATGCCGACAACCTGGAAAAAGTGCTGAAGAACTACTACAAATCGGTCTGCAAACACACCGTTTTCACCCCCAATTTCGAGACCGACAAGGGCGGCGCCGACTTTGTGCAGACCCTGAACAACCACATCGAGTTCCAACAGACCTGCCTGGCAGACATCGCGCTGCTGGACACGCTGATGCGCACAGAGGTGGAGATCAACGCCTACAGCAAGAGTCACTCCAACATCTATGCCGTCTACAAACAGGTGTTCAAAAGCTACCAGATGGAACAGATTGCCTCGGACGAGGAACTTGACATGTACCGCGAGAAACTGGAATCCATCCGCAGCCTGCAGGAGATTATCATTGAAATCCTCCGTTCAAAGGATGCCACGGAAATCAACATCCGCATGAAAAGTCTTCGCGACATGGGACAGATGAAGCAGGTGCTGAAGCTGAACTAACGAATAGGAATAGAAAAAAGAGAGGGTGATGCGACTGCATCACCCTCTCTTTTTTCTACAATCAATTCTACTTGGGATAACCCACCGGATTATTCAGAGCCGGAATCTGATTGTTGTTAAGATTCAGAAGTTTCTTGAGTCCCTGTACATCCATTGTGGCACGGGTGACAGTACCCAGCTTCACCGACTCGCAATAGAGATTGATGTTCTCCGACACGATACCGGCATCCATATAGGCCAACGTCTTGGCGCGCTCGTCAGTGCTGCCGAACTTGTCCAGGTCGATAACCATCAGCAGGGTAACCGGAGCCTCCATGACGAAAGGCTGACCAAACGTCTTGCCAGCGTCACCACCCTTGCCATTTTTGCCGCCTTTGCCTTTCTTATCGGCCTTGGAGGATTCAGCTACCGGACTGTTGGAAACGAACATTTCGCGGTAATCGCCTTGGCAGATAAAATGCAGCACGTTGTTGCCGGGGATGTATTCATAGACACCCTTCTGCAAAAAGACGTAGAGACGGATTTCCTGACGGTTCATTGCCGTAGGCGAAGTGATGTGGTTCTCGTCACGACTCCTGCCACAAGCCGCCCAGCAGAGGGTGCTAAGATCCTCTATCGACAGTTCCTTGTGTTCAAAGTCGCGCACCGAATGACGATCCATCAAGGTCTCAATCATCGATTTCGAATACCGGTCGAACGTAGGTTTCGGCAGTTCAATGTCTTGATTTTCATTTTGAAGCTTGATCTGTCCGAAAGAGACGGCGCTCAACAGGAGGGTTGCCGCCAATAATAATGACTTTTTCATATTGATAAGATTTAATGATTGTTATTCCACTCTGTTCAACCAGCCTTCCAACTCGGCCACCATTGCCTCGGCGCCGTCGAAAATCTCGCTGATGTGAGTGGCCACCATATAGGCCGGCGTGGTGAGCACCTTGTGTTCGTCGTCGGCACACACCTCGGTAGGGCCGCACGCCTCGACACGGCATCCCAGCTGACGAGCCACATCGGCAGGTGTCGACTCGGCTGCACCCAGCGTGATAGCGACGCCGTAGCGACCCAACACCTTGGCCAGCAGCATGGGGGCGATGCACATGGCACAGACCGGCTTCTTGGCGCGATAGGTCTCGAGGATGGCATCGTGGACGGTATCGACCACCTCCATACGGGGGCCGTCGTAGACGTAGGTACTCAGGTTGCGGGCGGCACCCATGCCACCCGGCAACGCCAATGCGTCGTAATCGGCAGGATTGTAAGCGTCCAACGGCAGGATGGCGCCACGGCACACACGTGCCGCCTCTTCGTAGAGGTCGCGCTGTTCGACATCGACCACAGTACCCTCCTCGCCTTCGTCGTCGGCCTCCTTGTTGTCGAGATGGCTCACCACCTCAAACATACCTTCCGGCGCAAAGCACTGGTACTGCCAGCCTCGGCGGTCGATGGCCAGGAAGAGCGAAAGGGTCTCCTGCAACTCGCTGCCGTCGCGGTTGCCGCAGCCCGAAAGAATGATGGCTATTTTTTTCATAAATGTATAGTGTAAAAAAATCTAGATTATCTAGAAGTTCTAGAAACCCTAGATAATCTAGATTAACCAGTTTTATTTACTTTTACTTGTTGAAAGCGTCGACGCTCTCCTTGATGAGCTGGAAGGTGGCTTCGATGTCGTTGTCGAGACCCATGCTGAAGCGGATGAGGCCTTCGCTCATACCCATCTCTTTCTGGATGTCCTCGGGAACCTCGCTGGAGGTCGACTTGCCGCTGTTGCTGAAGAGGGTCTTGAAGTAGCCCAGCGAGACGGCCAGGTAGCCGACACCCTTCTGCTGCATGAGCTCCATAATCTTGCTGGCGCGGTCGGCAGTACCC
>LXOW01054069.1_pt1 | contig 13587 bp, 14 predicted proteins | sample 1368591 | NCBI WGS metagenome assembly LXOW01 (sample SAMN04884650, study PRJNA319009) | bovine gut metagenome | isolation source: Cow rumen | host: Bos taurus | place: Italy: Legnaro (PD) | collected 2014-07-09
GCGTACGCGAGATCCGAGGTATACTTGGTTGGGAGTAGTATAGATCGAAAGCAGTTTTGGGTATTACTATAGTTATTTAAAGAGCATTTTCGGGTGACGCGAGCTGGGGGTCGCCCTGCCTGAGGAGGCTACGCCACCGCAAGGGAGGGATCCCGTCCTCTGTATGGAACCTACCACTGCTCTGCCTACGCTAAGCTTGGCACTCGCAGGGTTAGGTTCTCAACCGGCAGGCCCTGAAAATGGTTTCAATAAAAAGAGAAGGATAAAACAATGGACGAGAAAAAGAAACGCAAGATCAACATCATCGACATCGCAGTCATCGTGATCATCATACTCGCGATCGCGGTCGTCGGTATCAAGCTCATGGGAAACAGAGTTCAGGACGCTGTTTCGAACAAGGTCGACTGCTATGCCGAGGTCGTTATCATCGGTGCGCAGCCCAGGATCTTCAATGAAGTCCTGCGCCAGGAAATGGTCGGTGAAAAGATGGTCTCCGGCAACGTATTCCTTGATGCGACCATCGAGGATGTATGGCTCGAGGACTATATAGTACAGGCCACGACAGATGACGGAAGAAGAGTCGATGCTACTGACCCGACACAGAAGAATATCATCTTCCTGGTAAAGACACAGGTGCCCGAAGGAACGGCATCACCCAAGGTCGGTTCACAGGAATTAAGAGCCGGCAAGACTTTCATCGTAAAGACCCAGAGATTCGAATCATCCGGAACTATCCGCTATGTCGAATTCGGCGACTATAACTCAACTTACAGACAGGAAGCAACTGACTAATGGACTACAAAGGACTCCTCAAGGGCAGTTTTCTGCTCTCGGGAAACAATTCCATACACAGGCTTTACGAGGAATCCAATGTAAAGGTCATATGGGACGATTTCTGCAGCGCGGACGATCCGGCGCAGACATCGATATACAGAAAGCCTTTCATCTTCCTTGAAAAGATATTTGACCGCAGCATAAGCCTTCCCTTTGACAGACTGATATGCTTTCTTTTCGCATTCTATCTGCCTATCGAGTATATACTAAGAGACGTACTGTCTATAGGTTTTCTCTCATCGGTATGGGAAGAGCTCTTTATATTCGCGGGCATTTTCGTGATATATCTCAAGGGCAGATTCGACCGTGTCAGCAGCGTTGAGGTCTTTATACTGATATACATGCTGGTCGGCCTGATACTATGCCTTATCAACAGACCCTATCCCAATGTCGCCGTTGCAGGCTACCGCGCGCAGTTCGAATACATGGTCTGGTATTTCCTGATCATACGTCTTATCGACAGCCCGAAAACAGCAAAAATCATGATATGGGCTTTCTGCGGCGTGGTATTTCTGATGACCCTGCACGGTATCTATCAGTACATCATCGCTGTCCCCATCCCTGCAAGCTGGACGAGCCAGACCGAGATGGCGGTAAGGACAAGGGTATTCTCTATCACGGGCAGCCCCAATATATTCGGTGACATCATAGTTATCGCGGCGCCTTCGGTCGCCGCCCTGGTATACTACCTCAGAAAGCCGCTTTATAAACTTGTCGCATTCTGCGTTTTAGGCCTCATGCTTTTATGCATACTCTTTACCTTCTCAAAGGGTGCATGGGTAGGGCTGATACTCGCAGTCGTGATATTTGCCATGTATCTTGACCGCAGGATACTGCTTGCGATGGGAACCGCAATGGCTGTCGTTCTTGCAGCTGTTCCCTCCGTTACGAACCGCCTGACCTATCTCTTTACAACAGACTATCAGGAGGCAAGCGCTGTCGGCGGACGCTCGATGAGATGGGCTCTCGGAAAGAACCTTCTTGCCGAAGGCAACAAGTGGATAGGCTTCGGGCTAGGACGCTACGGCGGGGCTGTTGCGATGAACAACCAGATACTCGACAAGACCGAAGACTTCGCCTATTACTACATGGATAATTACTATCTCAAGACTCTGGTCGAGATGGGGTATCTGGGACTGATATTCTTTATACTCGTCCTAGTCGTTCTTGTGATATTCGGTTTCAGATCATGCCACAGGGCAGGCATGGGCTTTAAGCAGGACTATGATATCGATCCCGTCTTCCGCAACGCGGGAAACGACAAGGTCATCTGCGTAGGCTTATTCTCGGGCCTCTGCGGCTGCCTTGCACACTGCTACTTTGAAAACATTTTCGAAGAGCCCTATATGATGGCCTATTTCTGGGGCCTTGCGGCTACGATGATATATTTCGGCTACTTCGCTAAAGAAAAGTACAAAGAATAAGGCGCTTTTCATGCTATAATATCAACATTGGTATATCAATTTTTCAGGAGAGTAAAACAATGAGCAAGATCATTACAGTCAGCAGAGAATTCGGTTCCGGCGGAAGACAGTTCGCCAGAAACCTCGCCGAGATACTCGGTTTTGAGTATTATGACAAGGAGATCCTCGCCGAGATCGCAAAGAACACCGAATTGTCAGAGGAATATATCAAAAGCGTTGTTGACAGAAAACCGCACAGCCTTTTCCCGATCAGCATAGGCCACAGCTTTTCATCGGGCATGGACTACCAGCTGATGCAGATGCAGCAGATATTCAGTGCCCAGTTCGATACTATAACCGAGCTCGCCGAAAAATCAGACTGCGTCATCGTAGGCCGCTGCGCAGACTATATATTAAGAGATAAAAATCCGTACCGCATTTTCGTATATGCCGATATGGACAAGAGGATACAAAGATGCATCGACCATGTACAGGGCGATGAGAGCGATGATCCCGAAGTAGTAAAGAAGTGGATCATCAAGCTCGACAAAGACCGTGCAAAATACTATGAGGACTACACAGGCCAGAAGTGGGGCGATAAGCAGTATTTCGATCTCTGCGTCAACACCAGCAAATTCGACATAAAGAACCTCGCAGGATCCATCGCGGAGTTCTACAAGAAATACAGCGAATAGTTCGTTCAGTAAAAACAGAAATATGCTTTTACGGCAGCTGCGCAATTAAGCGCAGCTGTTTTGTTTTGTCGGAGATCGAAAAGAGGAGGGTGCTCAAAAGCGCCTTATCACTGCGTTTCAGAGCACCCGATAGCCCGAAACCCCATTATATAGTGGTTTTTTTGCAAAAAAGTGCTCAAAAACCCCAAAAAAATCGCATTTTTCTATAGTATGTTTTTTGCGAATCATATATAATCTATTTGTAATAATTATTGTTGTTTTCTATTTTTAAGTGTTTTAAAAAAGGAGATACTATGAACAGAACAGAATTGATCGAGGCAATGGTCAAGGAAACAGGCCTCACAAAGAAGGACGCAGACAAGGCTCTTGCTGCATTCATCGACACAGTTGAAAAGGCTGTAAAGAAGGGTGACAAGGTTCAGCTCGTTGGTTTCGGTACATTCGAACAGAGAAAGAGAGCTGCAAGAAAAGCTAAGAATCCGCAGACAGGCGAAACCATCAAGGTTGCTGCTGCTAAGGTTCCCGCATTCAAGCCGGGCAAAGCTTTCAAGGATCTCGTAAATCCTGCAAAGAAGGCAAAGAAGTAGTCTTAAAAATGCATAATGAAAACCGGGTCATATGACCCGGTTTTTTCTTGCTTTATGATTCGCGTTTTACAGTCTGTCGTCTTTGTTTGATATCGAGTAGAGCAGTGATATCACTATCACCAGTGTGAATACGATCTTATCCATGATCATTTACCTAACAATTCGTAATTGAAACCTGCTTCTTCTGCCTTTACTCTATCACAGAAATTCCTCGTATCAAAGAAGTTTTTGTTCTTTACAAGGCCTGCGAGCTTTTTGAAATCGAGCTCTTTGTAATCCTTGTGGTTGACGCCCAATATGATGAGATCGGCATCCTTTGCAGCTTCATCAAGATCGCCCAAAACGCCTTCGACCTTTCCGGCAACGAAGGGGTCGTGTACCTTTACAGCAGCTCCCGCTTTTTCAAGATCGGCCTTAAGGTAGATGATGGGGCTTTCTCTCATATCATCGACATCGGGTTTATATGTGGTGCCGAGTATGGTGATGTTTCTGCCGTTCAGACCACCCAGCATCTTTTCGCAGCGCTTTGCCACGTATTCGGGCATGCCGTCATTGGTATGTCTTGCAAGATCTATGATCTGTGCAAGGGAAGGCTCCTTTTCAACTATGAACCAGGGGTCTACGGCTATGCAGTGTCCGCCGACTCCGGGGCCCGGCTGATGGATGTTTACTCTCGGATGCTTGTTGCAGATACTGATGAGCTCCCATACATTGATGCCCTGTTTTTCGCATATCTTTGCAAGTTCATTCGCAAAGGCTATGTTGACATCCCTGAAAGTGTTTTCCGAAAGCTTTGCCATCTCTGCAGTTCTTGCATCTGTCTCGTAGATCTCGCCTTCGACAAAGCTCTTGTAAAGCTCTGCGATGCGCTTTGCGCAGGCGGGTGTAGTGTGTAACCGCCGGCAACGCGGCTGTTGTGAACGAGTTCGTAGAGTATCTGTCCGGGGATCACTCTTTCGGGGCTGTGGCCGAGATTGTAATCTACTCCGGCAACAAGGCCGCTCTTATCGAGTATGGGCTTCATGAGTGAATCGACTGTTCCTATCGGTGAGGTCGATTCCAGGATGACCAGATCGCCTTTTTTAAGAACGGTCAGGATGTCTTCCGTTGCGCTTTTTACAAAACGCATATCAGCCTTTTTATCCTCTGTGATGGGGGTGGGGACGGAAACGATGAATACGTCCGCGGGCTCGATCTCTGTCTTTGCTGTCAGATGTCCGCTTGCAACGGGCTTTTTGATGAAGTCCGCAAGTCCCTTTTCCTCTATAAGTATCTCGCCTTTATTAAGTGCATCGACTATGGCCTGCTTTTTATCTATGCCCAGTACCTGATGGCCGGCATTTGCAAACATAGCCGCTGTGGGAAGTCCTATGTATCCCAGTCCTATTACGCATATTTTCATGGTTTATGTGCTCCTTTTTAACAACATATAATAATAGCATAAAAGGCCCAAAAATGATACAATTTGTGGTATGAAAGACTGTAAAAGCATCAAGATAATGGGGATAGATGTTGACGCGGTGACCAAGGCGGAAGTTTTGGCTTATTTTGACGATTATCTTAATGAAGATCGCTGTCATCACATCATCACATTGAACCCCGAAATGATACTGGAAGCCCAGACCAACAGCGGATTCAAAGAACTGCTCAGTGAAGCAGATCTTAAATTCCCCGACGGTATAGGGCTTGTTTATGCTTCAAGGATAGTGGGTGAGCCCTTAACGGAAAGAGTGACCGGAATAGACTTTGCAAACGATGCCCTGATCCGTCTTGCGGAAACGGGAAAGACAGCCTACTTCTTCGGATCAAAACCCGGGATAGCAGAGCTCGCCGCAAAGAACATGGAAGAAAAGATCTCCGGCCTTAAAGTCGCCGGTTTTCATGACGGCTACTTTAAACCCGAGGCGGAATCTGCGATAATAGAAGAGATAAATGCATCGGGCGCAGATATGCTTTTGCTCGGCCTCGGCTCTCCCAAACAGGAATTCTTCGTTCAGAAATATAAGGATGCTTTAAAGCCGAAAGTCGCGGTAGGGATAGGCGGCAGTTTTGATGTGTGGTCGGGCACTCTTAAAAGGGCGCCGAAGTTTTATATCGACCACAATATCGAATGGTTATACAGGCTCATACAGGAGCCTTCGAGGATAAAACGAATGAGTAAGCTCCCGGCCTTTTTGATAAAAGTTGCGGGATATAAGGAGGAATGATGGACAACAAAGCTTTACAAGCCAAGGCTCTTGCCGTAAGGCAGGACATCATCAGAGAATTGTTTGAGTCCCAGTCAGGACATCCGGGCGGATCTCTTTCCGCGGCAGACATCATGACCGTGCTCTTCTTTGATGAAATGAATGTGGATCCCAAGAATCCCAAAAAGAAAGACCGTGACAGATTCGTTCTGTCCAAGGGCCATGCAGCTCCCGTATTATATGCCGTTCTTGCCGAAAGAGGCTATATCGATAAGAAAGAGCTGATGACTCTTCGCAAGATCAACACAAGGCTTCAGGGTCACCCCAGCAGACATTCTCTTGACTGCATAGAGATCTCAACAGGATCGCTCGGTCAGGGCATATCCGCTGCCTGCGGAATGGCCCTTGCCGCAAAGATGGATAAGAGCCCCGCAAGAGTTTATACCGTAGTCGGTGACGGCGAGCTTCAGGAAGGACTCGTATGGGAAGCAGCAATGTTTGCAAACCACTACAAGCTTTCCAATCTCGTCTGCATAGTCGATCACAACGGACTTCAGATCGACGGGCGCAATGACGACGTAATGAAGGTAATGCCCATCGCGGAAAAGTTCGCAGCTTTCGGCTGGAACGTCATCAAATGCGACGGCCACAATATCGCGGATATCAAGAAGGCACTTTCCGCTGCAAGAAAGTGCAAGGATAAGCCATCCTGCATAGTTGCAGAGACCCACAAGGGCAAGGGCGTATCCTTCATGGAAGATCAGGCAGGCTGGCACGGCAAGGCTCCCAACAGAGAGCAGGCCGAACAGGCAATGAAAGAATTGGGAGGTGAGCTCTAATGGCAGACAAGATCGCAACAAGAGACAGTTTTTCCAGATTCCTCGTTGAATACGGAAAGGATCATAAAGAACTCATAGCTATGAATGCCGACCTTTCATGTTCGACCCAGACCAAGGCCTTTGCAGCCGCGTATCCCGACAGACACATCAATGTAGGTATAGCAGAGCAGAACCTAATGGGTGTTGCCGCAGGCCTCGGCGTAAGCGGCAAGACGGTAGTCGCAAGTACCTTCTGCATGTTCGCTGCAGGCCGTGCATATGAGATCGTAAGAAACGCTATCGGTTATTCCGGAGCCAACGTAAAGGTCTGCGCATCCCATTCGGGCCTTTCGGTCGGTGAAGACGGTGCGACTCATCAGTCCATCGAAGACCTGGGCCTCATGGCAATGATACCAGGCATGGTAGTCGTTAACCCCTCCGATGACGTAAGCGCAAGAAAGCTTCTTGCCCAGGTATGCGATGCCTACGGCCCCGCATACGTAAGACTCGGAAGAGCGGCAACTCCTGTCATCTATAAGGAAAGCGCAAAGATCACCCTCGGAAAAGCAGTAAAGCTGAGAGAGGGTAAGGACGCTGCCATCATCGCAACAGGAACTATGGTAGCTCCCGCGCTCGAGGCTGCGGATAAGCTTGCAAAGGCAGGCATCAACGTACGCGTTCTCGATATGCATACCATTAAGCCCATCGATAAAAAGGCCATACTCGCTGCAGCAAAGGATACAGGCGCCATCGTAACAGCGGAAGAGCACACGATCTACGGAGGTCTCGGTTCCATCGTTTCCTCGATACTTGCCGAAAACTTCCCCTGCAGGCTCAAGATGGTCGGCATAAAGGATACCTACGGTGAATCCGGAAAACCGGATCAGCTTCTTAAGAAATACGGCCTTACCGCAGACGATATCGTAAAGGCGGTAAAAGCTGTTAAGAAGTGATTGACTATATTGCTAAATAATGTTAAACTGCCCGTGAAACAAGCGGGCAGTTTTTTATTGCTGTTTTGTCTATACATCCGGAAGGATGATAATCGGGATACATTCAGATGAGCATGATCCAAAAGGGGGAGCAAATAATGGATCTTAAGTTTTTCAGAAAAGAAGAGCCACAGTCTCTTAAGCCGAGCCGGAGGATAGTTATAGCATCCGGCTGCAGGGGCTGCGGGGTCAGCTTCATTACTGCCTTTCTTGCGGACGGACTTAAAAGGCTGGGGACGGTCAGCATATCGGAGCCCGGAAGACCTTACTTTTACAACGCGCTTTCGATGGAAAAAAAGTTCCTCTACCGCGGCTTTGATCCCTTTTACGAAAAGATAAGAAGGGCGGAAAAGATAAACGGGGTGAACAACACGGAGGACGGGATCAACTGGTATCTTAGAAAGGGTGATGACTTTGAGCCCTTAAGCGCGGCAGAGCTTTTCAGAAGCTATCACATCCCCGGGGAAGATCACTGCCTATACGACTGTTCGGGCCTTGATGAGGAAAACTCGCTTGCTCTTCTTCTTGAAGCCGACAGGCCGGTCATCGTTGTCGACCCCGGCCCCGTAAAGCTTTTTGAATCCAGGAATTTCATAGAAAAAGCGTTACTTAAACTGACAGATCCCGTCATTATAGTCAACAGGATGAATGACGGAGTATACATAAGGGAACTGAACAGGTTCCTGGGCAGCAGGAACTACTTCAGCATGGTTTCAGTCCCCGCGGAGTATACTTATAAAGCGGAATATGCCGGGATAGGCATAATGGAGATAAAAAAGGTCTCGGAGGAATTATCCGAAACACAAGATATATTGCTCGGCCTGTTTAAATAGCACAAAATATGTGGTATACTATATTGATATTTTATGCTCTTAATAAACAGGAGATTTATACTGAATTGATCGATTTTAAGAACGTAACAAAACGCTATGACGAAAACACGATAGGTATCGCGAATGCGACTATCCATATAGATAAGGGCGACTTCGTATTCCTGGTAGGTCCGACAGGCTCGGGCAAGTCTACTTTTATCAAACTTATACTGCGCGAGATCATGCCTGACTCGGGCCATATTTACGTTGAGGGAGTCGACATCACGACTCTTTCAAACCGCGAGATACCCTTCCTCAGAAGAAAGATCGGAACGGTATTTCAGGACTACGGGCTTCTTCCCAACAAGACAGTATTTGAAAACGTTGCTTTTGCGATGGAGGTAATACATACCCCGACAAGGACTATCAAGAGAAAGGTCCCCCAGATCCTGGCCCTCATGGGCATAGAGGACAAGCAGGACCAGTTCCCCAGACAGCTTTCCGGCGGCCAGCAGCAGAGAGTCGCTATCGCAAGAGCCATAGTGAACGAGCCCGATATACTTATCGCTGACGAGCCGACAGGCAACCTCGACCCCGATACGGCGATGGAGATCATGCGTCTTATCGATATGATCAACAGACGCGGCACAACGGTGATCATGGTAACACACGATAAGAACATCGTTAACGCTATGCGCAAGCGTGTAGTCGCTATCGATGCAGGCTATATCGTAAGAGACGCAAAAGGCGGGGAGTACGGATACGATGATTAACAGCATAGTATATTCCGTAAAACAGGCCGTACGTCAGATATGGCGAAATAAAGTAATGAGCGTCGCATCGATGTTCTCGATCACCGCGATGCTGCTGATCTTAGGTCTCTTCTTCCTTCTTACCGTCAACGTCAATATGGTAACGGAAAACATCAAGGACCAGTTCGATACCGTAGAGGTCTTCCTTTTGGACAGTACCGATCTTACCGAGACCTATACCATCAGAAAGTCGATAGCTGCGATGGACGAGGTCGAGGACGTTCAGTACATAACCAAGGAAGAGGCCATGCAGAGCTTCAAGCTCCGCTACGGCGAAAACTCCTATCTTTTTGACGGACTTACATACAATCCTCTTCCCAATTCACTCAGGGTAAAGCTCGCCGATCTTGAAAAGGGCGAGACAGTCGCAGAGGTATGCCGCAACATGGACGGCGTAGAGGACGTAAGGTTCTATCAGACCGAGGTCAACAAGATACTCAAGGTAACGACCGCTATACAAAGAGCGGCTCTTCTGATAGTAGTATTCCTCATCATAGTCTCGGTCGTAGTCGTATCCAATACGATAAAGATAACGGTCGAGGCACGAAAATCCGAGATCGCGATAATGAAATACGTGGGCGCGACCAACTGGTTCATACGGGGCCCGATGCTTGCCGAAGGTATGCTGATAGGTCTCATCTCGGCTCTGATCGCCTTTGCTATCTCATCGGGAGTATATGCAAAGGTCGTATCCAGCCTCAACGAACAGATGCTGGTACTGCTCTCATCGAGCTTTGTAGATCCCGCATACATGACAAAAGCACTATTCTGGATATTCATTGCGCTGGGCGTAGCGATAGGTGCCGAGGGCTCTATCATATCGATGCGCAGATATTTGAAGGCATAAGACTTAATGAAAAACAACAAGGGTAAAAAGGGAATAATATGGATCCTGATCCTGGCTCTCATCTTCAGCCTGGCCGGTTCGCTCTATGTTTTCGGTGACGAGACGGATGATCTCAACAAGATCAACCAGGAGCGTGACAGTCTGTCAAAGCAGCTCTCACAGGGCAAGGCGAAATCGTCCCAGCTGGCAAGCCAGATCAAATCGCTGGAGCAGTCCATCTACAGCTCCCAGCTTACGATCAACCAGCTTGAAACTGAGATCAACAGCACCAAGGCCGAGATCACTCAGGCCCTGGCCGATCTCGAGGTAAAGGAAAAGGAACTTCAGGAACAGAACGCAGATCTTAACGACAGGCTCCGCGCCATGTACAAAAACGGCGAGGTCGGTATGCTGTCGGTATTGCTCGGCTCTGCATCAGTTTCGGATTTCATGACCAACATGGATATAGTGCAGAGGATATACAATGCCGATGCCAACCTTTTGGCCCAGCTGCAGTATCAGTACGAGGTCTTAGATGAAGAACGCAATAATCTTCTTGCTTTAAAATCAAAACTCGAGACCCAGCAGACCAATCTTCAGGAAAAGAAGACCGCAATGGCTGCCCAAAAGACAGAAGTTGCGGCAAAGAAGGGCGAAGTCGATAAGGACAATGCCGTTCTCGAATCACAGATAGATGATCTTAACAAAGAGGCCGATGCCCTCATCGCCCAGATCCTGAGTCTTCAGGGGACAGACGGTTATGTGGGCGGCTCAATGATCTGGCCCGCAGAGGCGAGCACAAGGATCACATCTCCTTTCGGAAACAGACTGCATCCCATACTTAAAAAGTACAAGATGCATACAGGTATAGATATAGGAGCAGCGGGCGGTACCAATATACTTGCCGCAAACGCAGGCGTAGTCATCCAGGCAGGCTATAACAGCAGCTACGGCTATATGGTAATGATAGACCACGGCGGCGGTATAGTAACTCTGTATGCACATTCGTCAAAGCTGCTCGTCAAAAAGGGTGACGTCGTAAAACGCGGTCAGGTGATAGCAAAGGTAGGTTCGACCGGAATGTCGACAGGCAACCACCTGCACTTCGAAGTCCGTAAAGACGGTAAATACGTCAACCCGCTCAACTATGTATCAACAAGCGTAAGAAAATAAATGGCACAGTGGATAATCAGACAAAAGGATAATATGCCCGGCAGGGACTCCGACGGAGTCCCTTTTGCTATTAAAGAGCTTATCAGAAGCAGGGGCATCTCAGAGGATAATATCTCGGATTTTCTGTCTGATAATCCTAAAGAGACCTATGATCCCTTCCTTTTCACGGGTATAGACGAGGCATCGGATATCATGCTTAACGCCTGTGACAGCGGACGCGATATAGTCATCTACGGAGACTATGATGCCGACGGCGTCACATCGACTGCTCTTTTATACGAGGTGCTGCGCAACTTCCTCTACAAGGTCGATTACTATATCCCCTCACGCTTTTCCGACGGCTACGGCCTCAACAACGATGCTATAAAGCGTATATCAGAAAAGCATCCGGGCGCACTGCTCATCAGTGTGGACTGCGGCAGCACATCAAAGCCCGAGGTCGAATATGCAAAGTCTCTAGGCCTTGATGTTATCATCACCGACCATCACAATTTCGAGGAAGAAAAGACTCCGGATACTCTTATAATCAATCCCAAGCTCCCGGGGAACAGCTATCCCTTCAAGGGGCTGTCCGGCTGCGGCGTCGCTTTTAAGATAGCGCAGGCTATAGAAAGAAAATGCGCGGCAAAGGGCGACAGCCGTTTCACCAAGTCCCAGCTCAATGCCCTGCTCGATCTTGTTGCCATATCGACCATAGCAGACGTCGTTCCCCTTGTCAGTGAAAACAGGAGCCTCGTCAAATACGGTCTTGCCGTAGTGAACAAAAGACAGAGAAGGGGGCTTGCTGCCCTCCTCGATGTACTTGATATCCAAAGCGAGGTAAAGGGCGACGATGTCGCATATATACTGGCACCCAATATCAATGCGCTCGGCCGCATGGGAAGTGCCCAGATGGGAGTTGAGCTCTTAAGCGGTGCCAACAAGAGCATGGCGGAATTATATGATCTTGCAACTGCCATGCAGGAAAACAACAAAAAGAGAAAAAAGGAACAGAGCATCACCGCAAAGATCTGTGATGAGGCCATGAAGGCCAAGGACTGCGGCCGCAACTTCCTTGTAATAGAGACCCCCGGTGCCCATGAGGGCGTTGCCGGTATAGTTGCGGGAAACCTCAAGGAGAAATTCTATAAACCTGTTTTCGTACTGACTCCCAACAATGACGGAAGTCTTAAGGGAACGGGCCGCTGCATACCGGGGATAAACCTTCACGAGCTCATGGCAAAACACAGCGATCTTTTCATAAGATTCGGAGGCCATGCCGGTGCCTGCGGCTTTACCATGGAAAAGGACAAGGTAGAGGAACTCCGCGCCGCGATGCAGGATGAGATAGATCTTGCTCTTAAAGAGAATCCCGATATACTGACGGAAAAGCTTTACATAGAAAAGGAATTATCAAAGGAAGAGATGAGCCTTGATTTTGCCCGCATGATAGAAAGGCTTCAGCCTTTCGGTGAGGCTAACCCCAGGCCCTATTTCTGCGTCATGCACGCTACGGCCGAGAATATATTCATGATGGGCCAGGAGCATCAGCACATGCGTTTCAATGCGGTGAGCAGGTCCGGACAGTACATACCCTGCGTGCTCTTCCGCGATGCACAGGAATTCCTGCCCTATGTAGACAACAACAGTATCTTTGATGTCGCAGGTGAGCTTTCTGTCAACGAATACGGCGGCAGATCCAGACTGCAGATGATAGTCAAAGACATCAGAAGGAGCCAGAATTGAAAAAGCTTTCTGTAAGCAGATTTACATTATGTCTTATAGTGATCGCAGCACTGCTCGGCGGTGCGGCGCTTGCTTTTATATTTATCAATCCGGGCGTTGTGGGCTTCCTTAATTCCGACGGTACCGTTACCATCAGCAAGGATGATTACGAAAAGCTGACTCAGATAGAAAGTGATTTCGGATCCCTTGAGGAATTAAAGGATTACATATCCGGACATTATTATCAGAACGTAAGTACCGAAGAGCTTATCACAGGGGCCAAAAAGGGCCTTGTTGACGGGCTCGGCGATATATATTCACAGTACTACTCCGCAGAGGAATACGTTGATGTCGAAAAGTCATTAACAGGTACCTATGACGGTGTTGGGATAGTCATGGGCCCGACCGAGGACGGCAGGATCGAAGTCATACGCACCTTTTCAAATACTCCCGCGGAAAAGGCCGGAGTTCAGGCAGGCGAACTGATAATCGCGGTCGACGGCAAGGAATATGGGGCTGACAGCATGGATCTTTGCGCCACCAATATCAGAGGCGAGAAAGGTACCAAGGTCACTGTCACCTTCATGTCGGAGGGCGAAAAGATAGACCGCACGATGACAAGGGCAGAGATCGTGAAAGACACCGTGGAATACGAGATGCTCGATGATAATACAGGCTATATCTATATCGATGCCTTTGAGACCAAGACCGTAACAGAGGTAAAGGAAGCGATAAAGGCCTTATC
>LXOW01094775.1_pt3 | contig 13585 bp, 15 predicted proteins | sample 1368591 | NCBI WGS metagenome assembly LXOW01 (sample SAMN04884650, study PRJNA319009) | bovine gut metagenome | isolation source: Cow rumen | host: Bos taurus | place: Italy: Legnaro (PD) | collected 2014-07-09
GTCTGCTATTAGTTGTAATGCCATTATGGAGTGTATGGAAGAGCGGGATCAGGAAGATCCGATTTACATGGAAGATGTGTATCCTTATCTGAAACAAAATTATTGGGAAATACACATGAACGAAGTTAGCTATTATAAAGTTCATGTTCAAAACACAAATGAATGGTCAATTTCATTGGATCGTATCGAAAAAGGATATGATGACAGTGAGAGAAAAGATTATTTGGATCTGTTTCCGTTTAAAGAATGCGAAGATGTGGAAGATTGGGAAATAGAAGAACAATGTTATCGTGTCTATTTTGATGCGGAGGATAAGTACAAGCTGTTTATTAAGGATATCCTGCTAGATGGAGAGGCGGATTTGAGTAAAGTTTAGCATTTTACAAGGATGCCGGGTATGTGAGTGTGTCTTGTCAATAGTTGTTATTGGTATTAAATTGCCCGTAAAAGTTAGAAAAAAATCTAACTTTTACGGGCAATTTCAGATTCTTGCAACGACTTTTTTCCGTGTATCCAATTAAGAAATGACATACAAAAAATAATAAAATATCCGACAAAGCTAAGTTTGTCAGGGGTTTGTCCAAAAATAAAGAAACCAAGTATTGCTGCTACAAATATCTGAAAATAATCATAAATGGATATTTCACTTGCAGGAGCGTATTTATACGCGGTAGTAATGCAGATTTGTCCAAAGGCAGCGGATGTTCCGCATAGAATTAGAAAAACGACCTGAATATATGACATTGGTTTAAATTGATATAATGCACCGGGCAAAATTACAACACAGGAAAATACAGAAAAGAAAAATACAATCTTCATGCTGTCACATTTTTGTTTTCCAAGGTATCTGACTGCGGTATAGGCTGCACCAGCCATAATACCGCCGAGAAGCCCGATACAACCAGGAGCAAAGTCCTCAAATTGAAAGCTTGGTCTTATGACTAAAAGGGCCCCTAAGAATGCACCAATCAATGTGCAGATTTGACGTAATGAAATTTTCTCACTTAAAAATAGCAAAGAAAATAGTACCGCTGCAAAAGGGGATACTTTATTTAAGATGTTTGCGTCAGAAACAATCATGTGATCTACTGCATAAAAATTACAAATAATACCACAGGTTCCGCACAAAGAGCGGATGAACAGTGTGGGAATATGTTCCTTCTCATAATGAAAATCTTTCTTGTTTTTTAATAACATGAATAGGGCAATCAATGCTGCAAAAAGATTTCGAAAAAGTGCCTTTTGCATGGTAGGTAAGTCACCTGATAATCTGGAAAAAATGGTCATTGATGCAAACCCAACTCCTGCCATGAGAATAAATAGGATGCCTTTATTTTTTGATGTCATATTATNNATGTCATATTATAAACCTCCGGAATTAGGATACTTTTTTACTTAATATGCTATCACAATGGCGAGGAAAATTCAAATGATGAGGAGTTGATACATTAAAAAAGACGTGAAATACTATTTCTCCAAAACATCAATGATTTCATGAAATAATTCCAATATTTTTTTGTTTTTATCTAAATCGTATTTATAGATTTCCAATTGTTCCGTAAGAAACTTTATGTGATTTGAAAGTTCTTGGTGTGGATCAAATTTTCGAATGATGATTTCATTTTGAGAATTTGTATATACTTCTACAGGATCGCCATCCTGAATACGACTTGCTCTTCTGAAATCTTTTGGAATAACAATTCTTCCAAGGTGATCAATATGACGGATTACACCGTTTTCGTTGGTCATTTGCATTCTCCTTTCGTAAAATAGAAAAGGAGAGACTTGTGACGTGCACAATCTCTCCTTTGAAATCTAGGTTTATTATAAAGGATGAAACTATAAAAATCAATATGAAAATAAGGCTGAAAAACAAGTCGAAAAATAAGTTGAGATTGTTGATAATTATCAAAAAAAAGGATATACNNATTTGCCTATATATTGATTTTGTGTGCATGTATGCAATGTTTCGTAGGAGTTCAGCAAGAAAAAGTATATGCTAAAATACAGGCAAATGAAGTGAGAGTAGTTGAGATAGAAGAAACAGAACTGCCAAATGAAGCAGTGGTAGCTTCTGAAGGCTCGATTACAGCATTGTATGACAATGTTACTGATATTTATATGTCAGAGGGAGACATATATCAGGTGCATCCCAAAATGCTCCCAAAGAATGCAAAAGATCAAATTGCATATGTTGTTTCGGAGTCTGCAATTGCATCTGTCAGTGAAGAAGGTTTGATTCAGGCCTATAGCAAAGGTGTTACTATTGTTTCTGCAAAACTTGAGAATGGTGCTAAAATCGATTACAACATACATGTGGGAGATTTGGCAGAAAGCATAAGTTTTATAAATGTGGAAGATAAAATAGAACTTGTAAAAAAACAAACAAGAAGACTGCTGGTAAAAGTAACACCGAATAAATTAAAAAACGTTAAAATAAAGTACACCAGTAGTGACGAAAAGATAGTTTCTGTTAACAAAGATGGAGAGATAATTGCCAATAAAAAAGGTAATGCATATATCCAAGCTGAGGCGATGGACGGAAGTAAAGTAACAAAAAAAATATTGGTTACGGTAAATGAAAGAAAGAACGGAACTAGTTATACAGAAAGTGGATTGACTATTGTTGATAAGTCAAAACAAAAGTATAGTTATAGCGATATGTGTACAGATATTTCTCAGTTAGCAATGAAATATTCAGATATTTTTAGTTATTCTGTTACAGGAAAATCGTGGGATAATCGGAAGTTATACAAGATTGTTTTTGGAAATCCTAATGCCAAAAAGAAAGTGTTTGTACAGGCTGCTATACATGGCAGGGAATACATGACTTCTCAGCTTGTTATGAAACAGTTAGAATTTTATTGTGCGAATTATTACACTGGGAGATTAAATGGAACTTATTATAGTGAAATTTTTGAAAATGTATGTGTGGAAATTGTTCCAATGTCAAATCCGGATGGGGTTACTATTAGCCAGTTTGGAGCAAATGGCATTCGAAATAAAACATTGAGAAATAATATTAAGAAAATGTGCAAAAAATATGGACGAGGACGTTCATCTTATTATCGTAAATGGAAAGCAAACGCCCGTGGAGTGGATTTAAATAATAATTTTAATGGATATTGGAAATCTACAAAAACCAGCGCAAAACATCCTTGTTCCAGTGGATATAAAGGTTCTGGTTATGAAACAGAAAAAGAAAGCAAGAATTTGACTAAAATAGTTCGTCAGGGAAATTATTCGGCAGTAATCAATTATCATGCTATGGGACGCATTATTTTTTGGAATTTTGGGCAAACAGGTGCTCAAAGAACAAAAGAACTGAGTCTTTTAAATACTGTGAGGTCTGTTACTGGATATAGTCCTGTTCGAACTGCATTTAGTAAGAAATCTGCTGCAGGTATGGCTGATTGGGTTGCTGTGCGTATGAAATTGCCTACAGTAACAGTGGAAATAGGTAGTGTTAGTTGTCCATTGCCTAGTTGGCAGTTCGCAAGCATATGGGGGCAGAACAGACAATTGTTGGCGAAAGTTGCAAAATTATATGAAAGTTAGAGATGTCACTGTATTAGGGATTAATGTTTCAAAATGAAGGGACTTGGTTACTGTGAAAGATGACAAAAGAGAAAAAATATACAAAGAATTGGAAATCGCAGCAAATAAGTATACAATGCAATGTCTTATGATTATTGTGCTGGTGATGTCTGTGGTATGGCTTTTTAATACTTTGGGAATCTTCATTGTAGATACATCATTAACCAAAATATGTTTTAGTGGCGGAACACTGATTATGTTTGTTTCGATGTTATTGGTGAGGTTCGTTGGTTATTCTAAACGATGGATAAAATATTATTTATTATTATCATTGATTTGTTCTATTACGTTATTTGGAATATTTATGTCATATCATGCGGTATTATTACCGATATTGCCATTGATGTATTCAGCACAGTACACTAGAAAAGTTATTACTTTTACGTATATATTAACTGTGATTAGTGTGATTGTTAGTGTAATGTTGGGATATTATTATGGTTTGTGTGATGCAAATATGGTTTTGCTTACCAATATGACAAGAAATCATTATGTTGATAGCTCAGGCACAACCTGGCTGTTAAATCAGGTAAATCAAAATCCGGAGATAACAGTTCCGCTGTATTTTATTTTACCAAGGTTGATGATATTATCTTTGGTTGTACCGGTTATTACGCATATTTCCAATGATATTGTGAAAAAGTCAGAGCGTGAGGAGTACTTAAAAAGCGTCAGTGAAGTTGATGAAATGACAAATTTATACAATAGAAATAAATATTTAGAAATGGTACAGGATTATTATCCAAATATCGAGCAAGTGAGTGTTTTGTTTGGAGATTTAAATGGCTTAAAGAAAGTAAATGATACATTGGGACATGAATATGGAGATAAGCTTATTATTTCGACTGCAAAACTAATCACTATATTTACAAATGAAAAATCCAAGGCATATCGAATTGGTGGAGATGAATTTGTAATCATAGTAGAAGATATGGATGTGGATGAGGTTGAGCATGTTTTAATGCGTTGGGATGTTATTCTGAAAGAAAAAAATCAGGTGTTGGAGATGCCAATTTCCATTTCTATTGGTTATGCATCAGGAAAAGGAAAAGATATTTGTGACATCATTAAACGGGCAGACCAAATGATGTATCAGCGAAAAGGTGAATTAAAACGAAAAGAATGTAGTTATAGTTAACAAACAAACTCTTTGTCTATTGTGGACACTGTACACGAATAAAGTGCCAGGTTATCATATTGATTATATTATAAATTGTATGAGGTACTTTATGATAGTTTCGGTGAGATGCCCACTAGTTAGGAAAAGAGTTTGTTTTTGGTTAATAAAAGAGTTTGATTTTTTTGCTTGAAAAAATAGGTGCCCTTTGATATAATCGTTTAGATTAGGATTATTGCATAAAATATAACACAGAATAATGATGATAATGAGAATAAAACATTACAGAGATTAGGAGGAATAGAATGACAAGTAAACAAAGAGCATATTTAAAATCACTTGCAATGAAGATAGAACCTATATATCAGATTGGAAAATCCAGTTTAACAACTGAAATTATTGACGGAATTCGTGAGGCATTAGATGCCAGAGAGCTGATAAAAGTCAGTGTATTAAAAAACTGTGTGGATGATCCGAGAGAAATTGCACAGGTTGTGGCAGAACGTACCCGTTCGCAGGTAGTTCAAGTTATTGGAAAGAAGATTGTACTATATAAACCTTCAAATGATCCGAAAAAGAAGAACAAAATTGAACTTCCTGTTGTAAAGAAAACAAAGTAGGTGATATTTTGAATAAAAAAATAGGGATTATGGGTGGAACCTTCAATCCTATTCATAATGGGCATTTGAAAATGGCAGAGTATGCTTTTAAAGAAGGAAATTTGGATGAAATTATGTTTTTACCTTCTGGGCATCCTGATTATAAATCGTATATACGTATTGCCAGTGGTGAGGATCGTATGGAGATGATACGTTTGGCCATTGAGGATACACCTTATTTTTTTGTTTCTGACATTGAAATACAAAGAAAAGGTAATACGTATACATATGATACCATGAGTTTTTTAAATAAGGAACATCCGGATATTTCTTATTACTATATTATAGGAGCAGATTCTTTATTTCAGCTTCATACTTGGCATAATGCTAAAGAATTGTTAAAAATGGTACCATTTCTGGTTGCTACAAGAGACGGAAATAGTATGGAACAGTTAACGGCACGGGCAAAAGAGTTAGAATGTCAATATGGAGCTTCCATAAGCTTACTCCATATGCCAAATACGGAGGTTTCGTCACACGAGATTAGAGAAATGGTTGAACAAAATAAATCGATAGAGAACTTAGTTCCAATAAAGGTAATGCAATATATTATGACAAAAGGATTGTATGGTGGCAGATTATGATGAATATAGATGAATTTGAAAATGAAATGCAAAATGTGCTAAAACCAAAAAGATTTGTTCATACACAGGGTGTTCGCTACACATGTGCTGCCTTGGCAATGGCTCATGGGTGTAGTCTTGAAAAAGCTCAGATTGCAGGAGTGTTACACGACTGTGCAAAGTGTTATTCGGATGAAGAATTACTAGACATGGCAGATAAATACGGGATTACACTTACAAAGACCGAAGTAAACGCACCACAGCTTATTCATTCAAAAGTTGGTGCATATTTGGCTAAAGAAAAGTATGGAGTTGAGGATGAGGAAATAATTAGTGCGATTTCTTATCATACGACAGGAAAGCCAAAAATGACAGAATTAGAAAAAATCGTATTTATAGCAGACTATATAGAACCAAACCGTCGTATGTTAGAATGTTTGCCTGAATGTAGACAAGCAGCATTTAAAGATTTGGATTTGGGAATGTATGTTATTCTTAAACATACGTTAAATTACTTGAAAAGTAAATGTGATGAACAGGAAACTGATGAAACGACGCGAAGTGCGTATGAATATTATAAAGATTTAGTTAAAGGAGAATAATAAAATGCAGGAATTAGAACGCGCAAAACAGATGGCGAAAATAGCATTTGATGCACTAGAAGAGAAAAAAGGTGAAGATGTAAGAGTAATTCAGATAACTGAAATTGCAAGCTTTGCTGATTATTTTATCATCGCTGATGGTTCCAATCCATCACAGATTGGGGCAATGGTAGATAATGTAGAGGAAAAGTTATCAGAAGCCGGATATGAACCAAAAAGAATTGAAGGTGTAAGAAACAGCAATTGGGTTTTGATGGACTATGGCGATATTATTGTACATGTATTTTCAAAAGAAGACCGTTTGTTCTATGATTTGGAGCGTATTTGGAAAGACGGAAAAGAAGTAGATGGAGAACAATTGTAATTAAGGTCGAAAAAAAATGATTTAATAAAAAACGCAATCCGAATTTAACATCGGCTTGCGTTTTTTGCGTTTTTTTGAAATCTTCGATTATAAATATCTTCGGAAAAGTCCAACTACTTTTCCTAAAATAGTAAGATCTGGAACGATAATAGGATCCATAGTATCGTTTTCCGGCTGAAGACGAAAATGTCCATCCTCTTTATAATATGTCTTAACTGTTGCAGAGCCATCGATAAGTGCTACAACAATGTCTCCGTTATCTGCAGTAGGCTGTCTTTTGACAATTATCTGGTCTCCGTCGTAAATACCAACGTTAATCATACTTTCACCTTTGACCTTAAGCATGAATGTCTCGCCTCTTGGCATATCTTCAGATAATAATGGAAAATATCCTTCGATATTTTCAGTGGCGAGGATTGGTTGTCCTGCAGTGACAGTTCCAATCATCGGAATGTTTACTATCTCACGACGAGACATATTGAAACTATCATCCACAATCTCGATAGCTCTAGGTTTTGTCGGATCTCTTCTGATATATCCGTTTTTTTCGAGCGATTCTAAGTGAGAGTGTACGGAAGATGTTGATTTAAGCGAAACTGCTTCACAAATCTCTCGTACTGCAGGTGGATAACCTCTATTGATAATTTCTGATTTTATATATTCTAAAATCTCCTCTTGTTTTTTGGTGATTTTTCCATAGCTCATAATTATCCCTCCGTTGTCATCAATATTACAGAAAAAGTATAACAGAAAAACATGTGTTTGTCAAACAACTGTTCACGAACAAATGTTTGAAAAAAATCTTGACACACAGAACAGTTGTTCGTATAATATAATCAAACAAATGTTCGGAGAAGGGTGGAAGAAGATTATGAAAAAAAGTAATATTTTTAGTAGAAAGCTTATATTAGTGTTTGGAGTTGCATTTTTTGCAGTATTATTATTGATGACATTGGTTAAAATGTCATTTAGTCAGGATACAGTAGCATCAGCATGTTCAGTTGATCAAAAGAATAGAGTTAAGATGGTTGTTTCTGTACAAATAGAGAAGAATGACACTTTATGGGATATCGCAAAAGAATATTATACATATGAATATGGTAGTATAGAAGAGTATGTCAGAGAGATTATGAAAGTGAATAGCCTGAAGGGAGATTGTATTCATTCTGGCGCATATATAGTTATTCCATACTATACATCGAATGATGAGATATAATTATTATATGTATCATAAAATCACCTTGAATTAATTGTAAATAATGTCCAAAAAAAGTGCTCAGATTGACACAAAAAGAACATTTATATATAATAATCTATGTGTGAAGAAGATTATGAGGTGAAGTTTATGAAAATGAAAATATATAGATTGTTATTGTGTTGTATTACTGTTATTAGTTTGTTATTGTGTAGTTTTTTCGATAATAATTTTTTGACATCAGTTCAAGCTGCTGCTGGTTTTGAAATCAAGTATACAGGTTTTTCGGGTAAATATACAAAATCAAATGTGGCATTTACTGTGAACGGAAAAGATATTGATCTTGGAACTACGCCAGGGCTTTTATTAAGTAATAATGCTATGGGCTCATATGTAGATGTTTTTAAAAAAGGATTGCGTGCTACATGCAAATATGATAGTGAAACAAAGAAATTAACGATTGAGAAATTTGGTAATACTGTTGAACTTACATTAAACAAGAAAACAGCGTATGTAAACGGCAAGAAAAAGACTATGGAAGTTCCAGTAAGAAAAGTAACTTTTGTTAGCCAAGATAAATCTCAAATAATGGTTCCAGTTCGGTTTGTTTGCGAAAAACTNNCGATTGGTTGGAATTAAAGATTAATTCTAAGTGGATGAAATATGAAGGAACAAAAGTAAAAAGTTCATACAATGGCAAAAATATTAGCTACGGAGATATGCCGGGTATTATTCTTGGCGGAATTTCATATGTTAATGCAAGAAAAGTTTTTGAAAAAACACTAGGTGCTGAGTTTTCATATGATAGTGAGAGTAAACAATTAACTTTAAAGAAAGATAAAAAAACGGTTGTTTATTGTTTGGAAACTAATAATGTTATTGTTAATGGGCAGACAGAAACTGTTAGTTCACAAGCATTAAAAGTGAAAAATTTTATCACATCATCTTATTATTATATGGTTCCTGCCAGACATGCTGCAAATGCATTAGGTTATCAGTATGATTGGGATAGAGCATCAGGAACATCTAAAGTAAGCGATGTTGTTGTTGATCCGGAAAAAGTGCCGGGAGCTGTCGTGACACAAGGGGCTATTTCTTTTGAACTGCCTGATGGAGTTGACAGAGATAAAATTACGGATACGGATGTATACTATAGCAATAAGTTTTATTTGACATTTGCGGGTGATTATACTGAATTTTATGAAAATCATAGTATTCAGGTCAATGATCCAGTAATCAAGGATTACAAGGTGACTACAATATCTTCGGGAAAAACTAGAATTACATTTTATACAACAAAACTTCAAGGGTATAGAATTGAAGTAAATAATGGAATATGCAACATTGTTGTTGGAAATCCGAAAGATATATACAAAAATATCGTTGTTTTAGATTGTGGTCACGGAGGATATGATCCGGGAGCACAGGGAGGAGGATATAGCGAAAAGAATATTACATATTCTATTTTGTATACGCAAGCTAAGAAATATTTTAATTCGTCCACATCTTCGGTTAAAGCATATTGGTCAAGACATGATGATACATTTGTTTCACTTAGCGACAGGGCATCTTTTGCTTCGAAGGTTGGAGCAGATTTGTTTATCAGTCTTCACATGAATTCTGCTACAAACACAGAAGCCAGTGGAACAGAGGTGTTTTACTCAAGTTCAAACAATAAAACTTTGAGTAATGGATTATCAAGCAAGATAATGGCTAATTTATTTGAAGAATCCTTAGTTAAATTGTTGGAAACAAAAAAACGTGGTGTAAAGACTGCAAATTATACCGTTATTTATTCAAATACGGTACCAGCTGTTTTAATTGAATTTGGATTTATCAGCAATAGTTCGGATAGGGAATTAATGATTGATGAAACAGTTCAAAAAAAGGCGGCAAAGGAAATATATAATGTGACATCTAGTATATTTGAAAAATATCCAACAGGAAGATAAAAATAATTTGTGTAGAGTGATAAGTGACTGCAGTATTGTATTATTATTGGCAAGAGAATAAATTTGAAAATGTTATTACCAACCGGGGATGCTATTATTGCAAATTAGTTTTAGATGATAGGTAATCAATTGAGGATTAGAAGGGAATATGAGATGGAGAAACATAGTAAAAAAGAGAGTGCATTAAGTTTAATCTTAATGATTGTTATATTAGTTGGTGTTTGGAAAGGACCGGAATTGTTTCAGTCTGTAAAATCAAATCATCGAGTTGTTGAAACAGATACTGTTCAAGCTGCTGCTACATCTTCAGATGAGGTGAGAGCTGTTTGGATTTCGTTTTTGGATTTTGAATCGGCAAAAGTAGATAAAAAATCTGAAAAACAGTTTCGAAAATATGTAGATACCATGTTTAACAAGTGCGTTTCTGCAAAACTAAATACAGTGATTGTTCAGGTACGTCCGTTGAGTGACGCTATGTATTCATCAGAGATTTTCCCTTGGTCAAAAGTGATTTCAGGAAAACAGGGGAGAAATCCAGGATATGATCCATTAGAGTATATGGTTGAAGCTGCACATAAAAGAAATTTGAAGATAGAAGCATGGCTTAATCCTTATAGAATTACGTTATCTTCAATAAAATTTTCTTCGTTAAGTGCGTCAAACCCTGCGGTGAAATGGAAGAAGTCTTCGAATTCTTCTGAAAGAAGAAATGTTTTGAAATTTGGTGGTCAATATTACTACAATCCAGCTAAAACTGAGGTTCGTCAGTTGATTGTTGATGGAGTTAGGGAAATTGTTCACAATTATGATGTAGATGGAATACATTTTGATGATTATTTTTATCCTGCTTTAGGGAATAAATATAAATCATTATTTGATGCAAAAGAATATAAAAGTTATAAGAGTAGTTGCAAAAAAAATGGAGAAGATGCTAAGAGTATTGTTGCTTGGCGACGCGAAAATGTAAATAAGCTTTTAAAAGGTGTATATTCTGCTATTAAAGATATTGATAGTAATGTTAAATTTGGAGTTAGTCCTGCAGGTAATATCAATAATCTTTATGGTAGTGATCGTTATTATTGTGATGTTAAGAAATGGTTATCTTCGGATGGATATGTTGATTATATTTGTCCACAGATATATTGGTCATTTACACAGCCTGTTTGCCCATATACAAAGACACTAAAAAAATGGTGTAATATTAAGAAAAATTCTAAAATTGATTTATATGTCGGTTTAGCAGCATATAGAGCGGGTATAAGTAAAAAAGAAGCCAGAATGATAGGGGATTCAGGTTGGGGGAAAAGCAGGAAAATATTGAAAAAACAGGTAGTTACTGCTCGAAAGCTGAAAAAAGTATCAGGATTTGCATTGTTTAGATATGATAATATTGTTTCTTCGAAAACTAAGAAAGAAATGAAAAACTTAAAATCTGTATTAAAATAAAATAACACAGTGGTGAAAGCTATTTTGCCACTGTGTTATTTTATTATGTAATAGGAAATTGCGATGCAATTTCCTATTACATAATAAACGCTCCGCGAGGATGCGCAGACCGCGGAGATGGAGTTGATTGCTGCGCAATACCGCGGTCGCGCTAGAGTTTTGCAAGCAAAACTCTTTGTTCTAGAAATATTCCATGAGTACATCTTTTCATAGGAGTCTGTATATAGTACCGATGAATTTAGATGTATATTAGAGTGTTCTTAGTATTTTTCTGGTTCAGGATAATCTACACCGAATGTTTCAACTGTCATAGTTTTAATTACCTGATCTGTTACAGGACGATCTGAATAATCAGTTTGAGTTTCAGCGATAGTATTTACTTCTTCCATTCCTTCAATCACTTTACCGAATGCAGCGTATTCACCATCTAAGTGAGGTGAAGTTTTATGCATAATAAAGAATTGTGATCCTGCAGAGTTTGGCATCATGGAACGAGCCATTGAAAGAACACCAGGAGTATGCTTTAAATTGTTTACAAAGCCATTGTTTTTAAATTCTCCCTTGATTGAGTAACCTGGACCTCCCATTCCTGTTCCATCCGGGCAACCACCTTGAATCATGAAACCAGGAATAACGCGATGGAAAATAAGTCCATCATAATATCCTTTAGATACTAAAGAGATAAAGTTATTAACTGTATTTGGTGCTATTTCTGGGTATAATTCTGCTTTTATAATACCGCCTGAAGCAAGTTCGATAGTAACAACTGGATTTTGTGCCATTTTGTATACTTCCTTTCAAATTTATTTGTTGTATAGTTCAGATTATTTTTAATTTACATATTGTAAAAAATCTAAACTGTAGTAATAAATATTATACTAATATAATATTCAAAAGTCAAAAATCCATTATAAGTGTTTGGTGATATGTAAATCTTTTATGATTATTTGTGATATTATATCGTGTTTGGGATGGTTGAAAAATTGTTAGGATGGATTTAAAATGTATTGAGTTGATTATTTGGAATATTTATTTTAGTTGGAGAAGAACAAGACTTGAATGTTTTACGGTTTTCTGTAAGTTCATATGATGATGTCAGTATATTTGGTAATAAGTTTCGAGAGAATATCAGTATAGATTGGAGGATAGAATCGTTTGATTCGTAGATATGGTAGAGTATGATAAAATATTGTCGTTAGAGTTTTATAATTATAAGGGGATTTTTTCAGGAAGTCTTGATGGGATGAGATATCGCATAGAAAAAAAGAAGGATGAAGTTGAAGGAGAAGAACCAAAAGTATATTTCCTGGTACATGCATGGAAAGAACCATATAATTTTGATGTAACACCTAAGGAGGAAATGGATAAAAAGGAATTTGAATTTACCAATGAGGGAAAACAGCAGTTGGTTGATTGGTTAAATCAGCTATATACAGAAAAGTTTAAAGAATAAAGAGTTTTGCTTGCAAAACTCTAGCGCGACCGCGGTATTGCGCAGCAATTAACTCCATCCCCGTGGTCTGCGCATCCTCACGGAGCGTTTTTTATGTAATAGGAAATTGCATCGCAATTTCCTATTACATAAAAAAAAGACTTTCCTTTGGAAAGTCTCATGCGGATGGAGGGACTTGAACCCTCACGAGGTCACCCCCGTCAGATTTTGAGTCTGATGCGTCTGCCATTCCGCCACATCCGCTCGCTGTCTGTCTCAGACAAATAGTATGATACCATGATAAGAAATCAATGTCAACAAAAAAATTAAAAAAAATCATTTTTTTTTACACAGTTCAGCCGAGCAGAAATAAAAATACATCGAATGAGTGTGTGCTTGCAGACAAAGAATGAGATGAATTTTTATTTCTATTGGGCAGTCTGCCAAAATGAATAAAGTGTCCAGCCAAAACATGAATTAATAGCCAAAAACTAAAATTGGCACTTTATGAATGGAGTCGGCTGAACTGATATACAGCCGAGCAGAAATAAAAATACATCGAATGAGTGTGTGCTTGCAGACAAAGAATGAGATGGATTTTTATTTCTATTGGGCAGTCTGCCAAAATGAATATAGTGTCCAGCCAAAACATGAATTA
>LXOW01432691.1_pt1 | contig 13585 bp, 7 predicted proteins | sample 1368591 | NCBI WGS metagenome assembly LXOW01 (sample SAMN04884650, study PRJNA319009) | bovine gut metagenome | isolation source: Cow rumen | host: Bos taurus | place: Italy: Legnaro (PD) | collected 2014-07-09
ATTTCAAACTTTTGCAACGCAGAGCCGGCGAAAATTTGCCGACAGGCGCCGAAGCAGGATTATTCAGCGTTTCCTTAAGGACTCGAGAAAGGCATTGGAGGGCTGGCTATGACCACGAACGGAAAGCGGAAAAGAACTGTCGCAATACTGCTTGTTTGCCTCTTGATGATCGGAGTGTTCACGGCCTGCGGCAAAAAGCAGGACGAGTCCCTTGCCTGCTGGAACGCAGAGTCCCCGGCTATGGCGTCGATCATCGCGTTCGTCGCGTCCGTGACGGATGAAAGCACAAAGGAATATGTCCCCGAAGAGAAGCGCATCGCCGTGTTCGACATGGACGGGACGCTCTACGGGGAGCTGTTCCCGACGTATTTTGACGAGGCCCTGCTGCTGCACCGGCTGCTGCACGATGAAAGCTATCAAGCGTCCGACGAGGATCTCGCCTGGGCGAGAGAAGCGGAAGAAGCGCTCCTCCGCGGCCAGCCGGAGCCGGATTCCCCGCGTTCCGGCGCGCAGATGGCGGCGGAGGCCTTCAGCGGCTTCACCGTGGAAGCGTACAGGGCGTACGTGCGTGAGTTTATGAAGACGCCCGTCGCGGGATTTGAGAACATGAGCTACGGCGAGGGCTTCTATCTGCCGATGGTCGAGCTTGTGAAGTATCTTTCCGAACACGGCTTCACCGTATTCATCAGCAGTGGCTCGGAGCGTTCGCTCGCAAGAGAGCTGATCGCGGACACGCTCGGCAAATGGATCCCGCCGTACCATGTGATCGGAAGCACATATTCGCTGGCGGCGTCCGGGCAGGGAGGGCAGGAAGGGCGCAAATACACCTACAAGCCGGAGGACACGGTGCTCCTGGAGGGTAGCCTTGTCAGCAAAAACCAGAAGATGAACAAGGTCGTTACGATCCTGGACGAAATCGGAGTGACGCCTGTTCTGGTATTCGGAAACAGCTCCGGCGACCTGTCTATGGCTGAGTACGCCGTGCAGCACGGGGGAAGGGCGTATATGCTGCTCTGTGACGACACCGTGCGCGATTACGGGGATCCCGAGACCGCGGAGGCCTTCGCCGAGGAGTGCCGCAGGCTCGGCTTTGAGACTGTTTCAATGCGCGGCGAGTTTGAGACGATCTATAAGAGAGACGCCCTGAAAACAAAGCTCGACGGGAATTGACTGCAATGTAACGGAGGCTGGATCGGGGACGACGGGACGGAGTACCAGGAATACACGCTGGTTATCTATCTAAGCGACACCACGCTGGACGATGTCCATTCCCTGTGTGATGAACTGATCGAAGTATATAACCAGAGCTCTGTTCTGATTCAGGCCAATGAAACCACAACGGAGTTTTATGGCGGTTGATCGATCTGGCACAGTCAATTCAGAAGGAGGACTTGGCTTATGAAAAGGATTATGGCTGTTCCCGTTTCCTGCTTTTGGGCGGTGACCGCTGTATGTCTGTTTGGTATCCTTGTCGGATCATTTTGTGACTTCAACATCAATGTCGCACTGGCCAACAAGACTGACCTCGGCGCATTCTTTGCAACCTATGGGTCATATTTCTCCTACTGCCTGTATCCGGCGGCGGGAGCATGCCTGTACGTCGGCTTCCGAAAGAAGGGGGAGCGTTTCCGCCTGCTGGCATGGACGCTGCTGATTCTGGGCTTCTTCATGGCCGTGTACTATTCAAACAGCTATAACGGCAAAAATGTGCGTGCGCTGTTTGGCTATGTTGCTGGGGAGTCTTCACCGTTGCTGTCCGTTTTGAGCTGGCTGTTCTGGGCTGTGCTGTACGCGTGGGTGCCGTTCGTGATGGTGCGGTTGCTGGACGACAACAACCCTAACAAGCTTATCGCCGTAGGAGCAGCGATTCTCGTCGCCGGCATCGCGGCAGACAACATGAACCTGTGGCTCAAACAGGTCGCATCCCGCCCGCGATACAAGTATCTGATTACGCTGGATAATCCGAAGAGCGAGTTTCGCAATTGGTGGCAGATGATCCCGAATCTTGCCGGCAGCGACGACAGCTTCAAATCCTGGCCCAGCGGCAATATGACCATCGCCAGTATGATGTTCTCGCTCCCCATGCTCGCGGACGTGACGAAAAAGAGAAGCGATGGAAGAAATCTCCTCTGCTTCATCGTCGCCTGCCTTTTTGTGCTGCTCTATGGCTACAACCGCATCCACATGACCAACCACTTTCTGTCAGACGTATGCTTTGGGACGCTGATCACCTATCTGATTTATGCTGTAGTGAGCAAGGCGTTTTTAAATGGGGCAGAGAAAGAATAGGAATCTATGCTATATCTCGTGACACACTCGCTTGAGCGTCCGACCTGATACGGTTTTCCAGAATCAAACCGAAGGCACACAAAGGCCCTATACAAGCGTAGTGTCCTGCGTGGGGCTCTTGTGCGATGCATCCTGCACGGTTTCCCTTTAGTTTCCCTTTAGCGCATAAGCGTTTTTGATTTTCATTGTCAGCAAATAACGAAGGCGGCAAATTTGGAACTTCTAAATATGGCATATGGCTGAAAATGATATTATATTCACGTTTTCAGGCATATTTTCAGACAATTATAATTTCGAATCTCTCCATCTCCGCCATGAACATCTCCGCCATGAAAAAACGACATGTTTCGACATGTCGTTTTTTCAGTTCTATTCGCCTTCGGCGAGTGATATTGGCCGCGGGCAATTAGGGGCGAATAGAATATCACTTCCCACGAAGCGGGAAATATCACTGCGAAGCACTATCACTTATCACGCCGCGAAGCGGCATTTCACCGAAAGCACCCGGCGTCTTTAGTGTGCGCGTCAGGCGAAAAGAGCCAGCCCATTTGGGCTGGCTCTTTTCGCGCGCTAGGTTACTGTGCTCAGTCATTCTTTTTTTGTCCCGGCTTTCTCAGCGAGGAAAATCGTTTTCTTCTCCTAAAACAGATGGGTATGAACCATTCCATAGAGGAGATGCATCCTTGCAAGAAGTTCAATTTCCTCTTTAGGATTTTGAATCATTTGCTCGTGTTCCGTCTGCTGTCCTCCTGTGCGGTCCGTCTCTGCGTTTATCCCGGTATCTTGACGGTGATATTACGGAACGTCGCGCTGCAGTCGTAGGCGAAGACGCCGATGTGCGCACCGTCGGTGGAGTGCATAATGCGGGAGCTGAGGGCTTTCAGATCGTCGATATACAGCACGACGATCTCGTTTTCGCAGACCAGCTTCACATGGTGGCTGTCCGCGCGGGAGAAGTCAAATCTGGTGATGGCCGTTGGTTCGTACTTGCTGAGCTCTTCGATCTCGTAGCCCTCATAGTGAAGCTGCCCGCGGCTTACGTCCAGGCACAGCGCCGTGTAGGCCTCATCCTGCTCACTGCCGCCGAAGGCAAAGCCCGCGATGCCCTCCTCGCCCAGCGTTACGTCGCACTCGAGGGTCATCGTCGCGGGGCGGGTGCCCATGTCGGCCAGAGCGGACTGGTAGGGCGCTGTTGTGAGGGAAATCGTGTTGCCGTCAATGACGACCTCCTCGCCCTCCTTTTCCACGGCGAATACCGGTTTGTCAACGGTGAAGTAGTCGCTGAAGGTCTCCGGCGCCTTCACGCCGAGGGTCTTGTCCGCGTTCTGGACGAGCTGGTGGTTCATTACGCTCCCGGCCCACTGATAAAAGCCGGAATCCGCGCCGAGCCCCGCGCGGCCGATCCAGCCGCAGAGATAGGTCCTGCCGTCCAGCACGGCGGTCTTGGCCGCATAGAAGATAAAGCCGTTGCCGTCCATGAGGCCTCTGCCGTCGAGAATATTGTCCCGAGCGGGCACAAAGGGGCCGCCCATGGAGTTGCTCATCGCGTAATAGGTGCAGCAGTCCCAGCTATAGGTGAGATACCAGGTGTCTCCGATGCAGAAGAGATCGGGGCACTCGAGCATGTACTGCGACATGGGCGCGAAGATCGGGCCGATGAAGCTCCAGTTGGTCAAATCGGTGGAGGTATACTTGACCACCACGCCGCCGAGGGTATCCTCGCGCGCAGCGATCAGCAGCCAGTAGCACTGCTCCTCCTCGACCCAGAAGACCTCGGGGTCGCGGAAATCGTCCTTGGAATAGCCCTGGGGGGCAAAGAACAGAGGCTCGGCGTCCTTGACCCAGTTCTCCCGGTCGGCGCTCGTGGCGTGCATCACGCACTCCTTGCCCTTCCCGCCGTTGCCGGTGTCGTTGTGGCCGGTATAGAAGAGGTGGTAGAGCCCGTTCCTGTCCTGCATGACAGAGCCGGTGCCGAGCGCAGGGTCGGGCTCGGACATCATGCCGAAGTTCAGCACCATCCCGTGATCCTCGTACCCGCAGAGGTCGGTGGTGGAGTACTTGTAAATCGGGTGATAGCCCTGACCGTTGTGATCCGTGTCGTAGAGATAGTAGATCTCCAGTGTGCCGTCCTCGGTCACGAAGGGCATCACGTCGCCCACATAGCCGCCTTCCGGCGAAGGATAGAGCCGGTAGGGCACCGCCTCATAGGGCTCATCCGGGATGACAGCTGTTTCCGTTTCCGCGAGGCTCGCGGCATACACAGGGGTGCAGCAGACGGACAGCAGCAGAGCCAGTATCAAAAGGAGAGAGAGTAACTGTCGCCGATTGCACATAGTACACACACCTTTCTTTTTATGTGCCTGTTCAGTCCCCGTCCTGGGGACTGAACAGGGAGAGGATACTCGCGCTTATCGCAACGGGCTTCGGCCCGCTTTGGTCGGCGCGAGGCTTCGCGTTGCTCAGCTCAGGGTGTTTTTGACGAGGCAAAGCCCCGCCAAAAACGGATTTGACTTTGTTCCCGCCCTGCGGGGCGGGAATAGAGGGGAGTTCCCCTCTGAACTCCCCCAGAGTGCAGAGCGACTGCAAGATTGCCTTTTCAGAAGTTATAGACCGTGTCCGAAATGAGCTCGACTGCCCCGGCCTTTTCGACCTTCACGTTGCTGACGAAAATGCTGTTCGGAGCGGAGCAGCTGCCGAGGGAGAGCTGGAGCGAGAGCCGGATATCCTGCTTGGGATAGCAGACATACTCGACATACTGCCCGGCAGGCGCGGCAAGCAGGCCAAACATTGCGCCGAGTCCCTTTTCCTCGTCGCCGTTGTTGAAGCAGACCTCAAAGGGAGCGGGGATGACTGACTTGACGTTCATGCTGATGCGGTACTTCTGCCCCGCCTTCAATGTGGCGCCGGTCACGACAAAGAGCTTGTTCTTCCAAGCCTCCCGGCCGTCCGTGGGCGTCCTGTCGATCCGCATGACGACCTTATCCCGGCTCTTTTCCAGCTTGGTGCTGTAGCCGCGCTGCGTGATGGTATCGGTGACCTCCCGCGTCTCGGGAAACTGCGTGGTCTGGAATGTGACTTCTTCTATTTTGAGATTGCTGATTGTATAGCTGTTTCCGTCGGTTCTGTTTGTTGCGCCGAGGCGGATCTGCACGGTGAGCTCACCCTTGCTGTCTCCGGGCATGACGGTATACGAAACCGTCTTCCTGCCTGCGGACAGCGACTGCTCATACAGCGCGCCGTAGGCCATCTCCGAGGAGCCGTCGTAGAACACCTCAAACAGATTCTGTGCATTTGTAGCCTCGATATCGAAGCTGACGCGGTAGCCCTTCCAGGCCTCGGGCGTGAAGCCGGTGCGGATATTCAGCTTGACGTTCCAAGGGTGGCGCTCCGCAGGCGCCTGATGGATACGGAAGGTGGCGGAGGACACCGCCTTGTCGAGCGAGACGATATACCCGCCGTCCGCTGCGCTGCTGATGGAGCCGACGCTGTCATAGCGGAAGGACGGCAGGACGCTTTCACCGGTGCCGTAGCTGAGCTCCTCTACCTGGATGTTGCTGATCGTGACCTCGCCGTTCGCCGCGACAGCACCGAGCTTAAGCATGATCTCCAGCGTACCGCTCTCGGTCGGGGTGACGGTATTGACGACGGTATCGCCGAATGTCATATAGCCGTTAAAATCGTTTTCCTCGCCTTCAGCGCGCTTATAGCAGATATTCCAGCCGCCCGCGCCTGAAATCTTTGCGCTGATGCGGTAGGTCTTGCCCGCTTCCAGGTACAGACCGGTTTGGGCGTATAGCTTGATGTTCCAGTCGTCATGCGGCGCGATGACCTTGACTGTGGCGCTGCTGCCGTCGCCGGTAAGCGCCGCCTCGGTTCCGAAGCCGCCGGCGTTGGGCTCCAGGAAAAACTGGTTGGCCGTCACAGCCCCAGACGTCGTGACCGGGTAAGCGAAGCCCTCGGGCAGAACGTCAAAGTCACCGCTTGTGTATTCCTCTACCTGAATATTACGGATTGTGACCTCGCCGTTCGCCGCGACAGCACCAAGCTTAAGCATGATCTCCAGTGTGCCGCTCTGCGTCGGGGTGACGGTGTTGACGACGGTATCGCCGAATGTCATATCGCCGTTAAAATCGGTTTCCTCGCCTTCAGCGCGCTTATAGCAGATATTCCAGCCGCCCGTGCCCGAAACCGTTGCACTGATGCGGTAGGTCTTGCCCGCTTCCAGGTACACGCCGGTCGGGGCATAGAGCTTGATGTTCCAGTCGTCGTGCGGAGTGATGACCTTGACCGCAGCGCTGCTTCCGTCTCCGGTGAGCGCCGCCTCGGTTTCGTTATTGGTCTCCAGCAAAAACTGGTTGGGCACCGTGCTGCTTGTGCCGCCCTCCTCATGCTCGCTCACCCATTTTTCAACGGTAATGCCGCTGACGCTGATCGTGTTATCTGCCGGGCCGTTGCCCACCTGAACGCGCAGGACGAGAGGTCTGTACTCCTCGCGGTCGGGGACGGTGAAGGTCTTTTCAAAATACGCCGAGCCGCCGGCGGATTCCACATTCAGTCCCCAGCTTCCTTCCGCGTAGCCCTGTCCGCCGGGATTCTGCGCATCCTCCACGGTGCCGGCGCCGTTGCTGTAGAGCACTTCGGCCGCGTCCAGCGGCTTTGTGCTGCTTATGGATCCGCTGACCTTGTATTGCTCGCCCTTTTCCAGTGTCACGCCGGTATTGACTTCAAGGCGCGTGCTCCACATGCCGCCACTGTCCGGGCTGCGCGCCTGGGTGACGTTCAGGCTGGCATTGCTGCCCTCGACGCTCGCCGTCGCAGCGGAACCGTCCCAGGCGACTGCGCTGGCAGACAGGGAAAGCGTCTGCGCCTCATAGTGTGCGGAGACTATGCTGCCGCCGGAAACAGAGGTAAGGGGATAGGCAAAGCCGGACAGCGTTACCGGAACGAAACCCGTCCCAGCTTTCGTGATCCCTACCTTGCTCACGGTGACGGAGGAACCGTTGGAGATGGCGCCGAGCTTCAGTATGATCTCCAGCGTGCCGCTCTCGGCCGGGCTGAGAGTATAGCGGTAAGTCCCTTCGGATTCCGCGCTGCTGTCAAAGCTCTTTTCCTCGCCGGCGCCGACCTTGTAACAGGCGTTCCAGCCCTCCGCCCCGGCGACGTCCATGCTGACCGTATAGCTCTCTCCCGCCGTGACCGCGAGTTCCGGCTTGACATAGAGCTTGATGTGCCAGTCGTCGCCTCCGGTCGTAACGGTTGCGACAGCGCTGCTGCCGTCGCCAGACAGGGTCGCGGCCGCGCCGTTGCTTGTCTCCAGGTCGAAGGATTTTTTGTCTGTGACGCCCGCCGCTGTCGTGGGATACGCGAAGCCGGAGAGCGCAAGCGGCGTTTCGGTGCTGCCGCTGAGCTTTTCTACTTTAAGGCCGCTCAGCGTCACGGTATTGCCGTCCGTTCCGTTCGTTTCACCAAGCTGGAGCCGCAGCGTCAGGGGGCCGTGGCTCATGTCCGGCGTGACGGTATATTCGACGTGATCCGTGCTGCCCGCCGTGAGGCTGCGGTTATAGAGCGCGCCGTAAGCGTTTTCATATTCGCCGTCAAAGCAGGCTTCGTATTTAGCCTGGTCGCCGACAGAGGCGAGGTCATACGAGATCCGATAGGTCGTCCCGGCCTCCGGCGTCACACCGGTCGCGGCATAGAGCTTGACCTTCCAGACGCCGCGGTCGGCGGGCGCGTGCGTAATCTTCAAGGTGGCGCTGTCCTCGCTCTCCTCGAGGCTCACCGCGTAGTCGCTGTCGTGTCCCTCATAGACGGTATCCGTTCCGGAATAGGAGAAATCGGGCAGGGCGAGGTTCCGGAAGGACACGGGCACGGAGCTGGTCAGGATTTTCCCGGTTTCGATGGGCTTGTCCATCGCAAAGGCTTTGGGGAGAACGCTGGTATAGTGGTCGATGATTTTTTCCACATGGATGCTGCTGAGGCTGACCGTGGCCTCCTCCGGCGCCTCGCCGAGAGAAAACTGAAGGATGAGGATGTCCCCGTTTTCGCTGCCGGTGATCACGGCTTCGCAGCTCGTTGTCTCACCTGCGGTGAGCTTCTGGCCGTAGAGCGCGCCATAGCCCTTTTCTTCATCCCCCCTGTTGAAGAGGATCTCAAAGGGCATATCATAGTCGCTCATCACATCGGCGGTGATACGGTATTTGACGCCTGCCTCGGGGAGCAGACCGGTTTTGATATAGAGTCGGGATTTCCACACGCCGGTATCCCAGGGCGTAGCGAAGTAATAGAGGCTGATGCCGTCTTCCTCACGCGTCGGGATCGGGGCATAGCCCTGATCATGGCGCTCGTAGACGACGGATTCCTTTTCGTAGTTGATCGGCGAGGGTAGAGCGTTTTCGTATTCGACCTCGTCGGCGTACTCCTTGACCTCGATCTCCTTGAAGTCGATCGTAAAAGGCGCGAGCATGCCGAGCTGCAGATCAAGATAGCTCGTGCCGCTCGTGGCGATAAGAATACCCGTCAGCTCGTTGTCGCCGATTGCGATCTCAAACTCCTGGAAATCGCCGAACTTGACCTTGCCCGCCACGTTGGAGTAAAAGCGGTAGGTCACGCGGTAATCCCGGCCGGCCACGGTGGGATAGTTACTCTCCAGCTTGACGTGCCAGGCTTCCCCGTCGGTCTTGGAGGCGGTGAAGCGGTATACGCCGTCGACGATCTCGCCGCTGCCCGCGACGCGGTCACCCTCAAACTTGGCGCGAAAGAGATTCCCCGCCTCGCTGTGCTGGCGATAGGGATACGAGCCGGTTGAGGCGGCGTTCAGCATCTGAGGGGTACGGCCGCTGAGCTGGGGCTCGTCCTCAGATTGTGCAGCGCCGTCGCCGTCGAGCAGCTCGTTCTCAGTCTGGACAGAGCCGTTATTGACGAGAGCTTCGCTTTCGGACTGAACGGCGTCGCCGCTGTCTATGCGCGCAACAGCGGAGGAGCGGAATCTGCCCAGCGCCGCGATGCCGTTCGGTACAGCCTGAGAGAAGCTCGAGAGCAGGAACGAGAGCAGCAGTACAGCGACGACAAGAGTTTTCTTCTTCATATCAGATGCCTCCGAAATCTTATGGGGCTTAATCTATACGCAGCTCGTATTTCTCCACATCCACCAGCACACTGCCGTCGGAGGAAAAGCTGATCGCACCGGCCTCCCGCGGGGTGTAAAGCACAAAGGACGCCGCCTGTTCGCCGTCGTTACAAAAGAGCTCGAGGCTGTAGCGGTCCAGCACCACGCGCAGCTTCAACACGCCGTTTTGCGCGCGAACGGGGAATTCGCGGACGTTCACGATGTCGTGTGGGAAGCCGCTGTGCGTCCTGTCCACCTTGACCGTGCCGGTCTCCGGGCGGTAGCGGATCACAGTGAAGTGCTCGCCGTCCTTCGCCACATAGAGGCGGAACCACTTGTACAGGCTGTTCTCGTTGCCGGGGCGCAGCGTGACGGTCATATCGAGGCAGCGGCCGCTGATCCCGCGCAGGCTTGCCTCGCCGTTAATCAGCACGTTGTGATAGTCGATCTTTACCCCGCGATAGGCCTCCAGCTCCCGCACGGGCGTCTGGCAGAGGCGGCCGTTCCGGACGCTCAGCTCGCGCGGCAATGTCATCTGCCCGAAGAAGCGGAGCTCATCACACTTGCAGGTGGAGGTTTCCCAGTTCTGCATCCAGGCGATCATCACGCGCCGCCCGTCTTCGGTCAGCAGGGTCTGCGGCGCGTAGAAGTCAAGGCCGTAGTCGATGGCCTGGACGGCCTCCCGCTCCAGGTGACGCGCCCGGCGGTCGAAATGCCCGATCAGGCAGATGTTTGCGTTTCCGGGGTGGAACTCCAGCCCGATCGCCGTCATCTCCTGCGGGCTTGTCAGCAGTACGTCTTTGCCGTCCAGCAGGAAGAAGTCCGGGCATTCCCACATCCGCCCGTACTGGTTGTGGCAGGAGGCCAGGACGCTGACAAAGCGCCAGTGCAGCGCGTCCTTGCTTTCAAAGAGCAGGATCGAGCCGCTCCCGTCGGCAGGGCGGTTCCCGATCACGGCATAGTACATCCCGTTCTCGCGCCAGAGCTTCGGGTCGCGGAAATCGTGGACGCTGCCGCCCTCCGGCAGAAAGGAGGCGTCGATCACAGGGTTCTGTTCGACTTTTTCGTAATCCACGCCGTCTCCAACCGCGACGCACTGGGTCTGGAAGGCTTCCAGCTTGCCGTCCTCCCGGCGCTGCGTGCGCACACCCGTGTACATCAGCAGGTGCCGCCCGTCGGGAAGCTCGATGGCGCTGCCGGAGAAGCAGCCGCCCTCGTCATAGGGCATGTCCGGCGCGAGCGCGGCGGGCAGATGCTCCCAGCGGATGAAGTCGCGCGTCTTGACATGGCCCCAGTGCATCGGGCCCCACTGGGTGTCGTAAGGGTAATACTGGAAAAAGAGGTGGTATTCCCCCTTGTAGGGCGCGAAGCCGTTGGGATCGTTGATCCAGCCGATGCCGCCGGTCACATGGAAGGCGGGCTGCTCGGGAAGCGTATAAGGGAGATACTTCTGCTCAAATTCACGGGCTTTTTGCAGCATGTCGCTGGTCATAGGACAGCCTCCTTTGATAAGATTATATTCAGGCATAGAGGGAAGGATTCTCTTTGAAAACCTTTCCCTCCGTGTCTGACTATACGGGTTTCCCCGCCCTCCCCATAACCGGGGAGAGCGGGGAAAAGGAAAGAAAGGGATGTCAGGCGGCGTTGTAGGCGTCGAAGTACTTCTGGTAGATGGCGAGAAGCTCAGGCAGCCGATATGCGTTCAGGTCGCTCTGGAGCTGCTCCCAGTCGGCGTCGGTGAAGCCGTTCATGATCCAGCTCGCGCGCGCGGTGTTGATGCACTTATTGATGTCCGCGCTCAGGTTGGAGACGGTCTTGGTGTCGTCAGTGCTCATGAACACGTTGGGGTAGATGTACTTGCTGTTCATGTCGGGGGTGTAGACGTCCTTGATCCAGTCGAGGCGGTACTGCGCGTCGTCCGGGCAGGTGACATAGACGCCGTAGTAGCTGTCGAGGATGGCGAGGGGGCCGCCCACGCACTCAGCCTCGCGCACCTCCACGGGGGAAGCGTTGCCGAGCCAGGTGTGCTTGAGCATCGGTTCGCCGGCATCGTTGGTGCTCAGCTCGAAGATATCGAACTCGTCGTCCTCGCCGTAGGTGCCCCAGTTGTTCTGCGGGCTCTGCAGAGGCGCGTACATCTGGTCGAGCCAGGCGCAGATCAGGCCGGGGTTCTTGGCGTTCGCGGTGACGACGCAGCGGCCGCGGTCAAAGCCGGAGGTGTAGGAACCGGTAGCGGGGGTGATGTTCTTGGTATCGGCTTCCAGCGCGGGCAGGGGCTGCCAGCCCTTGCCGGCGATCAGGTCGTCCATGCTGATGGCGGCGATGTTCGCCACGTCCCAGCTGAAGCAGACGCCGTAGCGGCCGCTCTTGCCCTTGGCAACGTAGGTGGACCACTCCTGGGTGAAGGCTTCCTTATCGATGAGGCCCTGGGCATAGAGGCTGTGCAGCCATTCCACGCCCTTCTTGAAGCCCTCAGTGGTGGCGGTGCAGACGACCTGACCGTCGTCGCTCACGACGATGTGCTTGCCGGAGTCAGGATCGCCGTAGCCCTCGCCGAAGCCGTTGCAGAGGATGGTGCAGTCCTCATTGCCGCCATTGATGATGCAGGACATGGGGATGATGTCGCCGTCGATGTTGAACTCGGCCTTCAGCGCGTCCGCGTTGTCGCGGAAGGCGATCAGGACCTGCTCAAACTCGTCCACGGTGGTGGGCATCGCAAGGCCGAGGAACTCCAGCCACGCGACGTTGATGAAGGGCATGTTGCCGACGGTCTGGATAGCGGTCTTCTCATAGCCGAGCTGCTCGATCCAGGGCAGAGCCCAGATGTGGCCGTTCTCGTCGGTGCACATGGCGCGGTACTCGGGAGCCTGCTCAAAGACCTTGCAGAGGTTGGGCATATACTGGTCGATGTAGTCCTCGACGGCGATGATCGCGCCCTGCTTGGCATAGCGGAGCAGGTCGGTGTCGCCGAACTGGGCGTTGAACACGAACTCGGGCAGGGTCTTGGCGTTGGACATCTCGAGGGTGATCTTGTCGCCCCACTGGTCGCTCTGGATGGCGCGCCAATCGACGTGGACGTTGGTCTGCTCCTCAAGGCGCTTGAAGATGGTGCGGTTGTTGGGCTCGGACTCGGAGCCGGCGGGGAAGTTGGTCAGGCCGGAGATCGTGGCCGTCTCGGCCAGAGGGAAGCTGTAGGAATCGGGCTCTTTGCTCTTCGCAGCGCTGGCGCTGGGCGCGAAGGCAAAGACCGACACGACCATGATGACAGCCAGGAAGAGGGTGAGGAATCTGCGCATGTTCTTCATGTTCTTGCTCCTTTTCAATAGTATTGTTCAGCGGCTGAGCCGCTAAAGCACATCTTAGAGAAACGCTGAATCCATCGACGTGTGCGGGGGTTTATTCAGCGCTTCCTTAGCCTTTGACTGCGCCGGCCATGATGCCGTTGTCAAAGTACTTCTGGAAGAAGGGATACATGAGCATCAGGGGGAGAGAGGAGATAATGATGGTCGCGTACTTCAGCAGCTCCGCGAGCTGGGCGCGCTCGGCGGTACTCTGCATGTCGGAGACCATGCCCGGCTCGGGCTGGCTGCGGATCAGGATAGCGCGCAGCACGAGCTGCAGGGGCTGCTTGGAGGCGCTGTTGAGGTAGATCATCGCGTCGAAGTAGCTGTTCCACATGCCGACGAACTGCCACATGGCGATGGTGGCGATGATCGGGGTGCAGACGGGCAGCAGAATTTTGAAGAAATAGACCATCTCGCTCGCGCCGTCGATCTCGGCGGCCTCCTGCAGATCGCGCGGGATGCCCATGTAGTAGGTGCGGGCGATGATCATGTTCCACACGCTGAACGCGCCGGGGAGCAGGATTGCCCAGATGGTGTCCAGCATCCCGAGGTTCGAGATGAGCAGGTAGGTCGGGATCAGGCCGCCGCCGAAGAACATCGTGATGACATAGATCGTGTTGAAGAAGCCCTTGCCCTTGAAGTCCGCGCGGGACATGGGGTAGGCGGCGAGCAGCGTCACGATGACGGAGAGCACCGTGAAGCACACGGAGTACAGCAGGGCGTTGCCGAAGCCGATCCAGATCTGCTGGTTGCCCAGCACTCTCTCATAGGCCGTGAGCGTCCACTTGGAGAAGTCAAAGGTCAATCCGCTGTTTTGCAGGGTGATGGGGTCGATGAAGGAGGCGAG
>LXOW01113926.1_pt5 | contig 13583 bp, 10 predicted proteins | sample 1368591 | NCBI WGS metagenome assembly LXOW01 (sample SAMN04884650, study PRJNA319009) | bovine gut metagenome | isolation source: Cow rumen | host: Bos taurus | place: Italy: Legnaro (PD) | collected 2014-07-09
AATTGAAAATATTAAATTATCTGCAATAAGCATAAAAGGCAACTTATACACAGGAGGGTTCATAAGTTATTTAAAAAATGGTATTTTGCGCAATTGTGTTCTTAATGCTGGAGCAGATATAAAAGGAAATTCAAATATAATTGGTTGTATTGTTGGTAAAAAAGATGCCGGAAATTTAACATGCATAACATGTATGTTAGCCAATCATAGTCACACCTTAATAGATGACAATACGTTTAATTATATGGTAGGCAATTTAGGAGAAACGCCTCAAATTTTATCTGTAACCAACGAAGCCGGAAAAGCTTTTCCATCTGACACAAACAAACTTGCTTTAACTGATAAAATTATAATTACATTTAACAAACCAATCAATACNNACAATAAATTATGCAAAAGAATGGAATGATACTCAAACTAAGCTTACAATCGTTCCTACAAGTGCTTTACCTTCATACGACAGCGATTACACATTAAAAATAGCTGCAAATACCATTGAGGATTACTTTAAAAATAAAATTTTAGATTCAGAATTTACATGTGTATTACATACAACAGAAGAAGGTATAGCAGCAGAAGCTACTATTAACATAGCTAATTCTGAAAAAATAGAAAATATCTATGTAACTTGCGACAAACCGACAATTACAGTTAATTTCACAAAAGCAATGCAAGCGAGTTCTTTGCCTTTCATTAAGCTAACTCAAAGCTCAAATGAAATTGAAACAACTAAAACATGGAACAATAACGAAACTCCAACGATATTAACGATTGTTCCAACAAATGATTTAGCTACAAGCACCTTATATAAGATTGAAATAGACAGCTCAAAAGTTAGATCTAAAGATAATCTCTTAATGAATGATTTTACAAATTATGAATTTACAACATTCAAGTTTAAAGGAAAAGGCACCAACGCTATTCCGATACAAATAGATTCTGGTTTTACGCCAACAGGTTTAATATCTTCAAGCACAGAACCAATAATTTTTGAAATTCCATTTGAACACGAAGACGAATCTGATATTGTAATTTCTGGCGGAACAGTTAATTACAATATAGGCGGTTCAAGTAGTTCTATGCCAGGAACTTTTAAATATCTATCTCCAAATAAAATTAAGTTTACGCCAAATACTTATTGGCCATTTTCAAGTTCATTTACTGTTAGTATGACGAACATTAGATGCTGTTCTAAGAATAATCATTATATCAACATTCCACGTATTAGATTATCAACAGGCGCAAGAACAAAACTTAACCCAGATAATCCCGATAATAACCAAGATAATCCGTATTTAGTATATGAATTAAATCAACTAAACGACATAAGAAATCATTTAGGTGACCATTACAAACTAATGAACAATATAGAATTGCCTAATACATGGGAGCCTATAGGTACAATAGACAATCAATTTACAGGTTCCCTTGATGGAAACTATTTAACTTTATCTAACCTAGCCAGAAACAATAGAGAATATGTATCTTTATTTGGATATGGCTGTGGCGAAATCAGAAACTTAAATATAACAGTTAACAGTATGTATGATATTCAATACTTTGGCGGTATTGCGTATTCATGGGCTAGACCAGGACTAATATATAATTGTAAAATACAAGGAATCTCAAATAGTAATATAAGAGCCAAAAAAGGTATAGGAGGCATAGTAGCCTCCTCGTCTGCTAATATTAAATACTGTGAAAATTCTGGCAGTATGGAATTTAATATAAATTCAAACGAAATATCATATATTGGCGGAATTATTGGCATACAAAACGGAATAGCTGAAATAACAGATAATAAAATCAGTTCTATAAGCATGTCTAGTGCAAATGATAATACGGATAAAGGCTGTTTAATTGGAAGTTATACTATCATACCAGAAACTCTGTCGCTAACTTCTAATGAATGTAATGCCCATTTAGCTGCTCATAACAAGCTTGGACAAAATTCTTTCATAAGAAATTTAATTAAGCCTTTAGTCTCTTCGCCAGTCAATGGTTCAACGGTTAACATTATAAAGAATTATACTCCCTCGCAAAGCATAGACAAAATATACGTAAACTTTACAAAGCAGATGAACAATGCATCTTGTAAATTAATGCAAATTATTGAAAATGAACCTGACGTTGAAATAGGCGCCGATAAAGCATGGACATCTGAAGAAAACATAATGTATAGAATACAACCAATATTTAACAACATGAGCTCATCAAATATCTATAAATTAATTATAGAGGAAACCAGTAAAGATTTGTTTGATGTAGCTATAAATAAAACAACAGTAAATGTAAAAGTGTATGATAAACCATATATTTTAAACAATTCTCAAATAGACATTATAAAAGATACCCAAAATATACCATCAACAATAGAAAACTTAACTATAAATTTTTCAAAAAAAATGAATACAATTTCATACACTTTCAAAAACGAAGAAGGAACAGATTTAACCTCAAGCACATCTTATACATGGAAAAACAGCAATACTTCATGTGAATTTAGTTTGCCAAATACGTTAGATATAAACAAAACGTATACTCTAACTATTAATGCAGAAGACACAGACAGCTTGTCGATAAACGAAACACCAATAACCGTAAAAGTTTATGAAAAACCATATATTACTTCGCCAACAACATTAACTATTTACAAAATAGACCAAGGCGATGGCACATTTACATTATCAGACAATATTGTAATTGAATTCAATAAGAAAATGAGTTCAGTATATTTTAATCTAGTTAATAGCTCACTTTTGCCTGTTGCAGTAGCTTCTTATGATTGGGAAAATCCAGAAACAAAAACAAAATATATAATTAACTTACAAAACTCTATTGAAATCGGCGTGTATACCTTAACAATAAATAATACCTCAATAGATTCTGACAACAAACCTTTAACTGAAACAAATATAACAATAACTGTAGCAAATGGATCTCCGTAATTAAAAACCTTACTTGTACCTTAATAAATTGTATGTTAATATACTATTATGCGTAAAATCCTATTTTCATTAGCAATTATATGCCTAATAATCTTTATAGGCTGTCTTGGAACTGGCACGTCAGGAGACGTTGTCGGTCCTGGCGCTTATTTCAAAGACGCAATGCTAAGCGGTAAAGTTTTTTTTGAAGATAGACAGCTTTATGGCGGAATTCCTATTTCCGTAAGATATTCAGGAAGTCCTCAAGAAAATGTTGCAGCAACTTTATACACAGACAATGGCGGATATTTTTATCTAACATATTTAGAGCCTGGAATATATGATTTAGCAGCAGTAACAGGAGAAAGTGAAGTAATTTTTGCAAGAGGCGTTCAAATCGTTGAGAACGTTAATCGTCAAATAAATGAAACAGCACTGTTGTGTATAAGCGATATTATTATAAGTAATGTAGAAAAAGATTCTTTTAAAATTTCTTTTCACTCAAACATGGGGGCAAGATCTACTCTATCATATTCCAATGCTAATGGGCCTTCACAAACAATAACTATAAATTCAAGTCCTAGCCTTTTACATGAGATTACAATAAACGACTTAAGGCAAGAAACCCAATATGAGCTTTCTCTTATGCTCACTAGCACTACAGGGCAGACTTTTACAATGAAAGGTTTAAGTGTAAATACTGCTAAAATAGTAGGTCCCAACAACATGACTATTTCTATAAACAATGGTGCATTTGAAACTTATTCTTCTGCAGTAAATGTTTATTTGAACGCAAATAATGCTAAGTTCATGCGTTTTGGAGAAACTTCAGATTTATCTGATTCAGTTTGGATAAGTTATTCACAAACATACACACATACTTTTTCTTCAATGTCAGAAGGTACAAAACGACTATTCGTACAATTTAAAGATGAAGATGGGAATATTTCACCAGTCCAAAGCGATTCTATTTTGCTTACTACAAGTGGTTATGTCGGTGTTTGGCTTAATGGAGGCGAAACTCTTACAAATAATACACAAGTTACTTTAAGAGCAATATATCCAGAAGCAACCCATATAATTGTTTCAAATACTCCTAATTTTTTAAATTCCTATTGGGAAACATATAGCGAACAAAGATTTTGGAAACTGTCTGAAGAAGATGGAACTAAGAAAGTCTATGTAAGATTTAAAGGCGGTAATGCTGACGAAAATAAAATATTTACAGCATCAATCGAATTAGATACTACACCCCCAAATGTCACAATGGAAATAAACAATGGAAACGAATTTACAGCAACTACTTCCGTTAATCTTAATTTTTCTTATTTAGGCAGCCCACCTTCTCACATGAAAATAAGCAACACAGAAGCTCCAGAAAGCACTTCGCCTTGGATTGAATACCAGAACCCATATAGTTGGACAATACCTAGAGAAGATGGAGAAAAAACAGTTTACGCAATTTTTAAAGATACAGCTGGAAATGAGTATGGTCCTGTAACAGCAGTAATAACATTAGACCAAACACCCCCAGAGGGAAGTTCAATTTCAATTATGTCGTCTAGCTTAGCAGACGCAACAAAAATAACATCAACAACAGTTAATAATCTTCCTATATATTTAGCATTTGATATTACCGATGATTCAGTTTATAAAATTTATTATGCAATAACAAGCGCAGATGCAGATGAACCCCCAATAGAGCAATTCACTGAATTAAATAAGCCATTTGTAAGCGTTGAAATACGTGAAGGCAAACAAATTGTCAATGGCTACTTTGCAGCCGGTAACTATAAGTTTTGGGCTTATTTTGCTGACATAGCAGATAACAAAGGCTATATACAAACAGCTAATTTGTATGTAGATGGTCCCAAAATAACAATTAGCCCTTCAAGCGTAAACCTTACCTCAGGCGGAAGACAAACATTTACTTACTCACTTGAAAATATTACAACTGCAGATACAGGTACTATACTATGGTCAGTAGAACCGCCAACAGCAGGCACTATTACTAACAATGGTATTTTTACAGCTAAAATGCCTATTCTAGAAGTTTCAACTGCAAATATAATTGCTTCATCCACCAATAATGTTAAATACCTTCAAAGAGCTGTAAGTCAAGTTATTTTAAATACAAAAATGGAAGTGCTTTATGAAAACGCAAGCGGAGCTTATATAATAGAAGGCAAACGCTATAGCTATGACCCAATAACAATAAATCTAGAAAACGGTGGAGTCGCTACAGCTACAATAATTATGCTACATAGCGATCATGGCGTAGAAATAACCAGTACCGGTCATTTAGGTAATATTACAACAGATTCAACTCTAGAAACAAGTTCATACGGAACAATTACAAAAATTACATACAAAGCCCCATTAGATCCAGGCGCAAACTCTGAAGAAATAACCTTCGCTGCTATAAACGACAATTCAATTACAGGTTCTGTCAGGTTTATAACGAAAGCCGCTTCAACTTTTGCGTTAGACAAAACAGAAGCCACAATTCAACGAAGCACAAACCTTAATTATCAGACAAGTGAAACAATTACCGCACAAATAACAAATCCAGCTATAAACTCTATTAAGTGGACTTTAGCATCAAGCTATGCAACTTTTTCTCCAAATAGCGATGTAACAACTTTAACAACGACCAGTCCACCACATAAAGTAACAGTTTATGCAACTGGCACTTTATCTATTCCAGGTGAAAGCTTATTATATGCAGAAGCCAATACTCTTGAAAGGCTAGATTGCCAAATTACAATTCTTCCCAATGTCTCTTTTTCCATAACACCATCTGAAGCAACTATTCTGCCCCTAGATAGCACATTACAAATGGAATTAACTGGCTTTGAATTTTTACATACAAATGGAACCCCAAAAGTTAAGTGGTATTTAAAGCAAAAAGATGAAAGTGATTTTTCTGCATCTCAAAGTATATTACACGGTTCAATAACGTTAACAGACAATTCTCATATTACATACACAAAACCTACGGTTTTGCCATCCAAACAAACAGGCGTTGATAATATTATTATAATAAAAGCTGTTTCAGAACAAGACTATAATTGTATAGCTACAGCTCAAATCAATCTAGCAGACGACGTATCAATAGAAATTTACGATAATATAGATAAAACAACTCCAATAGCTAGCTGTTCAACAGTGGCAGAAGTTGGTAAAAAACAATTTTACGCTGAAGTTAAACCAGATTCATTAACTCAAAAAAATGTTACTTGGAGCATAGTAGACGCAAACTCAACTAAAGGAGAAATAAGCCAAACTGGTTTATATACTGCTCCTAACGTTATCAGCGAAAGTGAAATAACTGTTCGAGCTACTTCCCAATATGACACATCTGCTTACAAAGATATAAAAGTTAAATTAAGTAATTTCTGGATAAATTGTAGAAACAATATGCGAGATAGCGTAACCAGAGACGCTATGCCCGTTAGTGTATTAAAAGTTGATCCTTTCAGTTCACATTCAGAAAACTATGTTCTTTATGCAGGTACAGGATATAGCGATGACACTGGCAATATGTATGGTTACGGCCTTTGGAAAGCAGAATTTGCTAGTTCACCAACAACATTGCCAAATTGGATAGGTATTAGAGAAGGAATAAATAACTATATAGACGGCGATACAAAACAAACAGAGGGAAAATACATCATTAACGATATAGCAATATCCAGCGATCGAAACGTTTATGTTGCAACCGCAAAAGGATTATATTTTTATAAAAAGTCTGCTACTAGTGATAGTTATCAAGAATTGCCATGTAACTATCCTAGCGATAATCCTACCGCTTTATTATCAAACGATACCATTTTGTCTGTTGTTATAGACAATTCTACACCTTCAGATAATAGAACAGTGTTTGTATCTACAACAAATTATATTTTAAAACTAAAAGTAGATGAATCCAGACTAAGCATTGAAAATAGTTCTATAATATTAGACTGTGTTAATAAATATCGTGTATTAGAAATGAGAGCTAAAGATGTGTCTATTTCTGCAACAGAAACAAAGAGAATAGAGGTAGAAGCATATTCATATACAGAANNAGTACAAATGATCGAAAACTATATGCAGCTGGTACCCTTGGTAATATAATAATAATGAATGAAGCTTGTATTAACAGTAGTAATATAAAATTTGAAACATCTCCTATATACCAAACATTTACTACTCCAAATACAGACTCTATAGCTAGTCATCCAAGATCCGTATATTTATTAACAAATTGCCAGCCAACTGTTGTATCAGGCGGCGGAGGAACTATTAATAAACTTGTTCAAGACAGCCAACATTATAATACTTTATGGTTTGCTTCTACAAGTGGTGTATATCGCTCAATTACAAGTGGTACAGCCTGGTCTTCTATTTTATCTTTAACAAACTGTCGAGCTTTAATTGTTGATTCAACTAATACAACTAATGCAATGGCTGGAGGTGAAACAGGTGTTTACAGAATTGTAAATGGTGCTTCAACCCAAATCACCACCGGTTTAGGAAACCATAATATTATGCTAAGTTTAACACAATCTACTGGTGCGCCAGGAGACAGACGAAGAGTTTGGGTAGGAACTTCTGGCGGCGTATTTATGGGTGCAGAACCAATTGAATTGCAATAAAGATATTTATTTAATGTGTTTAGCTACAATNNCTTTCTTAAATTCTTCTAAAGTGCAAATTTCATCTTTCCAACTTATTATTGTAAACCCAGACATGGGATAAGGCGGGAAATAATCGCCACTGGCCGAAACATAACTGTTATCATAGATATTTCTTCTTAAGACATGAACATCATTAGCAAACATGCCATTAACCGTTGTTTTTTCAGGGCGATTGCGCAAATGAATCATAGAACCAAGATGTCTTAGTATAAAACGCTCATTTTTCCCCATCCATGGGAAACATCTCATTTGCTCGTTTTCTATATTACCTAACTCATTAAGAGCTTTTTCATTCTTATTATCGTAACTCCATTTATTATTTAATTCAGCCGAATCAACTAATAAAGCATTAACAGTCATTTCCGGCATTCTGAATCCACATTTTTTTCTTAATGCATAATAAAACATGCGAGTTGGCAGTTCCCAAGNNACGCCAAGAGTATATGATTCCAAGCCAAAGGCTTCATAAATTCCAAGTCTTACTCCTGGAGCTTTTATATAAAAATGTTCTTTTTGTTTATCTCCGTCATCTTCTTCATTAACTGCTACATCTCTAGAAATATTTTCATTAGCAGGAGGCGCTAAATTCGTTGTTCCACTTGCATTCTGTTTTTTCTTATCTTCTCCTCGTCCCAAATATTGTCGTAGTTTGCTTAAAGCAGGCTGCATAGGCAAAGAAGCAGTAACAACAGCAATAACTTTTTCATCTGTTTTAGGAAGATTATAAAGAGAGTTTATCTTAGTAAAACTAAGTGCTGTAGCAGGCTTTCTTCCATAACCAGAACTGGTTGAATTTCGCTTTGGATAACAAGTTGCATGCAAAATGCTATCACTTAAATTATCATTACCAAGAGTCTTGCAAATTTCATAATCAAGAGCCGTTGTCATTTCATTTCTCAAAAAATTCAAAGGATTTGAATAATCAAACCAAATTCTTCCCATAGAGAGAACCATTACACNNTATCGTTAATTTTATAATTTTGTGGATTATCAGGATTAGCATTAAAATCGCCAGCAATATACACATCTTTTTCACAAAAAATAGTAAGAGCTTTCCATTTTGGACAACCCCAAATTCTTATAGGAACCTCAGAATATATCATGTATTTATCGCCTGTTTTTTTGTAATCCCAACCAAAAAACAAATCATAGACAACTTCATTTGGCTTATAGGGATTACGCCACCATGATTCCTTAAAACCTTCAAAATGGCTTCCAGCATTAAGAATAGTTGGACTTGGTTTAGTAGCATTTTTATAATAATCTGGATTAAGCATTGGCAATTTTTGAGGTTTTGCTCCATGATAGCCGTCTAACACAAAACCTTCAACATCAACTTTACCGTCTTTTACTCCAAATGTCTCAAAAGTTTCAGGCTTTTGAGAATCGTTCCCTTTTCTTAATTGCCCTTTCTTCTTATTCAAAAAATCTACGCCATAAATATGTTTTGTGTTTATATAACCAGGCGTAGATATTTTTTCCATAGATTTTAGCTCTACAACTCTATCACCTGTTCCTTTACTGGAAAAAACAATTTGTTCATGACCATACAATCTTCCAGAAGCAAGTTCTCCAGACGAACCTCTATAAGGACCATAACCACCGACATCAAGAATTTCTCCATCATACATTAAAAAATTAGCAGGAGTAATTCGTTCTATAATAACGCTTATCTTACGACAGGAATTATTAACTCTGCCGTATGATTCTATTAAAAAATATCTGTGAGCTTCATCTACTGTTTTTGTAGCAGGATTATTTTTAGAGCCTATAAGCTTTACCCTAGTTTTAAACTCTCCTGTTGCAGCCATTTTTTCATATTTTATAGTGCCTTTATAAGTACCTTTTTGATGATCGCTAATTTTTAACCCACCTTCATTCTTTACGTGAGCATATTTATGACTAGCCGTAGAAGAAGGCCAACTCGTCAATTTATCATCTTTTGTAATAACGTAGGGATTGCCATGAGTTACAAACTGATAATCAGCTTTCATCTCAGCTAATATACAGTGCAAACCTGTTTCGGCAACGCTTAATGATAAATAATCCGCTGCTGATTTCGAAAGCAAATGAATCTGCCCGCTTTGAAAACTAAACATAGCAGTGGCTAATATGCCTATTATTAAGCAAACCATTAAAACTGCAACTACAGCCTGTCCGCACTTTTTCATGGAATTACCCCGTTTAATTTGCCTCTTACGTTAAAACAGGTTTTTATCGTATGAATTGGTTGATTTTCTTTGTTATTCTTTTTGTTGCCTATTCTTAAAAAAGTTGCATAAACATGCAGTAAATATGGTCCTGTACCATCTATTGAATATGGTTCGTATATAAGTCTTGTTTTACTTAAAATTTTATTTTCAACTCTTACATCTTTTTTTATCGTAGTAAAAACTAAAATTTCTCCAACACCATCGCATATTTTTTTTTCGCTTTTTCTAGAGGAAAGTTTGTCTTTTGAAGATGTAATTTTACGATATAAATCACTNNCTTTTTCATTAATAAGGAAATTTCCTTCTCCTGGTTTTACACTAAAATCCATGATCTGACGCCTTAGAACACATATTGTTCCTTCTTTTATAGGCTTCAGATTTTTTACTTCACTCCTAGGAACAGGTGTAGGAAAGTCTATCCAATTCGTATTTCTTACATCATTGCCAAATAAAGCAAAAAATTGTCGTGCGCTTTCATTTACGCTAATGTGTTCCAAAGCGTTTTTTATGTTATTAACCTCTGAAAAGAAAACTCTATAAACTGCACCAACAACAATTACGGCTAAAGCAAAAGCAACCATAACTTCTACAATAGTAAAAGCCTTACTATTCCTTAAATTTATATTGTTATTTACCATAAATCGCAGTGAGCAGTAACAACTTCAAACGTAACTGGTTTTCCGTCTTCCGCCGCTTTCCATTCAACTATAACTTTTATTGTTTTCAGACCTGTTTCTATATTTTNNCGTTTACTTCTACTATTGGAACAAAACCATCTAAGTTTCTATCAAAAGGATCTCTATCTGATGCAAAATCACTTATAAGTGTATGCTTATTGCCGTGATGATTATTGCTATGACTTGTTATTGAATCAAATTTTTCTTTTAAATCCTTTCCGTTACTTGCTCCTATGTCNNGCTTGATTAGCTAGAGATATCGCTGTCTCATAGTTTCTTACTTTTTTTACGCCACCAAATCCATTAGATATTGCTTTACCTATAAAAAAAACGATAGACATAAGTACGCAAGCTATCATTATTTCTATAAAAGTTAAAGCCTTTTTAAAACGATTAATTTTTAAGAAACTATTATCCATTCTTTTATTATAGCTAATACACAGTGCCTTTGCAATAAATTTAGGACAAATAAAAACAACCGCATAAGTAATAAAACCTATGCGGTTGTTAATTTTATCCTTTAATATCAGAACAAGTCTTCTGGATCTAATCCTGCTTCTTGTATAGACATATCTGGAGTTCTTGTAGCTGCTCTATTGCCATTTCCGCTGCAAATTTCCTTAACAAGTTTTGCATCTAACCTTGGATTTTCTAAGGTAGAATTACTTGGAACAGTAGCATCACCAGTAGGAACCCAAACAAAATCTGGGTGATTTGAACGAGACGAACCAGTCCATTCTCCAGAAACAATATTATCGTTTTCGTCAAGGTATAAATTATAAGTATATCTTATTTTAAACCATTTACAGCCAATATAAGTAGGAGGAACACCATCGTCTACAAACCAACAGTCTGTAGTAACTTTAAGTTTTCTGTCGTTAAACCAGCCTGTAGACCAGCTTGATTCAAACTTATAAAGAGGATAATTCCAAACCATACGATCACAGGAAATATCGCAAACCATTGCACTCTTCCCTGAGCCAATATATTGAATTAAAAGTCTATGGAATTCATCTGGATATATATCGTCCTGATCATCGCCAGGTTTACCCCAGTTTCTGTTTCCATAGAAATTACAATAACAATTCATGTAAAGCTCTGAAAGCAATCCTTTTTGGTCAGCAGTGGTAAAAGTTATTCCATTAACAGTATGAGGTTTTACTGGTTCTGGAGTAAGAATAGATGCTGCAGACCAACCGTTGCAGTGTCCTTCCCAGTTTTCGGCATTAGGATTATAGTGTCCATTACGAACATTAGCTTCCCAATCTTTAGCCCCTGGATTTCTTCCGGTACGGCTTTTTGCATATTCATCGTATTTTTGGAAAGGAGCAGGCATATTGCCTTGCCATCCATTTACTAATAAACCTTTCTTTCTTGCCCACCAGTCACCTGACCATGGAGCAGGTTTAATTTCTCCAGATGCTGATTCTGCGGAAGCAACAAAAGGAACTATCGACATGAGAAGCGCTAATACAAATGTAAGTTTTCTCATTATTCGTTACCTCCGTTATTGTCATTATGAGCAGTATATTTTATTAGTCTTACTTTTCTGTCTCTCCTTGAAGAAGCGACAGCCCATGGATAACCTTTTCTCCATGTTTGGCTCAAATCATTATCAGTACGTTCTTCTGAAAGCTGAACGGAAAAGACTTTACCAGAATTTGTGCCATTAGCTTCTGAACGAAGTGTAGCGCCTTGAGCCTGTCTCTTATACACATCTGACGCTGCCGACGAGCGATCTAGTNNACGAAGTGTAGCGCCTTGAGCAGCATTGCTTTTTTCTGACTTTGGAGCAACATTCTTTTGAGTAACAGTTCTCTTAAACATTAAGCCGCCAACATTTCGAACCTTAGCAAACTTTTTACTAAAGCTATCTTTTATTTTATTAAATCCATCAGCAATAGCGCCTTGTGCTCTTAGTTCCCCAGAATTGCTTTCGAGGGGGAAAACAGGCAAATCGTAAGGCACAATAGTATCTTCGGCTATTAGAGGCTGTGCATAAGAGGTATCTAAATCTCTTTTATTATGCTTCATTCCAAAGCCCGCTGGATAAATGTCTATAACTCGAACAGGTCTTAAATCTTCTGTTGAAAGATAAAGAACAGCTTGGTCTTTAATATNNAACATTCTACGCCATTTACGTTTTTAATGTTTCTAACTTTAAAGTTCCATCGTATAGGCGCTTGCCATTCGATTACATCTGATTTTAAATCTTTATGAGATGCTTCAAGAACCCATTCTTCACCTTTTTGCCATTTTGGTGTGAAACCACTTTCATTATCAGAAGATGCAAATAGCCCTCCAGTAATCATCGTAGCAGAAAGTAGTAAAGAACAAATTAAGGCTTTCTTTTTCATTTCGGCCTCCAACTTTCTTATATTATTATGCTAATTATGTACAATAATTTTAATAGTAAAAAAACAAAACGTCAAGTTTTAATGATTATATTAGTTTGGACGCGCCCAGCAGGATTCGAACCTGCGACCCCAGGATTAGGAATCCTGTGCTCTATCCAACTGGGCTATGGGCGCAAAAGAAATGCTATAGTTGATAGTTATTGAATTTTGGTATAAAATTAATATAAGCAAAAATTCAATATTTTATGTTGATAATACTAATATTTTCTGGCAAAATCAAGACTAATTTTATTTTTTTGATGAAGGAGACAATTTATGAATAAAAATAAGTATATTATATTTATTTTTATGTGCCTTACATTCTGTACTTCTGNNAAATAACCATGACACTATCCTTCCACAATGGAAAGATTTTGATGAATTTTATAAATCTTCTAAGTTAGCAAATTATTTAAAAGAAACCATAACGCCGCCAACACACGATTGTAGATATAATTTAGTAAGTAAAAACCAAAGCAATTTTCAGTGGTGTTGCGAACTTCATGGCGTTTATAATGGCGATAAAATTTATACGTTTAAATATCATGAACATGAAATAAGTGGAAGAACTAATTCAGATTTTACTTCTATAAAAGAATACAACGAACACGTAAAAACCATGTTACAATGGACAGAATACAGACAATCTCCTATTGAAATGCTTAAATATAATTATAGCACAAACCCA
>LXOW01428013.1_pt1 | contig 13582 bp, 12 predicted proteins | sample 1368591 | NCBI WGS metagenome assembly LXOW01 (sample SAMN04884650, study PRJNA319009) | bovine gut metagenome | isolation source: Cow rumen | host: Bos taurus | place: Italy: Legnaro (PD) | collected 2014-07-09
ACCATATACCGAGGCATGGTGATTCTGCAGTCCAGCAAAGACAATGTCATTGAGCGTTTCTTGAAAAGTAAGGCTGCACAAGACATGTTCGAAAGAGTTCCCACTCTTGAGGCCCGTCATCAGGCAATGGTCCAAGCATACAGCATGGTGCCATCGGCAGCCTCAGCATGCGTCAGCTATGTCGGCAAGGCTAATATGGGCGCCGCCGAAAAATACGTCAGCGAGATGTACACAGAAGTCTTCGCGCCGTACGCACTTGCCATTGAGATGGGTGCTATAGGCGGCACGATCTGTATCAGCCTGATGCAGCGGTTTGAAGACGACAGATACCTCGATGCTTTCCTCGATGAGTTCCGCCAGTTGGGTCTCACCTATCGCATTGCGAATCGCCATAAGATGATTGTGGCACCAATAGCAGACTACCGAATAGCCTTAAAATAATGACCAATACTACCAATCCATCGTCGGTCCGGCACCAGTCTCTCTGTCGGTGACAACCGAGAGCACTTTGGCGGCATCGTATGAGATGTAACGGTACTCAGGCACAAACTGTCCTTGTTCGCCCTGGAATATTGTAGTGTCGGCATAACCGTAGCAGCCCGTCACCTGTACGTTGAAATCCTTGTCACCATGATAGTCCTGCAGGAAGTGTTCGCGTGCCACATCTGTAATGACGGCGCATTTCTCGACATAGATATTGGAATACACTCCGTATCCGATGCAGTAAGTAAAGTCCTCGCCATTGTATAGGCTGTTCACCACATGCACTTTGCCGAATCTCACGCGAGGGCATCGCTCAGCACATCCTTCGCCCCACCAGCAGTTGATGAAGGTGCAGTTGAGTTTGCCGCCATCAATATCCATGTTATTGTTGCTGCCGCCAATAAGATTGCTGTTACGATGGTCGTCGTTCCCGCCAGTACCGCCTCCAGGAGGGGCGATGAGATAACGGAATCGCGTCCAACTGACACAAACATTGTCAGAACCCATCACGATGTCCATATTACCGTCAATGCCGTCCTGTATGTCGCAGTGGTCAACCCACACATTGGTGGCACCGACGAGCGCGATGTTGTCGCTGTAGTTAGCGTCGATGTCGTATGCTCCAGGCCCTAATATTGTCAGGTTGCGGATAATGATGTTGTCGCTGCCCATGAGCTGGAATACTCCGGCGGTGGTGTCCCGGTGCGTGTTGCTGACAACGGCACCGCTCAAGCCGAGAATGGATTTGTTGGAACCCACAGAAATGGTGTTGTCAAGAGTGATTTTACCCTTCACATATACCGTGGCAGGCTCTGTGCCAGCCAATACGTTTCTGAGTTCCTCCTGAGTGGTAACGGTAACTACATTCTGTCCGTTGCCACCAGTCACGTTCATACCGAAACCCACAGGACGATTCATGTCGTAAGGCGATAAAACGTTTGCAGTTCCTGCGTTGTCATCCTTGTTTTTCTTACAAGCAATGACCATAAGACTTGCCATCATAACAAATAAAACAAGTCTCATAATTCTAATCATATTCTTGTTCATGACGTAATTTTTAATTAAAAAAGTATAGTATCAGTGTGCAAAGGTATGGTTTTTTTGTATATTTGCAAAAAAAATTTTACTATGAACACGAACAAAGGCTATTTGTACAGCATCGTGTTAGCAGCCGTACTCGGCGGACTACTTTTTGGCTACGACACTGCCGTCATCTCTGGTGCTGAAAAAGGCTTGCAGGCTTACTTCCTGGGAGCTACTGACTTCCAATACACCGATTTCATCCACGGACTCACCTGTAGCAGCGCACTTATTGGCTGCGTCATCGGAGCCCTTATCTCCGGATGGCTCGCCAACCGTCTGGGACGCAAGCTGACGCTCTTCGTGGCAGGCGTGCTCTTCTTCGTGTCGGCAATCGGATCCGCCCAACCCGGATTCCCGTTCCATCTGCAAAGCACCCCTACTATGACAATCCTCAACGCCTTCAACCATTACCGTATCATAGGCGGCATCGGCGTGGGACTGGCAAGCGCCATCTGTCCAATGTACATCGGCGAGATATCACCTGCCGGCAAACGCGGTCAGCTGGTGAGTTGGAACCAGTTTGCCATTATCTTCGGACAGTTAGTCGTTTATTTCGTCAACTTCTTAATATTAGGTTCGCATGAGAATCCAATCATCGAGTCGATAGGCAACGGCATCAGCCGGGTGCTTCCGGGTAGTGACCCATGGACCATCACAACGGGATGGCGTTATATGTTCGCCTCAGAAGCTGTCATCGCTGCGCTGTTCATCATCCTCATCTGTCTTGTGCCTGAGTCACCACGTTTCTTAGTGATGATAGGCAAAGACGACAGCGCCCTGAAAATCCTTGCGCGTATCAACGGTATGGAAAAAGCCAAGGAGATACTCGCCGACATACGCAGCACCATCAAAGTGCGCACAGAAAAACTGTTCACATACGGCTGGCTGGTCATCTTCATCGGTGTGATGCTCAGCGTGTTCCAACAGGTTGTCGGCATCAACGCGGTGCTCTACTACGCTCCGCGTATCTTCGGCGACATGGGTATGACCAACCCGATGTTCAACACCGTGATGATGGGCGTGGTGAACATACTCTTCACCTTGGTGGCCATCTTCACCGTAGAACGATGGGGTCGCAGACCGCTGCTTATCACAGGCTCACTGGGCATGGCATTGGGCGCTTTCGGCGTCGCCCTGAGCTTCGGTCACGCAGGGTTGGAACTCGTCACCATGATGAGCATCTTGATATACTCAGCCTCGTTCATGTTCTCATGGGGCCCAATCTGCTGGGTGCTCATCTCCGAAATCTTCCCCAACACCGTCCGTGGCACTGCCGTGGCAATAGCTGTCGCTGCACAATGGATCTTCAACTTCGTGGTCAGCAGCACCTTCGTGCCGATGTTCAATATGCATATCACCCCAAACGACGATTTCGGCCACTGGTTCACCTACGGCCTCTACGGCGTGATGTGCATCGTGGCGGCTCTGTTCGTATGGAAACTGGTGCCTGAGACTAAAGGCAAAACCTTGGAGGATATGTCCAGACTTTGGAAGAAGAAAAATTGATAGTTATGAGTTTTCTTTTGGGAATTGATTTAGGGAGCAGTAGTGTGAAGGTGTCGTTGGTGGATGCTGAGAGCGGGCATTGTGTCATGTCCGCGCATTGGCCGGAGAACGAGGCTCCTATCAAAGCTCTCCAACCTGGCTGGGCGGAACAGAATCCTGAAGACTGGTGGAGCTATTTTAAAAAAGCACTAAACACTAAACACTACACTCTAAACTCTATAAAGGCCATCGGCATCAGCTATCAGATGCACGGCCTCGTATGCCTCGACAAGGACCTGCAGCCGCTGCGCGACGCCATCATCTGGTGCGACTCGCGCGGCGTGCCTTACGGTGAGAAGGCTCCGCTTCCGGGCAACTTCACCGCCTCCAAGCTGGCGTGGGTGAAGGAACATGAGCCCGAGCTGTTCAGTAAGATACGTTACATCATGCTCCCCGGCGACTATCTGGCTTTGCGCCTCACCGGCACACCCGCCACCACCGCCTGCGGACTGAGCGAGATGATGCTGTGGGACTTCTCAAAAGAAACCCTGAGCTCCGAGATGATGGACTATTTCGGCTTCTCGAAAGATATCATACCGCCATTAGTGCCTACCTTCGGTGAACAAGGCCGGGTGAGTGATGCTGTCGCACAAGAGCTGGGTCTCAAGGCCGGCACACCTGTCACCTATCGTGCCGGCGACCAACCAAACAATGCCCTGTCATTGCGTGTGCTGCATCCGGGCGAGATAGCCTCTACAGCAGGCACTTCAGGCGTCGTCTACGGAATTCATGAAAACACTGACACGGTGTCACAGTCACGTATCAACACATTCCTACACGTCAACCATACCCTTGGCCTGATGCACTGCATCAACGGATGTGGCATCCTCAACTCATGGCTGAAACATAATGTGGCAGCCGACTTAAGCTACAACCAGATCGACGACCTCGCCGCCACCATCCCAGTGGGCAGCGAAGGCATCAGCATCATACCGTTCGGCAACGGCGCTGAGCGTGTGCTTGAAAACAAGAACATCGACGCCTCTATCCACGGACTCAACTACAATTGTCACACCCGCGCACACCTGCTGCGTGCCGCCCAGGAAGGCGTCGCTTTCGCCTTCATGTATGGGATGGAGCTGATGGGCGACATCAAAGAGATTCACGCCGGCCACGCCAACATGTTCCTCTCCCCTATCTTCCGCGACACCCTAGCATCTGTCAGCAATGCCACCATACGCCTCTACGACACCGACGGCAGCGTAGGAGCAGCACGTGGAGCAGGACTCGGAGCCGGCATATATGCCGACGAAGACGAGGCATTCACCTCGCTGAAACAGCTGGCGACAATAGAGCCTCGCAAAGACTATACAGCCCCGCTGAAAAAGGCTTACAGACGTTGGAAACAAATATTGGAAAATCAAATAAAAACTAAATAATATGGCAAAAGAATTTTTTCCTCAAATAGGCAAGATTCCCTTCGAAGGGACTGCATCAAAGAATGTCTTAGCATTCCATTACTATGAACCCGACCGCATCGTCATGGGCAAACCGATGAAAGACTGGTTCCGCTTCGCGATGGCATGGTGGCACACGCTGGGTCAGGCCAGCGGTGACCCTTTCGGCGGACAGACACGCACCTACGAATGGGACAAGGCAGAATGCCCCATCCAACGCGCCAAGGACAAGATGGACGCAGGCTTCGAGCTGATGGACAAGCTCGGCATCCACTTCTTCTGCTTCCACGATGTCGACCTCGTCGAAGAAGGCGCCACCGTGGAGGAATATGAGGAACGCATGCGCATCATCACCGACTACGCCTTGGAGAAGATGCGCCAGTATCCCGACATCCACCTGCTTTGGGGTACCGCCAACGTCTTCGGCCATAAACGTTATATGAACGGTGCTGCCACCAACCCTGACTTCGACGTCGTCGCACGTGCTGTGGTGCAGATCAAAAACAGCATCGACGCCACCATCAAACTCGGAGGCGAGAACTACGTCTTCTGGGGTGGCCGCGAAGGCTATATGAGTCTTTTGAATACCGACCAGAAACGTGAAAAGGATCATCTCGCCATGATGCTGACCAAAGCCCGCGACTATGGCCGCGCCCACGGCTTCAAAGGCACCTTCCTCATCGAGCCGAAGCCGATGGAGCCGATGAAACATCAGTATGACGTCGACACCGAGACAGTCATCGCCTTCCTGAGAGCCCATGGCTTAGATAAGGATTTCAAGGTAAATATCGAAGTCAACCACGCGACGTTAGCAGGCCACACCTTTGAACATGAGCTGGCTTGTGCTGTCGACGCCGGCATGCTGGGCAGCATCGACGCCAACCGCGGCGACATGCAGAACGGCTGGGACACCGACCAGTTCCCCATCGACAACTACGAACTCACCCAGGCTTGGATGGAAATCATCCGTGGCGGCGGCTTCACCACCGGCGGCACCAACTTCGACGCCAAGCTGCGCCGCAACAGCACCGACCCCGAGGATATCTTCATCGCCCACATCAGCGGCATGGACGCCATGGCACGAGCACTGCTCAGCGCCGCCAATATCCTTGAGAACAGCGAGATCCCTGCCATGAAGAAAAACCGTTACGCCTCTTTCGACAGCGGCATCGGCCGTGATTTTGAGGAAGGGAAGCTCTCTTTCGAGAAGATTTACGAATACGGCAAACAAATCGGCGAGCCGAAGACTATCAGCGGCAAACAGGAGAAATACGAGACTTTAGTGGCACTTTACGCCAAATAAAAAAAGATTAAGATGTTTGGTTTTATCGATGCCACCGGTTCCGCCCGTAAAGATAACCCACGCCTGCGCGACGTGGAGGCCGAGATGATTCGCAGTCACGCTTTGTGCCAAAAGATATCGGCCAAAAAACCCACCGACCCGGATTACAAAGGACTTCTAGAAGAACTGTTCCAATGCGAAATCGATGACAGTGTAGCCATCGTCTCCCCTTTCTATTGCGACTGCGGAAGACGGATGAAACTTGGCAAAAACATCATTATTAACAAAGGAGCGACGATATTATCTCCAGGAATTGTTGAGATAGAAGACAACGTCCTGATTGCGCCTGAAGTAAAAATCACGACAGTCAACCACGACCTTCACGACAGGCATAATCTGCTTCATTTCGCAAAAGTGACCATCAAAGAAAACGCCTGGATATGCATCGGCGCCATCATCTGTCCCGGAGTGACGATAGGCAAAAACGCCATCGTCGCCGCCGGAGCTGTCGTAACAAAAGATGTCCCCGACAACGTGGTGGTTGGCGGCAATCCCGCCAAAATCATAAAAAAACTTTAAATTATGGAGAAGCAACCAACAACAGAACAATCGGTGCGAATACAGACCTCGGTATTGAACGGAGTGGAGAAGAAAGCCCTTGTATTGCTCGCTGAACGACAGCCTAAATGGGTTGATTCCGACATGCTGACGTTCATCGGTTTCATCGGTGCCGTGGTCATCGCAGCGGGCTATATCTTGTCGAACTACAACGTGCATTTTCTGTGGCTCGCCTCACTGGGCTTCGTCATCAACTGGTACGGCGACTCGCTCGACGGCACCTTAGCACGTCACAGAAAACAACAGCGTCCGATTTATGGTTTCTACCTTGACCACACCATGGACGCCATCAACGAGGCTTTCATGTTTATGGGCGTCGGACTGTCGCCTTTCATGAAGTTCGACCTGGCATGCGTCCTGCTTGTTGTCTATCTGATGCTGACCCTCAACGTGTCGATGAACGCTCATCTCAAAGGCGAGTTCCGCCTGACTTACGCAAAACTCGGCCCTACCGAATTCCGACTGATTTGCATCATCGCCAATGCCTTACTGGCGTTAGCCAAACCATTGAGAACATGGAAGTTGGAGTTTACCTGGTTTTCTTCCACGCTCGAACTCCACATCCTCGATTTAATTGGAATTGTAATTCTTCTTGCCTTGATATTGATATACATCATCACCATACTGCAAGATGCACGCTATTATGCGAAAATAGATCCAAAACACAAAAATGAATAAGTCCTGGTCATGGCGTTGATTACGATAGAAGATATTGAAGGCATTTCGCCAGTGTTCAAAGGCAAGTTCGGCAACAACTTGGCTCGTATGATGATGCGTGTCACCGGCATCGACAAGATATCGGAAATATACGAACGGCATGAAAATCTTGCCGGTCCGGAATTCGCACGAGCTTACCTGAACGACTTGAATATCAGCTATGAGACGCAAGGACTGGAAAATATACAATCGATAGATGGTCCTTTCATCACAGTCAGCAACCACCCTTACGGAGGACTCGACGGGCTTATTCTCATCGACCTGTTTGGACATCTCCGTGAGGATTATAAGGTGATGGCAAACAAGTTCCTGTCGCTGGTGAAGACCCTCGATGACAGTTTCATCAGTGTGATACCCAAGAATAAAAGCACCAAAGGGATATCTCTTGAGAGCATCAGCGGGATAAAAAAAGCCATTGATCATGTAAAAAACGGGCATCCGTTGGGATTATTTCCAGCAGGGGCGGTGTCGGATTTCCGCCTCAAGGATTTCCGCGTGCGTGACCGTGAATGGCAGCAGTCAGCCGCCGGAATAATCCGTCACTTGAAGGTACCCGTGGTCCCAGTGCGTTTTTTCGACATAAACTCCAATTTGTTTTATTTTCTCGGAGCTATCTATTGGAAACTGCGCATTTTGAGGCTGCCACGCGAGGTGCTCAACAAAGAAGGCAAGACTGTCAAGGTGGGAATCGGCAAAGTTATCAGCGTCGAGGAGCAGATGAGCGTCCCCGAGGCGGATTTTGCCGCAATGCTGCGCTCATCGGTATATAAAATTACTGAGCATTAATTAACAAAATAATTACAGATATGAAAAACTATTTCGAAGACATGATGCCTGCTGAAGAACTTGCGCAGGTGAAGTACATCCCGACGATTCCTGAGTTCGTCACTTGGATTGAGAGCAAATGGCGAGAGCTGCCGGCTCTTTCCGACACTGTCAACACTTTAACATACAAACAGATGTGCGACGCCATCGCACGCAAACGCGCCATGCTCAACGCCATGGGTCTTGCCAAGGGCGACAAGGTCGCTATCCTCGACAACACCACCGTTGAGGCGGTAGAGATGTTCCTCGCCGTCACCTCAGCAGGTTATGTCGTCATCAACCTGCCGTCACAGCTGCCGGCTCCTGCCGTCGCAGGATGCTGCATGAAGTTCGGCGTGAAAGTCCTCGCCGCCGGTGCAGGTTTCATGGAGACCGCCAAAGCCGCGTCATGCAAAGTCATCGATATCGCTGACATGGCAGAGCAGAAGGCTCCTGTCGCCATCGTCGATAAAAACGACCCGGCCGCTATCTTCTTCACAGGAGGCACTACCGGAGCTCCGAAAGGTGCCGTCCTGCCTCACAGAGCCCTTATGCGCGGCGCCCTCAACGGCGTCTACGCTCCAGGTCATCAGTTAGGTTGCCAGCGTTATGCCAGCGTGCTGCCTCTCAGCCATGTGTTCGGACTGGTCCGCGGCACTCTGTCAGTGTTATACGAAGGTGGCGCATGGTATGCAGCCGCCAACACCAAGGAGACCATCTCAAAGCTCCCGATGATTAAGCCTACCTGCCTCGTGGCAGTACCGGGCATATGCGAAATTCTGCTGGGTCTCGTCAAGATGTACGGAAAGCCATTCCTTGGCGGGAACCTCAGATTCATCATCGCGGGTGCTGCCAACGTGCCTCCGAAACTCATTGGCGAGTTCGACCAGCTGGGCATCAGCCTGTTCGCCGGCTACGGCATGACAGAAGGCGCCAACCTCACCTCAGGCAACATCGACGTCAAGGAGAAACCGACATCAGTAGGTAAGATATATCCTGGTCAGGAGACCAAGGTGGTCGACGGCGAGCTGTGGTTCCGCGGCGACAACGTCTTCCTCGGATATTACGGCGACCCGGAAAAGACCGCCGAGACCCTCACCCCGGACGGTTGGATCAAGACTGGCGACCTCGTACGCTTCGATGAAGAAGGTTACATGTACATCATCGGACGTATCAAGAACCTCATCATTCTGTCAAACGGCGAAAACGTAAGCCCTGAAAGCATCGAGGAGCCATTCTACAAATGCGACAAGCTCCGCGACTGCCTCGTCAAGGAAGACGAGATGGACGGAAAGAAGGTGATAGCCATCGAAATTCTCCCTCGTATCGAAGAGTTCGGCAACACCCCTGGGGAAGAGGTGGAAGCTTACTTTAAGAAATTGGTCAACGAAGTCAACGCTACANNAGATAACAGTGCGCAAGGAAGATTTCAAACGCACCGGCGCAATGAAAGTTTCACGTAATTAATTTTTTATCATGGAAAGACAAGAGATTTTAGTAGGTCTCAAGGAGATTCTTCAACTTATCAAGCCATCGCTCGACCTTTCAGCAGTCAATGAGAACAGTCAGCTCATCAGCGACNNATATTGCTTTTAAGCCTTGCCATTGAAAATAAATTCAATATCAAGTTTGAAGGCGCTGTGAAATTCAACACCGTAGGTGAAGTCATCGACTATATCATAAAAGCAAAAGCATGAAGATAATGACATACATCGTGGAAGGCCTCACGGCCTTCCTCGTTAAAACGCTTCTCAGACCTAAGGTCTATTACGTGGAGCCTCCAAAACATAGGCGTAAGCTTGACAGCCCGTCGCTGCTCATCATCAACCACACCAGCCATCTCGATGGGCCGGTGGTGACTACGGTATTCCGCAAAAACAAGATACATAATCTTGCCGCGAAAGACCGTTTCGAGCAGCGTGGCTTCGGGTTCTTCCTGCGTAACACGCGATGCATCCCTATCGACCGTCAGAACGCCGACCTGTCGTGGATTCATGAGTCTATTAAGATTATACAACAAGACAAGGAGAGCGTCGCGATATTCCCTGAAGGCCGTCATGGTGAGCACCGTAAGCAGCTGCCGTTCCATCCGGGAGCGGCGATGCTCGCCACCGTGTCGCAGGCTCCTCTTGTGATGATCTACATCGACGGACCGGTAAAGATCCTGGGACCTCGCGCCCGCCTCATAGTGTCGCCACAGTTCCATCTCGCGCCACCANNCCGATTATATCAACGAGCAGACCGAGATGTTGCAGCAAAAGATGAAAGACTTGATGGAAGAGCTGATAAAGAGGCTATGAGCATGTAAAAACTTAACCATTTAAATAAAAAACTATGAAAAACATCTTTACACTCCTATTTATCGCGTTGCTGAGCTTCACGGCGACAGCGCAAAACGCCAAACCGCAACCTTTGACACAAGAAGAGTTTGAGGCGCTGTGCCCTACTCCGCCAATGGGTTGGAACAGCTGGAATAAGTTCGGCTGCGACGTTAACGAACAGCTGCTGATGGAGGCTGCCGACGCCATGGTGGCATCAGGCATGAAAGACGCCGGATACGAATATATCGTCGTTGACGACTGCTGGCAGATCGACCGCGACGCCGACGGTAACATTGTATGCGACCCTGAGCGTTTCCCTCATGGCATGAAATATGTGGCGGACTACATCCACTCCAAAGGACTGAAGTTCGGCATCTACTCATGTGTAGGCGCATACACCTGCGCGGGACGACCGGGCAGCATGGGTCACGAATATCAAGATGCTTTGTTTTATGCACGCACTGGCGTCGACTACCTGAAATATGACTTTTGCAACAACCGCGGCACCAACTCGAAGACCGCCTACACCATCATGCGCGAGGCTTTGAAAGAAGCCGGTCGCCCTATAGTTTTCAGCATCTGCGAATGGGGCAGCACCAAGCCTTGGGAATGGGGCAAAGGCATCGGTCATCTCTGGAGAGCCACAGGCGACATCATCAATATGTGGGACGGTCGCGAAGACTGGGGCGGTCACGGCATGGTCAACATCATCGACCTGGTGCAGGATCTGTATCCTTACAACGGTCCGGGTCACTGGAACGACCCCGACATGCTTGAGGTGGGCAACGGTGGCATGAACGCCATCGAAGACCAGAGCCACTTCTCGATGTGGTGCATGCTGGCAGCGCCGCTGATGGCAGGCAACGACCTCGGTAATATGAGCGACGACACCAAGCGTATCCTCACCAACAAAGACGTCATCGCCATCGACCAGGACCCGCTGGGCATCCAGGCACATCTGTCAGTGGCAATGGGCGACCGCCAGATCTGGGTGAAACAGCTCGCCAACGACGAGTGGGCAGTATGTTTCTTCAACCGCGGCGACGACACGTGGAGCCTCAACTTCAACTGGAACGACATCCCTGAGCTGCGCGCCACCGGCGAAAACTATAAAGTCTACGACCTCTGGCAGCACAAAACCATCGCCAAGTCAACCAAGAAAAACATAGTTAACAGCATCCCTTCACACGGCGTGCTGATGGTGAAGCTGAGTCCTGAGAAATAGATTGCTGGTATTCCTTCCAATCAAGGATTATTCAAATGGTTGTTTGATAATTAACTGTTTCGACAACACAAACACCGCAATCTGCCCGTTATCTCTGCCGAATTGTATGGCATATTCCAATGAGTCTTCAGGGAAGATGCGGACACTATCGAAATAATAACTGCCATTGTCGGTGTCAAGCCAGCCTCCTCTGTCGGCGCCTGAGTTGAAGCCTGACGAGCCGGTCCACAGGCGACGAGAGCCAGCAGACAGAGCCAAAGTATCACACAAAACCTGTTTTTTGTCATATTTTCATTCTTGGGTGCAAATTTATGATTTTTTTATATCTTTGCACCAATAAACACTCTATTTTATGTCAAAATCTTACGATTCCACACCAAACCGCACCATACGCAAGGTCTCTCTCCCAAAAGATGGCGAGAGTCTGATGGAAGTCTTCGCTGCCGCCAAGGGCATCATGGCAGCCGACGGCAACGTGAACCAATGGACCGACGGCTATCCATCGCTGGATATTGTGCAGTCTGACATTGAGAAAGACGGCGGCTTCGTGGTTGAAGACGATGGAAAGATTGTGGCGTATTTCGCCTTTCTGCCATCGCCGGAACCTACCTACGATAAGATTTACGACGGCAAATGGCTCGACGACAGCAAGCCTTACCATGTCATCCATCGCATAGCGAGTTTTCCTGAGGTGCATGGCATCTTCCAGAGTATCATGGAGTTCTGCTTCGCTAAAGAGCGCAACATCCGCATCGATACGCACCGCGACAACAAAATAATGCAGCATAATATCGAGAAACACGGATTCAAATATTGCGGCATCATACATCTCGCCAACGGCGACGAACGTTTAGCATATCAGAAAATGACTGAAAAGAAAAAGATTTCTCTCACCGCCCAGATCGGCATCGCCCTCGTGCTGGCAGTGATAGCCGGCGTGCTGCTTCGCGACCACGCCATGTTTGTCAACACATATATCAAACCTTTTGGAACGATTTTCCTTAATTTATTGAAGTTTATCGTGGTGCCGCTGGTGCTCTTCTCCATCATGGCAGGCATACTCTCGATGAACGATGTCTCGAAAGTTGGCAAACTCGGACTTCGCACCTTAATATATTTTATAATAACGACTCTCTTCGCCGTGACGCTCGGCTTGGTAGTGCCAAGTCTGGTGAAAGGCTTTCTCCCGACCATCAAAATCAGCACTGAAGCTGTAACAGATGTTATCGATACACCTCACATGACGGTGATGGATCAGATAGTCGCCATGTTTCCCGACAACATCCTTCTTCCAGTGAGTTCGATGGCGATGATGCAGGTCATCGTGATTGCGCTTTTCTTTGGCATCGCCATGGTGCATATCGGCGAGAAAGGCGAGCTGGCGCGCAAGGTGACGCTCAGCTTCAACGATGTGGTGGGTAAGATTCTTGAATATATCATGGCACTGGCGCCGTTCGGCGTGTTCTGCATGCTGACGCCAGTGGTGGTAGAAAACGGTCCTGCAGTGCTCGGCTCCTACGCAGCATTGCTCGCATTGGCATATTTCTGCTTCGTCGTTCATGCAGGACTGGTATATTCCTCAGCGGTGTGGGTCCTTGGTGGCATCTCCCCTCTTAAGTTCTTCAAAGAAATGCAGCCCGCCATGCTGTTCGCCTTCTCCAGCGACTCGTCAGTGGCGACACTGCCTTACTCCATGCAATGCACCGAGAAGCTTGGTGTCCGGAAAGAGATAGGCCATTTCGTGCTGTCGTTAGGTGCCACCATCAATATGGACGGCGTCGCCATCTATCTCGGCGTCGCCTCAGTGTTTATGGCGACATGCTGCGGCATCGACCTAACCATGAGCCAGTATATGGCTATCGCTTTTGCCTCAACAGTAGCCTCTATCGGCACTCCGGGCATCCCGGGCGGCAGCTTGGCACTCATGGCGATGGTGTTCTCCTCCGCAGGCATCCCCGTCGAATGCGTGGCAGTGGCAGCAGGCATCGACCGCATCATCGATATGGGCCGTACAGTGATGTCAATCACCGGTGACGCCTCTTGCGCCGTCGTCATGCAAAGATTTTTAGGAAAAAATATTTAGCCTGAAACCATTGTATATCAACAC
>LXOW01107829.1_pt1 | contig 13580 bp, 9 predicted proteins | sample 1368591 | NCBI WGS metagenome assembly LXOW01 (sample SAMN04884650, study PRJNA319009) | bovine gut metagenome | isolation source: Cow rumen | host: Bos taurus | place: Italy: Legnaro (PD) | collected 2014-07-09
GTAGACCCCACATATTTAGCGGCATACACCATCAGTACAAGGGCGAAGATGGCCGGAACCACAGCGAGCCAACCCACATAGAACCAGCTGACAGTATTTTGGGGCAGAATGACCGGTAATCCAGCAATACCGGAATACACCAGCATACCCAAAGCGCAGTACATCAGCACATAGAAGTTGATCTTGAAGGACGACATCTGCAGGTCGCTCTGATTCACCACAATAATATACAAGGCATAGGAAAGTGCCGATGCCAGCACCAAAAGCACCCCAATCGTCGAGAGGGCTCCTGCAGTATCGCTCCAATAGAGCAAGGCGACACCCACGCTTGACAGCAACAGCGAAACCACCGTGGACCACGTGATGCGCTCGTGAAAGAACACCGCCATGATGACGGCGGTCATCACGGGATAGGTGAAAAGGATGGTGGAAGCCACACCCGCAGCCATATAATGGAAACTCAGATACAAGGTGAGCGAGGAGACGATGAACAGCAGCCCCAGACCGGTCAAAACACGAAACTCNNCCGAAGCGGTAGAAAAGGACGCTATTGGTCTGCATTCCCTCGGCATACAACTTCAAGGCACCCAAGGGGTTGGTACCATAGCAGATGGCAGCGGCGATACCAGCCAAAGTCCCTATGAACTTACGATTCTTTACTTGCATCTCTCTGTTTGTTAGGCATAAAAAAAGCGCAAGTCACTTGAACTTGCGCTCCAGCGGTCCGGACGAGACTCGAACTCGCGACCTCCTGCGTGACAGGCAGGCATTCTAACCAACCTGAACTACCGGACCAACCAGAAAAAGAACTCTATTGCTTTGCTTTGCGGGTGCAAAAGTACAACCTTTTCCGAAACTGACAAGCATTTTTCTTCTTTTTTTGAAGATTTTTTTATCATTGTTTTATAAAATACTGTATCACAAATATTTGCACAAAACAATTATTCTTCGATTTCCACAGCCCCCTCACCTATATTGATATAAGGTAAGGCCATTTCGCGTGCCTGTTTGACCCATCGCTCCGCCAAATAATCGGGTACAGAGCCGTCAATGAGTAGGGTTTGGAGGTCATATCCGTTCACAACCGACTGCAAGTCGGGCTTTTGCTTGCCCCTGACCAAGAGATAATCCACAGGCAAACGATACGAAAGGCTATCGCTGATACGTTGCCCATCCCAAAGAGCCAGCAGCTTGCCATCATAAGAAATCAGATTCGACCTTTTACGAAGATAGGAGCCATCGAAATCTTCCTCAAAGCCGACAACCTTGGGATGGGGCGAAAGGAATTGCTTCGCCCAGCTACCTTTCAGGCTGTAATCCACAGTGGATGCATCTGCCATCAAGGCTGAGTCGGCCAGAAGGACATGCTCCCCTCCCCTGACGAAATCGACAGCAGTATGGTGGCGCAAGCTGAAAACCGTAATACCACTTTGGCTGTCGGAACGGTAAAGCCGAACCGTTACCGAAACCATAAACAACAGCATGGCAGACAACATCCCAATGACCAGTTGGCGTTTCCGCAAGGCCACAAGCAGCAAGAGCAAGAAGAGAGCCGTGAGCAACATGGCAAACTCGAACTTGCTGACATATAACCCCTTGATAAAGGAGAACGGCAGGCCTTCGACCCATGCAACCACGGCATTCATCCCATAAACTGCGCCCCAAACCAGTCGACCTACTATCAGATTGACGTATGGAATCCATGAGACCAGAAGCAAGATCATCCCGCTAATGACCACCACGAAGGAAATAGGCATCATCAGGAGGTTACTCAGCCAGAAATAGGTCGAAAACTGGTTGAAATAAAACAGCGTGAAAGGTATCGTCGCCAACTGAGCCGCAAGCGTTACCGAGGTGACCTCCCAGACCTTATCCAACAGCTTATTCTTGACATACAACAAGTTATAGATGGGCTTTTGCAGCACGACGATCCCGACGACAGCAGCATAAGACAGCTGGAAGCCGATTTCAAACAAGTTATTGGGATTGACACAGAGCAAGATAAACGCAGAAGCCGCCAAAGAATTGACCACAAAGCCTTTGCGTCCGACAATCTCTCCAAAAATCACAAAAGAAATCATCATCGAGGCCCGCAAGATGGAAGGCGAGAGACCGGCAATAAGGGCATAAAACCAAATCAGAGTGAGCAAGAGGATGTTTTTCAACGTCTTTTGCCATTGCTTGCGATTGAGAAAACCCATGAGGAAAGTGGCCAGTAGATAGATGATACCCACATGCAAGCCCGAAACGCATAGGATATGCATCGTGCCTGCCACCACATAGTGCTGTCGCACCTCGTCGGCAAGCTTGTCATCATAACCCAGCAGGATGGCTGCCGCCACGCCAAATTCATCGTCATTCAACCCGCTGTTTTGAAGCGAGGCCAACAGTCTGTCGCGAAACCGATAGGAAAAGGCATACAGCGGATGGGCATCGTTGGCCTGCAAGCTTACCCAATCCCCTTCTTTCAGGTAAGCCTGTCCCGTGATGCCTTTGCGCATCAGGTAAGCCCGATAGTCGAACTCCTCGGGATTCAATGGAGGCGTAACCTCACGAACAGGAGCGGGAACGACCATCAAATCGCCATACTGCAAAGCAAAAGCATCATCTGTCTTTTGGAAATAGGCCATCACCTTGCCCGAAACGGGACAAGAAGGCAGGCTGTCGCCCAACTGGTATTGCAGCTCCAGTACGGCACGAATGGTTTTCTCTCGTTCCGTTGGGCAGTCGTACACCCTTGCCACATAATACTGTGCCCCATCTTCATAGTTGCGATAATAGTCCTTCTGTGCCTGCGCCTGACGGACTGTAGTCAGCGCAAAACCTGAAACGAAGAGGCAGCAGAACATGAAAACACCGAAAAGCCAATTGAGACGAATTGTTTTCACCATGAGGCTCGTCACCACAGCCAATCCCAACAGCACCAGCATAACAACCACCAAGGTAACAAGAGACAGGCTGAACGAGGTAACAAAGCTGGCGCACCAGACACCCAAGGCCAAGGGAACCAGCATTCTTAGAAACGGATATTTACCCCAGTCGGCCATAGGTCAATCACTATCTACTTTTATAGGGTTTCTGGTTGAAGTCGCAGGCATCGGCAGCGGGCTTCTGCAACGGCACCAGCAGGGTCAGACGGGCTTCAAGGTTCTGAAGGTAGCGTCGACCAAGGTCTTCATTTGCTATATTACCCCAACCCACGAACTCAACCATTTGACTGATTTCGCCCTGCGAGAAATTGCTCATCAGGCTGATACCATAACCCACATCCAGCTTCACAAACAAGCGCATTCGTCCCGGCCTCAATTGTCCACACAGGCCTGCCCCTACAATGGCGCCAATGTCAACAGGACTCATCATGGCACCCGTCAGTTCACTTTCAAAAACAAGAGGCGGAAAACTCCCGTCGTCGTATGTGCGCTCCCAACGACCTTGTCCATCCGTCCACAAGCTGAGACGTGGAGCCACATATAGGTAGGGACTCCAACGCTCTCCGCTCCCAAGATAATAAGTCAAAGGAATGCGCAACTCAAAGCCTTTCAACGATAGACGATAATTGACTCGGGCAAAAGTCGTAGTGGAATAACTCGTTAGAAACTCGGTGGCAAAGACTTCATTACCACCGCGCATGACATACGAGACTTCCGCTCCAACCCCTATCCGTTGCATCGTGTTCCATTCAGCAGCAAGACCAAAAGTAGGAGCCAAAAACGGACTTATCTTCGACTTCGATACCGCACTATACAGCATATCATTGGCAGCATAGCTACCCGTAATGCCGATGCTCAGAACGCCCTTAGAGGTATTCTTTTTCTTCAAAGGCTTGGCAAACTGGGCTTGCGCCGTCAGCACTATCGACAAACCAAGAAACAGTAAAATCAGTCGCTTTTTCATGGTTTCATCGGCTTTTTGAGTTAAGTAGAGAGTCATCATACCAAGAACATGTCTCCGCCAAACCATCCCAATCCCTGAAAATGAAGATGGAATTGACGGGATAGGCCACAGGCGAGACAATGGAATCGTTGTACCTCATTATCTTATAGCCATACAACATATCCTTGATACCACTATTGGTGAGTGTACCCGACATCAAAACAGCATGTTCGGGCGAGCCCTCCGTTTGGGGCGCTTCGTAAAAGTAGGCCGTGAAATCATGGCCGCTACCTATCAGATATACCGGTGAGATCAACCTACAGCGGGACTCCTCTGAATTCATGCCGATGTATTCTGCTATCTGAAGATACTGCCGCGTTAGCTTATGATAATACGTAATCGGTGAGAGTCCGCCCACCTGCGGATGGTCAGGCATATCGGTCACAATAGCCACATACTCATGCTGCGACTTAAACTCCAAATCCACCACGGGCGGCCTATCGCCAAAATGCACATTCTCTTCCCCAAACAACTCCAATAAGTCCTTTGGAAGATAGTCTGTTATGAAAGGAACCTCTTGCGGGTCGTTGACCAAAACCGTCGTATCGCCTTCCTTTAGACAGGACGTCAACAGCAGCATAACGACCATCATCCAAACCACCCGATTCAGCAGATTTCGTTTCACAGCCACTCCCTCCCTTTATCGTTTTAACATCACTTTTCGGCTTACCGTTACCCCTTCGCCTCTCAACACGAAATAATACAACCCGTTGCTTACGTTCGGCATCAGGTAAGTCGTCCCGTTTGCCAGGCCTGCATCCAACGAAAACTCGTCCACTTTTTGGCCTAAAGCATTGTAGACCGTCACCTCGTAAAAGCCTTTCAAGTCACCAAAATGCAAGCTTAACCGTCCATTGGTAGGATTGGGAGCAACCACAATTCCGTCTGTTGCCGGATCATGGTCGTCCACACCATAGTAGGAAGTCTGGACGAAAAACTCGTGATGAATCGAATCACAACAGTTGATAGCCGTAGCATGCAACATGACCGGTTCCAACAGGAAAGTATAAATCAACAAGGTGCAGGTCTCACCTTTGCCATGAGGCTCTATCCGCCAATTAGGATTTTCAACATGCCATATTACCGTATCGAGTTTTGTTTCTGGATTGTCCAAAAGGATGGAATACTCGCTTTCGGTAGCATAGAACTCACTTCCACCGATGGGCCAATGATTGCCTTGTATTTCAAAATTGGGAGAAGACCCTTGAACAACCACTTTCAGGTAAACCGTGCTGTCGCATCCATAGATGTTAGTACCATGATACTCCTCGTTAGCTGAATGATAGTACACCTGTCCAAATGCTTCGACGGAATCGCATCCAACCAAAGTCTCATCGAATAAAAACGGCTCGCCCACGTGAACCTCAACACGCAAGGTGTCGTCAATTGGTTCCAAGGTCAGCGCATTATAACCTGCAACATGTGCCTCAACCCGATAATCACCCGGTTGCGTAAAAGAATGCGTGGTTTCCTGTCCTTCATCTGTTTGTCCATCGTCGAAAGTCCAATTCACCTGTTCAATAGCGTAATTGGTCACCACACGCAAATCGACCGACTCGCCCTCGCAGATATAAAGCCCATTGTGATAAGCTCCACTCCAAAGCCCATTGACGTACATTTTTCCATGTAATGTCAACACATTGGAACCCACGCAGTAGGCATAACCCCTCGCCTCGCCAAAACCATAGACATGGGCTATCAAGCCCGACTCGCACGACAGGTGATGCATGCCATTAGCAATACCTTTCCTGACAAAGCAGAATTCGTTGGAACCAACAACAGGCTGGAAATCAGAAGCGTTAATTTGTTCTCCATCCAAAAAGACACTCCCGACATCATATTGATGCACAACGATATTAACATAATGGTCTTCGATGAAGGCCAACTCTTGTTCGCTGTCGAAAGTGCAGAATGCGACCTCGTCAATCCGCTGCTCGACAGGTGGAATCCAAACCATCGAAGGGTCACCCTGTCTTGTGACAGAAGGATGAAACGGGTCTTGCCAACTCGTATGATAAAGGCAAACGACGCTGGGTTCTGAAGTCTCGATATAGCAAGAGCCCTCTTCGGCAAGCAAATCAAATTCATATGAGTCGCCATACCCGATGATGGCAAATTCCTCTCCGTTGCGATAGATGATGTTATCGTCGGCTGACGAAGTGATTTTCACGATGTCGCGAGGTCGTCCCAACGAAGAGGTTAGCACAAAACGCCGTCCCCATGAATCCACAGGAAGGGCTTGCTCAAAGATATGGTCGCGGCCATTGTTAGCGTTACCAGGAATACGAGTGAGCGTGTTGCCGTTGAAAACGGCGAGCCTCTTGCCATTGAAAGCAAAGACGGAACTACCCGAAAAATCGCGCCACTCCGATTCGTTGTTTGACCTGACGAAGTAGGTCTGGCCTGCCGACATCGACACCATATAAGGGACACCTGCATAATGACCCTTGAGTGTCTTCACCGAGGGTGTAATCTCAACTTCGGTATCGTCCTCAAGGGCGATGATTACAAACGAGCTGGTTTCCCGCAGACTGCTGTTGTAATTGCCAGAAATCGACTGCTGATCGGATTGTAAAATATATTCAGAACCAAGGCTTTCTACAGGAAGCACAAATGAAGCGTCAAAAGAATAGGAAGCCACGTTGCTGATAAACACAGAAACCGTATCGGAGGCCGTCAATACAACGGCTTTTCTATCGACTATCTCTTCGTTATCCTCGTTATAGGCCCACGATTCAGGGATGTCAACAATGGTCACACTATTGCTGTCCACCGAGAAACTCACATAGTTGTTCGGATCGTCCGTGCTCCTGATGACACCCGTACATGTTCGCTTTGCGCTAATCATAACCTTGTTCTCAACCCACTCAGCCTGATAGTTGTCGTAGTGCTTGTATCCGTTTTGCATGAAAGAGAACCAAAATTCCTTGCCTTGGGAGGAATTCTGTGCTCTACCCAAAACGACGGTAAAGAGCAACAATAATAAAACTGCAATTTCCCTTTTCACTATTTCCTCGATCTTTTCATATTCTGGTCAAAAGCGCAGGCATCTTTCAAGGGCTTCTTGATAGGAATAAGGATAGTCAGGCGCGCTTCCATATTTTGCAGGTAGCGTCGGCCCAATTCCTCATGCTCGATGTCGCCCCAACCATAGAAGACAAACGACTCGGAGCCTTCGGTCGCTGCTGTGATTTCATCTTGCGAGAAGGAATTCATGACGCTGATACCGTAATTAAGGTCGAGTTTGAGAAGCAACGGCGTCTGACCTAACACCAAGCGGCCACATAGTCCAAGACCTGCGACTACACTAACATCATAAGGTAGTATCGTATTCTTGTCTACAGCATGTTTGTATACCACAGGCGCATAGGTGCCTTCGTCATAGGTGCGCTCCCAGCGAATGCTGTCGCCCATCCATAGGCTAACACGTGGGGCGAGATAGACATAGGGCTTTATGCTCTCAGCGCTACCGAAATACAGCATAACCGGCACGCGCATCTCAACGCCTCTCAGCGACATCTCGTAATTGACATGGGCAGAAGTCGTCGTGCTGAAACTGGTAAGAAAAGTCGTCGAAGTGGACTCTTTTGAGCCACGCATGACATACGACACATCAAGACCAACAGCAAGGTCGTTCATGGCATTGTATTCGGCTGCAAAGCCAACAGTTGGGCCATTATAGACGTGAAACTTGCCAGCATCCAGCGCAGTATAAATCATATCGTTGGCAGCATAGCTTCCCGTCAGGCCAACATACCAACGGCTTTTGTTGGCAACACCATAGTTCCTCGGCTTCAACGGCTTTGCAAATTGAGCCTGAATCGGCAATACAGCCGTCATCAACAAAGCTAATATGACAATTGATTTCTTCATAACGCACCGGTTTTAATGTCCCAACAATGAATCATCATACCATGTCAACTTTTCAGCAAGCCCATCGTGGTCCTTGAAAATGAAAACAGAATTGGCAGGATACACCGTTGGAGGCACTATGCTGTCATTATAGCGAATTATTTTGTAACCGTACATAAAATCACGCACTCCCGATGAGGTCAACTTGCCAGAGAACAACGCCGCATGGACAGGCTTGCCATCCGTATCAGGCTCCTCGTAATAATACGCCGTAAAATAACTGTCGTAACCTGTAAGGTAAACAGGCGAAAGAAGATGGCAAGAGGTCTCTTCAGAACTCATGCTGAAATAGTCGGCAATCTGCAGATATTGTTGACTCAGCTTATGGTAATGCTTGACTGGTGAAATGGTACCCACAGGAGGCGCAAAAGGAGGCTCAAGGCTTAAAGCTACGTATTCATGGTTCGACACAAACTCCAAGTCGACCACTGGAGGCTGATCTCCAAAATGGACATTCTCCTCGCCAAACATCTGGAGCAGGTCTTCAGGCAGATACTCGGTAATCAAAGGGATGTCCTGTGGGTCGTTGAGCAAAATCGACGAAGAATCACCTTCCTTAAGGCAGGAAGGCAGGAAAGCTAGCAGCAAAAGCGCAAAGGTCAGCAGCCTTCTTGATTGTTGTCTCATTTCACTATGTTTCATGATTGATTGCTTTTTGTCTGTATTATTGCATTATGGAAACCTTTCTGACCATAGTTTTCCCATTGTTTCTCAACACTATGAAATAGAACCCGTTACTTCCAACTGGCAAAATATAGTCAACTTCTTTTGTTGTGTCAGCATCCATCATAAAGGTTTCAATCCGTTGACCCGTACTTCTGTAAATGCCAATCTCAGTCCAACCCGAAAGGCCGTCGAGATGCAAGGTCAGGTGTCCATCAGANNATGGCAAAGTCTACCGTCACGGTATCGCAGCGGTTGATGACGGTGGCATGAAGCAGCACAGGCTCAGTCAGATAGGAATAGATGTAGAGCGTACAAGTTCTGCCAATTCCATGCGGCACGATGAACCAGTTCTCGCAGTCAATCTGCCAGATTACTGTATCGACTGAAGTTCTGTCGTCATCAAGCTGGATGGCGTATTCGTTGACACTAATATAGGTTTCGCTACCTCCGATAGGCCAATGATCACCCATGATGGAGAAATACGGCGTAAAATCCATATCAAGGGTGAGATAAAAAACGCTATCGCAGCCATAGTTATTATGCACGGTCTGCTCATAATAGCCCGATTCGGTATAGGTCATACCGTAATAATCAAAAGCATCCACATCGCAAACCACACGGGTCTCGTCCAGATAGCCTGCGGGGCCTACATGCACCGCTATAGACAATGTGTCATAGAACGGTTGGTTCGTGAAGGTATTGAGTCCTTCAACAATTGCCTTTGTATTGAAATCGCCTGCTTGAGGATAGGTATGAGAAGCGGTAACACCTCCTGGGATTAACGTGCCGTCGAAATCCCAAACCACCCCCAGCACAGGATAACTGGTTCTAACCTCAAAGTCGGCACTCTCGCCAATACACAGAGTCAAACCATCATGGTAATTGGAACTCAATTGCCCGTCGACGAAAAGAACGCTCGTCAAATTCACCACATTGGCACCCACGCAATAGGCATAGCCTTTTACGTAACCGAAGCCATACACATGGGCAATCAGTCCCCAAGCACACGAAAGATGATGGATGCCATGATTGATTTCCAATTTGGCATAAGCATAGTTTTCGTTACCAACCAAAGGCACAAATTGGTCTGGATTCAAACAGTTGCCGTCCAGATATACATCGCCCACACTCCCGCTATCCACCACGATATTCACATAATGATTGTCGATAGTTGCATTTGAATGATAGAAGGTGCAGAACGTGATTTCATCGATTCTTTGTTCAACTGGCGGGATCCATACCATCGAGGGGTCGCCTTGTTCATTCCATGAAGCTTCAGGGTCGCGACATGTTGCATTATAAAGATAAACCATGCTGGGCTGTGAGGTTTCGATAAAGCACGATCCTCCGCCAAAAGGATGGCTGCCCGACACCGAGGCATAAAGCCAAAACGTGAAAGACTGACCTTTGGCGAGGGTGGTTTGATACACTCCATTGCACCATACCGTGTCATTGTCAAGTCCCGCTGTGACTTTCACCTGATCGCGTGTACGGGCATACGAACTTGTGATAGCAAACTGTTGTCCCCATGCCTCTACGGGAAGTGCCTGTTCAAAGATATGGTCATGGCCCGTATTAGAGGTGTTGGGGATATTGGTCAAAGTGTTACCGTTGAACACGGCTATTTTCTTGCTGTCATGTGCGTTGATGCAAGTACCCGAAAAGTCGCGATGGTTAGTGTTATTATTTGAACGCATGGAATAAGTCTGCCCACGGTCAAGACTGACTGAATAACTTGTTCCGGCCTCATGCCCATCAAGGGTCGCCACCGACGGAACGATGTCTATCAACGTATTGTCTTCGGTAGCCACAATCAGAAAACTCCCCGTCTCCTGATTAGAGAAAGCTGGATTCGATGAAGACTGTCCGTCACTTTGAAGGATATAATTTGAGCCAATACTCTCGACAGGCAACACGAAAGAAGCATCAAAGGAATTATTGGCGCAGTTGGCAATATAGACCGATACCGTATCGCTTGCTGTCAGTATCAAGCCCAAATTGGAAGCAACGCCTTCGTTATCTTCGTTATAGCCTTGCGCCTCAGGGACAGAGAGCACTACTACACTCTCATCGTCAACCGTAAAATCCCTTGACCACGAGGTAAGCGGATTACTTACCGTCCCGCTACAAGCCCTTTTTGCGCTAATCATCACCTGAGTCTCCACCCATGCTTTGTCATTATACTTATACCCATTCTGCATGAAAGAGAACCAAAACTCCTTCCCTTGCGTGGAGTTTTGGGCCGTCGCCATCAGTCCAGTGGAAAGAAATATTAGTATAAGCAGAATCCGTTTCATATTTCCCTCCTTTTTATCTGTTAATCATTATCTTGCGAACCAAAAACTTCCCATCAGACACAACCTTAATAAAATACATGCCTGAAGAGAGTCCTTCCAAATTCCAATGGAGTTCATCAACAGCCCTTCCCGACTGACAAGCCAACTGCCGGCCTTGCATATCGTAAATGGTCACTTCGACCTGTCCTTGCAAGGTACCGAAACGCAGGGTAAATTCGCCAGTATTAGGATTGGGGGCTATCGTAAGCCATTCGTCGTCAACATTCTCATCTATATCGAAATAGGAGGTTTGTATGAAGAACTCCTTTGTGATGTTATCACAGTCATTGATAACGGTGGCCTGCAATATGACGGGTTCAAGCAGAAAACTGTAAAGGGTCAAGGTGCAGGTTTCACCCTTGCCATGCGGTTCCAACTGCCAATTCTCACAATCAATTTGCCATATCACCGTATCCAACTCTGCCAAAGGATTGTCAAGCTCTACGGCATAGACACTTTCGCTGATGTAAGTCTCACTGCCTCCGATGGGCCAATGGTCACCCCTAATAGAGAAATTAGGAGTGAAATCCATATCCAGCGTAAGATGAAAAACGCTGTCGCAGTCATTAGCATTAGGCACGTTCTGCACATAATATCCCGATTCCGTATAGATTTCCCCGTGAAAGTCAAAACTATCCTCATCACAAAACACATAAGTCAAATCCGCATAACCAGCTACGCTTACATGGACTGCCATCGTCAAGGTATCGTAGAACGTCTCATTAGCAAAGGCATTAAAGCCCTCCACGATGGCTGTTGCAATAAAATTGCCCTCTTGGTCGTATGTGTGCGAAGCCGTAATGCCACCAGGTATCGGTATGCCGTCAAAATCCCAAACCACGCTTTGCACGGGGTAATTCGTCCTAACTTCAAAATTGGCATCCTCGCCAATGCAAAGATCCAAATTGTCATGATAGGTGACACTTGACTGTCCATTGATAAAGAGCACACTTTTCAAATCCACCACATTGGCGCCAGGACAATAGGCATAACCTTTGGCATAACCGAACCCATAGACATGGGCTATCAGCCCCCATTCACACGCAAGATGATGTATGCCTTGACTAACTTCCACCTGTGCATAGTAGTAATACGGATTCCCAATCAAAGAATGAAAGTGGTTAGCATCCAACAAGATACTATCCAAATACACTTCATTCACGCTACTGCTGTCCACCACGATATTGACGTAGTGATTGTCGATAGTAGCATCTTCGTGATTAAAAGTACAAAAGGTAATCTCATTACTTTTCTGTTCCACTGGCGGAATCCATACCATTGACGGATCTCCATTCTCCATCCCTTCGACTATAGGATCGTAGCCCGCCACATTATAAAGATAAACCATGCTGGGTTTGGTGGTCTCAATATAGCACGACCCCCCGGAGTTGGAGTATAGCCAAAATGTATATGACTCTCCTTTGTCTAACGTGGTCAGAAGCACACCGTTGCACCGCACTTCGTCTCGTTTAGCCCCTGCAGTTATTTTCACCAGGTCACGGGTTCGGGTGGAGGAACCAGTGATGGCAAAATGCTTACCCCATGCCTCAACAGGAAGCGCTTGTTCAAAGATATGATCAGATTGCTCAAAGATATGAGCATAAGCAATAGGCGAATCGTAGGGCATCGTGGTCAAAGTGTTCCCATTGAACACTGCGATTTTCTTGCCGTCTCGTGCATTGATGCGAGTACCCGAAAAATCACGCATACCTCCAGGACGATTTGGAGTACGCATGGAATAAGTCTGTCCACGGTCGAGTGTAATGGAATAGTCAATAACAGACGCGTGTCCGTCCATAGTAACCACAGACGGATTGATAGTAATCACGGTATTGTCTTCCGTTGCTACAATAAGGAATGCGCTCGTTTCCATATCACGGAAACCAATAGAAGTCTGTATATACGATTGGTGATCGCATTGCACGATATAATTGGATCCAAGACTCTCGATAGGCAACACAAAAGAAGCATCGAATGTATTTGTGGCGCAGTTGGCAATGGAAACCGACACCGTATCAGTTGCTGTCAGCAATAGTCCAAAATCAGAAGGGATGCCCTCGTTGTTTTCATTATAACCTTGGCTTTCAGGTATTGACAACACCACTGCACTTTCGGCATCAACTGTAAATGGCATTGACCAGTTAGTACGTGGATTGGTGACTGTTCCGCTGCAAGCCCGCTTAGCGACAATCATCACCTGGGTCTCAACCCAAACGCCACCGTTTTCCTTGTAACCATTCTGCATGAAAGAGAACCAGAACTCCTTCCCTTGGGTGGAGATTTGTGCCGAGGCTACCAGTCCCATGACGAGCAATAGGACAACGAACAGCAGTCGTTTGATGTCGGGTTTACGTTCCATAGCTATCTTTTTCCTTTCATTGAATCCAAAATGGCGTCAGCGGCCTTTTCCGAAGCACCCGAATTGCCAAGCCGTTCACGCAGTTCGTCATAGTCCTCAAGCACCTGCTTCTGACGCTTTCCATTGCGCAGTATTCCAGCCAAGGTTTTCGAGATGTTTTCCTTATTCATATCGCCTTGTATCAGTTCTTTCACCACTTCCTTGTCCATCACCAAGTTGACCAACGAGATATACTTCACTTTGACAAGTCTGCGGGCGATGAGGTAGCTAAGTTGATTGGCCTTGTAGCACACAATCTCCGGCACCGTGAAGAGTGCCGTCTCCAAAGTGGCCGTCCCCGAAGTGACCACAGCGGCGCTGGTGTTCTGCAACAG
>LXOW01394837.1_pt1 | contig 13577 bp, 13 predicted proteins | sample 1368591 | NCBI WGS metagenome assembly LXOW01 (sample SAMN04884650, study PRJNA319009) | bovine gut metagenome | isolation source: Cow rumen | host: Bos taurus | place: Italy: Legnaro (PD) | collected 2014-07-09
CTCTGGGAGAAACCCCCGGAGAAACGGGGAGAAACTGACGGACTGTCAGGGAGAAACCTTAGGGGAAACAAGAAATGCACGGGCGTGCTCAATAAAAAGCGCGCCCGTGCCTGATATTGAGCACGGGCGTTCCTGATATTGAGCACGGGTGGGCTTAACCTTGTGGGAATATAACTTTTTACTTGCGGATAATGGTCACCTCGCCATTGGGCCGCAGGCGGATGATGGATGACGGCTTGTGGGGCTTGTGCTCCTGGCGTCGGCTCCAGCAGACGTAGTCCACTTTCTCCAGCAGCTGCGGGTCAATGTCGCAGTAGTTCTGCGCCGCCGGCTGTCCGCTGATGTTGGCACTTGTCGATACCAACGCCTTCTGGAACCGGTAGCAGAGCTCCTTGGAGAACGCCTCCTGTGTGATGCGCAGGGCTATGCTGCCGTCCTCGGCAATCAGGTTGGGTGCCAGGTTGATGGCTCCGTCGAGTATCAGCGTGGTAGGCGTGCTGTCGGCATCCTGCAGGCTGTCTATCAGCTGCCACGCCACGTCGGGCACATTCCTCACGTAGCGTTGCATACGGGCATCGCTGTCCACCAGGCAGATGAGTGCCTTCGAGTCCTCGCGCTGCTTGATCTCATACACTCTTTTCACAGCCTCAGCATTCGTCGCATCGCATCCAATGCCCCATACCGTATCCGTCGGGTAGAGAATCACCCCACCCTTGCGTAACACCTCTACGGCGTTTTTGATATCTTGCTCTCTTGTCATTAGAATTCACTCGTGAAGTGGAACTTAATGTTTTTGAAATCTTCCTGTGCCATCTGCAGCATGTAGCCGGAATCGGCCAAGAAGACGTCACGTCCTTCCTTGTCCTTCGCCATGTACTGGTACTTACGCTTCTTGAACGAGTCTAGTTCGGCATCGTCGTCACTCTCAATCCAACAGGCCTTATACAGGTGGACGGGCTCCCAGCGGCACTTGGCGTTGTACTCGTTCTCCAGACGGTACTGGATGACCTCGAACTGCAGCTGACCGACGGTGCCGATGATCTTGCGGTTGTTGAACTGGTTGACGAAGAGCTGGGCCACACCCTCGTCCATCAGCTGGTCGATACCCTTCTGCAGCTGCTTCGACTTCATGGGGTCGTCGTTCTCAATATACTTGAACAGCTCGGGCGAGAACGAGGGCAGTCCGCGGAAGTGCAGCTGTTCACCCTCGGTCAGCGTATCGCCAATCTTGAACATACCGCCGGTATCGGGCAGACCCACGATGTCGCCGGGCCACGCCTCGTCGATGGTGCTCTTGCGCTGAGCCATGAACTGCGTGGGACTTGAGAAGCGCAGCGTCTTGCCCTGACGTACGTGCAGATAGGGCTGGTTGCGCTGGAACTTGCCAGAGCAGACCTTGCAGAAGGCGATGCACGAACGGTGGTTGGGGTCGATATTGGCGGTTATCTTGAAGATAAAACCGGTAAATTTCGGTTCCTCGGGCTCTACCATACGCTCCTCGGCTTTGGTAGGCTTGGGACTGGGGGCTATTTCGACAAAGCAGTTGAGCAGCTCCTGAACGCCGAAGTTGTTGAGGGCAGAACCGAAGAAGACGGGAGCCACCTCTGCCGAGCGATAGGTCTCGACGTCGAACTCGGGATAGACGCCATCCACCAGTTCCAGGTCTTCGCGGAGCTTGGCAGCGTCTTGGTCGCCAACGAAGTCGTCGAGCGCTGAACTATTGATATCCACCTCAACCTTCTCGGTGACACGTTGCTTGTCGGGGGTGAAAAGGTCGAGTTTCTGCTCGTAGATGTTATACACGCCCTTGAACTTGGCACCCTGGTTGATGGGCCAGCTGAGCGGCCGCACCTTGATTTCCAGTTCCTGTTCCAACTCGTCCAACAGGTCAAACGGGTCACGGCCCTCACGGTCCATCTTGTTGATGAAGATGATGACGGGGGTGTTACGCATGCGGCAGACGTTCATCAGCTTACGCGTCTGCGTCTCCACACCCTTGGCACCATCGACAACGATGATGGCGGAATCGACGGCCGTCAGCGTGCGGTAGGTATCCTCGGCAAAGTCCTGGTGACCCGGGGTATCAAGGATGTTCACCTTGTAAACCTCTCCTAACCTCCCCGAAGGGGAGGAATCAGATTCCCCTCCTTGGGAGGGGCTTGGGGAGGTCGGCGTATAGTCGAACTCCATGACAGAGGTCGATACAGAGATACCACGCTGCTTCTCAATGTCCATCCAGTCGCTGGTGGCGGTCTTCTTGATCTTATTATTCTTCACTGCACCGGCCACCTGAATCTGTCCGCCGAAAAGCAGGAACTTCTCGGTCAGTGTAGTCTTACCGGCATCGGGGTGCGAGATAATCGCAAATGTTCTTCTACGTTCTATTTCTTGTATCATTCTTAACCCCCTAAGTTAGGGGGAAGGGGGTCTGAACAAGCGGCTATCAGACCATTTAATTGTTTATAATAGGGAATCTGCGCCTGTTCAGACCCCTGTAGCCCCCTAACTTAGGGGACAAGTTGCAAAATACATTCCTTTAGACTTTCTTCCCAATACGGCACCTCTATGCCATAGGTCTGCTTGATCTTGGTCTTGTCGAGCACTGAATAATGGGGACGGTTAGCGGGTGTGGGATATTCTGATGTATGCAGGGGACGAACCTTACAGGTATTGATGCCTGCAATACGATGGATGGCCTTCGTGAAGTCATACCACGAGATGACACCCTCGTTAGAGAAGTGATAGATGCCTGGCTGCACGCCCTGCTCGATGGCCGTGAAGATGGCACGTGCCAAGTCACGGGCATAGGTCGGTGTGCCTATCTGGTCGAAGATGACACCCAGCTCAGACTTCTCCTTGCCCAGGCGCATCATGGTTTTCACGAAGTTATTGCCGAAGGTGCTATAGAGCCATGCCGTACGGATAATCATGGCGCGACGGCAAGCCTGCAGTGCAGCCTGCTCTCCTTCGAGCTTTGTCGTGCCATAGACGCTGTTGGGACAGGTCGGTTCGTCCTCAGTGTAGGGGGTATGGTTCGTTCCGTCAAACACGTAGTCGGTAGAAATCTGGACCATCCATCCGCCACGCTTCTCCACGGCAGCTGCCAGATAGGACGGTGCAACGCTGTTGAGCAGTCGTGCCAGTTCCTTGTTGTCCTCCGCCTTATCCACGGCAGTATAGGCAGCGCAGTTGACGATGCCGTCAATCTGGTTCTCTGCCACAAACTGTTCGACGGCCTGCTGGTCGGTGATGTCCAGTTCCTGCACGTCAGTATTAAAATAGGTATGCTGCGGATGTTCTTTTTCCAGCAGCTGCATCTCGTTTCCTAATTGGCCGTTACAACCAGTCACTAATATCTTCATAGCCCTATTCAAACTTTAAACCTTCTTCCTTGTCCTTTTTATAATAATCAGACAACATGCCTACAAACGTGGTGATTTCCTTTACGGCATGCTGGGTATTGGGAGTGATGTCCTTTTTCTGCAAACGCAGCAGCATGACACCATAGAGGGAGTTGAAACAGGTTTCAATCTCGTTTTCTTCCTTGTTTGCACCACGGTTGCGCAGTTCCACAATGTAGGGCAGCACACGGTAGTACTCCGCATTGTAGAAGGGGAACTTCGTGGAGGCAAGCAGCTGTACATGCAACTCCTCCAACTGCTGCAGCGTCACCTTGTTGATCTGTAGGTGTCCCTGCTCACGACAGCCCTCGGTGTTCATCATCCGAATGAGGTTGCCGAACCAGTCGGCCTCTTCTTCCTTCTGCTCGTCACTGTAGTCGAAACGGTCGATGTACTCACGGCGTATGCGGCTCAGCGAACAGCCAAAAGCACGGATAACATCCTCCGTCTGCCACATATACAGCAGGTATTCGGCAATATTCTTCTTCCTTAATTCTTGTGCAATATACACCTTTTAATATATTTACGATTTAACAATTTTCGATTTACTTATTAACCTTTTTACCCTCTAAAAGAAACGATACAAACTAGTCGTTGTACCAAACAGGATAATGAGCGAGAAGATAATAACAACAGCACCGATAATCTGATTAATAATCTTGATACCGTTATCATCGAAAAATACCCGTACTTTGTCAACCAGCCACGTCAGACCAAACCACCATAATAATGCTCCACCCACAATACTAGCAAAGCCTATTACCATCTCGAATGGATGGTCAGGGAACACGAAGGCAAACTGGGCAAAGAGACCCATAAAAAGGAAAATGATCAAGGGGTTCGAGAATGTAACCAGAAAGGCTGTCCACGTGTTATACCAAAGGGTACCCTTCTGCTGTCCTGACTTATGCATGTTCTTTGTCGGGTTACTGCGCCACGTATAGATACCAAACGCCAACAGCAGGATACTACCGCCTATCTGCAAGTAGAACTTATTCTGGGCATCGTTGACGAAATCCGTGACGAACGACATACCAAAACCGGTGATTCCAGCATAGATAATGTCACTCGCTGCAGCGCCGAAACCAGTCATCAAACCATACCAGCGACCTTTGTTCAGCGTACGCTGTACACAGAGCACACCAACAGGACCCATCGGTGCAGAAGCAATCATTCCGATGAGCATTCCCTTGAATATTAAATCTACTATATTATATATAGGAAACGGCATATCGTTTGCAAAGGTACAAAAAATATACGAAAAGTGTTTGATTTTCTTACAAAACTTTTTGTATTATCACTTTTTTTCCCTAACTTTGCGCTCATAATTATCAATAAGAACAACATTTTAAACTAAAACCTCTCATTATGAACGAACAACCTACAATAAAGCCATACGTTATTGGCTTGGACTTAGGAGGAACAAACTCTGTTTTCGGAATCGTTGACGCCCGCGGCGACATCAAGGCCACAACAGCCATCAAGACGGGTGGATATCAAACAGTCGAGGACTATGTCAAGGCATCGGTTGATGCACTGCAGGTCATCATTGACCAGGTAGGCGGCATCGAGAAAATCAAGGCGATGGGCATTGGCGCACCTAACGGAAACTATTATAATGGTACCATAGAGTTCGCACCTAATCTGGCATGGGCACACGACTGCATCGTCCCCCTGGCCCAGCTCTTCAGTGACGCACTGGGTATTCCGGTTGCCCTGACCAACGATGCCAATGCTGCAGCACTGGGCGAAATGGTGTATGGCGTAGCACGCGGCATGAAGAACTTCATCGTCATTACACTTGGAACAGGTGTAGGTTCCGGTATTGTGGTTAATGGTCAACTGCTCTACGGTCATGACGGATTTGCCGGTGAGTTAGGACACGTCATCATGGTACGAGGTGCCGAAGGACGTTCCTGCGGCTGCGGTCGTTCAGGCTGTCTGGAAGCTTACTGCTCTGCAACAGGCGTTGCCCGTACTGCCCGCGAAATGCTTGCCAAGACCAACCGTCCGTCATTGCTGCGCGAAATGAATCCCGAGGACATCACGTCACTTGATGTCAGCATCGCTGCCGGAAAGGGCGACGAACTGGCCAAGGAGATTTACGAGTTTACAGGTACGATGCTGGGTGAGGCTTGTGCTGACTTCACGGCCTTCTCCTCTCCTGAAGCCTATATCTTCTTCGGTGGCATGGTCAAGGCCGGCGATCTCATTATGGAACCCATCAAGCGCTCCTACGAGGAACATGTCATGCAGATATTCAAAGGCAAGGCACAGTTCCTTGTCAGTGGTCTTGACGGAGCCTCTGCTGCCGTACTCGGTGCATCAGCCATCGGTTGGGAGATACAGTAACAAAATAAAGTCTGGCCGCAAGGTCAGACTTTTTTCGTCAAAAGAAAAGAGGTTGGTGCAGGACGCTACCAACCTCGATAAAATATGATGATAAGGTGCATTTGAATGGAAATGCTGTCTTATCGGAGGCAAATATACGACATAAAAGGTTAAAATGCAAATTTTATCGGCTAAAATTGCGTTTTACTGACATTTTTCTAAAAAAAAGCAGAAAAAGTTTGCACAATATCAGAATAATGTGTACATTTGCAGCCGTAAACATAAAAACCATATAAAAAGTATATGAAACAATTGATGAATGCATGGTGGTGGCGTAACTCGAGATTAACATAGTCGCGGGGTACGAAGCCATGTGATTGCATGAATCACAAGATATAAAAGGCTCGTCGTTAACGCGACGGGCCTTTTTTAGTAAACGGAATTGTAAACCAACACATAATGATAAAAATATGAGTAAAAGTTTTTTAGTTGATGAAAGAGGATTTTACGGTGAATTTGGCGGTGCATACGTACCGGAAATCCTCTATGCCACAGTAAGAAAGTTGCAGGAGGAATACCTTCCTATTCTGGAAAGCCGTGAGTTCCAGGACGAATACATGGCGCTGTTGCGCGACTACGTAGGACGTCCCTCTCCCCTGTATCTGGCCAAAAGAATGAGTGAGAAGTACGGTTGTCAGCTTTATCTGAAGCGCGAGGACCTGAACCACACGGGTGCCCACAAAATCAACAACACCATCGGACAGATACTGTTGGCCAAGAAGATGGGCAAGAAGCGCATCATTGCCGAGACGGGTGCGGGACAGCATGGTGTGGCCACAGCCACGGTATGTGCACTGATGGATATGCCCTGCGTGGTGTATCAGGGAGCACTCGATGTAGAACGACAGCACACAAACGTGGAACGCATGAAGATGCTGGGAGCAGAGGTGCGTCCCGTCAAGACCGGTAACTGGACATTGAAGGATGCCACCAACGAGGCTATTCGCGACTGGTGCTGTCATCCTGCTGATACCTTTTATATCATCGGCTCAACGGTAGGACCTCACCCCTACCCTGACATGGTGGCACGTCTGCAAAGCATCATCTCCGCAGAAATCAAGGAACAGCTGCAAGAGAAAATCGGACGTGAATACCCTGACTACCTGATGGCTTGCGTAGGTGGCGGCAGCAATGCAGCAGGCACCATTTATCACTACATTGATGACGACCGCGTAAAGATTATCCTGGCCGAGGCAGGCGGACAGGGAGCCGACACTGGACACACAGCAGCAACCATCCATGCTGGTCGTCTCGGTATCCTGCATGGGGCAAAGACACTGGTCATGCAGACACCAGACGGACAGATCATCGAGGCAGAGAGCATCTCTGCCGGCCTGGATTACCCTGGCATTGGACCGATGCATGCCAACCTGGCAACCCAGCACCGCGCCACCGTATATTCCGTCAACGACGACGAGGCCGTACGTGCCGCCTATGAACTGACACGCATGGAGGGCATCATCCCTGCATTGGAGTCTGCCCATGCCATTGCTGCCTTGCAGAAGGTACAGTTCAAAAAGGACGACGTGGTCGTACTGACTGTCAGCGGACGCGGTGACAAGGATGTGGAGACCTACCTGTCTCATAAGGAGATGGCTGGTAAATATGGGGAGTTTTAATTGATAATTGATAATTGATAATTGAAAATTGAGAATTATGATTACCTACAGCTATACTACAACATCAAAGACCATCTTGGCCGACCTATATACGCCAGTCGGTGTCTATATGCGGTTACGTGACATCTACCCGCAGAGTGCCCTGATGGAGAGTTCTGACTATCACGACAAGAACAACTCTCGTTCGTTTATCGGCATCAACCCCATGGCATCGGTAGCCGTAGGGCATGGCATAGCAACAGTAACGTTCCCTGACGGCAGCAACAAACAGCATGAGATCAATCGCCAGTTTAACGTGGCTGATGCCATGCATGCACTCATTGACCGCATCGAGGTAACTGGAGAGCAGTCGCAGGTATGTGGACTCTACGGTTACACGTCATTCAACGCCGTGCGTTATTTCGAGGGCATCCCCGTCAAGGATGAGACACAGGAAAAGAATGACGCCCCCGACATATTATATATAATGTATAGGGACATCATCGTCTTCGACCATTTCAACAACACGCTGACTGTCGTATCACTTTCAGAGTCTTCGGAGGATTCCAGAATCTCAGAGATACTTAAAGCGATGAACCGAGCCAATATTCAAGCTTACGATTTTCATCCTATTGGCGACGTACGTTCCACACTGACCGACGAACAGCACAAAGCGAACATCCGACGGGGCATACAGCACTGCCTGCGTGGCGACGTTTTCCAAATTGTATTGAGCCGGCGTTTTGTACAGCGTTACGAGGGCGACGATTTCCGACTCTACCGTGCGCTGCGTAGCATCAATCCCTCACCCTACCTTTTCTATTTTGATTTCGGTGGATTCCGCATCTTCGGTTCTTCACCGGAGACACATTGTCGTATTGAAGGGAAACGTGCCTACATTGACCCCATTGCAGGAACGACCAAACGAACGGGCGACGCTGAGGCTGACCGCCAGGGAGCAGAGTTCCTGCGCAATGACCCCAAGGAGAATGCCGAGCATGTCATGCTGGTCGATCTGGCCCGCAATGACCTGAGCCGTAACTGTCACGACGTGCGTGTAGATTATTATAAAGACATACAGTACTATTCTCACGTTATCCATCTGGTATCTCGCGTTAGCGGAGAACTGGACGAGCAAGCAGATCCCATCAAGGCATTTATTGACACCTTCCCTGCAGGAACACTCTCCGGAGCGCCTAAGGTCCGTGCCATGCAACTCATTTCCGAATACGAGCCACATAACCGTGGCGCTTATGGCGGTTGCATCGGTTACATTGGACTGGATGGCAGCCTCAACCAAGCGATTACCATCCGTACATTTGTATCCCGTAACGGTGAACTATGGTTCCAGGCTGGCGGTGGTATTGTTGCAAAGAGTAACGAGGAATACGAGTTGCAAGAAGTGAACAATAAACTTGGTGCGCTCCGTCGTGCCATACTCATGGCGGAAAAGATGTAATAAACGTTCAAACTGAAGAAGTATTATGAAAATAGTCATCATCGATAACTACGACTCATTTACATACAACCTGAGTCATTTAGTAAAAGAACTGGGGGCAGACGTAACAGTACTACGTAACGACCAGTTCAACCTCGACGACATAGAGGAATACGACAAAATTATCCTCTCGCCAGGCCCGGGCATACCCTCTGAGGCTGGTCTGCTCCTTGACGTTATCCGTCAATATGCAGGTAAAAAACCGATACTGGGTGTCTGCCTCGGGCATCAGGCCATCGGAGAAGCGTTTGGTGCACAGTTAGAGAATCTCAGCGACGTATTCCATGGAGTAGCCACACCATGTCAGATTACGGCAGATGACCTACTATATGCTGGTCTGCCTTCAGAGATCACTGTCGGACGTTACCACTCATGGGTTGTCAGTCGTCATGATTTCCCCAACTGTTTAGAAGTAACAGCTGTAAGCCCTGAGGGACAAATCATGGCCCTGCGTCACCGCGAATTAAACGTGCGCGGCATTCAGTTCCATCCCGAAAGTGTACTCACTCCTGATGGTAAAACAATGATAAATAACTGGTTAAAACAATAAACTATGAAACAGACAATGAAAGACATTCTGAACAGAATGCTCAACCACGAAGAACTCTCTCGTGAGGAAATGAAGGATATTCTGGTCGGCATCACCCAGTCGGAATATCCCAATGAACAGATTACCGCCCTGCTGACGGCTCTACAGATGCGCGGTGTGACAGTGGATGAACTGCTCGGTTTCCGCGATGGTATTCTGGAGACAGGTGTGCCTGTTCCCCTGCAATGTGAACGTTATATTGACGTCGTAGGAACAGGCGGCGACCGTAAGAATACGTTTAACATTTCCACCACATCCTGCTTCGTCATCGCAGGTGCAGGCTACAAAGTGGCCAAGCACGGCAACTATGCCGCCACTTCAACCAGTGGTGCCTCGAACGTCATCGCTCACCACGGCATTAAATTTACTGACGACATCGACAAGCTGAACCGAAGCATTAACGAATGTGGCATCGTCTATCTGCATGCGCAGCTCTTTGCCCGTGCCATGAAGTTCGTGGGTCCTATCCGCAAGGCATTGCAGTTCCCGACTGTATTCAACCTTCTCGGACCGCTCGTCAATCCTTCACAGCCCAGTTGTCAGTTGCTCGGTGTGGCAAACCTTGACCAGATGCGTCTGTATAATAATGTATATCAGAAAATCGGTATTGACTACGGCATCGTCAACTCCATCGACGGTTACGACGAGATATCTCTCACTGGACCTTTCAAGGTAACGACCAACACCTACGAACGTATCTTCCGTCCCGAGGATCTCGGCTTCTCAGTCATTAAACCAGAAGAACTCGTTGCCGGTGCAACTGAAGACGAGGCAGCACAAATCTTCGACTCCGTGCTTGAGAACCGATGCATGCCTGGACAGAAGCAGGTAGTACTGGCCAACGCAGCTTTTGGCATCCAAGTATTGGAACATGGTGAGAAGAGCATTGAGGAGTGTATCGAAATCGCCCGAGAAAGTATTGACAGCGGAGCTGCTTTGCGGACATTCAAGAAATTTGTCGAGTTGAACAGTTAATTATCTGGGAATATTTTCGTACCTTTGCGGTCAAACTAAAAAACAACTATTAAAATGGCAGATATACTACAGGAAATCGTTGCATGGAAACAGCGTGAAGTACAGATAATGAAGGAGATGCAGCCTACTCAGAAGTTGCAACGCATCATTGATGAGCAGACCTACTACAAACGGCCGCCCATTGCCGATGCTTTGAAACGCTCTGAAACAGGAATCATCGCTGAGTTCAAGCGAAAGTCTCCCTCACTGGGATGGATCAATGAGGATGCCAAACCTACTGATGTTCCCTTTGCCTACCAGCAGAACGGTGCCGCCGCTGTGAGCATCCTCACCGATAACCGCTATTTCGGTGGTGATGACGAATACATCAAAGAGGCACGCATATCAGGTGTCCGGATTCCCGTGCTCTATAAGAATTTCATCATTGACGAACACCAACTGCTGCAAGCACGCCTCTGTGGTGCATCAACCGTACTGCTCATTGCTGCCTGTCTCGATTTCCATACCTGTAAGCGTCTGCTGTATGAGGCTCATGCCCTTGGTCTCGAGGTGCTGCTTGAAATGCACAACGAGGATGAACTCCTCTATGCTGAACTTGAACCCGATCTCTACGGTATCAACAACCGCTACCTCGGTACCTTCAAAACAGACGTTGAGACATCTTTCCAGCTTGTTGACCAACTGCCAAAGAATGCCATCAAGGTTAGCGAGAGCGGTATCAGCAATCCTGACACCGTACGCCAACTACGTGAAGCTGGTTTCCAGGGATTCCTGATTGGTGAAGCCTTCATGAAGACTGAAGACCCAGGCCAGGCACTCGCTGACTTTATCGCACAAATATGATTATCAAGGTCTGTGGCATGCGCGAGCCTGACAACATACGCGCTGTCGAACAACTCGGCATTAACTGGATGGGCCTCATCTTCTGGCCCCACTCCAGCCGCTTTGTTGTTACGCCCCCTGCATACTTGCCACAACGAGTTAAGCGTGTCGGTGTCTTCGTTGATGCAGACATTGCCTCAATCACCGAGATTCTCAATGTTTACAGACTTGACGTTCTCCAGTTGCACGGCCATGAGGACCCAACCTTCATCAGAGACCTGCGTGACGCCCTACACCAAGCTGTTCCGCTTATTGTCAAGGCGCTCCCCGTCGCCACCCGTGAAGACATCGATGCCACAAAACCCTACGAAGGGCTGGTCGATTACTTCCTCTTCGACACGAAGGGACCTGCCGTTGGCGGCAACGGGACACAGTATGACTGGAACATTCTTCATGCTTATCAAGGCATGACGCCCTTCTTGCTCAGTGGCGGCATTGGACCTGAAGACGCCCTTCGAGTACGTTCCTTCCAACACCCTCAATTGGCAGGCATAGACTTGAACTCCCGTTTTGAAACAGCTCCAGCGCTCAAGGATGTCGCCCTACTTAAGTCCTTTATAGCTGAGCTGAAATAAATTATTGTAACTATCATCCCTTTTACCCCAACCAACACAATTATGAACAAGATTAACGCTCTATTTAATAACCGCGGTTCCGAAAAACTGCTCTCACTTTATTTCTGCGCTGGATGTCCTACCCTTGAAAGCACAGCAGACATCATTCTCACATTACAAAAGAGAGGTATTTCCATGCTTGAGGTAGGCATACCTTTCAGTGACCCTATGGCTGACGGCCCCGTGATTCAGGATGCTGCTACAAAAGCCTTGAAAAACGGTATGACGCTACAAACTCTTTTCGACCAGCTTCATGCCATCAAGGACCAAGTTGAGATTCCCCTTGTCCTCATGGGCTACCTGAACCCCATCATGCAGTATGGCATAGAGCGTTTCTGTCAGGCTTGTGTCGAAAGTGGAGTCAGTGGTGCAATCATCCCTGACCTTCCCTTTAAGGACTATCAGGAGATCATCAAGCCTGTGGCCGACCGCTACGACCTGCGCATCATCATGCTCATCACCCCGGAGACCTCTGAAGAACGCATCCGTTTCATTGACGAGCATACCGATGGCTTTATCTACATGGTCAGCTCCGCAGCCATCACTGGTGCCCAAAAGAGTTTCGACGATGCCAAGCAAGAATATTTCCGCCGCATCAACCAAATGAATCTTCGCAATCCGCGAATGATAGGCTTCGGCATCAGCAATGCCCAGACACTCAAGGCTGCTCAGGACAATGCCGCAGGCGCCATCATCGGTTCCAAGTTCGTCACCGTGCTCAATGAAAGTAAAAACGCAGACGAAGCACTTGACAAACTCTTTGATGCACTGAAGCAATAAGAGTCCACGTAATCCTTTACATAGATTCTTAAGATGAAATCGTCAATTATTTTTGGCGGTTTCATTTTATTTTGTATCTTTGCAGCAAATAATCATTAATCTACTAAACAAAACAATGAAGCAACTGAAACTTTTGCTCCTCTGTCTTTTGTTACCCGCTATGGCTATGGCCGATGATGCGTGGAATACAACCTATCAACAAATTGAACAGAGCATCAAGGCACCGGAGTTTGCCGCCCGTGATTTCGTTATCACCAAGTATGGAGCCAGTACCAAGGCATCGGCTGCCAAAAACCAGAAAGCCATCAACAAAGCTATTGCAGCCTGCTCAAAGAAGGGCGGTGGCCGTGTTATCGTGCCTGCAGGTACATTCAACACCGGTGCCATCACCCTGCTCTCGAATGTCAACCTTGTGGTCGAGAAGGGCGCCGTGCTACAGTTCGTCTTTGAGCCTGACCTCTACCCCATCGTACCTACCCGCTGGGAAGGCATTGACTGCTGGAACTTGAGCCCCTGCATCTATGCTTACAAACAGCAGAACGTAGCTATCACCGGTGAGGGAACCATTGACGGCGGAGGTTCGAACGACACGTGGTGGCCCATGTGCGGCAAGGACACCTTCGGTTACAAACCCGGTATGATTAACCAGCGTGGTGGCTCACGTGCCCGTCTGCTCCAGCAAGCTGAGGACGGCGTGTCCATGGACGAGCGTCGCTTTGACAAGAACGACGGTCTGCGTCCACAGCTCATTAATCTCAACCAGTGTGACAACATTCTCATTGAGAAGATCACCCTGTTGCGTTCTCCCTTCTGGGTTATCCATCCGCTGCTCTGTAAGAACGTCACCGT
>LXOW01012452.1_pt1 | contig 13576 bp, 10 predicted proteins | sample 1368591 | NCBI WGS metagenome assembly LXOW01 (sample SAMN04884650, study PRJNA319009) | bovine gut metagenome | isolation source: Cow rumen | host: Bos taurus | place: Italy: Legnaro (PD) | collected 2014-07-09
AATAAATATGAAAAACTATTTTCTCAAATTCAGTTCCTTGATAATCGCACGATAGCGCATAATATCGGTCTCCTTGAGGTAGTCGAGCATGCGACGACGCTTGCCGACAAGACCCACCAGTGCGCGCTCGCTAACCTGGTCTTTCTTATTCTGCTTCATCAACTCAGTGAGATGCTGTATGCGGTAGGTGAAAAGGGCAATCTGCGACTCGGCCGAACCAGTGTTGGCAGAAGCCTTACCATACTGTGCGAAAATTTCCTGTTTCTTTTCTTTCGTCAGATACATAACTTCAACGTTTGTTTTCAAAATCGAGTTGCAAAAGTACTACTTTTTTCCCAAACAGCGACAAGTTTCGAAAAATAAATTTTCAAAATCATCGCAAATCACTGTATTTCAACAACAACTACTTTCACCATTCTTTCACTTCGCCCAAGATTATTTGCAGAAATGAAATAAAAGAGATACCTTTGCATCATAATATAACGTCTACAACGCAAAAAATTCAAACCATGGACGAACCGAATCTTACCCTTCAGATGCAGAGTGCCAAGTACATCAGCTCCACGTGCAAGTGGATGAAATTCCTTGGTATCATCATGATTATTTCTATTGCATTTCTATTTCTGGGTGGCTTGGGAAGCATCATCACCGGAACCGTAATCGGGAACTTCAACCCGATCATGGAGGAGACCTATTCCAGCATTGGCACCGGCATTAGTATCTTCATTGGCATTGTCTACATCATTTGCGCCATTCTCTGCATTTTTCCCACGGTTTTCATGCTACGCGCCGCAAAAGCGGGCAAGGCTGCCGTGGCACTCCACGACAACAGCCAGATGGCCGAGTTTGCCCGAAACACCAGATCGTATTGGAAATTCACCGGCATTGTAACCATCGTCGCCCTCTCCTTGGTAGTGCTGTGCCTACTGGGTGGCATTGCCGCCGGTGTTGCTGCGGCAACGATGTTATAATCATGCGTCACGAAGTAGATTTTCTCATCATCGGTTCGGGTATCGCCGGACTGAGCTTTGCGCTTAAAGTAGCCGACTACGGCAAGGTATGCATCCTGACCAAGGCCGAAGCCTCCGAGGGTTCGACGCGCTATGCACAGGGTGGCATCGCCGCCGTGATGTACGACTCCGACAGTTTTGAAAAACACATCCAGGACACATTGGTGGCCGGCGATGGCATCTGCGACCGCGAGGTGGTGGAGATGACCATCCGCGAAGCCCCCGAGCGCATTGCCGAACTGGTACACTACGGTGTCAACTTTGACCGCAGCGAGGGCGACCGCTTCGACCTGCACCGCGAGGGCGGACACTCGGAGTATCGCATCCTGCACCACAAAGACAACACCGGTGCCGAGATTGAGCGCGGATTGCTGCAGGCCGTCCACGACCACCCCAACATCGAGGTCAAAGAGCACCAGTTTGCCATCGACATCATCACCCAGCACCACCTGGGTCAGCGGGTCACCAAGCACACACCGGGCATCGAATGCTATGGCGTCTACGCGCTGGACTGCCGCACCAACCGCATCGACACCTACCTGGCCAAAGTCACCCTGCTGGCCACCGGCGGCATGGGCAACGTTTACACCACCACCACCACGCCCATCATCTCCACCGGCGACGGCGTGGCCATGGTACACCGCGCGCGCGGCGTGCTGCAAGATATGGAATTCATGCAGTTCCACCCCACCAGTCTCTACAACCCCGCCGAGAAACCCGCCTTCCTCATCACCGAGGCCATGCGCGGCGCCGGCGCCATACTGAAAGACAAGCAGGGGCGCGAATTCATGCAGAAATACGACAAGCGGCTGTCGCTGGCGCCCCGCGACATTGTGGCCCGCGCCATCGACAACGAGATGAAGCTGGCCGGCGTCGACCACCTCTATCTTGACGCCCGCGGCATCGGTCGCGACAACCTCATCAACGGCTTCCCCACCATCTATGCCAAATGTCTGGAGCTGGGCATCAACATCACCAAAGACATGATACCCATCCGTCCGGCCGCCCACTACCAGTGCGGCGGCATCAAGGTGGACCGCAACGGCGAGAGCAGCATCCATCACCTCTACGCCGCCGGCGAATGTTCGTGCACCGGCCTGCACGGCGGCAACCGACTGGCCAGCAACTCGCTGCTCGAGGCTGTGGTTTACGCCCACAACGCCGCCATGGATGCCATCAAAACAATTCAGAATTCTGAATTTGGAATTTCGAATTCGGCCATCCCCGACTGGAACGCCGAGGGCATGGTGCTGAACGAAGAGATGGTGCTCATCACCCAGACCAAGAAAGAGCTGCAGGAGATTATGTCGAACTACGTGGGCATCGTGCGCAGCGACCTGCGCCTGCGCCGCGCCTTCGACCGTCTGAACCTCATCTTCCGAGAGACGGAGGACCTCTACAACCGCAGCGTGCTCACCGAGGAGCTGTCGGAACTGCGCAACCTCATCGCCTGCGCCTACCTCATCACCAAGCAGGCCATGGCACGCCGCGAAAACCGCGGTCTGCACTACTCGATAGACCTCATAAACAGCTGAGGACCAGCAGGACTAGGTAGTCCTAGGAGAACCTAGGATTGCCTAGAAAAACTTAATGTATAACAAAACTCAACTATCATGAAAAAGACACTATTACACTGTTTGCTACTGCTTGCGGCGGTTGCGTTGCCCTGGAGCCTGCAGGCACAGACCACCTTGAATGTCATCATCGGCTCCCAATCGGAAAGCAGCCAGTTCCTGCCCGGCTTCAACTACTACAACTACAGCTACACCCAGCAGATCTGGACCGCTGAGGAGATTGGTCGTGCCGGCACCATCAACAGCATCGGCTTTAAGAATACGGGCGCCGAAAAGACCCGCACCTACAACATCTACATGGCCCACACCAGCAAAGAGTCCTTCCTGAGCACCACCGACTGGGTGCCCATGAGCGAATCCGACCTAGTGTTTGCGGGTCAAGTCACCTTTACCGTCGGCGACTGGACCACCATCGTCCTCACCCATCCGTTTGAATACAACGGCAGCGACAACCTGATTATCTCTTGCTCCGACGTCACCGGCGACTATACCGGTTCGCCGCACATGACCTGTGTGGTGAGTTCCACTTCCAGCACTACCCAGGCCCTCCGCGACCACCGCGACGCCCGTCCCTACGACATCGCTGCCCCGGGGGCCGGCCAGCTGTGCAACTACAAGAACTACATCAAGTTGAACATCACCGTTCCACCCTCCTGCCCCGCGCCGGTGCTCACCGGATCGGGCATCACCAACGTCACCAACGAGAGCGCCCAGATAAGCTGGACCGGCAACAACGCCAGCAACAGCTATACGGTCAGACTCCGTTCTGTCGAAGACGCCATTGGCACCAAAGAGGGGTTCGACGAATACGAGCAAGAATACGACAATGTGGCTCCCGAAGGTTGGGAGGAGAAGCGTGGATTGCTGAGCAATGTGATGGCAGGCTCCGCCCTGAGCGATGGCGATTTATTTTTTGGTTACGACAACAGTGTCTTCAACAGTCACGCCAGGATCAATATCTATGGTAGCGACTGCAAAGAATGGCTCATCTCCCCGGAGATGACGGTACCCGACTACAACGGTGTCCTTATCTTCAACTTGGCGATCACGGCCTACAGTGGCCAGCTTGCCCCCCCCGAGACCAACGGAATCGACGACAAATTTGTGGTGCTGGTGACCACCGACAACGAGGCCACCTGGACCATCCTGCGCCAGTGGGACAATGCGGGATCGAACTATGTCTACAACGACATCGTCAGCTCCGCCTGGGGCGAGCGGATCATGATTTCTCTCACCAATTATGCCGGACAGAACGTGAAGATAGCCTTCTATGGCGAGTCGACCGTCTCGAATGCCGACAACAACATCCACATCGACAATGTGGGTGTCGGAGTCAACTCCCCCGTCACCGTGTTTCCTAACATCGAAACTGAAGAGACCTCTGTCACCATTACTAATCTGAACGCCAATACATTCTACGAGGTGCTTGTCATAGGCCATTGCGACGACGACGAGATCAGCAACGATAGCAGAGCACTGTTGTTCAAAACCGGATCGGTCTGCCCGGAAGAGCTGCTGGACAGAGAAGCCACCGTTGGCGAGAACGGCGTGGTGACCTTCCACGTCACCCAGGCGTATGGCTCGTTTGACCACTACGAGTATGAATACTGGACGGGCGACGACTATGATCACAGGACCACCGGCACCAGCGAGTCGGACGAGTGGACGCTCACCATTCCCGGCAGCGAATACCACTATTACTGGAATGTCCGCGGCTACTGCGCCGAGAGCGAAGAATATACCGACTGGTTTATGGGCGAAGAGTTTCTCATCTGCACTACCATCGCGGTGACCGAGGACAACCCGTTTGAGGCAACAACCTTCGATGGCAACTTGGAGTGCTGGACCTTTGGCGACAACGGAGAATCGGGCGACGACTACGTCACATGGGATATTACCTCTCCAAACGGAATATCTTATTGGATCGGCAACTCCGGCGGCAGCAACGGCGTCATCCGCCTGACCTCGCCCGCCATCCAGTTGCCCGAAACGGGCGGAGCGGTCCTCTCATTCCAAGAGATTATCGCTGGCGCCGAAAGCTATGGCCTCAACGCCATCATCCTGACACCCGAAGGTACGGGTAACCCCACAACCATCTGGTCGCCCGCAACGGTGGAGGACGGCACCTTCGACCGCGAGATTTCGCTCAACAGCTATATGGGCCAGACCTTCCGGCTGGTCTTCAAATACTCGGGCTACAACGCCCACTTCTGGGGCATCAACAACATCAGTGTGGCGCTGGTGGATCCCGTGCAGCAAATCACCGCGACGGCTTGCGAGGAATATGTGTTGACCAACAGCCTGGGCGAACCCGTCGAGACCTTCACCGAGAGCGGCGTCTACGAATATAACTACGAAGATCCCGAACAGGGCACGGTGCACGTCACCCTCGACCTGACCATCGGCCACAAGCAGCACAGCTATCTTGAGGTCACCAACTGCGGTCCCTACTACTGGGATTTCACCGACCAGACCTACAACAAGAGCGGCATGAAGTTCCGCAAAGGCACCACCGAAGAGGGCTGCCCGATCCGCGACACGCTGGTGCTGACGGTGGTCGACCGCTGGAGCAGCTACACTGAGGTGACGAACTGCGGTCCCTACACCTGGAGCCTCACCGGCCAGACCTACAACAAGAGCGGCATGAAGTTCAACAAGGGTACCGCCGCCGACGGCTGCCCGATTCGCGACACGCTGGTGCTGACGGTGGTCGACCGCTGGAGCAGCTACACCCAGGTGACCAACTGCGGTCCCTACACTTGGGACAAGACCGGTACCACCTACAACAAGAGCGGTATGAAGTTCTACAAAGGCACCGCCGCCGACGGCTGCCCGATTCGCGACACGCTGGTGCTGACTATCACCGACCGTATCCACAGCTACACCGAGGTGACGAACTGCGGTCCCTACACCTGGGACAAGACGGGTGCCACCTACAACAAGAGCGGTATGAAGTTCTACAAAGGCACCTCCGCCGAGGGATGCCAGATCCGCGACACGCTGGTGCTGACGGTGGTCGACCGTTGGAGCAGCTACACCGAGGTGACGAACTGCGGTCCCTACACTTGGGACAAGACCGGTACCACCTACAACAAGAGCGGTATGAAGTTCTACAAAGGCACTGCCGCCGACGGCTGCCCGATCCGCGACACGCTGGTGCTGACGGTGGTCGACAAGTGGAGCAGCTACACCGAGGTGACGAACTGCGGTCCTTACACCTGGGATAAGACCGGCCAGACCTACAACAAGAGCGGTCTGAAGTTCTACAAGGGTACCGCCGAGGATGGCTGCCCGATCCGCGACACGCTGGATCTGACCATCATCAGCTGCAAGGGTCATGGCGACATCGTCGAACCGCAGCTCTCGACGCTCAATAGCATCACGATCTACCCGAACCCGACCACGGGTCGTGTGCAGCTCAACGTGACGGAGGCCGACCGCATCGAGGTCCTCGACCTGGTGGGTCGCAGAGTGGCGCTGTTTGAGAACACCAACACGCTCGACCTCTCCGGCTTGGCCGACGGCACCTACACGCTGCGCGTGACGCTGCCCGAAGGCGTGTCATTGCTCAAGGTCGTGAAACGGTAGCGTTGGCAGTGTCGGAAAAAAAGTGTATCTTTGCCGTCTAACTCAGAAAACACACACTTAATACAAACTATTATGTCTGCTTTAATTGTATTGTTACAAGCCGTTGCCAACCTCTCTTGGGGTTACATGGGCGCGGCTGTGGGCGCAGGTCTTGCCACCATCGGTGCAGGTCTCGGCATTGGTAAAATCGGTCAGGGTGCCATGGAAGGCATGGCCCGTCAGCCCGAAGCGGGCGGAGACATCCGTTCGACCATGATTATCGCCGCGGCTCTGGTTGAAGGTGTTGCCTTCTTTGCCGTTGTGGTCTGCCTGCTCATCGCCCTCAAGGCCTAACAGCCACCGTCGGGGTCACACAGCGATTGGCTGTCTGACCCCGACTTTTCATTGCAAGAGAAACCACTATGAATAATCCTTTAATCAATCCGGGGCTGGGCACTTTTTTCTTCATGCTCATCGCCTTCGCTCTGCTGGTTTTCATCCTCGGCAAATGGGGCTGGCCCTTGATGCTGAAGACGCTGAAACAGCGTGAGGAAGAGATTGCCAATTCACTGTCGGCCGCCGAGAAAGCCCGCGAGGACATGCGGCTGCTGAAAGCCGGCAACGAGGAGCTGCTGCAGCAGGCCAAGCGCGAACGCGAGGAGATGCTGCTCAGCGCCCGACTGGCCAGCGAAGAGGTGATCGAGAAAGCCAAAGCCACCGCCACCGAGGAGGCCAACCGCATCGTCGAGAACGCCCGTGAAAGCATCAACTACGAGAAGCTGAAAGCCATGCACGATTTGCGCAACGAGATAGGCAATATTTCCATTGAGATAGCCGAGAAACTGCTGCGCAGCGAGCTGGCCGACAAGGCTCGTGCCAATGCCCTCATCGAGGAGGAACTCAATCGTATCGAACTAAACTAACCTCACGATGAACGACTACCGCATCCATCAGCACTACGCCAAGGCGCTTTTCCTGCTGTCGCAGGATTTGGGGCAGACCGACACCGTGATGCAGGACATGGGCACAGTAGAACAGGTGTGTGCCGAGAACCACTTGCTGAACACCGTGATGGGTAATCCCACCATCCGCGAGGACAAGAAGCGTGCCATTGTGGCGGACATCTTCACGGGTCACGTGTCAGAGACCAGTATGGCGTTCCTGCTGTTTGTCGTCAAGCGTCGACGCGGTGTCAACCTGCGCGGCATCGCCAAGGCCTATCAGCAGATCTATCGCGACGTCAACGGCATCGTGGTGGCCAAGGTACGCACCGCCGCCGACCTGAACCCGCAGCTGACCGAACAGTTGCGCAAGAAGGTGGCGGACTTCACCCACAAACAGGTGCAGATGGAGTGTGCGACTTCCGACCAGATGCTGGGCGGCTTCCAACTGATGTTCGACACCTACCTGGTCGACGCACGCCTGCAGACCCGCATCAACCGTATGCGCCGCGAATTCCAGCGCAACGACTACGAAAGCAAACTTTAATTGGGAATAAAAATGGAAGTTAAATTGGAAGTCAAAATGGAAGTTAAAATGGACGATACAGAACTATTGTCCTGCGCGAAGCGCATAACTTCCTGCCAGCAACGGTGGCACAACTCCCGCTTTAACTCCTGATATACTGAAAGCAAAGTTGACGAGTGAGTAAACTGGAAGTTTAAATGGAAGTTTAAATAATATGGCAGAGATAAAACCCGCCGAAGTATCGGCAATATTGAAGAAACAGTTGGCCAACGTCAACATGGACGTTGAGCTCGAGGAGGTGGGCACCGTGCTCACCGTAGGCGACGGCATCGCCCGTGTCTACGGACTCAACAACGCCCAGTCGGGCGAGCTGGTGGAATTCAAGACCGGCGAGCAGGGCATCGTGCAGAACCTGGAGGAGGACAATGTGGGCGTGGTTATGCTGGCCGAGTCGAACACCATCAACGAGGGCGACACCGTGGCACGCACCAAGCGCATCGCCTCCATCCCCGTCGGCGAGAAGCTGGTGGGCCGTGTGGTCAACACCATCGGTCAGCCCATCGACGGCAAGGGTCCCATCGAGGGCGAGCTCTTCGACATGCCGCTGGAGCGCAAAGCCCCCGGCGTCATCTACCGTCAGCCTGTGGAGCAGCCGCTGCAGACCGGCATCAAGGCCATCGACTCGATGATTCCCATCGGCCGCGGCCAGCGTGAGCTCATCATCGGCGACCGTCAGACCGGCAAGACCGCCATCGCCATCGACACCATCATCAACCAGAAAGAATTTTACGACGCCGGCAAGCCGGTATACTGCATCTATGTGGCCTGCGGCCAGAAAGGTTCGACCGTGGCCAACCTGGTGAAGAACCTCGAGGAGAAGGGCGCCATGGCCTACACCATCGTGGTGGCCGCCACCGCCTCCGACCCTGCCGCCATGCAGTTCTACGCCCCCTTTGCGGGTGCCGCCATCGGCGAATATTTCCGCGACACAGGACGCAACGCCCTGGTCATCTACGACGACCTCTCGAAGCAGGCCGTGGCCTACCGCGAGGTCTCGCTGCTGCTCCGTCGCCCGCCGGGACGCGAAGCCTACCCCGGCGATGTGTTCTACCTGCACAGCCGTCTGCTGGAGCGTGCCGCGCGCATCATCCAGAACGACGAGATTGCCGCCCAGATGAACGACCTGCCCGCCTCGCTGAAGGACAAGGTGCGCGGCGGCGGCTCGCTGACGGCACTGCCCATCATCGAGACCCAGGCAGGCGACGTGTCGGCCTATATCCCCACCAACGTCATCTCCATCACCGACGGACAGATATTCCTCGAGACCAACCTCTTCAACTCGGGTGTGCGTCCGGCCATCAACGTCGGTATCTCGGTGTCGCGCGTGGGCGGCAAGGCACAGATCAAGTCCATGAAGAAGATTGCCGGTACACTGAAACTCGACCAGGCACAGTACCGCGAGTTGGAGGCTTTCTCCAAGTTCGGCTCCGACCTCGACGCCGCCACCAAGGCGGTGCTCGACAAAGGTGCCCGCAACGTGGAAATCCTGAAGCAGCCGCAGTTCAGCCCCATGCCCGTCGAAGAGCAGGTGGCCATCATCTACTGCGGTACCAAGAACCTCATCCAGAAGGTGCCCGTCAACCGTGTGCGCGAATTCGAGACCGAGTTCCTCTTCTTCATCCGTCAGAACCACAGCGAGATTCTGGAGCACCTGCGTCAGGGCAAGCTCGTCGACGAAGAGTTGGAGACGCTGAAGACATGCGCCCTCGACTTGGCGACAAAATACGCCCAATAGCCGGAACCGTATCATAAACAACACGTTCATCACCAGACATGGCCAACCTCAAAGAAGTACGCACACGCATCGCGTCGGTCAGCTCGACGCAGCAGATCACCTCTGCCATGAAGATGGTGTCGGCCGCCAAATTCCGTCGGGCACAGAACAGCATCATCGGCATGCGGCCCTACGTGGCACAGATGTCCGAGATTATCGAATCCATCGACGTGGGCGACGGTCTGCAGACCGCCTATCACGAAGTGCGGCCGGTACGCCACATCCTGATGGTGGTGGTCACCTCGAACAAGGGACTCTGCGGCGCTTTCAACGCCAACGTCATCAAACAGGCCGAGGCGCGTCTACAGGACTACCGGCAACAGTATCCCGAGGCGAATACACACCTGATTGCCATCGGCAAACGGGGTGCCGACTATTTCGCCAAACGCGACATCGACAGCGAGAACCGCTCCGACCTGCTCGATGCACCCACTTTTGACAACATCGCCACGCTGGCCGACAGCATCATGCAGCAGTACTGCAACAAAGCCTACGACCTGGTGGAGATTGTATACAACCAGTTCAAGAACTCGTTGGCGCAGATTCTCAGCACCGAGCAGTGGCTGCCGGTGAGCCAGAACAGTCAGACGGCTCGGACCAATCAGACAGGTCAGACGGGTCAGGCTACTGCCGACGACTATATCTACGAGCCCAGCAAGGCCACCATTTTGCGCGAGATGGTGCCGCTGACGTTGCGCTCACAGTTCTACCGCGTCATCCTCGACTCGCTGGCCTCCGAGCACGGCGCCCGCATGACCGCCATGCAGAAAGCCACCGACAATGCCACCGAGCTGCTGAAAGACCTCAAACTCAGCTACAACAAGGCCCGACAGGCCTCCATCACCAACGAAATCATCGAGATTGTCAGCGGTTCGGAGGCACTGAAAGGATAGCCTGCGCGTAGCGCATAATTTCCTGCAGGCAACGCNNGAAGAAAAACTACGCCATTCCGATCATCGTCATGTATTTGCTGTTCTTCATGATCGCATTCGTGACCAACTTTGCCGGATCGATGGGCGTCATCGTCAAGAACAATTTCGGCACCAGCAATGCCATAGCGCAGCTGGGCACATTGGCCAACTTCATCGCCTATCTCTGCATGGGCATTCCTTCGGGCATCATACTGCGCAAGAAGGGCTATAAGTTCACCTCGCTGCTGGCTGTCACCGTAGGCTTTATCGGTGTGGGCATCCAGTTTGTGAGTGGCTATGCCGAGAGTTTTGCCGTCTATGTGTGCGGTGCGCTGGTGGCGGGCTTCTCCATGTGTCTGCTCAATATTGTGGTCAACCCCATGCTGAACACCCTGGGCGGCGGTGGCAACCGCGGCAACCAGCTCATCCAGTGGGGCGGCACCATCAACAGCACCGGCGCCACACTGGCCCCCATCCTGTTGGGCTATCTGATTGGCGGCGCCGTGGAGCAGGCCAACGTTGGCGACGCCGCGCCGGCCATGATTATCGCCATGACCATCTTTGCCGTGGCCTTCGTCGTCATCGCCCTTACCCGTATTCCCGAGCCGCACCTGGCCGCCGCCCAGAACAGCGAGGCATCCGCCGAGCGGCCACGCAGCCCGCTGGCGTTCCGCCATTTTGTATTGGGCGCCATCGCCATCTTCTTCTATGTCGGCGTCGAGGTGGGCATCCCCAACACCGCCAACCTCTATATGACCACCGCGGGCGCCGAAGGCGGCCTGTCGATGGGTGCCAATCTGGCGGGATGGTTTATCGGAGCTTACTGGTTTCTGATGCTCTGCGGCCGATTTGTGGGCGGCCTACTGGGCGGAAAAGTGAGCAGCCGCGCCATGCTGGCCACCGCCTCCACGCTGGCCATCCTGTTTCTGATTTGTCTGATTGCCATCCCCGTCGAGAACACCATACAGCTGCACCATGCAGCCGTACCGCTCAAGATTGTCTTTGCCACACTGTGCGGACTGATGACCTCGGTGATGTGGGGCGCCATCTTCAACCTCTCGACCGAGGGACTGGGACAGTCCACGCCAATGGCCAGCGGCATCTTCATGACGCTGGTGTGCGGCGGCGGCATCCTGCCCTTTATTCAGAACCTTGTGGCCGACCATATCGGTTTCGTCGGATCCTACTGGATTGTCGTGGTCGGATTCGGGTATATACTTTTCTATGCCCTGGTCGGGTCCCGGAGAAAGGGTGAGGAATAGGAAGGGATAGGAGGAGCTAGATTGGCTAGAGAATCTAGAAGTTCTAGAGAGTCTAGACAATCTAGATAATCTAGATAATCTAGAAATCCTAGATAATCTAGGGAAAAGTCTATATTTCAATTTTTTTCGTATCTTTGCATTTCACGCTTGAGTAGNNATTGGGTATTGCTCAGGGTGTTAAGTATGTCTAACCCGGCTGGGTAGGAAGCCACAAACAACCCAATCTTACACATGGATTACAAAAATGTGCAGCCGTTAGCAGACTTTGATTGGAATGCTATCGACGAAAAAGAAGAGCGCAGTAATGCCGCATCACAACAAATGGTCGACGCCTACGAGAAGACCTTCAACGCTTTCACCGAGCAGGAGGTTATCGAGGGCACCATCGTCTCCGTCAACGACCGCGAAGCCGTTGTCAACATCGGTTTCAAATCGGACGGTGTGATTCCCGCTTCCGAGCTGCGTTATAACCCCGACTTCAAAGCCGGCGACAAAATCGAGGTCTTTGTTGAGAGCCAGGAAGACGCCAACGGTCAGCTGCTGCTTTCCCACAAGAAAGCCCGCATCCTCAAATCGTGGGAGCGTGTCAACCAGGCCTTCGAGAACGAAGAAATCATCACCGGTCACATCAAGAGCCGCACCAAGGGTGGTCTCATTGTCACCGTGTTCGAGAACATCGAGGCCTTCCTCCCCGGTTCGCAGATCGATGTCAAGCCCATCCGCGACTACGATGTCTTCGTGGACAAGACCATGGAGTTCAAGGTCGTGAAAATCAACCACGAGTACCACAACGTCGTGGTGTCGCACAAAGCCCTTATCGAGGACGAACTCGAAGCCCAGAAGGCCGAGATCATCAGCAAGCTCGAGAAGGGTCAGATCCTCGAAGGCGTGGTCAAGAACATCACCAGCTACGGTGTGTTCATCGACCTCGGTGGCGTGGACGGTCTCATCCACATCACCGACCTCAGCTGGGGTCGCATCAGCCATCCCGAAGAGGTGGTCCATCTCGACGAGAAAATCAACGTCGTTATCCTCGACTTCGACGAGGCGAAGCATCGCATCGCTCTGGGTCTCAAGCAGCTCACTCCTCATCCGTGGGAGGCGCTCGACCCGAACCTCAAAGAGGGCGATGTTATCAAGGGCAAGGTGGTCGTCATTGCCGACTACGGTGCATTTGTCGAGGTGGTCCCCGGCGTCGAAGGCTTGGTCCACGTCAGCGAAATGAGCTGGAGCCAGCATCTGCGCAGCGCGCAGGACTTCCTGAAAGTGGGACAGGAAATCGAGGCCAAGGTCCTGACCCTCAACCGCGAGGAGCGCAAGATGAGCTTGGGTATCAAGCAACTCATGCCCGATCCGTGGCTGAACATTGTCGAGAAATATCCTGTGGGCAGCAAGCACACCGCCACCGTGCGTAACTTCACCAACTTCGGCATCTTCGTCGAGCTGGAGGAAGGTGTTGACGGTCTGATCCACATCAGCGACCTCAGCTGGAGCAAGAAAATCAAGCATCCCGCCGAGTTCACGAAGATTGGCGACAGCATCGAGGTCGTCGTCCTCGAGGTCGATGCCGAGAACCGTCGTCTCAGCTTGGGTCACAAGCAGCTTGAAGACAATCCTTGGGATGTCTACGAGTCGCTGTTCACCATCGGTTCTGTCCACCAGGGCACCATCCAGTCGGTGAACGACAAGGGCGCCACCGTGACGCTGCCTTACGACGTGGAAGGTTTCGCCCCGATGCGTTATCTGGACAAAGCCGACAAGTCGAAAGCCAAGGCTGGCGAGACCCTCGACTTCAAGGTCTTGGAGTTCTCGAAAGAGAGCAAGAAAATCATCCTCTCGCACTCCCGCACCTGGCAGGAGGGTGCCGCCGAGGAGCGTGCCACCGTCGAGAGCGACGAGGCCAAGGCCGAGCGCGCCACCAAGAAAACCGTCAAGAAAATCAACGAACAGT
>LXOW01400074.1_pt1 | contig 13576 bp, 6 predicted proteins | sample 1368591 | NCBI WGS metagenome assembly LXOW01 (sample SAMN04884650, study PRJNA319009) | bovine gut metagenome | isolation source: Cow rumen | host: Bos taurus | place: Italy: Legnaro (PD) | collected 2014-07-09
GTATGAAAACTAACAAGAAACCAAGCAAAATGTTGCGGGCAGCACTGCTATTACTACTGTTGCTGTCGGGCATGGGTCAGGCTCTGGCATGGGACACCGAGCCTGACGAGAACGGACTGTACGATGGGGTGTACTCTCGCCCCACCTATTTCCCTGACTGGACGGAATCCTCATCTCCCACCTGGCTCAATACCCAGATGTATCTGTTGAGTGTCCGTTTCAACGATTTAGATGGCATCCCTCTTGAGAACTACGAGGTAGCCGTCTATGACGCTCAGAACGAGCTGCGCAGTTGTAGTCGCAGTATTACGGAACAAAATCATTATTGCGTGCTCTCTGTCAAAGGCGATGAGAGCGATTACTTCCACTTCCAGGTGATTTACGGTGATTTCGACTCCCCTACCATCGTCGATGTTCCTGATGTGGAGATCAAGTTCAAGAGCAATGAGGTTTTTGGGGATGGCGAGCATCCGTATGTCTTTGTTATTCCTGGCAGAACAATGCTCTCTGAGACTGTCACTGGTGAGTTTACGAACAAGGCGGGTGTCGATGTCACGGTGAAGCGCACCATCAACGCCAACGAGTGGAGCACCATCTGCCTGCCCTTCGCCATCGATGCAGAGCATGTGGAGTCAGCCTTCGGCACGTCGGTGCAGTTAGGAGACTTCACGGGTTGCGATGTGACCTACGAGGACGATGAAGAGACGGTGCAGAACATCAACGTGAAGTTCGAGGCAGCCACGGCCATCGAGGCCCACCACCCCTACATCATCAAAGTGGCCGACAAGGTGACGGAGATTAATGCCGACGGTGTGGACATCGTAGCTAACGATGAAGTGCCTTCGGTGGACTGCGACCGCATTGGCAAAGGAACGAAGAAAGACCCCTACAAATGGAACAGTTTGATTGGCAACTACGAGAACGGCTTTTTTGTTCCCGAGCAGACGCTGTTCCTCAGCGGCGGCAAGTTCTGGTACTCCATGGGTAATACTCCTATGATGGCCTACCGTGCCTACTTTGACTTCTACGACATATTGCCCGAGGCAGATACATCTGGTGCCCGCATTTCCCTTTCCTTCACCGACGACGACTCCACGACCCATATCGGCAGCGACCTGCTCGATGTGCGTCCGGCTGCCCGATCGTCAGCGGTCTACGACTTGCAGGGTCGCCGCGTCTCTGACATGCACTGCAAGAAAGGTATTTATATTAGTAATGGTAAAAAAATCCTGATCAAATGAAAAAGCAGTATATCAGTCCCACGACCTCTTATTTTCTCGTCTCTATGGGCGAACTATTGGTTGCATCCTCGCAAGGCGTCAACTCTGACAATTATGACATTGGCTATGGTGGCGTTGATGAGGATGGTACGCAGGTGCCAGGTGCCCGCAGAGACGGCTATCTGTGGGATGAGTAAAACCGAAGAGTGAAATATCCTTTATTTTTTTATAACCATTAAAATTAACAAAAAATTATGGAAACAAAACAAGTTTTATTTAACCGGCGGGGCGCCCCGACAGGCGCGCCGACGCGAAGTGTCGGGCGGACATTGCGCTCCAGCCTCGCGGCACTGTTGATACTCTTTGCCGTGCAAGGAGTAAGGGNNAGTGCCGGGCGGACATTGCGCTCCAGCCTCGCGGCACTGTTGATACTCTTTGCCGTGCAAGGAGTAAGGGCGGGTAATGGATATAACCCCACAATCAACACGACAAGCGACGCGAATGTGAGTATTAGCGATAACTCACTCAATTATGCGTTCAATATCGTGTATTGGGACTATAACGAAAATAACTACTACTGGGATGAAAATGCCTGTATCAAGGTAAACGGTGAAACGCTGTGTACCTTCAAGGACCTTCTTAAAGGCTATTTCACAATAGGAAAGCCATATAATGACAGTAAGGGTAGTTATACAGAAGTTGCACATGATACAGCATTCTATAAAAAGTATACAGGCAAACTGATCGTTACAAGGCAGTATACTGTTGGTAACACCGTCGTCTATGTCAGTGCCAGTAACCCCCGGAAAAGGGCTAATACTGATTATAGTATGGAGTTGACCATCGACATTGCGTTTGAGCGATACTGGGTTGATTTTAAACGAACTATCAAATGGGAAGGTAGGTGGCATTATCGAGATCATAAAAATTATCATGACTATGACGTGGTCCTGTATAATTGCAATGCGCCTTCGGTGTCGATGCCTTCTATCACCAAAGATAACTTCACCCGTACTGGCAACAAGAAAGTGAAGTTCACCTATCCGTCTTATACAAGCTACTCCGGCTGGACAACGCAGACCATCATGTACAAGGCAGACTGTACAAACTCTTGGCTGAACCCCTCCACCCAAGCCTACGGTACGCTTTCTCAGACCGGCGAGTTCAATGTGAGCAGCAACTATGATCCAGTGACCATCTATCCGCGCTTTGAGTACTACAAAAATGCCAATTATTGGGGGTCTGGCTCCACTGGTAACTATGTTTTCCGCTTTGACAAGAACTATGGTAAAGATGGTTCCATAGTTATTCCCGGACAGCCCCGTCCGAAGAATGTGACGGTGTCGAGCACCAACACCTACAACAAGAATGTGACCATCACCTGGGAGCGCGATGCCTACAACAGCAGCACAGCCTCCAATGGTAATTGGATCATTATCCGTAGAGGTAGTGATGGCACGCAAAAAAACTTAGCAACAGGCAATAATGCTTTGCCCAACAGCACCTATAGCTATACCGACACGAGTGGCGATCTGGTCTATGGTACCACCTACACCTACGTCGTGTGCTATAAGCCTAATGGTTGGACGGTAAGCAGTGAGAACGATGCCGAAGGTCTGAGTAAAACTGTGGAATGTACGCTGAATCGTGACTTTGCGTTCAGCGGCGAAACTGCAGAGGCTAAAGATGGCAAGATTACCTTCTCGTGGAGCCATAATTCCATTCAGGATGCCAGCGCCACGAATAAGTATACCCTCTATGTGCAGCAAAGTACTGACAACGGCAAGAATTATACCAATGTAAAAACCATTGAAATCAGCAGTACGTCGACGACGGGCGGCAGTTATACCTTAGATAATCCAACACCCCGACAACCCTACATGTTCCGCGCAAAAATGACGGTGCAGGGCATAGAGGTCTATAGTGCTGCGAAGACGGCCACATCGTACGATGGTTCCACGCTGACGGGCTTCACCGCCTCGCGCGGCACCTATAACACGTCGGTGAAGCTGGCGTGGACGGTCAATCAGAAGGGCACTAATAACACCTACTTCACCCTGCAACGCCGCCCAATGGGCAGCACCAGCGAGGGTGACTGGGCCAACATCTACAACAATTCAGGTACGGCCGCCAGCTACAGCTATGACGACCAGACGGCCCAGCCCGGATCGTTCTACGAATATCGTCTGAAGATCTTCGATACATATGACAACAAACTCTTCGAAGGCTCCTCCAAGGAGACCGACGGTTTCTGCTTAGCCCGTGGTGTGATGAGCGGACGCATCACCTACGGCTCCGGCACGGCTGTCGAGGGCGCAAGGATTACGCTGAACACCACCAATGCCGACGGCGAGGCCATCAAGAGCAACCGCTCGCTGTATTTCGACGGTTCGGTGAACAGCACTTCTGGCGGATCGGGTCTCACCTGCACCATAGACACGACGGATGCCAAGACCATATTCGACAAGGATTTCACCATACAGATGTGGATCAATCCCGAATCGGCTAAAATGACGAAGAGTGATTACTACTTATTGTTTGACCTAAAAAATGCCATTGGACTATATCTTAGAAAGAATAACAGTGCATACGACCTGTATAGCCGGTTCAACAACAAGGGCAGCTATGATAGCAGTTGTTCCATAAATGCCAACCAGTGGACGCATGTCACCTGGGTCTACTCTGAGAGCAACAAGACGCTCAAGGTTTATACCACGCAGGACTGCATCAGCTTCAAGGCGAAGAAAACTCTTTCCAGTCTGACCCTTGAAGACGACGTAGTGAAGGCGGCCACCGCCTTCGCCTTCGGCAACTGGCAGAATCTGCAAGGCGAAAATCCCTTTGCCGGCTACATGGACGAGGTGCGCATCTTCAACCGCTGCCTGAGCGAGCAGGAAATCCTGAAGAACTGTAACCACACGCTGAACGGCTCGGAGGAGGGACTACAGGCCTACTATCCCTTCGATGAGGGCATGGCAAAGCAGACCAAGGCCTACGACTTCAGCAGGCAGAACGGTGTGAGCAACGAACACCACATGCGTACTGGTACTGCCGCCCGCAGCGAGCAGAACATTGTGCCGAGCGAAGAACAGCTAAGCCTGATGACCTATACCGACAAGAACGGTAACTACATGCTGCGCGGCATACCCTTCTCGGGCGATGGAACCAACTACATCATCACACCGTCGTTAGGCATTCACAAGTTTGCTCCTACCAACCAGAGCCGCTTCGTGAGCATCAACTCGCTGAATTTCTCGTCTGTCGATTTCGAAGATACGTCGAGCTTCCCCGTCAGCGGAGCTGTCTATTATGAAGGTACGGACATCCCCGTCGACAGNNGTGCCCATTGGCGACCACTACATCACCGCCTCGCGCCTGCACCACACCTTCGCCAACGGCGGACGCTATCCTGAGGACAACAACAACACCGGACTGAAGCACACCTTCATGTCGGCTGAGGACAACAAGAATTTCTACGACAACACCATGACCGTGCTGGCCGGACGTGTAGTAGGCGGCGCCATTGAGCGTGACAAGCAGTTGGGATTCGGCCTGAGCAAGAACAACATCGGACAGGCACTTATCACCCTGCAGACCACCGACGAGAAGTATCATGTGAATGTGACGACGACCGTGGTAGGAACCAACACGGACCACAACTATGCCACAACTACCGTGGCGCTGAACTCGCCTACCAACAAGGTACACAGCACGGCATGGCGCAACGCCACCAGCACCGGTGACGCCACCGCTGCCCGTCAGATCGTCATCGAGACCGACCCCGCCACCGGTGAGTATGCCGTGCTGCTGCCGCCGCTGCGCTACGAGGTTGTGAATGTAGAGTTCGTCAAACCCAACCCCGACGTGCATTTCGACTACTCCAGCACGAAGGACGAGGTGAACGTGTCGCGGGTGGGCTTTGAGAAGACCGACACACTGGCGACCGACAAGAGCCAGACCTTCACCTACCTGACCCGATTCGACAAGATCTATACTGCGCCCATCGACTTCAAGGTGACCCAAGAGGGATGCACCGACGGTGTATTCGGCCTGGAATCGGTCACCTATAAAGACGCAGCACTGGAGGAACACACCGTAGGCAACCTCTATACGATGGGTGCTAATGGAAACGTCAGCTATGCCTACGACGCTCCTGTCTTCCAGCAGGGCGAACAGTACACCTTCAACATCGAGGCATGCCAGACCTACAAGAACTACGACGGTGGTCTGACGAACCCCGTGGTCGATATCGTGCCTATGGACAGCATGGAGGTGACGGCAAGCAACGGCCTGAGCGACGAGCAGTTTGTGGCCATCAGGGATGATGTCACCTACAACGGCAAGAGCTATAATGCCGGTGACCTCGTAGAGATGCAGACCAGCAGCTTCTACCTTGATGCCGAAGGAAAGGCCACCTACGCCTGGACAGCCGGATTCCCCGACCTGACATCGCCCTACAACCACAAGGGCTTCTATTTCACCTACAACAACGGCGACCAGTGGCCTGCACCAAAGACAGCTCAGCAGGGCATCATACTGGGTTGCGTGCCTACGGGTGTCAACTTCACCACCGCAGCACCCGACGTGGTTGAGATGGTGCTGCGCGATCCCCCAGGCACTGGCTCATCAGCCACTTGGGAAGCCGGTACTACCGTGACTACCTCACATTCCGACTTTGCAAAGACCGTCACCGACGACAAGATAGTTACTCATCTCCAGGCCGGTTTCTGGCAGGAGACCGAGGCTGGCGTAGGCGTGGTTGTCGTGACCCGCATAGAGGCTAAGGCCGATACCGATGTCGGTGTACACAGCCAGTCGGAAAAAGGCAAGGAACACACCGTCGTCACCACCACCACACTCGACCGTGCCATCAGCACCAGTGCAGAGCCTGAGTATGTGGGAGCCCAGGGCGACGTGTTCATCGGACGCGCCAAGAACTACCTCTTCGGAGCAGCACGCACCATCGGTTTCAAGGAAGAGAGCGCCAACAACTACGTCCTCAACCTTGACATGGGCATCACCCGTGGCGTGGAGTATGGCACGCACTTCAACTACACTCAGAACTATGTGGAGAATACGCTGCTGCCCAACTTGGAGAAACTGCGCGATGCACAGCTCATCTACAATGAGAATCCCCAGAGCGTGGCAGCTGTGCCGGACAAGATCATCTTCGTCACTAACCTCAAGCCCGGCGACTACGGCTACGGCTCGTCGAACGACGACAAGAAGGTGTGGGGCAACCGCGCCGCCAGTTGCGATGCCCAAAGCGGACCGAGCTACCGCATGATCATCCCGAGGGATGCCCAGGGCAAGGCCACGGTGGAAGGTGTGGACTCCATCAAGCTCTACAACAACAATATCTTGGGCTGGCACTCTACCCTTGCCGCCAACGAGGAGGCCAAGGTGAGAGCTAAGGGCAACCGTAACACCTATCTCGACCAGAACATCTCCTTCGACTCAGGTAGCACAGTCACCCAGAGCATGACACATACCCATGCCGAGGGCACTACCACGACAGAGGAATTCACCACAACGGCTGTCTTCAACGCGTCCATCGGTGCGCTCATCTGTGAGACAGGTTTAGTGGTGAACACCGAGAACGAGTGGGGAAAACACAAGGGAGAAAGCGATGGCACCGAGAACGAGACCCACTCTACCGTGAGCTACTCGCTGGTTGAGGACGGTGACGACGACGCCATCTCCGTCGACGTGTTCAAATCGGTAGACGGATTCTCGCCCATCTTCATCACACGTGCCGGACAGACCTGCTGCCCATACGAGGGAGCACGCTACACCAAGTACTACAAGCCCGGCTACAAGCTCGACGAGGCCACCATGCAGATTGAGCAGCCGCACATCCTCATTGACAATGTGAAGAACGCTGTGAAGTCTGGCGTGGCCAATGGTTCCACTGCTCGCTTTAACGTGACCCTGACCAACACCTCAGAGATTGACGAGGACGTGATCTTCGACGTCTTCGTGCCCAGCACGGGTAACGCCAACGCAGCAAACGTCGGCTTGAACGGCGAGCCTGTCAGCGTCAAGAAGGCGTCGTTGCTCGTTCCGGCCGGTGAAGCCGTCAACGCCGTGCTCACCGTCGACCAGATTGACCCGAGCATACAGGACTACGACTCTATTGCCGTGGTCATCGCATCGCAGTGCCAGCAGGATCCCGCAAGCACATGGGAAGTGATTGCCGACACGGCCTACGTGAGTGTACACTATGTGGCCACTTCGTCGCCCGTGACGATGCAGATCGCCTCTACGACCGTCAACACCACCAACACCGACGAGACTGCCGTCATCAAGGTGGGTGGCTACGACCTCGGCTTCAACGGCTTCAAGGGCGTGAAGCTGCAGTACAAGTATGCCAACGATGCTGCCTGGACCACCTTCAAGGAGTACCACGCCAGCGACACCTATGCAACACAAACCAGCGAACAGCTGCCTGAGGGCGGACTGACCTATTTCTACGANNCGTCGTCATCAAGGACATGCAGCGTCCCCAGCTGTTAGGACTGGCCAACCCCAGCGACGGCATCCTCTCCGCAGGCGAGGAGATCTCTGTCAACTTCAATGAGGACATCCGCTCGGGTGCCATCAACGAACTGACGAGCTTCAACGTCATCGGCGAGTTGAACGAGGCCCAGATCGACCATAATGTTGGTCTGAAGATGGAAGGTAGCGAACGTACCGCCTACACCCAGGCCGACGTCACGCTGGGTAACCGCAGCTTCAGCGTAGAGTCGTGGGTGAACATCGCAGGCGAGGGTACCCTCTTCGCACATGGCAGGGGAAGCAACAGCTTCGCATTAGGTGCTGACAGCCAAGGCCACCTCGTGGCTACCATCGGCGACGACACCTATACGTCTGTCAAGACTTTGCCGCTGAACAAGTGGGCTTATCTCATGGTGAGCTACAACTATGAGGAAGGTGCCAGCAAGCTGACAGCCAACATCGCTACTGACGACCAGACCATCGGCCTGTTCGGTGGAGAAAGCGTGGCTGACTACACGGGCAACGGCAACATCACTCTTGGAAGTGAGATGACCGGTGCCATCCATGAACTGACCCTCTGGGACAGCGCACACACGCTGGCTGAGGCCCTGGAGTACATGCACATCAGCAAGAAGCCCACGGAGCCGGGCCTTATCGGCTACTGGAAGTTTGACGAGGGCAACGGCACCGTCGCCAACGACGTTGCACGCAGCCGTCACATGACGCTGACCACGGCCAACTGGTATCTGAACAATAAGAACAAGGCCGTGACGCTCGACGGCAGCAATGCCCTTCAGATGGACATTACCGCTATCAGCTCAGGCGATAACGATGACTATGCCTTTGAGATGTGGTTCAAGGGTAGTGATGCCAACAAGGGTGCCACGCTCTTCGCAACCAGCGTAGCTGACGGACCGAAGATGGCCTTCGACACCGACGGTTTGCTCACGCTGAGCAGCAAGGGTACCACTACGCAGATCTCGAAGAACAACTACCTTGACAACGCCTGGCACCATGTGGCACTGAACGTGCTGCGCGGAGGAACAGCCAGCGTCTATGTTGACGGAACCATCGCCAAGCAAGTCTCTGCAAAGGCAGTGGCTGCCCTGCAGGGCTATGCCCTCTTCATCGGTGCCGATAAGCAGGAGAATGGCTCTATGGACAATTACTTCACCGGTAGCATCGACGAGGTGCGCCTCTGGCATGCCACACTCAACGGAAAGACCATACAGAGCCGTATCCACAACCGCCTGCAGGGCAATGAGAACGGACTCGTGGCCTACTATCCCTTCGAGGCCAAGGAACTCGACAGCGGCAACCAGGTAATAGTTGTCAACAGTCCGTTAGACAACGCCCTCGATGCCAACGGAAGACCGTCGACAGTCAACATGACTGCTACGGCTGCCGACATCGCCTATAGCGACGAGGCTCCCGCACTGAAGCCTGCGAAGAATGCCACTAACCTGGACTTCAGCTACGTGGCCAGCGAGCGCAAAATCGTGTTCACCCTCAACAACACACCCGACCTGCTCGAAGGTACTACCGTGCAGTTTACTGTCAAGAATATCGCCGACATGAACGGCAACTACTGTCTGCCTATCGTCTGGACGGCATACATCCGACAGAACCAGCTGCTGTGGCTCACCGACAATGCCAGCGTGAAGGGCGAGCAGGGATCAGACATGAGCTTCACGGCTCAGTTTGAGAACACCAGCGGACAGAACGCTACATGGGCACTCTCAGGTCTGCCTTCATGGCTGACTGCCAGCGAGACGGCCGGTACAGTGGCTGCCACCAAGCAGAAGACACTGACATTCACCGTCGACCCGTCAACAGCCATCGGCAAGTATGAGAGCACCGTCTATCTCTATGGTGACAACCAGATATACGAGCCGTTCACTGTGAAGCTCAACGTCACTGGCGAACTGCCCGACTGGAAGGTCAATCCGTCTGCTTCTGAGTACACGATGAACATCGTGGGTAAACTCAGCATCGATGACAAGATAAGCGAGGACACTGAGGACATGGTGGCAGCCTTCCGCGGCACGGAGTGCGTGGGCGTTGCGAAACCACAGTATCTTGCTGCCTACGATTCCTACATGCTGCTGATGACTGTCTACGGCAAGGAGGAATGTGAACTGAACTATAAGGCTTACGATGCATCGACTGGCATCATCTATCCCTCGGTGAACATCAGCAATAGCGATGCCTATACGTTCGTTCCCGATGCCATGTTGGGTAACTTCAACACGCCGGTGGTCTTCACCCCGACGAACGAAATCGAGCAGGATCTGTCATACGACAATGTCGGATGGAAGTGGTTCTCACTCTATGCCCAGCCTAAGGAGAATAGTGCTAAGAAGATATTCAAGAATGCCCAGAGTTCCATCAATGTTGTCACTGGCGGTAGTTCTGAAAACACCCTCATTGCCTGGTATGGTGCCGACTTTGCCTTCAACTTTGCACAGATGTACAAGCTGGAAGCCAAGGAGCCCTTCGCCGAGAGTCTCATTGGCGAGCGCGTGGACTTTGCTAATATAGACATCAACCTGAATGGTAAGGGATGGACGTGGATAGGTTATCCCTGTTCGGCCACCAATTCCCTGAATGGTGCATTTGCCTATGCCGATCCGCAGGATGGCGACATCGTGAAGGACCAGACGTCATTCTCGCTGTACACGGATGGCAAATGGGTTGGCTCTCTGACCACGATGACGCCTGGCGGTGGATACATGTATAAGTCGATGGCTGACAATGCAAAGACCTTCAATTATCCGACACCTGAAGCCGGCAACAAGGCTAATGCTCCGCTCCGCAGGTCGCAGGGTGTCACCCAGCAGTTGCAGTTCAAGGACAACATGACCATGGTGGCCGTGGTGATGAACGGTGACGAGGTCGTGGAGAACGCCCGGGTAAGTGCCTACGCCGGTACTGAGCTGCGCGGCTTCTCGGGAGAGGCAATTGCCTGCAACGAATCTGGTCGCCACTTCCTGACCGTCGGAGGCCAGAATGGAGAGATGATAACCTACGTGGTAGTCACGGAAAGCGGTGAGGAATACTACCTGAACCAGGCTGACATCTTCGCTGCCGACAGCCACAGAGGAACTATTGAGGATCCCTTCGTGCTGCAGATGAACGAGACAACGTCCATTGACCTGGCTACTGCCGGTCGTGACATCAAGGTCGTTGAACTCTACGACGGTGCAGGCCGTATGGTTGAAAGAAAGGTTCAGCCGGGCCGTGTATATACCGCCGATGACCTGCGCACGATGCCTGCCGGTATCTACTTCCAGAAGGTAGTATTCGCCAGCGGCGAGTGTTTCGTGAAGAAGCTGACGAAGTAACGTAAGCGATTCTCGGTAGATTGCCCGACAATCTACATCCAAAAAGAGAATGTGCCAATCAACAGGCACATTCTCTTTTTTTTAGTGAGACTCGGACCTTTGTCACCGCTGCCGTCACCACCCCGTCGTCCCACTCCTAACAGATAATAAGGAAAGAAATTTTCGTAATTTACGTAATTATTCTTGCCATAAGAGACACTCAGAATACAAAATAATGTCAATTACGAAAATTTCTTCGACCTGTACGGTTGAAAGACGCTGAAAGCGTCACCTCTCGAATGAAGTGCTAAGGACGCTGAAAGCGTCTCCTCTCAATNNTCCTTCGGACACTACGGCTATTGAGAGGTGACGGTTTCACCGTCTTTCAACCGTACAGGTCGAAAAGGTTCGGCCAACAAAAGACATTGTTTTTTAGAAACACATATTAATAATGATGTGGATTAAACCGCCTCCTGGCTGCACTTTTCGTGTACCGTTAATATAATATTATGAAGATTTTTATCCTTTTCCTGACTTCATCACTTTTTGCGCCATCAAATAGCGCACATTGAAAATCAGGCAGTTATNNTCTTTGCACCCATGAAACACCTTGTAATTCGTAATCTGGGGCCACTGAAGGAGGTAGATGTCGAACTGAAACGAATCAATGTTATCATTGGTTCGCAGAGTTCGGGTAAGAGTTGTGTGCTCAAAACCGCTTGCTATTGCACGTGGGTGGAGAAGCGTATTGAACTGACCCAAACGACAGACTTCTTTGCAGAAGACGATAACTTTCTAAAAGAATTAGAGCGTTTCCACAAACTGAAAGGATACATCAAGAACGACACCTTCATCAGTTATGAGTCAGACTTTATGGCTTTCTCCTATGATAATGCTTCCAAGACATTCAAGTTCGATTGGAAAAAAGGCCGTTGGAATTACAAACGTTCCAAAGTAACCTATATCCCTGCTGAGCGTAATCTCGTAGCCGCCATCCCTAACTGGTTCCAGGTGAAATTCGCTGATGACAACATCCGTGACTTTATGGCCGATTGGGAAACAGCCCGACAGGCTACAACCAACGACTTGTCTGTGTTGAATCTCGGCGTATCCTATCATTATGACGCTAATACGAAATCGGATAAAGTACAGGTTGCTGATGGTGTAACGCTCGACTTTACAAATACTTCAAGTGGCTTGCAGTCAGTGATACCTTTGTTTGTACATTTGAATTATTTATCAATTTTCAAAGAAAGGAAGATGGTTAATAACAGTATAACTGGAAGCAATGAGAACAATAGTCTTACCGATATTGTTTTTAGCCATTTTATCCCATTATTAGGAAAATTACTCAGTAAAGAAGATGTTGAAAGGATCCGTCCTTCAATAGTTTTTGAAATTGATAATAAAAGCTATTCTTTGCACACTTCTGATATAAAGAAGATGCAAGGTATTGTTTTTCAATATTTGGTCACTAATCATTGCGACATTTTCCTCGAAGAACCCGAAGAAAATCTTTTCCCGCCAACACAGTCGTGCCTTGTTGAGTGGCTACTTGATATGACGAAAGGCGAGCAACCAAACAACCTTTTCATTGCTACACATAGCCCATACATCTTAAATGCTTTTATGGAGAAGCAAGACATAGACATGAATCTTCTCTATACAAGAACGACAGAGGGACAGATAATGGTAAAGACCGTAACAGAAGAAGATATTCAGGCTATCTATGATTACGGCGTGGATGCTTTCTTTAATATTGAAACTCTGGGCTAAAGAATGGAGAAGAAAGATTGGCATATTGTTCCCGAATGCTACATTGACACTAATTTGGCTGAGTATATGCTCGATTCTCATGGAGTTAACCATCAGAAGGGGTGCAATGCTGTTGCCAAGAAGATGATGGAGTCTAACCTTAAGGACCAGTTCTCTATAGGTGTCATAGACAATGATAAGCGTCAACCATCTTATGTAAAAGAGTTTGTAGAGATTGCTCATACAACTCATATTTCATTACTTAAACACAAAGAACGTCCACATTACTTTGTTAAGATAAGTCCCGCAATGGATGGGTTCATTTTAGATTGTGCTAATGAATTGGGAGTAAATCTCAAGGACTATGGCCTTCCTTCTACCTTGGAAGAGTTGACTAAGGTGACAAAAGACGTAAAAGCCAAAAACGATACTCGTTTTAAGGAACTTTTTAAGTCGCTAAAACAATCGGAAGAAATGACAAAGCTTCGCTCTGCTTTAAATTACTTGAATGACAACCAATATAAATGTGACATTGCGGAGCTTCAAAAAATATTCGACCTGTATGGTTGAAAGACGCTGAAAGCGTCACCTCTCAATAGCCGTAGTGTCCGAAGGACCTACGGATANNAGCACTTCATTCAACCGTACAGGTCGAAAATATTTGAATAGTTCAAGTTCAATACAAGTTTAGCAAAAACTGTTACGCCAATGGACAGATAAAAGATATTAGGACATAAGGCTAAATGTCCACTTTTGATTCTTGTATCTGGATATCCTGTG
>LXOW01114870.1_pt1 | contig 13575 bp, 12 predicted proteins | sample 1368591 | NCBI WGS metagenome assembly LXOW01 (sample SAMN04884650, study PRJNA319009) | bovine gut metagenome | isolation source: Cow rumen | host: Bos taurus | place: Italy: Legnaro (PD) | collected 2014-07-09
TGGAACGGCCTCACCAACGAGAGCCACCCCACCCAGATTCTGGCCGACTTCCTCACCATGCAGGAGCATGTCGACAAGCCCCTCAGCCAGGTGACCTTCGCCTACGTGGGCGACAGCCGCTTCAACATGGGCAACAGCCTCATGGTCGGCGGTGCCAAGATGGGCATGGACGTGCGCATCATCGCCCCCAAGAAACTCCAGCCCGAGCAGTGGCTCATCGAGAAGTGCCAGGAGATCGCCAAAGAGACCGGCGCCAAGGTGACCGTCACCGACGACCCCGTGGCCGGCGTCAAGGGCTGCGACTTCATCTACACCGACGTGTGGGTCTCCATGGGTGAGCCCGCCGAGGTCTGGAAAGAGCGCATCGACATGCTGATGCCCTACCAGGTCAACGCCCAGATGATGAAGAACACCGGCAACCCCAAGTGCAAATTCATGCACTGCCTGCCCGCCTACCACAACCTCGAGACCCAGGTTGGCCGCGACGTCAACAAGCAGTTCGGCTTGGACGGCATCGAGGTGACCGAGGAGGTCTTCGAGAGCGAGAACAGCATCGTCTTCGACGAGGCTGAGAACCGTATGCACACGATTAAGGCCGTCATGGTGGCCACACTGGGTGACTAATCATGTGGTTTACTAATCTGTTTACAGGTAGTGGAGTGGCCAGCACAGTACTGATGCTGGCCATCTCCATTTTTGCAGGACTCCTGCTGGGCAAGTTCAAGGTCAAGGGCATCACCCTGGGCATCACATGGGTGCTCTTCGTGGGCATTGCCCTGAGTGCCTTCGGCGTGAGCCTCAACGGCGAGATGCTGCACATCATCAAGGAGTTCGGCCTGATACTCTTCGTCACTGCCGTAGGCCTGCAGGTGGGACCCGGCTTCTTCAAGACGTTCAAGAAGGGCGGCCTGGCCATGAACCTCATGGCGCTGGTCAATGTGGCCCTCGGCGTGGTCATCACGGTGATTATCGCCAAGCTGGCCAATCAGGAGTTGACCGACATGGCGGGAGTCTACACGGGTGCCATTACCAACACTCCGGGCCTTTCGGCAGCCCAACAGGCTGTGGGAGAGATGGGTATTGAAGGCGCTTCCGACCGCCTGGCGGCAGGATACGCTGTGGCCTACCCGTTGGCTGTGGTAGGCATGATTGTGACCTGCATCCTGCTGCGCCCCCTGTGCCGTATCGACTTGAAAGCAGAACCCGCCGAGGAAGGGATTTCCGAGGCCTCCGAGAAGAAATCCACCCCCACCAGCCAACGCCACAAGATCAACCTGGTGCCTATCTTCGTGATTATTGCCCTCGGCATCGTGCTGGGCTCCATACCCATTCCTGTGGGACTTTCCGCACCTGTCAAGCTTGGCTTGGCGGGAGGCCCGCTGGTGGTGGCGCTCATCGGCAGCTGGCTGGGAGTCAAGAAAGGTTGGTTTACCACGGAATTCACTGACAGCCACGGCATCTGGATGCTCCGCGAGGTGGGCATTGCCCTCTTCCTTGCAGGTGTGGGCCTGGGCGCCGGCGGCAAGTTCGTCGAGACCATCCAGGAGCATTACATGTGGGTTGTCTACGGCATCATCATCACCATGGTGCCACCCCTGCTGGTGGGACTCTTCGGCCGTTTGGTGCTGAAAATGAACTACTACACCCTCATGGGTTTCATTGGCGGCAGCCATACGGACCCCCCGACGCTGGCCTTTGCCAACACCGTCGCCCCCGAGGGCTGCAAGCTGCCCAACACGGGCTACGCCACCGTCTACCCCCTGACGATGTTCCTACGAATCTTTACCGCCCAACTCTTGGTTTTATTGGCATGAAGAAAGCATTCCTTTTGGCAGCGACGCTTTTCGCGTCGCTGCCTTTCATTCAGGCGCAGGACACCAACAAGGTGTCTGTCAAGCTCTACGGTTTTGTCCGTAACTACCTGACCTTCGACAGCCGACGGACGTACACCGTCATTGGCGGCGAGTACAATATGCAGCCCTACGATGTGGATATGCACGACGGCGTGGACCTCAACGCCGACCCCACCCTGCGGCTGCAGGCACTGACGTCGCGTTTCGGCGTGGCATTGTCGGGACCGTCCCTGTGGGGCTGGGCTTCCAGCGGCAAGCTGGAGGGCGACTTCGGCGGCTTCGGCACGACGAATACCGTGCTGCGCTTGCGCCTGGCTTACATCAAGTTGGCCAAAGACGGTGGCGAGATACTCATAGGACAGGATTGGCATCCCCTCAGTGGCGACATCATGCCGGAGGTGCTGGGGATGGCTGCCGGCGCACCTTTCCGCCCCCACAGCCGCACCCCGCAAATCCGCACCACCCATTACTGGGGCGCCTTTGGCTATACCGGCGCTCTCCTCTGGCAACTGCAATATATGAACAATGGCCCCAAGAGTGCATCCGATTCTTCCAGCGTGGCCAGCATCGACTTCGCCCACAAGGCCTTGCTGCCCGAGGCCTTCCTCGGCATTAACTTCAATCAGGGCGGCTGGTACGCCCAGCTGGGTATTGATGCCCAGGTGCTCCGTCCACGCACCCACGCCGTGGTGGCGGGCGTCACCAAGAAAGTCGACGAGACCGTTACTTCCCTCACGCCCACACTCTATGCGCAGTATGAGGGAGACCTGTGGAGTGTCAAGTTCCGCAGCCTACTGGCCCAGAACACCAGCCACCTCAACCAGCTGGTGGGCTATGCCGTCACGGGCGTCAACGAGGATGGCTCCTGGAGTTACGCCCCCCTGCGGGCATCCATCTCCTACCTCAATATTGCCTACGGCAAGAAGGTCCGTGCCAACCTCTTCCTTGGCTATATGAAGAACCTCGGCGCCGCCACAGACCTCAAAGACTTTGTCACGGGCGACTACCGTATCTACATGAAAGGCGGCGAGGATTTCACCCACCTCAACAGTCTCTACCGTATCGCACCCTCAGTTAGTTACAACGTCAAGGCCTTCAACCTCGGCCTTGAGTACGAATGGACCGCCTGCACCTACGGAGACCACGCCTCCAACGGCAGCATCCGCCTCAACGAGAACCTCCACGAGGTGGCAAACCATCGTGTCTGCGCCCTCGTGAAGTACAACTTCTGATACACTTCTAATTATTGGTGATAGTCAGTCTCCGCCCATTCGACGCTCACCGTCTCTGGCACCAGGTATTTGCCTATCTTGTAGTCGATATTGGCTTTGTGGGCCTGGCTGAGTTGGTGGCAGCGGCGCACATGGTACATCTTTCCGTCCTTGATGAAATGTGCCCCCGTCTGGTGGAAACGGAAGGGTATGTCTTTTGCCATGCATTGCTCACGGAGGGATAGCACCCAGTCGTAGTTGCAGGGCCTTGCATCCACCCCCGACTCCCCACCTACCGACACCTCCTCTATCGTTTCATCCAGATAAGGGGTAAGGTCCATGGCTGTTATCAGTGGCGACGCGATGATGCTTTTGTGCTTGATGGGGAGGGAGAGGAAGATGGGGAGGCGGTAGTCAGCCATCTCTTGGTTTTCCACGGTACACCCCACGAGGACGTTGGGGTAGCCGTCGCCCCAGTCGGCTGGCGCACATTCCATAAAGCGGTCGATGCGCTTGGTAAAGAAATAAAACCAGAGGTCGTTGCGCTGCTTCATCATCTGCCAGCATTCGGGTCGCCACGGGTCCGCGTCCCTGAGAAGGAAGTCCGAGGTGAAGCAGGTGAACACCAACTTGCCGCCTGCTATCTTCCACGTCTTGTCGCGCTTGCGCTTGACGGGCAGGTCAAAATTGCCCGTCTTGCGGCATTGGCTGCTCGAAATCTCGCTGCCATACATCGCGTCTTGCCGGTAGACATAGCAATACTTGCACCCAGGGCTTATCTTGGTGCATCCGTGCCACGGGTTCCAGTCGGCATAAATCTCCCAATGCTCGGACATGATGGGCGGCTGACTATGGCTGTTCCGAGAACCGTTTCAGCGTTTCCTCATTGAGCCGCTGGATGGTCCATTCATCCATGGGGATGGCTCCGATGGAACGATACACCGCCAATGCCGGCTTGTTCCAGTCGAGGCAGATCCACTCCATACGGCCACAGTGGCGCTCCACGGCAAGGTTGGCAAGGTACTTCAGCAGGGCTTTCCCGTACCCCTTGCCACGTTTCTCGGGGATGATGAAGAGGTCCTCGAGGTATAACCCCTTGCGGCCCACGAATGTGGAGAAGTTATGGAAGAACAAGGCAAAGCCAATCACCTCGCCCTCCTCCTCGGCAAAGACCACCTCGGCGGCATGTTCCACGAAGAGGGACTGGTGCAGGGTGGCCTCGTCAGCCACCACCTCGTCGGCGCATTTCTCATACTCGGCAAGGCGCTTGATGAACGCAAGCACCAGGCCTTCCTCGCCCGGCTGTGCTGCACGGATGTGGAAATTGTTGCTCATCTTGTCCTCGGCGTGCTTTAGTTCATCAGTCGGCTCTCGCCCCAGGTGTATTGCGGGTAGGCTTTCTTGAGGTCGGCTGCCGAGCCTTCCACGCCGCTGCCGCCACTGGTGGCGAAGACGTTGAGCACCTTGCCGCTGAGGTCGTGGGCCTCGATGAAGGTGTTGACGATGGTGGGGGCGGTGTACCACCAGACGGGGAAGCCGATCCACACGGTGTCGTAGTCGGCGATGTTCTCGCAACGGCCAGCGATGGCGGGACGCGAGGTCTTGTCTTTCATCTCGATGGTCGAGCGCGAGCTCTTGTCGCGCCAGTCGAGGTCGGCGGCGGTGTAAGGCACCTCAGGGGTGATTTCGTAGAGGTCGGCGTTGAACTCTTTTGCCAGCCGCTCGGCGGCGGCCTTGGTGGTGCCCGTGGCCGAGAAGTAAACTACCAGTGTCTTTTTCATTTCGGGTTTTTCCTTTCCTTGGTTGGGGGTGTTTTGATTGCTTTTCTGTGCGCAGGCGGTCAACATCAGGATGGCCGCGAATGCCAATAATGCTATCTTTTTCATTGTCTTATGGATTAATGACTGTCTCCGGTTCACCATGCAAAGATACGAATAATATCTGACACTATTATATTAAAAGAGGATAAAACTTTTTTAAAATCAATTCGTTATTGCCACTTCTGTCTATTTAAGAAAGTTATTTCCGATGACCGCATCGTCTATGACATTTACGACCAGCGTATTACTGTGCTGGTCATCCAAGCCGAGTCCCACTGCAACGACAAATAATAGCAAAGTTCAAATGTGTACCCAACCCTGTAGGGGTTACAGTTCAATAGCCTTAAGCACCCCATAAAAATCCAACCCCGTAGGGGTTGGATTTTTATGGGGTATTATTGTGTTTGTCCCCAATGGTTTGCGCGGGCTGTTTGCTCACCGGCTTTGGTGCTCTGATTGCATATATCCGCTCCTTATCCGCTCCATATCCGCTTCTTTTCCGCTCTATGGTAGCGGATATGTCGTTGAGATCAATGCCATCTTTCGTGCAGAGATGAAAAGGGAGGAGACAGGGCAGTGGATGCCGGTTGCACGAGGAGGGGCCAGGGGGAACTGTGGTGGGCTATGGGCGCCGGATTGTCCCGGCGGGGCTGTTGCGGCGGCTCAGCAGAGGGGCGGGAGCAAGGTGCCTTTGGCGACGATGGCGGCTGTGCCTCCGACATATACCGTGCCGTCGGGGTGGATTGTCGTGGCGACGACGGAGGGGCGCCCCATGGCCTCGCCTTGTATGAAGGCGCATTCCGCCGTGTCGCCGAGGCGTCCGCATTGCCGCAGGTAGTGGGTGAGGGAGGCGTTGGCAGTGCCTGTCGCGGACTCTTCGGGGATGTCGTAGAGGGGGGCAAAGTCGCGCACGTGGGCGGTGTAGGCGTCGTTGCCGAAGGCAAAGACATGGAAACTGACGGCCCCATGGCGTTGGGTGAGGGCGGCGACGGCCTGCATGTCGGGCTTGAGGCTGTTGAGCGTCGGGACGTCGGGGAGGGGGATCATCAGGTCGGGCAGTCCGGCGTAGACGACTTGCACGGGCATGGCGGGCTGTCGGCAGTTTGCGCCCAGGGCGCGATAGACGGCCTCAGTGTCGTCAATGGTCTTGACGATGCGGGGCTTGGCCATCTGCATCATGACATGCTGGCCGGCCTCGATGGAGAGGTCGCCGGCGAGGGTGTGGCATATCGGGCGGTCTGACGCCAGTCCCTTGTGGCGGAGGAGGAAGAAGGCGGCGATGGTGGCATGGCCACACAATTCCACCTCCGCCGTCGGGGTGAAGTAGCGGATGGTGAACTCCTGCGGGGAGTGCCGGCGGATGAAAGCGGTCTCAGGATAACGCAGTTCAGCGGCGAGGTGCAGCATCAGCTCCTCGGGCGGGAAGGTGTCGCCATCAAGCAACACCACCCCCGCGGGGTTGCCCCCGAAAGGCTTGTCGGTGAAAGCATCGACAATGTAGTATTCCAACGCTTGGCTTTTCATGTTTTTGTGGATAGTAACGTGGCGGAGGGCGTTTTATTGTCCGTGTCTCTTCTTGCCGCCGGATTTCTTGCCGTGCTGTTGGAGGCTTTCCATCTCGGTGCGACCGATGCGCCAGGTGAGGCCAAAACTGATGTATCGGCTGGTAAGGGAGCTCTCGCTGGAGGAGGGGTTGTAGGGGTTAACGCTCTGGCCGCCGGTGCGGACGGTGTTGAAGAGGTCGTTGACGTTGAGGAAGAGGGAGAGGCGCTGGTCGAGGAGGTCGGTACTCACGCCGCAGTCAAGGCTGAAGTAGGGGTCGACTTCGGCCAGCAGGGTCTGGGTGCGACTGCGGTAGTTGGCGTTGGCAAAGAGTTGCAGTTTGTCCCACAGTTTCGCCCAGAAGTTGAGCCGGAGGGAGTAGCAGAGCATCTCGTTTTCAGCCCATTCGCCGGGACGGTATTGCACGCGGTAGTAGTCGTCGAAGAGGTTGGCGTAGAAGCGGATGTTCATGAAGCTGGCAGGGCGCAGGGTGGCGTTGAGGCCGATGCCGCCGTTGCGGGCGGCGCCGATGTTGAAGGGTTGGCTGAAGGCCACGATGCGTCCGAAGGGGTCGCAGTAGGCCACGTCGGTGAGGGTGCCGGCCTGGTCCCGCATCGCGTTGTACCAAGCGCTGAGGCCGATGCTGCCGAGGTGGTCGAAGTAGCGCTCCCAGCCGAGTTCGAGGTTGTCGGTGTAGCTGTTTTTGAGGTCGGGGTTGCCGGTGGAGTAGCTGTCGTAGCCGTAGACGGTGAAGCAGGTGAGCTGCGTGGCGGCGGGTGGCGCGACATGGTGTGAGTAGCTGAAAGTGAAGTTGTGCATGGAGGCTGTGCTGTACGAGGCATGGAGGGTGGGGGAGAAGGTGAGGTAGTGAAAGGTGAGAGGTGACGGCTGGGAATCGGGGGTTGGGATTGGGAGGCCGAGGCTGTCCTGCCGGGGGTATTGCAGGCTGTGCCAGACGTTGTCCATGGAGAGGGAGGCGGCAAGGGTGAGTCGTCCCAAATGGTGCTCGACGCCGGCATAGAGGGAAAGTTCGCAGGTGCCGTTGGCGAGGTTGTAAGTGCGAAGGGAGTCGGTAAGGCCGTTGGCGGTTTCATCCACAGCCTTCCGTTCCGGTGCCAGGCTGGCCATCAGGCCCAGGTCTACCTCTCCTTTCTTGCTGTAGGGCAGTGAGATATCGGCGGTAATGCCGTGCCATTGGGAGGGGTTGAGGGTGAGGCGTTGGCGATGGAAATTCAGGTCGGAGAGGCTATCGAAGGTGCGCATGTTCCCCATGAGGGAACGGGTGCGGGTGAGGGTGCCGGTGTAGTCGACGAAGAGCATCCCGCCCAAGGTGTCGAGTTTCTTCTCCAGCATGACACCAAAGGCGGCGTCAGTCATCAGGCTGCTGTTGTGCACATGCTCATTATAGAAATAACGGCCTGCGCCAGAGAGGAATTCGGTGCGCTCGGTGCGACTGTCGAGGTTGCTGCTGTCGTGCGTGGCGGTGGTCCACAGCCAGAAGTTAAGCAGCGTGTTGGTGTCGATATTGTAGTCGAAATCCAGCCCGAAATTGCCATTGAGGGTGCGGTTGCGGCTGTTGCCGTGGGTGCTGATGGAGGAGGATAGGGAACTGTCCGGCGCCAGGAGCCGGCTGTGGCTTGAGGCGTCGCCGCGGTAGCTGTCGTAGTCGCCGCTGACGAAGAGGTTGAAGCGCACCTTCTCGTTGCTCCAGACATAATCCACCCAAGGACCCGCCTGGGGTTTGCTGTTGGCGTTGAGGCCCAGGCAGAGCAACTCGTTGCGCTTCACCTTGGCGGTGGTGACGATGTTGACCACGCAGTTCTGGGTGTGGTATTTGGCCGAGGGGTGGGCGATGACCTCGATGCGTTGTAATGTGCCGGCAGGCAGCGATTTGAGGTATTGTTTAAGGCTCTCGGCCTTGAGGTGCGACGGTTTGTTGTTGATCCAGATGGAGACTTCCGCGCCACCGCGGTATTTGATGTTGCCTTCGGCATCCACTTCCACGCCTGGGGCGTTCTGGAGGGCGTCGGTAGCATTGCCGCTTTGCACGCTAGGGTCGTCGCCCACGTTGTAGAACACCTTCTCCCCGTCGGCGGAGTAGAGAGGCCGGCTGGCGCTGATTTTCACCTCTTTCAGCAGGGTGGCGTTCTTGTCGAGGGTGATGGTGCCGAGGTCAATGTCCTGCGTTATCTCGAGCCGCTGCCAATGGGGCAGGTAGCCGATGAGGGTGATGCGCAGCAGGTAGTTGCCAGGGACGATGTTGCCGAGGGCAAACCTCCCGTCCATATCACCCGTGGTGCCGTAGGCAAAGGTGCTGTCGGACTCGTGCAGCAGCACGCAATTTGTGAAAGGTAATTCTTCCCCTTTGTTGTCGGCGACTCCGCCGTGAAGGGTATAATTGTCTTGTGCCATCAAGGCACTGGCAATGCCTAAGGTCAGCATTGCCCATAAGATTTTTTTCAGCATGAAACTAATGTTGAAGATGAAACAATGGGTACATTACAGAGGGTGCAAGGGGTTGCAGGCCTCTGCATCAAGGAGCCCTCAGTACTTCATGGAATGTTATTGCTTCGTTATTCAGCATTGTTTGTGTTGTTGGTAATCTTGCCTTTATTTGGATGTCCGTTGTGGTTCCGGCGCCGGGGTTTTCTTGTCGCAGGAGGATAGTAGCAGCGCCGCCAGCGCGAGGAGTGCGAGTTTCTTAGTGGTAGTCTTGTCTTTTTATGGCTATAACGCAGAAAGCCCCGGATTATTGCCCCGCAGGAATTCCCTTCCGGAAATAGTTTTTTTCAATGGAAAAAGCTCCCATTGGGAAATAATTATTATCTTTGCAATTATTAAAGAAGTAATAATTATAATTGTAATAATTTGTATTATTATGGTTAATAGTGATTTATATAATCCATTTGTTGTAAACGGGACTATCCCGGAAGGGTTGTTTTGCGATAGAAAAGAGGAGACTTTGTTCCTTGTCAAGCAGGTGCAGAACGGGCGGAATACGGTGCTTGTGTCGCCACGGAGGATGGGGAAGACGGGGCTTATACGTCATCTCTTCCACCAGCCGGAGATGCAGGAGGCGTACAATACGTTCTTTGTCGACCTGTATGCCGCGTCGTCGTTGCAGGAGTTGTGCTATATCTTTGGCAAGACCGTTTTTGATCGGCTCAAGGCGCGCAAGACCCTGCACTGGGAGTCGTTCTTCCAGACCATCAAGTCGCTACGGGCAGCCTTCAAGATAGACCCCATCACGGGAGAACCCAAGTTTGAACTGGCAATCGGCACCATCGAGAGCCCGGCAACAACGTTGGAGGAAATCTTTGCCTATCTGGAGTCTGCCGAAAAGCCTTGTGTTGTGGCCTTCGACGAGTTCCAGCAGATTGCCGAGTTCCAGGAAAAACGTGTTGAGGCGATGTTGCGGGGGCTGATACAGAATTGCTCCAAGACCTCGTTCATCTTCTGCGGGAGCAAGCAGCACACCATCAGCCAGATGTTCCATACCAAGGCGAGACCGTTCTACCAGAGTGCGCAACTGATGGATTTGCGTGCGTTGGACAAGGATGTGTATGCAGATTTCGCCACGAGGCTCTTCTCCCAGTATGACAAAGGGTTGGAGCGAGAGGTGGTGGACAGTGTCTATGACGCCTACAGGGGGACTACGTGGTACGTGCAGATGATGATGAATGAGTTGTTTGCGCATACGCCGAAGGGGGGCGTGTGTGGTGTCGGCCTTGTGCCTCAGGCAAGGCAGAATATCGTCATGGTGCAGGAAGGCACGTATAAGACCCAGCTGAGAATGCTTTCAGCGCGTCAGAAGCTTGTCTTGCAGGCGATAGCACGCGAGGTGACGGTCAAGTCCGTCACCTCGGGGGCTTTCATCAAAAAGTATTCTCTCGACTCGCCCAGCTCCGTCCAGTCGGCCTTGCGGGGGCTGATGGAGAAGGAGATAATCTCCTCAGAAGAGGCGGGTTACACCGTTGGGGATTTCTTCTTCGGCGAGTGGCTGCGGGAGAGGTTCTGAGGTTAATTCTTCATTTGCATCGCGGAGAGCTCCTCCCAGGTGATGCCGAGGAGTTTCATGCGGTTGAGTAGGTAGGGGGCTTCGTCCTGGAGGAATTCCTTGCGGTGCAGGGCCAGGACGTTGTCTTTGGCCTTGGGCGTCAGGTAGTAGCCTTCGCCGCGCTGGGGATAGATGATGTCGTTCATTTGCAGGAAATCGAAGGAGCGCATGGCTGTGTTGGGGTTCACCCCCAGGGCCGCGGCGACCTCGCGTATGGAGGGGATGCGCTCCCCTTCCTCCCACTCGCCCGACAAGATGCGCTCGCACAGCGTGTCGGCTATCTGCATGTATATGGGTTTTGATTTCTTGAAGTCCATGGTACGAGGGGTTTAGGGTTGTTGGTCTTTCGCACGAATCTTCAGTTTGCCGGTGACTGCGTTGCTCTCAATCTTGCAAGAGCCGTCGCCGATGATGCGTTTTGAGCCTTTGCGGACGCAGGGCAAATCGCTCTCGAAGTCGGATATGAGGCCGCTCGACACAATCGAGATGCCAGCATTCTCAGGTACATACAGCATCGTGGACCCCGATACGTTGTTGAGCTCCATCTCTTCCGGCATCTTGCTGAAAGTGGCCTCCACAATAGTGCTGACGCCATTTACCTCGACATTCTCTATCTCGCATTCGTTCAGGGTGATGCTGCTCCAGACGTGGTTGGCCTCCAGGTCCTCGCAGCGCACGCTGTCCATCAGGACATTGTACCCGACGCCATTCAATTCCACCTTCTCCAGCAGCAGCGTGCGTGGCACCATGACGGTGAGGCGTTTGTCGGGGACTTCCTTCCCCTCCATCTTCACGCCTGGCTTGCCGAATACAATCTCCAGCGTTCCGTCGTCGTCGAGACGGTAGTGCATCGTCCTGCTGTCGACGAGGGATTCTTCGGATGTCTCGCTGAAGACCAGCTCGTTGCCGTCGTAAGTGCTGATGGTCACGGAGTCGCCGAGCCAGTCGATTTCCAATTCTTTGACCTTCGAGGCGTCGAGGCTGGCGCCGCCCATGGTGTATTTGTCGGCATTGCCCTGGCTTCCGAGGGTTACCAGGCCGTCACGGTTGTAGAATTTCTTGTCGATATTCTTGATGTTCCTGTCGTTGCTCAGTTTGCAACTGCCCAAGGCCATGATGCCCATCAGGGCAAGGCTTATGGCGAATATTGATTTTGTGCGTTTCATGTCTTTGCTGTTTTAGTAGATAACTCTCAATTCTCAACTCTCAACTCCTAGTATTTCATGTGTTTCAGGCGGTACCATGTCCACCAGTAGAATACGCCGGTGAGTATCACGGCCCAGGCCATGGCTGCCCAGTAGGCAATGGCGGCGGTCCTGACGGGGTCGGCTGAGTTCATAAGCTCGAGTATCCAGGTGCCGTTGACCATCATGATGCCCATGATGGGCGTGAGGAGGATGTTGATTGCGAAGCTGATAAGCCACATCCAGAGCAGGGTCTGCAGCACCTTGTGCTTCTTGAAGATGGTGTTGGTGAAGAGGAATGTGGCCACGTTGCTCAGATAGCACAAGGCAAGATAGAGCACGCCACGCCCCGGGGTGAAGATCTGCATCATCAGTTCCATATCGTCATTGCCATAGCCTGGGAGGGCGCCGTTGGAGTAGGCGCGGTACTGGTCGAGGGCAATGGCCAGATAGTCGGTCTGCCAGAGCCATTGGCGGTAGGGACCGAAGGGCAGGAGCGTCAGGAAATAATCCAGCACGATGCCGCCGCAGAGGCACAGCAGCGGGCAGACGAAGATGGTGAAAAGCAGCATGCTGAGGTATTTCTCCAACTTCGAGGCAGGCAGCATGGCGAAGTAGATGCCCTCCTTCTTCAAGTCGCAAGTGCGGTACATGCGCGAGGGTGCCACCATGGTTGCCAGGTATACGGAGCCGGCGATGAAGCACCACCGTATTTCGGGGACGATGGCAGGCGCGTCGGTGATGCCCGCCATGGCCCACATCAGCAGCCATGCCACGATGGGCAGGAGGGTGATAATCAGCAGCGACGTCCCGGCATTCTGCCAGATGCTGCGGAAATCCTTGCGGACCACCTTGCAGAAGCGGTCCCATTGAAAGGTATTGTTGATCATTGGTGTCATTTGTTTTAGGGGTTTGTTTTTCTTTTTCTAGGAAGCCCTAGGGGATCCTTGGGTTTCCTAGGATGTCCTAGTTTTCTCTCTCAAAAATCTCTTTAATCTTCTGTTTCTTGCGCAGCACGGCGTTGAAGAGGGCCTCGATGTTGATGAGGCTTTCCTCGCCTGTGGTGTTGGGCACGACGTTCATGTATCCGCCCGGGAGCATCTCGCTGAAGAGAGCGTCCTCGCGCTGCTCTCCGCCGTACTCGAAGAAGAGCTTCTCGGTGATTTGCTGCACGGTGGCGTTGAGCAGCACGGCGTTGTGGCTGAGGATGACGATGGGGTCGATGAGGTTCTCCACGTCCTTCACCTGGTGGGTGGAGATGATGATGGTCGTCCCTTCCGAGGCGCGCTTGCTGAGGATGCTGCGGAACTGCGTCTTGCTGGGGATGTCAAGGCCGTTGGTGGGCTCGTCAAGCAGCACGTAGTCCGTGCCGAATGACAAGGCACAGGCTATCAGTGATTTCTTCTGCTGCCCGAAGCTCATCTCGCGGAACTCGCGGTGGGGCTCCACCTCCAACTCCTGCATCAGGTGCAAGAAGAGGCCTTGGGCAAAGTTGGGGTAGAAGGGGCGCAGCTCGTCGACATACTTCTGGGGTGTCGCGTCGTCGGGCAGCGTCACCTCGTCGGGCATGAATACGAGGTTTTGCAGCATCTGCGGCATCCGCTGGTGGCTGTTGAGGCCGTCGACGGTGCAGGTGCCCTGGGTGGGTCTCTGCAGGCCGCAGATAATCTTGAGGAGGGTGGTCTTGCCAACGCCGTTCTCGCCCAGCAGGCCGTAGATGCAGCCCGGCTGGAAGGTCATGCTGATGTTGTTGAACACCGGCGTCTGCTTGTAACTGAAGTCGAGGTTTTTGATTTCAATCATATTGTTGATGTTTTTTTTTGTTTGTTTTCTTGAGAGTGGGTTAGGTTGTCCTAGGGCTTCCTAGGGCTTTACATCCTTGGTGTGTTGTTGTCGGTGGCGCCTTGG
>LXOW01161613.1_pt1 | contig 13574 bp, 11 predicted proteins | sample 1368591 | NCBI WGS metagenome assembly LXOW01 (sample SAMN04884650, study PRJNA319009) | bovine gut metagenome | isolation source: Cow rumen | host: Bos taurus | place: Italy: Legnaro (PD) | collected 2014-07-09
ACTCTGCGCATAGAGTTGGAAAACTCGGAACCGTTGATATGGCGAGAGTTGGAGGTGCCGTCGAATCTCTGCCTCACCTCATTGGCACAGGCCATCCTGCTTGCCTTTGGCTGGAATGAAGATCACCNNTATTTGAATACGACTATGGAGATAGTTGGTATCACAAGGTGAAGTTGAAGTCGGTAGCCGACTATGCTGATTACGAGACTAAAGCCGTTCGTCTCATTGGTGGAGCCAACGCCTGCCCGCCCGACGACTGTGGCGGCATCTATCGCTACAGACATCTAGTGGAGTTGATGCAGAAGAAGCCTCAGTCAAGCGAACTGTCAGAGTTCTACGACTGGATGGGCTGCAAGTGGGATCCAGAATTCTTCCCGATGGATGAAACAGCCAAGGCTGTGGACAAGATGAACAAATGAAACCTGTCCACAGCAGCGGATCTTATCAGCTATAATCAAACAAGATTTTCTTATATCAGACTCCGGCGGCGGAGTTCCCAGAAGCATTCTTGGGTGGCTTCGATGTCGCTCATGGCATTATGGGCACCGTCGAAGTCGTGGCCGAAGAGTTTGATGTAGAGTTCCTGTAGCTTGGGCCACTTGTAGCCGTACTTTCCTGGAATACGACAGAAGTCCGTACCAGCCTGCATAGTACAATACGTACGTTTGGAGTTCATCACGTCGGGACGGTGCAGGCGGATAAGTTCTGCTCCGAGAATCTTCTTGTCGAAGTCGATATTGTGTCCCACAATGAATGTCGCCTGATCGAAATCGGCCAGGAACTCGTCGACGACAGCAGCAAGGTCGCGACCTTCCTCCAAAGCCCGCTGTGTGGTGATGCCGTGTATGCGGACAGCATCATCGGGAATGGTATAACCGTCGGGACGGATAATGTAGTCCTTTTGTGAGAGCTTGTTGCCCTCGCCATCCATCAGGATCCAACCCAATTGTACCATCCTTGGCCAGTTGTTGGTGTCGGTAGTCGGGGCTTTATAGTCACGGGGAACGCCTGTCGTTTCGGTGTCGAAGAAAATAAAAAACTTGTCTGTCATTGTTCAATCTGTTTATGAGTTATTTGAAAAGAGTTTGCCTACGAAGTTGAGCAAAGTCTGAACGGTCTGTTTATCGGGAACGGGGATGCGGAGATGGGATTCGCCAGTCTCAGCATTAGTCTCGACGAGGGTGTCGACGAGTTGCTGCGTGGCCTCGGGCGACTGGAGTGTCTGGGCAAGGCCGGAGAGGAAGGAGATGCCCTGGGCGACGAGTTCCTGGGGCTGACGGGGAGCCGAATGGGTAGAGGATGCAGAAGAAGAGGAAGAAACCGTTTCCTCTTCGGTCTGATCTTGCTGGGCAAGGGTATTCTGAATTGTGGATTCCTCGCTTTGGGGCGTTTCCTCTTTCAAGGGTTCCGGCTCGTCAGCTTCTGTATCCGAAACTTCTGGAGCGGCAGGCTGCTGTTTTTCCTCCTCCAGGACTTCGCCGAGCGTATCCATCATAGCGGTGAACTTCGTCTCGTTGCCGAGGAAGATGGTGTCCTCGCCGTTGTCGAGCACACCCTCGAACATGGCTGTCTTGAAGCGGAGCTTGCCGAGCATGCCCTCCTCGATGGTATCTTTAGCCACGAGATTGATGACCTGCACGTTGCGCTCCTGACCAAGGCGATAAATGCGGGCGATGCGCTGTTCAAGCACGGCAGGATTCCAGGGCAGATCGAGGTTGATCATGATGCTGCCAGCTTGGAGATTAAGGCCTGTACTTCCTGCGTCGGTGGAAAGGAACACACGGCTATCGGGATCATCAGTGAAGTTGCTGATGAGGTCGCGGCGCTTGGCTGAAGGCACACCGCCATGCAAATATTCATAGCCGATGCCCAACTTATCGAGTTCATAGGCAATAAGGCGCGTCATGCGCTCCCACTGGCTGAAAATGACCACCTTTTCGTCGCCGTTGTCAAATACAGACTGGAGGATGCTCATCGTCTCGGCAACCTTCGTGTCGTAGCGCGACTTCTGGTCGAGGATGTAGGTGGAGTCGCACACCATGCGCATCATTGAGAGGAACTGCAACAGCCGCTGGCGGTCTTTTTCTGTAAGGAAGTGCATTTTGCGCCATTTGTAGACGAGATTGGCCACGCTCTGTTTATACTCCTCGTGGATGCTCATCTGCTCGCCAGTCATCGGCACGAAAAGGTTCTGGTCTGTACGCTTCGGCATCTGAAGGGCCACTTGTTTCTTGGTGCGACGGATGAGCCGCTCGCGGGCAGTTTCGCCCACCTTATTAAGATTCTTATAGCCGATGACCTTGCCGCCATCGTCAGTGACGATGCAGTCGGCGCGGAACTGCCAATAGGGGCCGAGGCAATAGTTATCGGCGAATTCCATCACAGAATAAAGCTCTTCGAGCTTGTTCTCCAAGGGCGTGCCTGAGAGAATGACGGCGTAGTCAGAGCGCACCTTGCGGGCGGCCATCGAGATCTGCGTCTTCCAGTTCTTCAGGCGCTGCACCTCGTCCATGATGAGCACCTCGGTCTGCAGCGAGCCCCACATCTTCACGTCGTTCGACATGCAGTTGTAGGAGACGATTTTGTAGGGGACGTCAGAAGCGTACTGCTCCTTACGCTTCAAGGGATTGCCTTCGATGACGAGGGTCAAGGGATGTTCTGGCGAATGGTCTGTGTCCTTTGTGAATCGTTCAATCTCCCGCTGCCACTGGTATTTCAGCGAGGTGGGACAGACTATCAATATCTGCTCTGCCAGTCCCTCGCGCCGCAATAGCTCTGCCGTGCCAATGGCCTGAATGGTCTTACCAAGACCCATCTCGTCAGCAATAATACTTCGTCCTCGTTCGAAGGCGAAGCGGATGCCCTCCTTCTGGTAGGGATAAAGCGAGACCGTAAGCAATTGGTCGAGCCGATTGTCGGTGTATTTGCTGATAAGCTGCTGGCGGAACTTCCGCTCGCGCTGCTCGATAATGAAATCTATGGCATCCTGATAGAAACGGAACGACGGGTCAATAGCCAGAGCTTCAGTCATCAATTTGTCGTAGTCACCAAAAGCATACGGGAACATCACCCCTTCTGCATCGAAATAGTGCGCAGCCAACCGCTTGAATTCCTCATGATGGTCGCTGCCCACACGGATCTTCACCTGACGACCCTCAGTGTACGACAGATAGACGGAAGTATAGGCAGGCAACTCCTTGTGTACCTTCTTCCCTCTGGTCTCACTAATCCATAGTTTCACCTTTTCAAGATGTTTGCATGCGCAGAGATGATTGGTCTTAAAATCCATGCATGAGCAATAGTTCCACGGACTATCTTCGCCACGATACACAACCTTATAGGTCTGTTTCGTCTGTGGGTTCTTAACCTCGTATTCGCCAGGCAGATTCTTTTCATCGACTGCAGCGACAGCCATCGCTTCTTCTCCGGCAATCTGCTTGCGCAGTGCCCGTTGCCACTCTTCAAGCGTCATCTTGTCAGGCTTCACTACCCATGAAATCTTAGGAGTCCTCACTGCCTGAGACTTTTTCTTGCGAGTTTTGCTCTTCGTTGTCCCTTTCTTCTCTGTCGTTCTACTTTTCGTTACCATGTTCTCTACTATGATTTAATTTTGATGGCAAAGGTACAAAAACTTTCGGCTTTTCTTGTATTTGTTATGATATTTTTTGAAAAATACCTAATCGCTATCTCTTTTCAATGACAATTTTCTTTTGGGTTTCAAATCAAATCGATACTTTTGCAAAAATTTATTTGATTTTCTGTAGTTTTTTTCCTCCATCTTGTGACTTATTATCAAAGGATGATTTATCAAACAAGAAAAAATGAATGATTTAGAACGTGAGTTTGAAGAAATGGTAAGGGCTAACCGCAGTACGATTTACACCGTCTGCTACATGTTCTCCCAAGACCAAGATGAGGTTGCCGACTTATTCCAGGAAGTTCTTATCAACCTGTGGAAGAGTATGCCAACATTTGAAGGGCGAAGCAATGTGCGCTCCTGGATCTATCGCGTCAGTCTGAATGTGTGTATCTCACTCGATCACAAGAAACGACGACACAAGACTGTTCCCCTAACGATGGACATCAATCCCTACGAAGAGACGGAAAGTAACCAGAACTCCCGGCAGATGGATATGCTTCGAAGGCGTATTGCCAAACTTGGTCAATTCGATCGTGCCATTATTCTGCTATGGCTGGAGAACATCAGCTACGAAGAGATTGCTGCCATCATGGGCATTACTGTGAAGAACGTCTCAGTACGTCTCTACCGTATCAAGGAGGAATTAAAAAACATGTCAAACGAATAAAAAACAACAGGAATTATGGAAAATCAGAATAACAACTTACAGGAATTGGAAGAACTTCGCAGTCAGGTCGCAGAGTTTAAGAACCGTGTGGAACAGCAGGAGATTGTCAGCCGCCGTCTGTTGAAAGAGGCGATGAAGGGTCATGTGTCTTGGATCAAGCAGATGAGTATTTGGGGTAGCGTAGGCGAACTGGTGATATTACCTTTTTTAGTTTACGCTTTAAGAAGCATCGTCGGCGTTTCATGGCTACCAATTATTGTCGTAGGACTTGTGATTGTTGGTGAGGCCGTTTTCAACTTTTGGAATGTCAGTACCATCCGCGACAAGCATCTGGCAGTCGATGATGTGCTCAGTGCCCAGCAGCGGCTGATAACCTTCAAGCGCAGGGAGAAGCTTTACACATACGGCATACTTCCTTTCATATTTCTCTGGGTAGTATGGCTTCTGTTTGACGTTTATTACGGCACGGATATCCCTTTTTTCCCCTCAAGTGACAGGAATCTTGTTTATTTCGTGGCGGTTGTCATTATATTAACCGTATTTTTCTATGTCTTTTCCCGTGAGATGCGCTCACTGAACAAGGCTATCAAGGATATAGACGAATTTCGCGAAAAGAACAACTGACAACAGAAGGACATTTTACCAACACCTCCTCAAGACTTCAGGCTTTTAGCTTGAAGTATCTGAGGAGGTCTTTTTTGGGGGAATGCTGGAGTGCAAGAGAGTTTTATAAACTCTTAGGTATATTGAATGGCGTAATTTTCAATTTCAGCCACAAAAGGGCATCAATATTATTGACGGCAAAAAAATATTTAGATAATTACAATTTTTCCGTCATACCTAACATTAGGATTTTATAATCAATTCAATTTCAATATATTAAACTCAATTTAGGCTTCTTCAATACCTAACATAAAGGTAACAAAAAGGTAACATAAACCTAACATCAGAGATAACTTGAAACCTAATATTGATGTTACCTCTATGTTAGGTTTATGTTAGGTTTCATGTTAGGTATTTCGGATGCTAAAATCGCTCAGAAGTCCTTTAAACCCAAATCGGTCGTTAGGCCCAATTAGTTCGGGTGATGTCAAAGTTTTCAGTTGTTCTCCAGAGTCCAAGGAATGCCTGCCGCTGATTTATGGTTCTCACAAGACGTAAAATATTTTTATCTCCTTTCTTTTCGAGATATGCAGGAATACTGAGTATCTTGTACCTGATAGTCTTGAGGAAATGGCTCTTCTTAGAGTTGATAATGGCATGTCTGAAGAGACTGATGAAGTTGTATGCCATGATAATAAAGGAGTCGCAGGCTTCGGTAGCCCAAAAGTCTTGGGAAGAGAATTTGTCGGCAGAGAAGTCGTACTTGATTTCCTTGATTCTGTTCTCAGAGTCAGCCCTTCCGCGATAGAGGTCGTAGACGGCCTTTGCAGGCAGTGTCAGTGAGGTGATGAAGCAACTATAGCGGTAGTTCCCGAGCTCGGCAACGTCAGGGAAGAGTTCCATCTGCTTGGGGGGCTTGATCTTCCTTATCTTCTTGCCTGCGGCCTTGGGACGCTTGTCTGTTTCCTGTCTGACCATAATGATTCGGCGGGGCTTCTTCCAGTCCTGTGCCTGATAGGTACTCTCCGCAATATGAAGGCCATCTGCCACTTCCGTCCATTTTACCTGCGAAGCCAGCTGTATCTTGATGGAGTTGTTGAAGCGGCATGCTACGATATAGGGCAGACACTTCTCTTCCAGACGGTCGAATATATCACCACTGAAGAAGCCGCTGTCCATGCGCACCAGTCCCACCTTCTTGCCCTGAAGCCGATCCAGCGTGTTGTCGAGAAACGCCAGATAGTTTGTAGAGGCTGATGTGTTTCCTGGACGCAGCCAATAGTTGGCGATCATGCGGAGATCGGCCACAAATGCCAGCAGTGGATGGTGGGACTTACGTCCTGGGCGTTTGGGATTGTAGCCCACTGCCGCACCCTCCTGCTCACCGCAACGTTCCATCACCGTAGAGTCGAAGTCGAGCGTGTAGTTGTCAAAGCACAATTTGGAGAAGAACCAACTGTACAAAGAATCGAACACACGCTGGTTGATAGCCTGAGAGAACTTATTGAAATAACGCTGATAGGCACGGTGGTCAGGCCCTTTCTCGTAACCCATCAGATGGCAGAGCGTAGGGTCGAAGCGTACAATGTCGAGGTGATTGTAGCAACTGGCACCACACCAGACTCCTGTGAACAAACCGTATATCAATTGCTCAGGGCTCTTGCCGCGGTTGGACCCCTGTTGGGGTAGTCCAGCGGATGACAAGGCTTCCTTGAAGTGACATTTGTCAAGCATTTTGTAAAGCAACGACACACCACCGAAGGCTGTTATCTCTTTTGCCGTGAAGGCTATCTCCAGGTCTTTCATCANNGTCTGAAGAGACTGATGAAGTTGTATGCCATGATAATAAAGGAGTCGCAGGCTTCGGTAGCCTAGTTAAAGGGCGCAGAGGGGTCAGGAACCTCTGCGCCCTTATTTCCGCAAATGTTACCTCCTTAGCAATTTTTACTACAAATGCCCGAAATGGGATAGGAGAGCCTTATACTGATCCTGGGCGGTAAGGATGGTGTCTGTGAGGTAACCATTTATATGACCCCATTCGTGAAGACCTCTGTAATAGAACATCTTCAGTTCGTCTGTGATGATGAAAGGCACGATATGATTAGCGAGGCACTCCTTAAACATAATGAGCCGTCCCACACGTCCATTACCGTCTTGAAAAGGATGTATCCTCTCAAAGCGCACATGAAAATCAAGGATGTCTTCAAGTGTCCTTTGCCTAATGGCATTGTATTCAGAAAGAAGAGCCTTTATCTGCTTGTGAACCTCTTCTGGCGGACAGGTGTCCATACCTCCCACCTCATTGGGCAACCGCTTATAATCACCTACCATAAACCAATCCTTCTTGCTGTCTGATGTGCCAGATTTCAGCATCAGATGCAGTTGTTTGATAAGGCTCTCTGTAAGTTTATCTTCTGCGTGGTCGATGATGTAGTCTATACAACGGAAATGGTTCACAGTCTCCACGATATCATCTACGTTGACTGCCTGATCTGTAATCCCAATGGTATTCGTCTCAAAGATATACCGCGTCTGATCGTGAGTCAGTTTGCTGCCTTCGATATGATTGGAATTATAGGTTAGATCAATTTGGGTGCGATGATAAATGCTGCCCTTCAATCGCGATGACTTCTGCTCTCTTAATACTTTTAGAAGAGGCGATATCTTCTTATTAGCACCTCGTTTGGGTAAAACAGCATCAGCAGGAATGTTCCAGGTCTTTCCTGTCAGGAATGCACCTTCTATCTTTCCCTGAGCACAATAGTTACGGGCTGTACGTTCAGAAACACCATACTTTTCTGCAAACTGAATGACTGATATATACTCCATATTCTATGCTATCGGCAAGTTTTAGTGCCAATTTCTGTTGCAAAGATAGTTCTTTTTGCCGATATCGGCAAGTTTTTGCCCGAATATTTGGCGGTTAAAGCAAAATGGGCTACCTTTGCAGCGCTTTTATGAATATGGATAATCAGAATAGTCGTCCGCTGATAGCGCATCTGTCAATGTTCGGAGCCTGTGCAGGCTGGGGACTGATGGCTCCTGTGGGAAAGGATGCTATGACGCATGGTATCGACGGCATTACGATGGTGACATTCAGAGTCGTGGGGGCCTGTCTGCTTTTTTGGATAGCCTCGCGATTCGCGCCAAAGGAGGAAGTACCCATGAAGGACAAACTGATGTTTATCGGAGCAGCTCTCTTGGGACTGGTATTCAATCAATGCTGCTACACCATCGGCCTAAGCATCACGTCGCCCATCAATGCCTCGATTGTCACCACATCGATGCCTATCTTCGCAATGCTGTTATCAGCCTTAATCCTGAAGGAGCCGATAACAGGTAAGAAAGCATTGGGTGTAATGATGGGCTGTAGTGGTGCGTTGATACTGATCTTGACGAGTGCTGCCCATGCTGACAGCAGGGTAGGAGATATACGAGGTGACCTGCTCTGCCTGTTTGCGCAGTTCTCGTTTGCACTCTATCTGTCACTCTTCAATCCGCTCATCAGGCGCTATAATGTCTTTACGATCAACAAGTATATGTTCTCCTGGGCCACGCTGATACTGCTGCCCTTCACATTCTCGCACGTCAGCGAAGTGGTGTCTCAGCCTATCGCGATGAAGACCTGGTGGGAAGTGGCCTACGTCGTTTGTATCGGTACCTTCGTCTGCTATATCCTCACGATGATTGGCCAGCAAACGCTGCGCCCTACGGTAGTCTCCGTCTACAACTACGTGCAGCCCATCGTCTCTGTTGGAGCCTCTCTACTGATGGGTGTAGGCATCCTGAAGCCTACCCACGCTCTAGCCGTCATCCTTGTATTCAGCGGCGTCTGGCTGGTTATCAAGTCAAAATCCAAAAGGGATCTGGAAGCACATCTCACAAAGTAAGGGTATGCACAAAGTAACTTTGCAAGTGGATTGAGTAATAAACAAAATAATAAGCTGCATTAAAAACAATTCAATCATGTACGATCAGGTCCGTGAAGATATACTCTTTATCATGCTTTATACAGTAGTAACAGCGATGGCAATAATGACAAGTTGTTATCTGCTGTTCCGCCGGGCCAATGCCATTGCCCCTGATGTCATTCCGCCAATGCGCCTACGCCGATGGACAGGAGTGTTCTTAGCCGCCTTAGCATTGAATCACGTATGGTATATGCCGATTTTTTTCCTGACTTCAAGTGATGATATCCTGATAACGGATCTTGTAGGAGCGTTGCTCGACAGCCTGACGATTATTCCGTTGGCAATAGTCGTGTTGTTCGCTATGCTGCAAGACCGCAGACGACCGCTATGGCCTGTTGCCGTGATGGTGATGCCAATCGTTGTGGGAAATGCGTGGAGCTTAGCTACCCGCAGCTATGTCCTTCTGCCGATACTGTATGTCTATTTCCTTTTGATGGGCATCGGTCTGAGTATATATATGGCTCACGCACTGAGACAGTACGGCCGCTGGCTGCGCGACAACTTTGCCGACCTGGAGCACAAGGAGGTGTGGCAGAGCTTCGTCGTACTGGCCGTTATGCTCCTAATGCTCGGTACCTATGCGCTTACCAACGAAGGTTCGACATACCTATATGCTATGCTAGTAGCTAGCACAATGCTCGTCTGCTACCTTCTGTGGCGAGTAGAGAATCTGAGCGACCTGAGCGCTCAAATCCAATCGGATACCAGTAACCGCCCGACTTCGCCGCTTGGCTTGTCCAAGAATATCGGACCGCTGCTGAAGCAGCATTGCGAGGAGGCTCAACTCTATCTGCAATACGACATCTCTCTTACCCAACTTGCCACATTGATTGGTATCAACCGTTCCTACCTGAGCAAGCACTTTGCCTCGCAGGGTATCACTTACAATGGCTATATCAATGGTCTGCGCATCCAACACTTTATCAATCTCTACCATGAGGCCGCCGCAAGCCACCAGTCTGTTACCGCCCAGCAACTGGCATACCAAAGTGGTTTCCGTAGTTACAATACATTCAGTATCGCCTTCAAAAAAATGATGGGAATGAACGCAACGGAGTGGATGCGGCTTACTGAATCGTAAAAATCGTCCCCGAATCGTCAAAACTTGCTGTTTCTCAGTATTTGTTGATTGCAATTTCAAAGGGTATTGACTATCTTTGCACAATAATCAGATAATCCCCTATGGACTATTAACAAACTTTTAAATATTGCAATCATGGGAAAAATAAAAAAAATGATGCTTGCCGCAACGCTCGTTTGTGGCACAACAACAGTACTCACTTCATGCAGTGACAATAAAGACAATTCGGTTCCAGAGAATTCTGAGAGTGAACAAAAAGGAGTGAACAAGAAGATTACTGATGACAATTATGACAAGTCGCTAGCCGTGAAATGTATCAATGGCACTTTCGTCGGTAAAAAAACAGAGAATGTTGTTGCCTACAAAGGTGTTCCTTTTGTTGGCCAGCAGCCTGTAGGCAACCTACGTTGGAAAGCGCCCGTGGATGTTACCCCGAGCAACGACGTTTATGAAGCTTACAACTATGCGAAAGCCCCTGTTCAGGCACCAGGTGACCCTGCTATCGAAAACGGAATGGGCGAGGACTGCCTATACCTGAACATCTGGAAGGCTGACGAGGCGACTACTGAGAAGAAGCCGGTCATTGTATGGATTTACGGTGGTGGTTTTGAAGTTGGCGGAACGACTGACCCACAATATGATTGCCACAACCTCGTGAAGGAGAACCCTGATGTCATTCTCGTTACCCTCGCTTATAGGGTCAGTTTCTTTGGATTCCTGCATCTGTCACACCTGCCCGACGGCAAGGACTACCAGGACGCACCGAACTTAGGACTCATGGACCAGTTGATGGGATTGAAGTGGGTACACGAAAATATTGCAAGCTTTGGCGGCGATCCTAACAACGTTACCATCTGGGGCGAGTCAGCCGGTGGCGCAAGCGTCACCCTGCTTCCGCTCATCAAGGGTTCCCATCAGTATTTCAAGCGCGTCATCGCCCAGAGTGGTGCCCCCGCCCAGACTAGGACCCCAGAGCAGGCCATCGCCATCACGGACCATGTGATGAAGGAACTCGGCTGCAAGACTGTCGCCGACCTGCTAAAGGTCAGTGCCAAGGAGTTTGCTGACACATGGGCACGCTTGTACGGTTTTTATCAGGTACTCGGCATACGTACTTTCCCAGAGAGGAACGGGAAATACCTGCCTCTGGATCCATGGGAGGCATATGCCAACGGTGCTGCAAAGGACATTGTATTCCTTCAGGGCTGCAACAAGGATGAAATGAACACTTTCTTGGGTACCATCGGCGTGGATCGCTGGAATACGTGGGCCAATCAGCGCAAGGCAGAGAAGCTCGCCCAGTTGACGGACGATGAAAAAGCCCTTGTAGAGAGCTACTGCAAAAGCATCCAAGGAGAAAGCTACGAGCCTACCGTCCGTCTTTTTAGCCAGATTATGTTCCAAGTACCGCAAATCCGCCTATCGGAGGAACAGACGAAGGCCGGTGGCAAGTCATATACCTACCTCTTTACGCCCGAGTCTTCTGTGCCTTTGATTAAATGTGGACACATGATAGAAGTGCCGTCACTATTCAACCATCCTGAGATAACCGACTTCACGGGAAGAACATTCGATGCCACCTTCACGAAGACACTACGCAAGATGTGGATACAGTTCGCCAAGACTGGCAATCCGTCACTCACTGCAGAGATGTCTCCAGACGGTAAAATACATGAGTGGCCACTCTATGACACAGAAAATAAGAAAGTAATGGTACTCGACGAACAGGACATACATCCAGCTAAGGAGTCTGAACTAAAAATTGTTGATTGGAAGAGGACATACTTCCTTACCAATTATTATATGCCTTAACTTATTTGAGGGTATATGAAGAAAACACATTAGTGACGGTTCTTTCTGTCGTTTCGCTTGATGAAAGCGGCAAAGCCGAGCGCACTTTGTTCACAGCCCCACGGCCCTGAATTGGGTAGTGGGGCTTTGATATAAAAAACCCTCAAGACCTAACGTTGTAAAATAGTAAAACGTTCATTTTTAGGTAGTTACGAGAAATTATCTCGTTCTAAGACCTAACATAGAGGTACTATAGAGGTACCATAGACCTAACATTAATTCGCAAACAAGCAAGAGAATATAGAACTTTATGCGAAAAATTTCGCAACGTCTAATCTATGGTACCTCTATGGTAGGTCTATGGTACCTCTTTGTTAGGTCTTTGTTAGGTCTTGAAAGCACAAAAAACGCCTAAAAGTCCTTTATACAAAGGCAATTCGGCGAAACTAACGGTAGGTCTGGCCAGAAAGGGATACTTATTTCGCAATAAGGAACGCTTATTGGCTGATACCGCAGACTTACCGGCTGATACCAGTTCCTTATAAGATGAGGAAATTATTCCCAAGCTGGGACTACAGAAGTCCCACACTGGGACTAAAGTGTTCCCACGGTGGGACCAAAGCAGTCCCACTGTGGGAACGTATGTAATCAAGTAGTAGCGATGAAGATCTTGCTGCCTTGACGGACAAGGGGGCGGGCGGTTTTCAGGTGGAGTTCTAAGTCTGAAGCGCTAATACGATAGACTTTTGGCGTGAGGGCTCTGGGAAAACGATTGAAATAAGGGTCATAGCTCACATACCACGCTGCGGAGCTGACTTCCGGAATCTTGGTCATCTGATCCCAAAGCAGGAACAGACGACTTTTGGCTGCAATCGTGATGCCTCGCTCACCTGAAGCCAACGTAGAGACACAGACCAGATGCTGACGACGCTGCGTATCCTGATTCAACTCATCCTTCGTCTTGCGATGAGAGATGGTGATATGGCGCCCAAAGCGCTGATTCAGGTCATTCATCATCTGGCGAAAGACTGGCCCATGCGAAGAACTGTCTTTCAGCTGATGACTGGCGATATAAAGATGAATCATCTCGTGCAATAGCGTATCGATGATCTCTTCTTCTGTCTGTTCCAGTCGTGTACTGATACGCAGTACGAAATCATAATACTGCGTCTTGCCAAACAATGGGCGCTTGCGCTTGAAGCCGAGTTGCCCCAAGTAGGTACGGGCCTTACTCAGCCGGATACTCACCTTAGGTAATGCTCCGCCAAAGCAAAGTTCATTCAGTTCATCGAACTTCTGATTCAGAAACTCCAAGGTCAGCATCATGCTTGGAAAGATAACAAATCCGTTTATTTCTCTTCGGTTTCAAAGGGAAAGAGCGTCCAGCGATAGAGGTTACAACCTACGAAATTGCCAAGCACCTCGCTGACATAGACTACGAGTACCTCTGTCTGCAGCATCTGTTCTACAGGCGAAACAAGAAAATAGAAGGCATCGGCGATAGAGTGGGCGAAGCCACAAAGGATGAACACAGGCACACCCAACAAGAGCGGCAGCATCTTACCCTTACGGGCAAACTCGACAGCCGTTGTCATGATAAATCCACAACCAATAGCCAGCAGGAAACAAGCAAAGGGTCCTTTCGCCAGACGACCTGCAAGAATCTTCGAGGCTGGTTCGATACAGTCAGGTTGCGCATAGGCGATAAGCCAGGCTGTGAGCAGACAGCCGATGATATTACCCAGCAATACCAGTCCCAGCATCACCCAGTCACCCTTCAGACGGATGAAGCCAGCCGTACCCGTATAGAGTTTCAGACCG
>LXOW01383042.1_pt1 | contig 13571 bp, 10 predicted proteins | sample 1368591 | NCBI WGS metagenome assembly LXOW01 (sample SAMN04884650, study PRJNA319009) | bovine gut metagenome | isolation source: Cow rumen | host: Bos taurus | place: Italy: Legnaro (PD) | collected 2014-07-09
ATTCTTTGGACCCGTTTGTCAACATCGAAGATAATATCTGTCATACCAAAAGGATAGAGATTGGCATATCGCCCCTTCAATGGTATTTCTTTAGCTTCATTATTCTCTACGACGATCTTTTTTGCTGGCATTCCCGACTTCTCATGTAATTTCGCCAGGAATTTACTCGAAGAATTTTGCCTTACAAACACAGGTACGTTTCTCTCATACACCTCGTCTGGCAGGTTCATCGCAATGGCCATGTTGTGACGCGAATCTCTCATCGCAAATACGAGTGACAACAGCTGCGTCTCATCGGATGCCCATTCTGCAATCTGCTTTTGTATTTGCATGGAGTAAACATCCCCCTTGATAAACTCGAATTCCACATCCAAGAAGTCAGCACATTCCCCCTTAAATTTGGTTGCAGGATATTTCTTTTCGTTATACCAATGCGACTGTATCTCAAAGAAGTGGCGATAGCGTGTCATGAACAAATCTTTCTCCTTATCTGCATTCAAGTCGATGAAAGTGATGCGTGTCAGATTCTGTTCTTTCTTGAAATTAGGGAAATGAAGCATCTTAGCAGCCTCAATGCCTAAAGTTACACCAAAGTTAGATGTGCCGACAATTACCAAATGAATATGGCGATGGTCTTCTTCAGTGATGCCATTCCCGTCAATGAATGGATAGCGCTGTTCATCATTGTCAGTATAACGACAATCCACAAACATCTGCTTAGCCCAATCAGCATAGAAATTATAAGGGATGAACTCTATGCCCAAGTCACGGATGTTGTCAAACAAGTCCGCCACCTGCATGGCAGCATAGGTATCCTGGTCTTCAAAAACTGTCGTGATACTTTCTGGCAATCCTTTATCCTTATTCTTTTCAAGGATTTCGCAAACCTTTTCCATGCAATCAATGTTCATGGCATCGTGTGAGGGCTTTGTCCTGTCACCTACAATATAGATGCAGCATGCTTGGTTCAGTTTCAACTCTTCCAAATCATTAACCGATGTGCGATGTCCATTTTTGATGATCACGCGTTTCTCGCAGTCTTGTGCGATGGACGAATGTATCTTTTCGGAAATATCTTCGCTTGGCAGCGAACTTTGCAACAACACGTAAGCATCTTTGTTAGTACAAATCTGTTTGATGATCGATGGTACTATCTCATCGTAACCAAGAATGACGTAATGATTATCTATAACATAGGTATTCTTACCCTTCCTGAAATTCTCAATACGACGCTCCAGCATATTTGACAGCACAGATATGAGCATACCACCAAAGACCACAACTCCGAGAAGAGAGCCAAGAATAGCAAATAGAATGCTTAACCACGGACGTTCACCCTCAGGATAGTTATCCGTATAGATGCTGCTGAGAGCATTACCGTCTATCAGTAGATACAATGCCCATTCGAAGAAATTCACTTTCTTGCCGTTTTCTCCATAAGTCAGGAAATAGCAGATAACCAATCCTATTAATAGAGCAACGATTACAAACCCTAGCAGGATAATAATCTGCCACCAGATTTTCTCTGAAAAGGTCCTGTCGAATATCAGGAACCATTTGCGAAGTTTCGTTGAATGTTTCATATACCNNCCTGATTCTTGAGCTCGTTAAGCTGCTCGAGCGACAACCAATTACAAGCCTCTTTTTCAAATTTTGAAATGCCATATGGACTACTTTTTATTCATCAGTCGCTTAGTCTGCTTCAATTCCTTTTTCAACAGTTCCATCCGCTCTTTCAGTTGCTCTTGTGTTGGCAACATATCCTTGATGCGAATGTTATTATAGGTGGCAACACCCATTGGCGTGCTGATACCCTTGAATGACCACTGAACCTCCGTCTTGTTCATATCAGAGCAAATAAGAAGACCAATGGTTGGGTTATCATCAGGAGTCTTTTTCAACTCGTCAACAGCATTTACATAGAAGTTCAGCTTACCTGCAAATTCAGGCTCAAAGGGTTTGGCTTTCAGTTCGCAAACCACATAGCAACGCAGACGGATATGATAGAACAGCAAATCTATTTTTCGAGAACGTCCACCAACGATAATCTCTCGTTGTTTACCTAAAAAAGCGAAGCCATTACCCATCTCTATGAGCAGATTCGTAACGTTTTCAGTTAGAGCTGCTTCTAATTCATCTTCGTCGTACACCTCGTACCCTACAGTGGCAAAGCCAAAGTCGTAGTTTTCTTTCAATACCTCCTGTATCAGCTTGCTCTGCAGTTCAGGCAGGTGATCGGAGAAGTTGTTTAGTATCTTGCCTTGAGTTTCATACAAACGAGCCTTAAAGCAGTTGACAAGTGCAGTCCTGCTCAAGCCATTTGCTATCACTTGGTTTATGTAAAATATAGCTTCTTCTACACTTCTACTTTTGCTAACAATCTCAATATGCTGCCCCCATGGAACAAGTGCGAAAGGCAGGGGGAAATCAATAGACGTGGTATTCCAATTTTCTGAAACAGGCTGTTTCATAATTTCTCCAACGGGTCGTTGGAGTTTTAAGCGTTCTTGATTTATAGACGATTGCAATTCTCCAACGAGTCGTTGGAGTTTTTCAGTGTCAGCATCGTTAGAATAGAACAGATACCACTTTTTCATGTACCATAGATTGGATGTAGAGAAGCCATCCTCGTTGGGAAACTCTCGCCTCAAATCCAGGCTTACTTGTTCAACTATTCCTGCGCCCCAGCGCTCTTCTGCTTTCTTCTGCACAAGGTCACGGCCCATCTGCCAATTCCAAAGCAGCTTTTCGGCATTCACCTNNCTGCATATCTATTTTATTTTTCTTCTCCATATCTTAATAAACGTCTGCAAAAATAATACTTTTCTATCAATTATAATATGCAAAAATCGAAAATGTTACGTCTAAGAAGAGAGATTTTTACAATTCATTTCAATCTTCTCAACCATTCTTCTTGCCCTGTCCTTGATAACTACTGTGCTGAAATCTATATAACGATGGCACTCTGCGATAAAACGATCTCTGTTGGTGTAGCCACCTCGCCAATATGTGTAACCCTTTGAGGTAATGATAGGTTTATAGTAATCATCCACATAATATTCCAGCATGTTACCATCAATGAACCTTCGCCAACCATCCTCTCCATAGAATGGCTGGAAATCCTCATCGTTGAGGGTAACAAGTTCTTCCAAGTCCAAATCTCTGTCTGGTTGACGAGTCAGTACTTTATAGAGCGCAGCCAAGAAACGATCCTCGTAATCATGCCACTCGTCATGACAACCACGATGCTTGTTGATGCTCCATTCGCCAATACGTCTGTCAGGAAGTACAACCATATTGCCAATAGTATAGCAGGTGTCGTGAAATGTCTTTATCTTCGCAGTCAGTTTCGCATCAGGATGCCAAATCTCTGTGAACCTCTCTTTCCAGGGAGCAGAAAACAGCGTGTTATAAGTATTAAGCGTATCACCACGCAGCCTGCCATCGCCCAGATTATCCATTGAGATATTCTCCCATGTATCACCAAAGACCACACAATAGATGGCTCGCATCAACTCCGTATCATCTGCGTCGAAATTACGATTGGGACAGCCATACACCTTGTCGCTTCGCAAGCTACCCAAGGGGAAATCTACCAAACGTTGGATGTCGCCTTCTAACTTCTCTGTAACAAAAGAATTGATAAGTTCGATGGGTGTCATACTTCCTTTACCATTGGAAAACTTTCTTCACGTAGCACAATCTCTGCAGCCTCCATCAACTCTGGACGTGGTTCCCAAACCCATAGGCCATTTTCATCACGTTTTTGTTCTTCAGGCAAATTAGTCGCCCATAACGTCTCGAGTTTTGCCTGAAGACCTGCTTTTGTGTAGCTGTTGACTCTAAGGCGTGAGAATTTGACAAACCGCTCCACCTCATGCATAAATTTATTCAATTTCCTTTTGTCTATATAGGTAAAGTCAAATTGAGTTACAGGCACAGCCATACTTGCCAGCAGATCGTCTGCAGTCAGCAAGGCACTTAATCCATCTTCTCCCATAGCAGTGATAATTTCATATGCCACAGCCTTGTCAATTTCCCTGATCTCGTTCGTCATATTACTTCTCTGATTCTATCTGTTCCTAGTTCATTAATAATCATTTGTTCAGATATCGCCATTCTGGAATTGTAATCCTCAAAAGACTCTGCCTTAAAGCTGTAATTGTATTGTCTGCATTTACGTTATTCTTTAGATATTGTTTTCTTCGCAAAAGTACTAAAATAATACGAATTATACTACTGTGTTGACTTTCTTTTCAGCTTTTTTATGAGAAAGGATCTATCAACTTCTTTAATTACCCATAACCACCATTAAACGAAGTATTTCCCTTTCACGATATACTCATGAGGAGCAAATGGCATTGTCTTTGCAAACGTCCATTCGCATCGAGCTATCATCGAGCGCAGTAAATCGTAATTTAACTCGTTATTCATAGGCTCACGTTCTTTAATTAAACAACTCACCCTCTACCATCTTGGTTTTCAATTGAGACTGCTCACGCTCGAAAGAATGGATGCAAGCATCGCTCTCTACTCGCTTAATTTCAGCCTTGTCCTCATTTGTGAAGCGGATGGTTGGTGCGACTTCTTGATTTACAGTAGGCTCGTCCACTAAGGATGAGCATTTACTGCATACATACTCTGCCAACTGGAACAGCTTGGTCATTGCAATGTCAATCACCTTATCCATGTTTAGGTATCCTTTTTCCATAACCATAATGTTTTTAGTTCGACAATCATGTTATCGGCTGCAAATATAAAGTGAGGGGTGTCCCAAAACTCGGGGCACCCCTTTGAGAATTATCATAAATTAAGAATTCCCTTGGATTATTTGCAATTTTTTAGATGACGAACACCATTTCTGCGACCTGATGGCGACATCAGGTGCGTAAAAGGGATCTTGCCTAATACGCATTTTCTGTAGAGCACCACCAAAGACGCTTGCCTCCTCTGCCTTTTTGCTAGACAACATAACAAAATGTGTGTATATTCCTACTTAAGGCTATATTTGTTCCTTAATATAAGGCTGTTATGCAAAATGTAATTCCTATTAAAACCCTACTAATCCTCTATTATATTCCTATTTTACTCCTACCAGATAAGCACTTCTAACTGTTGGATAAGGGAGCTGGCAGATCTAAAGATACGGGACTGCAATATTTGGGATTAAGGGTCGTTGCGAAATTCTCTAGAGAATTTATGGCTTTCCTTAGGGCGGAGTAAAAGCGAGATTAGGGCTCGCTGCAAAATTCTCTAGAGAATTTCAGAAAGAGGCTTAGGCTAAAATGTTGCGGGATGGTAATTGCGAGTCTGCGAGGTAGGGAGGGAAAAGTTGCGATGTTGGGAGGGAAGGGTTATGAGATTGAGGTATATGTTGGTATGGCAAGAGATTAGTAGGATATCAATAGGGGATTAGTAGGGATTTAATAGGATTTAAATAGGGATAAATTTTTAGCTAAAAATTTGCAGGAACCGTTTAAAATAAGTATCTTTGCACACAAAAAATTAAAATTTAGTAGGAATAGAAACAAATTTGTGAATATGAAAGTCAGTTTATTAAAGATTTCTCGAAAGAAAGAGGTCATCAAGCGTCTGGAGTTGTCGGAACTTGCAGAGATGATCCGTGATAACCCTGAAAAGAAAAAAGTGTTCAACCTGCGCCTGAACTATCAGTTCTATAAGCCCAAGCGGATGGGCGATGGACAGATCGTCTTAGACGAGCAGATGCACACGGTGAACCTGCCTCGTATCCTCTTTGCAGCAGAATGTATGAACTACAAGGAGATACAGAAGGGATTGAAGTACAATGGGCTGGTGGTGGTTGAGGCTAATGGTTTGAAGACCTATGAAGAGGCCGTGAACATCAGGAACCAGGCAGCGAGGATGGACGAGACGGTGATGGCGTTCCTGGGGGCATCGGGCATGAGCGTGAAGATCGTGTGCCGAGGAGAGCTGTTTGGGAAGGAAGATGGAAGAGGGAAGAAGGAAGATGGAAGAGGGAAGAGGGCAGATAATAGGTTGCCAAAGGATGAGGCTGGAATCAGGCAGTTTCACAAGAACCTGTATGAGACGGCACGTAGGGCCTATCAGAACCAGTTTGGCATAGACATCGCCTATTTAGACCCAATGCTGGAGCGCACCGTCTATCTGAGTGCCGACCCTGAGATGTATTTCAATCCGGATGCGCGCCCCTTCAAGGCTGATGCTGAGAAGCACGACCAGCCAGAGCCGACGCCCATCTCGTGGGAAAGTGACCTGCTGATGCCTGGTCGCACCATCACGCGTACCTATCATTTTAATTGGATTTTCATTCTCCGTGAGGTGTTGGGTGAGTACTTTGACCTGCCTGACGAGGATCGTCAGATGCAGCTGTTACAGCAGATTGCCCGCAAGTCACTCGAACAGGGTATTCCGCTTGCGCATGCCCAAGGCATGACGTTGGAGCATCCGCTGTTCCATCATGACCCTGACCTCGTGAAAAGCGTTTTTGCTACTGCTTACGAGATTCCTCTGATGGAGGAGTATCGCAAGAAACATAAGATCAAGCCGCTGAAGAGCGTGCCTCAGGAGACGCTGCAGACGATGCGGACGGAAATCTTCCTGACTGCCAACTACGACATGCGCAAGAATCTGATGACGGGTGTGGCCGAATATCGTATGAAATACTCTGAGGACCAGACGTTTAAGCCACTGACTGAGGAGGTACGCAACGATATGACCATCGAGGCCCGCGAGCAGGGTTTGAAATCGTGGGATCAGGACGTGAATCGCTTCATCGACTCCACCCGTATCGAGCAGTACGACCCAGTAAACACCTGGTTGAAGGACCTGCCAACCTGGGACGGCGAGGACAGGATTGCAGCACTCGCCAGACGTGTACCTACTGATCAGCCGCATTGGGAGAAATACTTGAGATACTGGCTCATGGGTATGGTGGCCCAGTGGCGTGAGAGCGATAAACAATTGACTGGCAATGCGTTGACACCGTTGCTAATAGGTCGTCAGGGGTGCGGAAAGACACGCTTCTGCAAGATCCTGCTACCTCCAGAATTGCGCGACTACTATAACGACAAGCTGAACTTCAAAAACGAGTTCGATTTGAATATTGCTCTGACGAGCTTTGCACTCATCAATATCGACGAATTTGATAAGACCACCAACTCGCAGCAGATCGTGCTGAAATACCTGCTGTCGTCGAGCGATGTGAAGTTCCGTCCGCCATACGGCAAGACCATCAAGCAATATCGCCGTTACACTTCTTTCATCGGCACTACCAACCAGATGCAGCCATTGGTGGATCCTACTGGCTCGCGTCGCTTCGTCTGTGTGGCTATTCCCAACGGCAAGAACATCGACTTTACTGACGATCTCGACCATCGTCAGCTCTATGCCCAGGTGCTTCAGCTGGTGACAAGCGGAGAGCGTTACTGGCTGGAAGACAGTGAGATAGCCGAGCTGATGAAGGAGAACGAACCCTATCAGCGGACTGTTGCTTTGGAGGAGATGATAGCCGAGACCTTCCGCAAGCCGAAAGAGAACGAAGGTCGTTGGTGGGGAATCAGTGAGATTTTCAGTCTGTTTGCCTCGAAGTATGCCTATTTCGATGCTGAGAAGATGTCGCCCAACAAGCTTGGAAGGGCGCTGAACAGCTATAAATTCAACTTCAAACACAGAGTGGTGAACGGTCTCTCAGAATACTGGCTGAAAGAGAAATAGAGGATGACGATATACATATTTGACGGAACGATGGACGGGCTGCTGACAGCAGTGTTCGATGCATTCGCCCTCAAAGAGCAACCAGAAGAGTTGTTGGCTGAGGGCGATGCATTGCCGTTGTTCTGCGACCATACCTACCAAGTGACGACGGATGAGGAGAAAGCACGACGCGTATGGACTGGATTAGAGAAAAAACTGACGCGAGAGGCCATGAAACTCATCTCCGTCAGTTGGCTGTCGGAGGTGAGAGAACTGAACACGCCGTTGTTCCGATATATCTGCAAGGTATTTAGGCAAGGGGATATCTCCAAGAACTTCGCCGATCCTGATGTGCTGACGGTGACGAACATCGCCCGAAGGGTGCTTCATGAGCAGTTACGCATGAAGCAGTTCATCCGTTTTCAGAAAGCAAAGGATGGTACTTACCTTGCTGTGGTATCGCCCGATCATAATGTGTTGCCTATCATCACCGATCATTTTAGCGATCGTTTCAACGACCAGCCTTGGCTCATCTATGATGCCAAGCGACACTATGGCTTCTATTACGATGGTAAGACCGTGATCCACATCACATTCGAAGACGAGGCAGCTGTGCCCTTCAGTCTGGAGAGCGGCAAACTTAACGAAGCGGTGCTCAGCAACGACGACCAGCTGTTGCAGGATCTTTGGCGCACCTACTTCAAGGCTATCTGTATCAAGGAGCGCATGAATCCCCGCAAACAACTGAAAGATATGCCCCGTCGCTACTGGAAATACATGACAGAGAAACAATAAAGCCATTTTTCTTTTGTGATTCACTCATTTTTTAGTACCTTTGCACACAAAATAGAAACTTAAAAATAAAAAAGGTATGATNNACCCCACAAAAGACCGTGATTGCAACTGAGGTCAATCACGCACTTAATGAACAGGAAATCAAGGAATTAAAATGGCTTTACGGCGAGGCAGAGTTGCTGGACGCCGAACAGTTGGAGGGCTACTTCGTAGGTCCGCGCCGTGAGATGGTGACCCCATGGTCAACCAATGCCGTAGAGATCACCCAGAACATGGGCCTTCAGGGCATCAGTCGTATCGAGGAATATTTCCCCGCCAGCAGCAAGGATGCTGAGCACGACGAGATGCTGCAGCGCATGTATAATGGCCTGAACCAGGACATCTTCACCATCAACATCAAGCCAGAGCCCATCAAGTATGTGGATAATCTGGAGGAATACAACGAGCAGGAAGGTCTGGCCCTCAGTCCTGAGGAAATTGAATATCTGCACGGACTGGAGAAGCAGAATGGTCGTCCGCTGACTGATTCTGAGATCTTTGGATTTGCCCAGATCAACTCTGAACACTGTCGCCATAAGATCTTTGGTGGTACCTTCATCATCGATGGCAAGGAGATGGAGTCTAGCCTCTTTGCTATGATCAAGAAAACCACGCAGGAGAACCCCAATAAGATTCTATCGGCTTATAAAGATAATGTAGCTTTTGCACAGGGTCCTATTGTTGAGCAGTTTGCGCCGAAGGACCAGAGCACCAGCGACTATTTCCAGGTAAAGGATATCGAGAGTGTGATCTCGCTGAAGGCTGAGACGCACAACTTCCCCACGACGGTGGAGCCCTTCAATGGTGCTGCTACTGGTACTGGTGGTGAGATTCGCGACCGTATGGGTGGTGGTGTAGGTTCTTGGCCTATTGCTGGTACAGCTGTTTATATGACAGCCTATCCTCGTCTGCACGACGATGAAGGTGCTGCACGCGATTGGGAGGATATCCTGCCCGTTCGTCAGTGGCTGTACCAGACACCTCAGCAGATTCTGACAAAGGCTTCTAATGGTGCCTCAGACTTCGGTAACAAGTTCGGTCAGCCGCTGATCTGTGGTTCTGTGCTGACTTTCGAGCATCAGGAGGGTCAGGAGAAATACGCCTACGACAAGGTGATCATGCTGGCTGGTGGTGTAGGTTATGGCACCAAGCGCGACTGTTTGAAGAAGGAGCCTCAGCCAGGCAACAAGGTGGTTGTGGTTGGTGGTGATAACTACCGTATCGGACTGGGTGGTGGTTCTGTATCATCAGTGGATACAGGTCGCTATAGCAATGGTATCGAGTTGAATGCCGTTCAGCGTGCTAACCCAGAGATGCAGAAACGTGCCTACAATCTGGTGCGTGCCCTCTGCGAGGAAGATGTGAACCCCGTTGTTTCTATCCACGACCATGGTTCAGCAGGTCACCTGAACTGCTTGTCTGAGCTCGTTGAAGAGTGCGGTGGTGAGATTGATATGACCAAGTTGCCTATTGGCGACAAGACGCTTTCGAGTAAGGAGATTATCGCCAACGAGAGTCAGGAGCGTATGGGCTTGCTCATCGACGAGAAGCATATTGAGCATGTACGTAAGATTGCTGAGCGCGAGCGTGCTCCACTGTATGTAGTAGGTGAGACCACTGGCGATGCCCACTTCTCGTTCAAGCAGGGCGATGGTGTGAAGCCTTTCGATCTCGATGTGGCTCAGATGTTTGGTCACTCGCCCAAGACCATCATGAAGGATAATACTGTAGAGCGTCACTATGCTGACGTGACCTACAGCCAGGATAAGATTGACGAATACCTCGATCGCGTGCTCCAGTTGGAGGCTGTGGCTTGTAAGGACTGGTTGACGAATAAGGTGGACCGTTCTGTGACAGGTAAGATTGCCCGTCAGCAGTGTCAGGGTGAAATCCAGTTGCCTCTGAGCGACTGTGGTGTTGTTGCCCTCGACTATCGTGGCGTGAAGGGTATTGCCACAGCCCTCGGACATGCACCACAGGCTGGTTTGGCCGATCCCGCTGCTGGTTCTGTACTCTCTGTTGCTGAGGCTTTGACGAATATCGTTTGGGCTCCACTCGCTGAGGGTATGGATTCACTGTCACTGAGTGCCAACTGGATGTGGCCTTGTCGCTCACAGGAAGGTGAGGATGCCCGCTTGTATGCTGGTGTGAAGGCGCTGAGCGATTTCTGCTGCGACCTGCACATCAACGTGCCCACAGGTAAGGATTCACTCTCTTTGAGTCAGCAGTATCCGAATGGTGAGAAGATCATCTCACCAGGAACAGTGATCGTTTCTGCTGGTGGTGAGGTTTCTGACATCAAGAAGGTGGTGAGCCCAGTGGTTGTGAACGACAAGAACGCCTCGCTTTATCATATCGACTTTAGCTTCGACGAGCAGCGTCTGGGTGGTTCAGCCTTTGCCCAGAGCTTAGGTAAGGTTGGCGACGATGTGCCTACGGTGAAGAACCCTGAATACTTCTGCGACGCCTTCATGGCTATCCAACAACTCATCGAGAAGGGTTGGATCATGGCTGGTCACGATATCTCTGCTGGTGGTCTGATCACCACCCTCTTAGAGATGTGCTTCGCCAATACGAAGGGTGGTCTGCATATCAACCTGCACGACATCTGCAAGGAAGGTGACATCGTGAAGGCACTCTTTGCTGAGAACCCAGGTGTGGTAATTCAGGTGAGCGATGCCCACAAGCAGGACTTCAAGGACTTTATGGAGGAGCAGGGTGTAGGTTTTGCCAAGATCGGTTATACCACCGACGAGCGCACCATCATCGTGAAGGCTGGCGACACAGAGAAGACCTTCGATATTGATGCCCTCCGTGATACTTGGTATAAGACCAGCTACCTGCTCGATCGTAAGCAGAGCTTCAACGGTAAGGCCAAGGAGCGCTTCGAGAACTATAAGAAGCAGCCTATCGAGATGAAGTTCAATAAGGACTTCAAGGGTACGCTGGCTCAGTATGGCATCTCAGCCGATCGTCGTCAGCCTTCAGGTGTCAAGGCTGCTATTATCCGTGAGAAGGGAACTAACGGTGAGCGCGAGATGGCTTACAGCCTCTACCTCGCAGGCTTCGATGTGAAGGATGTGATGATGACTGACCTGATTACGGGTCGTGAGACACTGGAGGATATCAACATGATTGTATTCTGTGGTGGTTTCTCTAACTCCGACGTACTGGGCTCTGCCAAGGGTTGGGCTGGTGCCTTCCTCTTCAATCCGAAGGCTAAGGAGGCTCTTGATAAGTTCTATGCCCGCGAGGATACCCTGTCACTGGGTATCTGTAACGGTTGTCAGCTGATGGTTGAGCTCGGGTTAACTGGCGCAGCAGGAGCAAAAATGCTGCACAACGATAGCCATAAATTCGAGAGTGAGTTCATCTCGTTGAGCATTCCTCAGAACAACAGCGTGATGTTCGGCTCGCTGAGCGGCAACAAGCTTGGTCTGTGGGTAGCTCACGGAGAGGGTAAGTTCTCACTGCCTGAGGCTGAGAGCGCTTACAACGTGATTGCCAAGTACAACTATGCCGGCTATCCCGCTAATCCTAACGGTTCTGACTATAACGTGGCAGGTATCTGCTCTGCTGACGGTCGTCATCTCTGCATGATGCCTCATCTGGAGCGTGCCGTATTCCCTTGGCAGAACGCCTGGTATCCCGCTGACCGTCGTCAGGACGAGGTAACACCTTGGATTGAGGCCTTCGTCAATGCACGTAAATGGGTGGAGGCTCACAAGTAATGAATATCTATTGGGAATCATTTAAGACCTTCTTTAAGATTGGCATATTCACCCTTGGTGGTGGATATGCCATGATACCTTTGATAGAGGAAGAGGTGGTAAACAAGAAGCAATGGGTATCGAAGGACGAAATGCTCGACTTGATAGCCATTGCCCAGAGTTGTCCTGGTGTCTTCGCCATCAATATCGCCATCTTCATTGGTTATAAGTTGAAAAAAGAACGAGGCGCCATCGCCACAGCATTGGGCACTGCCCTACCCTCGTTTCTGATTATCCTGGCCATCGCGATGTTTTTCAGCCAGTTTAAGGACAACCCCATAGTAGCAGCGATGTTCAGAGGCATCCGCCCAGCAGTAGTTGCCCTCATTGCTGTGCCTACCTTCAATCTTGGCAAACGCGCAGAGCTGAACAAATGGACCATCTGGATTCCTATTGTGTCAGCCCTGCTGATATGGCTCTTGGGTGTTTCGCCTATTTGGATTATCATCGCAGCAGGCATTGGAGGATTCCTCTATGGCAGATTTGTATACGATGAAAACAACGGAAAGGAGGTGACGGGCGTATGATATTTTTCTGGTTATTCGTCACATTCTTCGAGATAGGCGTCTTCGGCTTTGGTGGGGGTTATGGCATGCTGTCGCTGATTCAGAACGAGACCGTCGAACATTGGCATTGGTTGTCGTCATCAGAGTTTACAGATATCGTCGCCATCTCGCAGATGACGCCTGGACCTATCGGCATCAATAGCGCCACCTATTGCGGTTATACCGCTGTCAAGAATGCAGGCTTCTCTATGCCTATGGCTGTGTTGGGCTCTGCTACTGCAACATTTGCGCTGGTGTTGCCCTCGCTGATTCTGATGATTATCATTAGCAAGATGTTTATGAAGTATATGCACACCCGTTCAGTGACGAGCGTCTTCCAAGGTCTACGTCCTGCTGTAGTCGGATTGCTTGCTGCTGCCACCTTATTATTATGTACGCGCGAGAACTTTAGCACGCCTACGGAGAACCTGTGGCAGTTCTGCATCAGTTGTCTGCTCTTTGCTGCTGCGTTCTATGGTGTGAAGGTCGTTAAGATCAACCCCATTCGTATGATTATCTATAGCGCAATAGCAGGGTTAGTATTACTCTACTAACCCTGCCCCTACCATTTACTTTTTGAACTTTACTTGTGCTTCTTATAATAATCTACCGCTCTGCGGATATTTTCCTGCATGGCCTTTGAGGTGAATGTGGCACCAGTTACTGCATCAACGTCCTGCACCGTACCTTTCTTGACGTCCATACCCTCGTACTTCGTCAACATTTC
>LXOW01034687.1_pt1 | contig 13570 bp, 9 predicted proteins | sample 1368591 | NCBI WGS metagenome assembly LXOW01 (sample SAMN04884650, study PRJNA319009) | bovine gut metagenome | isolation source: Cow rumen | host: Bos taurus | place: Italy: Legnaro (PD) | collected 2014-07-09
TGTTTATAATATTCGCAAAGTTTTTCCGATGCGAAATTACTAATTATTTATTTACAAAACGATTGATTTTGCAAATTATTTCTGCTTCGGTGCAAAAAATAGTAAATTGCCACTCCCAAGAGGCTTCCTATAGTGTCGGCAATCCAGTCGTAAACACTGCCGGTACGTAGGGGAATGAGGGTTTCCTGCATGATTTCAGTGAGTGCGCCGAAGAGGATGCTGATGACGAGTACCAGCCAAAGTGCCTTGTTGCGGTAGGCATTCCCGTTTTCCTGATAAGGCTTGCGGTAACCCCAAAGGGTAATAAAGGCAAAGCCCATATACATGATTAGATGGACGACTTTGTCCAATCCTATCACGGGCTTCACCCTTGGAAAACAAGAACCCGGAAGTCCTGTCAACAGCAGAATCACCGCTGCACAAAAGACTCCCGGGTAGCTATTTCTTGTGAATCGCTCCAAAGGGATGATTACTTGATCTTTGCTTCGTAAGCAGCAGCGTCGAGGAGGTTGTCCAACTCAGCGGCATCGCTCACTTTGATTTTCAGCATCCAGCCTTCACCGTAAGGATCGGTGTTGACCAACTTGGCGTTTTCTTCGTCAGCCAAAGTTTCGTTGACTTCAACGACTTCGCCGGCGACGGGCATCGTCAGTTCAGCAGTGGTCTTCACAGCTTCAACGGCACCGAATTCTTCCTCAGCGTCGAGGGTCTCGCCCACGAGGTCGGGATCGATGTCAACGAAGGTGATGTCACCTAATTCGTGTTGTGCGTAATCAGTGATGCCGATGTAGCCGAATTCGCCTTCCAGACGGATCCACTCATCGTCTTGGGTGTACTTCAAGTTTGATGGAATATTCATTTTATTATGAGTTAAAATGTTAATGTTTTTCGTGGCCAAAATTACATAAATTAAACATGTGCTTCACACTTTTGCCAAAAAAATTATTGTGCGAGGTTGAACCTGACCGTCAGACCTGCAAAGGTCGTGGAAGTCGGGAACGAAGTCGATACAAATGGGGTGGTAGTGTCGTACTTGAAGAAGACTTGGGTGCTCAAACGAGTGCTGAACTGGTAGTCTCCGGTAAGGTAGACGTTGAGTTTGCTTTGTCCGGCCGACACCTGGCTGTTGTTTTCGTCAATGCGGCGTAACGTGGTCTTGTCTCTCTTCAAGCCGATATCCAACTTCAGCACCAAGTCGTTCTTGACGGTTTTCTTGTTTTTGTTGCCAGTCATTGACACGATGTTGAAGGTCAAGTTCTTGATCCTGTAACCTGCTCCGACAACGATTTCATTGCCTTCCACTTCGGTGAGTTGGTTGTTGGAGAAACTCATGGTCAACGTGCGCGATTTTTTGTACTGTACATTGGCGGTAAGGCTGTTGTGGAAACCTAAGTCAACGCCGATCAGAGGCATGAACTGCTCGTTGAGTACCAATTGTCCGAGGTCGTATTTCGGAATGATAACGTCAGAGTTCTCATACGTTTTGATGGTGTTGTTGGGATCGTAATTCACGTTGCTGACCCAGTTGCTGATGGTATAGGTGGACTTGTAGGCGTGTGTGATGTTGATGGTCTTGAAGATGGCGCCGATAGCCGGTATGTTCGACAAACCATTGTAGGAGATGGTCCAGTTCGGGAGCGGGAACTTTGAGAACGGGGTAAGCTTGATGGTATTGGCGTCTTGACCGGAGTAGGCGGCTAAGAACGAGTATAGCAGAACCTCCGCTGAATTTGCATGATAACCCTTGGGGAAGTAATCGCCGGAGAGGGTGTCGAATACATATTCGTTGACATTCTCAATCCATTGAGGATTGCCCTTGGCGATACGGTCGGCGATGATGGAACGGTTCGCCTGCATTTGGTCAAAGAGGGGAGAGTCGGTGCTGTTGTTGTTGCCCTTATTGGCAAATGCTGTTTTGATCAGAAGGGTAGAGGAAGTGAAGTTGCCGCCATCGGTAGGCGTGTACACTTCAAACTGGCCGCTGACATTGTTATATCTGAAATACTGCTGGAAGTTCTCTGCATAATTCATGTTTCCCTGAATGTCGATCTTGAATCCGCTGAAAGGCTCGGCGGTGACACGATAATTGAAGGTTTCCGTGCTTCTCCTGGTATAAGGATTGCTTAGGATGGAATCGGTAGTCACCCATCCGTTGGTGGTAGCCTTGGTGTAGATGTCGCCCGGGAAGCCCAGTACAAAGCCCCAGCCTGGAGCTTTGAAACTCTTGTTCATCCCAAAGTAATCAGGCTTCTCCAAATAGCCTGGCAAGTTCTGTCCACCGTTGATGGAATAGGTCACGGACACTTTCTTGACCATGGTGACCAACTTCAGAGAAGCGTCGAGAACAATCTTACCGTAGTTGGTCTTCGGCTTCATCTGGGTGCTGTCAGAGGCCTGTCCCTTTTCACCTTTCTGATTCTTCTTGTCCTTTTCGTTATTGCCATTCTTGTTGTTCTTGTTTCTGCCAGCCGGTTGGTTGAGCTTTTTCAGGTACGGAATGGAGTTGTAGATCTTGTTGAAGTCGAGGTCTACTTTGGCTTGGATGGAGTTGGAGTTCTCAATGGTGTTGCCCAAACGATGCTGAATGGATCGTGCCGAGGCCGTCCAGAAATACTGTCCTTGGTAAGTGGCATTGGCATTAACCCAATTCAAGAACGGAAGCTTGTTGATCGGGATGGTATAGTTGACGTTGACCGTCTGATGGAATTGCGAGGTGGAGCCAAGATGCTTCAACTCGTTTTTGATGGTGTCTTGGTTGAGTTTCCATTCTTCAGTGCCCTTGTCGGGGTTGCCTGCGGGCTCATAGATGTAGGCTTGAGCCTGTGCCGCATATTCGAACGACAGTCCCTTGGTCAGGTCGAAACGGAACTGGTAGTTGCGGTTCCAGTCCCATTGCTTGGAGACCGTTGGCTTGATGATGATCTCGCCACCGCTCTTGTTACGCATCAGTTTCTCGGAATAGAAGCGGTTCATATCAGTAGTGAAGGAGATGCTCTTCGGGAGGTAGTAGAAGTTGATGTCCTTGATGATGGCAAGATAAGGGCTTGAAGCCCATTTGGCCTTTGCGAACGGTGTGACATTCTTCGGGCTGTTCACGAAGTTATATCCCAAGCTTCCATGGTAAGTCTTGGTGTTGAAGTAATTGATGTCGGGATTCTCCTGGTTGGTCTCGCTATAAGAGAACGAGAGGTTGAAGTTCTCAATGTCGTAGATATGGACCTTGGGCCCGTTGCGTCCGATGCTTCTGTTTCGGTTGTTCGGATCCCTTGGATTGGTCTTTTCTTCCGTTTTTTCTCCTTTGTTGTCCCCTTTCTTATTCCGTCCTGAAGTGCGTTCCTTTCTTACGTTCATCAAATTGATGTTCTTGAATTGGGTCATGCTGTGGACGATAGAGGTCAGAGAATCCCTTTCTTTAGGAGTGTTCAGCGCCGCCAAGGCGTCGTTGAACTTGACGTCGGGATCATAGGGGTTATAGATCGGTGTGGTCACGTTCTTGCCGTAATCGATGTGCAACGGAAGCTTGACGCCTGTGTTTTCGATGAATTTGCCAAGTTCGAGGTCTGTGGAAACATTGAACTGGGCATTGGCTTCGAAGGTGTTGTCGGTAATGTCGCTGTCAAGAGCGCCAAAACCGCCTGAGCTATAGGTGCCATTCACCACAAAACGTCCCAAGTCAGCCAATGTAGCCTCAAAATGTCCTGTTCCAGCGATGCCTCCCTTGCTGCTTAAGTCGGTGAGGCGTAACTCATTGATCCAAATCACGACACTCTTGGTCTGGCCGTCGTCAGTGGTGCTTTCCAACGATTGGCGTTTGGGGTTGCGTACGCCAACCATCATGGCTTCCACGTTGCTGAGGGTGGGGTTGCCGATGATCTTGATGGTATGGTAGTAATCTTTGCCATCGACGGAGCCTTTTTTGAAACGCTCGGAATAGATAAAGTTCAGCTTCACATTGCTGCCAGGTTGGTTGATGGCAGCGTTACGGTTTTCTTTCACGGAAACCAGGTCTTCCAATAGGATGTCAAAGTTGTTGATCTCTGGCCAGATGGCCTCCGTATTGGTGGCTGCGGTATACCACGGCGTGATCTTGAGCGGGATCTCATATTCATAGTAGTTTTCCGTGAAGTCAGAGCCTAATCGTAAGAACACGGTAAGGTCTTGGTCTTCGAGATTGTCTTCCTCATGGGCTTTTTCGGCATGGACAAACATCTTAAGGTATTTGTATTGCCTTAAGTCGAAGGCAGTGGTCTTGTAAATGGCTCGGCCGTCACCGTCAACCAAGTTTTGGACAAGCATCTGGAGCGATTGCTCATTGAGTCTCGTGACGGCGGTGGTACCGACAATCTGTTCCTGAGCGATGCCGGGAGGAATGACGTAAGGCACGGGTGAACGGCGCCCGTTTTCTTCAATGTTGACGGCTGAGATATCAAGCGTGGTGCCGTTGGAGATGTCGTTGGGCAGATACTCGCCGGGAGCCTGGATGTTCTGGGTATAGGTGCGCCATTCGCCTTTGACCAAGTCGAGGGTGGCAAAACGCAAGACAACCGGATTAGCGAACTCACGGACGAACATTCTCATAAAGCGGATGGAGGAGAAGCCTTCAATGTTACCGACGATTTTGTCAGGATGCTTGACAGGAACCCTGAACTGATACCATTTTACACTGCCGATTTGACCATTGGCCAAGGCAATGTTGTTCGCTTCGTAGATGTCGGCGATGTAGCTTTTGCCCACTTCCATCTTGGCGGGGTCAAGGTCAATCTCGTATTGGTAATAGCGTTCCGATTCGCTCAAAGTGTTGTCGGAGTTGATGTCCTCTCCATCCGGCAACGTGGTGTTGTTGGTCGTGTAGGCTTCGGTACGCTGGGTATCGGAAGGTGAGTTGCCTTCGGTGCCGTTGTAGCTCTTGTATCGCTCCACAATGCTACTGTGGACCTCGTCGTCGTCCCAATCGGACGATCTGAAGTAATGGTAGTTGTCGCTTGAGGGGTCGTTGAACGCCTTTTGGTAAGCTTGTGAGCTTTCGCCGAACTCCTCTCTCACACTGTTGAGGAAGTCGTTCTGGAAGAAAGAGCGCTCGTCAATGTCGCGCAAACCATCATAACCGATATCTTGGTATTGACGTGAATCGGAGTTGGTACTGAAGGCGCCTACGATGTCTTGCATGATGGGAACACGTCCCCAAATCGTGGTGTCCACATTGATTACTTCTTGGGTCTCGGGCATGCCGTTTTCGTAAAACTTGCGTCCGTCGCGAAGTACGTCTTCCGAGATGTCGCCGAGGTTGATGTAGAGTTTTCCGGGGTTGTTCTGATACTCCGGATCGGCAAAGGGATCCATCATCCAGAATTCAATGTATTCGATGTTGGTGGCCTCAAAGTCGGTGGTTTCCATCTTTCGCATGATACCGGCCCAGCGTGACTGCGGGTTGTTCAGCAAACCGTTTTCGTCAATACCGGAGGAGTATTGGCTTCCGCTTACATCGTAGTTGTAAGGGCCACGGTCCTTCGGGAAGTAGGCCAGGTTGAGCACCGAAATGTTGGTCGGAGTGCCTGATGGGATGTCTTTGGTGAAAATCTCAGTCTCGAGCACCTGACGGACACTGTGTCTCGAGAGCTCGTCGTTGGTGATGTTTTTCGGACGGATGGAGGCTCCGCGGTCATANNCCGGAGTTGGCTGCGGCTTCGGGGAAGAGGTCATTTTGGTGTTGTGGGGTGCTGGCCAGATGCCATTGGCTGTACAGCCTTAAGTCGATGGTGGATTTGGCTCCCTCGAAATCGTCGATGTAGGAAGTGCCACGTTCGGCGACTGATTTCGATAGGCCGGGGATGAAACGGGCAAACTCGCCGTTAAAGCGGATTCTTGAAGGTGCCTTGGTGCTGATGCCCGGCAGCCAGTCGATGAAGTTGGTGAGCCAACGCGCTTCGGTGGCGTAACTGAGGTCGAAGCCATAGATGGTGTTGGCGATGGCTTCCTCACCGTAATTGATCTTTTGGGTGTATGATTTCTCGCCCAAGTACAAAATGGTACCTCCCAAACGGAAATCTTGGTTGAACTCATGTTCGATGCGCGCTCCCAGGAAGGTCTTCTTCATGGCACTGAACCCTGAGTTGCTTTCCAATGAGATGTTGATGGGGGTGCCGGAGTTCAAGATGCCTTCGTTGATGATGGATACCCGTCCCAAGGTGTAATCGACGGTGTAATCGACATTTTCCACCAGGGTACGTCCTCCCGCGGTCACCGTTACCGATCCTTGGGCTACATTCATGACGTTCAGGCTAATCTCGCTGCCCGATTGGGACGAATAATAGCCCTTCAAGGAGAATTTGTTCTTCTCGGAGTACTGTTCCGCGGAAGTTTTAGTCATCGTGTAGAGCGAATCGAAGGCGTATTTGTCGGCGAGTTCCACATTGTCGGCAAACACCTTGCGCAATTGGCTGCCGAAGGGCTCCAACACAGGGAAGTAGATGCGGCCGTTGGCGGCGTTGATGGTACCGCCCGAGGTCTGCGCTCCGTTGATGAAGTCGAACACACCATCACCTCCTGGGATCGGGTTGTTCTGCTGGGTCAGGTTATCGAGGCCGAGCAGATGGAGCAGCGACACGCCTTTCACGTTATCCGGACCTTCGGTGAAGTAACCCATCGGTGTGTTGTTGGAGTTGCCCGTGTAGAAGATGTTGAGCATGAAGTCGTTGGAGCTGATCTGATACGCCTTGATGTTGTAAACGTTCTTCATCATCAGGTCCCAGATCGGCATGGAGGGGTTCACCGTGGTGCCTCTCAGCAGCTTGGCCACCAAAACATTGGGGGCGCTGATGCCTTGGTCGGAGAATTCACCTACTTGATAAACCTCGTCACTGCCAACGATGGTGTATTGGTAAGCCACAGCCAACGTTTGGTTGGAGTTCAGTGTGACGTTCAATGAAATGAAGCCCAACTTGGGGTTGAGCGAGTATTCTGTGCTGCTTAAGCGTCTGGCGTTTTCGATCTTCTCAAAGTCTCGACCCGAGGACATGTAGCCCATCTTGCCGATGCGTAACGGGTCGCCCGACATGTAGCTGGTCACCGTACTGATGTTACGGATTTGTGCGGTGTCGATACGCGTCAGCAGGTTGTTGGCGGCATTGCGGGGATAGAGGGTGGCGGTGTTGGCTGGCGAGATCTCATTGTTGTAGATCCACTCACTTTTGCCTTCTGCCAAATCGTTGAGCGCTATAATATTACGTGTGTCTTGCGTGGTCGAGTTGGTGTTGGTCACCCAGACTTCGATCCTCGTGATGTTGATGCTTGAGTTGATGGTAGGCAGGGTCGCCAATGCCGCTTCGTACTGATCCCTGAAATACTGGCTCAGGAAGAAGTGGCGGTTTTCCTCATAGTCGAGGCAGCTGATGTTGAACTCGCTGGTCTGGGCACCGCCCTGCACAGCAATGTTTTTCGATTCGCTTTCCTGGTAGGAAACCACCCCAGTAACCGTCGTCTTACCGAATTTCAGTTTCGACTTCAAGCCGAACAGGCGTTGCGTTCCCGTGATAAGGGTGCTGTTCAAGGGAAGACTGACGTCACCTGCTTCAAGGAGTTGGATGATTTCATCTTCCTTGCCTTCGTATTTCAATTTCATCAGGTCCTCGTAGTTGAAGGTGGCCTTGGTGTTTTTGTTGATGTTGAAGTTGATCTTGTCGCCGATTTTGGCGATGACGTTCAGCTGGATATCCTGGTCGAAGTCAAAGTTGGTGTTGTGCTTTTGGCGCTCACTCATGGAAGGGTCGCCACGGTAATTGTGCTTGATGCCGAAGGTGAGGTCAACGGAGCCTTGCGGACGGATGTCGATGGTGTTGCTGCCGAAAATCAAGTCGAAAGCCTCACCTCCCACATAGATTGGAGGGATGATGGAGTTGCCGTCCGTTGAGGAACGGGCGTTTTGCTTGCGCCGGTCTCTCCAGAAACCCATCACACCTTCACGGTTCTTGTAATCAAAGTATTCCTGCTGCGACATGGTAGTCGGCGTGGCGTACTCGAAATCGCCGATTTTATGCTTGAAAGTATATTGGTTGGTGGTGGGGTCGTAGATGATTTCGTGAGTGATGTTGTCGGGATCGCGCAGATAGAGCGGCGATTGGTTGTAGAGCTGTTGCATGGGGTCGCCCTGGCTCTCGGGGATGGGATAGATCAAATGGGTGGAGTCGGGCTGCTGGGCAAAGCCTGGGATCAGGAGTGCCAGTAACAGAAAGAGGATGATATGTCGTTTCATTATGTTCATAAAAGTTTTAGCGCTTCGCGGATCAGCACTTCCACAGAGGTGTCCGGCGACTGTTTTAACAATTTGTCGAGCGCCTTGCTTGCGGCGTTCTTGCTGAATCCTAGGATCACCAAGGCTGATAACGCTTCATTCTTGACCGTATTGTCAACGGTCTCAACGATTTCTTCGGCATAGTCGGTTTTCTTCACCTTGTCCTTGAGGTCAACGATGAGGCGCTGGGCCGTCTTGCTTCCGATGCCTTTCACAGCTTGGATGGTCTTGATGTCCTCGTTGGCAATGGCGGTGCTGAGCTCGTTGACCGTCAGCGAGGAGAGGATGAGCCGTGCGGTGTTGCATCCCACGCCGCTGACGCTGATCAGCAGTTCGAACATGTCACGCTCCTTGGCGGTGTAGAAGCCAAAGAGGTTTTGCGCGTCCTCAAGCACTTGAAGATGCGTGTAAAGCTTCACCTCGGGCTGCTCGCCAATGGCAGTGAAAGTGTTGAGTGTGATGTTGATGAAATAACCCACGCCGTGGTTGTCGATGATGGCGTAAGCGGGTGTTATCTCAGCAATTTTTCCAGCAATGAAAGCGTACATGTCGCACGGATTGAAAATAATCTGCAAAGATAGCACTTTTTTAATAATTTTTGTTTAGTTTTGCAGCGAAAAATTTTTTGGGGAGGATAGGGTATGATCAATAGTCTCAAAATAGGCGAAATCACATGGCGCCATCTGAACAACCCAAGCGATGAGGACTTCGAGTTCCTCAAAGACCGCTTTCATTTTCACCCCCTCGATATCGAGGACTGTAAATCGGTCAACCAGCGTCCGAAAATCGATATTTATGACGACTATTACTTCCTGATTCTTCATTTCCCCAATTTCGACCGTCAGAATAAATTCGTTAAGATTAAGGAAGTAAAACTCTTCTGGGGTAAGGATTACATTATTTCCATTGAGAAAAATCCTTGGGGAGTGTCGCAGCTTTTCGATGAATACGAGGAACGGTTGAAAAATGAAGAAGAGGTCAATATTGAAAGTTCCGATAAACTGCTCTATCGTATCCTTGAAAAGTTGATCACCGAGTCAGTGTATTTGCTGCGTAAGGTCGGACTGGATGTGGAATTGATCAACCGTGAGCTGCTTCAGGAAAAACAGGTCAAGATCATCGAACGAATCTCGATCACCCGTAAAAACCTGATCCTGATCAACACCATATTCAAACCTCAGTTGCGTCTGTTCCAGATGTTTGAAAACGGTAAGATCCGAGGCTTCACTGAAGATGTGGAGTACATGGAAGACTACTGGGGCAACATCTTGGACTACTACCAGAAGGTATGGGATATGACCGAGGACTACGAAGAGTTGATCGAAGGCCTGTCGCAAACGTTCGACTCCATGCAGACCAACAAGACCAACGAGACGATGAAGATCCTCACCATCATTTCGTCCATCATCCTGCCTTTGACCTTTATCACTGGCTTGTATGGCATGAACGTGCGACTTCCTTTCCAAGAAGATTCATGGGCGTTTTACGGTCTGATCGGCGTGATGGTGATCGTGGCCGGCGTATTCATGTTTATCTTCAAACGGAGAAAGTGGATGTGATCCGCTTCATGATCGTTTCAGTGGCACCCAGCTGAGATTCCAAATATTTCCTGCAAGTTTGCGATGCCTGTTGGTATAGGGCTTCGTCATGGATAAGGCGATCGAAAATGATGTTGAGCTCTTCTTGCCCGTTGATGGAGTAGGCGCCGCCTAAACGGACCAAATCAACCGCTTCCTTGAAACTCTTGTACTTCGGCCCGAACACCACAGGGCAGCCGAAGGTGACGGGCTCCTGGATGTTGTGGATGTTGACGCCAAAGCCGCCGCCAATGTAGACAAAACGGGCGTACTGGTAGAGCTGCGACAGGATGCCGACAGTATTGAGCAACAGCACTTGGCTTTCCTTTTCGGGATGAAGGGAGGAATAGAGTTGGAAGTTGTTCAGTTGGAAGTTGTTCAGTTGTTCAGTTAACTGTCTGAGGTGTTTCTCCGAAATGTCATGCGGTGCGATGATCATGCAGTAATTTTCCGGAAGCTTTTGAAGATAAGGGATGAGTAGTTTCTCGTCGGGCGGCCATGAACTTCCGGCGATGATGCACTGCCTGCCGTGGATGAAAGCTTCGATCTCAGGGAACGTTTTGGCCTGCTTGGCAATGGCGGCTACCCGGTCGAAACGGGTGTCGCCGCATCGGGTGACATTGTCGAAGCCAATGCTGTTCAGGAGTTCCATCGTGGTGTCGTCCTGCACGAAAAAATGGGTTACGTGTCTCAGCTGCTTGCGGAACCAGCTGCCGTACCATTTGAAGAAGTATTGCTCAGGCTTCAAAATCAGCGAAATGTAATAGAGCGGGATATGCTTCTCGTCAAGGGCGGTCATGTAGTTGAACCAAAACTCGTACTTGATGAAGAATGCGGCCACAAAATGGTGTCGTTCCACCCAATATCTTGCGTTTTTGAGCGTGTCCACAGGGAAATAGAGCACCTCGTCGGCCAAGGGATAGTTTTTCCTGATCTCGTATCCGGAAGGGGAGAAGAAGGTGAGCGAAACCTTGATCTCGGGATGCTCCTTTTTCAGTGCCTCAATCACAGGACGGCCTTGCTCGAATTCACCCAAAGAAGCCGCGTGGAACCATACCCAAGGACTCTGGTCATTGTCAGGTTTTGGGCGTTGGCGCCGGCCATCCACCCATTGTTTGGCCTTGGCATTGCCAAACAAGGCGGCAGCTTTCACCGCGGCGGTGTAAGCGTGGATCGCTAAGGTATAGAGTCCTCGCATGAGTTGGCTTAATGATAGTAGTATTCCTCCGGTTGGCGTTGGTAAGTGGGGATCAGCCAACTGACCCTGATGCCATAATACAAGTCGTTGAAACGCTTGTTTTTATCGGTATAGCCTTTGATTTGAGGAGTTCCGTCTTCATCGTAATACACCCTGAAGTCGTAGTCTCTGAGGGATTTGGTGCGGGCATAGGTGACCTCAAGCGAAACGGAGAAGTTATAGATCCTGCTGTTACTCATGATCAGATAGCCGGCCTCGCCATGGAAGGCGATGCCGCCACGCATGCGATCATAGCCGTATTGGTAATCGTCCATGAGGGGGTAGGGAGGGTTCTGGGCCTCAATCTGATAGTCGATGCGGATGCGGTTGCGCAGGTAGCCGATACCCGCTTGCACAAAGAATCCGCTGTTGGGGTTGGGCTTGAAAGCGAACAGCTTGCCGATCTCGGCTTGGAAATGGAATCCCCGTTGGAACATGGCCAAGGATGCGGCCAAACCGCCGCCGCCAATGACCTCGCCCTCGTATGTGGTGATGCCCTCGCCAAGGATGCCGATGCGGTCGTCCTTCAATTTGTTGCCGAACACGAAGTTGCCATTGGCCGTAAACAGCCAGTTGCTTTTGGTCTTGTAAATGAAACTGCCGCCGATGGAGTTGGTGAATCCGTAGTCGATTTTGGTGTCAAGCCCAGGGAATTGGGCGGCGTAGGTCACCTGGAACATGGCGGTTGGAATGGATTCCTTTTCAATATGTCGGGGAGTCTGGGCAATGCCCGAAAGCACGGTAATCAGCGTAATGAATAGGGTAAAGGCGTATTTTTTCATGATGCTATTGGTCAATCCGAATGGTTTCAGCATGCAAACTTAACGATTTTCGCAATATCTTATTACCTTTGCGGCGTTTTTTATTTAATTATGGAAAAGGAACAATACAATATAGCCACTTTACCCAACGGCATCCGCCTGCTGCACCGCCAGAAGAAAGGTGAGATTGCCCATTTGGTGTTGGTGGTGGGCACAGGTTCACGCGATGAGCGTGATTTTGAGAATGGCATGGCTCATTTCATAGAGCACACCATCTTCAAAGGCACCCAAAACCGCAAGCCCTACCACATTCTGAGTTGCCTCGACAACGTAGGCGGTGACCTGAACGCCTTCACCACCAAGGAGGAGACTTGCCTGCAAGCCTCTTTCCTGAATGTTTACTACAAGCGTGCCTTGGATTTGCTTTCCGACATCGCTTTCCAGGCAACGTTCCCTGAAAATGAGCTGGAGAAAGAGAAGGACGTGGTGCTCGACGAGATCAACTCGTATCTCGACATGCCCTCGGAGGAGATCTATGACGTGTTTGAGGAGATCCTGTTCAAAAACCATCCGTTGGGCAGGAATATCTTAGGTACCAATGCCTTGGTGAAAGGCTTTCGTCGTGAAGACATCCTGAACTTCATGAATGAAAACTACAGCACCGATTCCATGGTGTTGGCCACCATCGGTGATATCAGCTTTAAGGATTTCGAGAAAATGGCCATGGCTTTTTTCGGCAACCGTCCCGACCATAGGATGCCGAGCCGTCGCCAGCCCTTCCGCTCATACGTCCCCGTCAAGGTGGAGATGGAACGCAACAACCACCTCAGCCACTGCATGATTGGTGGGCTGGCACCCGAGTTTGTCCATCCCAAGAAACGCACCATGGTGCTGCTGAACAACATTCTCGGTGGTCCGGCCATGAATTCCCGACTCAGCCTGAATATCCGCGAGAAGTACGGTTTCGCTTATACCATCGAATCGCAATACAACGCCTATTCCGATGTGGGTTTGTTCAATGTGTACATGGGCGTGGATCCTGAATCGTTGGATAAGGCTATTAAATTGGTTTACAAAGAGTTGAACAAACTTTGTAACCAAAAGATGGGTACCATGCAGCTGCATCATGCCAAGCAGCAACTCATTGGTCAGCTGGCCCTTGGGCGTGAGTCTGGGATGAGCGAGTTGTTGGCCATCACCCGTTCCATGCTGATGAACGAGCCGGTGGAGACTGTGCCTGACATCATCCATACCATCGACATCATCACGGCTGAGGATTTGATGGCTGAAGCCAATGAAGTGTTCGCTCCAGAGCGGCTTTCCACCTTGATTTTCCGCGCTTCCAAGTCATGATCGATTTCACCTACGCCATCGAGGAATACCTGGAACAGCACACCACGCCCATGGACGAAGTGCTCTACGAGCTCTATCGTGAAACGCATCTTCATGCCATGAACCCCCGTATGGCTTCAGGGCCGGTGCAAGGTCGTTTCCTTCAGTTGCTCTGTCAGTTGATGCAGCCTAAGAAGGTGCTGGAAATCGGCACTTTTACCGGTTTTGCCACCATCTGCATGGCTCGTGGCATGGCGTCGGATGGAGTGTTGACTACCATCGAGGCCAACGAAGAATACGAAGGTGTGATTAGGAAATACCTTGATAGGGCAGGCGTCGCTGACCGTGTCAAGCTGATCATCGGCGACGCCAAAGA
>LXOW01178514.1_pt1 | contig 13563 bp, 7 predicted proteins | sample 1368591 | NCBI WGS metagenome assembly LXOW01 (sample SAMN04884650, study PRJNA319009) | bovine gut metagenome | isolation source: Cow rumen | host: Bos taurus | place: Italy: Legnaro (PD) | collected 2014-07-09
CAAGCAGGGCTACGACGAGGTGAACGAACTCAAATGGAACGGCGCTACCGCCAAGTTGAAAAAAGTTTACGAATCATTGATATGAAAAAGTCAGTTTGCCTTTATTTCCAGGTCCATCAGCCCACGAGGCTCCGTCAGTATCGCTTCTTCGATATAGGCAAGGACTCACACTATTATGACGATTTCGCCAACAGGACCATCCTGAAGCGGGTGGCCCAGAAGTGCTATCTCCCCATGAACGAGCTGCTTCTTGAGGCGATAACTAAGACGAAGGGCAAGTTCAAGGTGGCTTTTTCCATTTCGGGTTCGGCACTTGAGCAGTTCGACCGCTATGCCCCGGAGGTGCTGGAGAGCTTCCGCAAGCTGGCCGCCACGGGCAAGGTCGAGTTCCTTTGCGAGACTTACTACCATTCCCTGGCGTCCCTTGCCTCTCCTTCAGAGTTCGCTCATCAGGTAGAGAAGCACAAGTCCCACATCCAGGACACCCTCGGCGTTACTCCCGTAACGTTCCGCAACACCGAGCTCATCTACTCCGACAGCATCGCCCGCCAGGTTTACGACCTGGGCTTCAAGACCATGCTGACGGAAGGCGCCCGCCACATCATGGGCTGGCAGAGTCCCAACTACGTTTACAACGCCTTTTCGCAGCCCAAGCTCCGCCTCTTGCTGCGCAACTACGGCTTGAGCGACGACGTGGCGTTCCGCTTCTCGGACAAGGGCTGGAACGAGTGGCCCCTCACCGCAGACAAGTTCGTCGGCTGGCTTGAGGAGGCTGAAGGCGATATCGTAAACCTCTTCATGGACTACGAGACCTTCGGCGAGCACCAGACCGCCGAAAGCGGCATTTTCGATTTCATGCGCGCCCTGCCTGCCGCCGTACTCAAGGCCGGCATGGACTTCGTTACCCCTGCGCAGGCTGTCAAGAACATCAAGCCTGTCGACTTACTCAGCGTGCCCGATCCCATTTCATGGGCCGACGAGGAGCGCGACCTCAGCGCATGGCTGGGCAACGAGCTGCAGCAGGACGCATACAATAAACTTTACGGTCTGACCGAGAAGCTTGCGCTCATCGGCGATCCCGAGCTCTGGGCCGACTTCGGCCACCTCCAGGAGAGCGACCACCTGTACTACATGTGCACCAAGTTCTTCTCCGACGGTGAGATCCACAAGCGCTTCAGCCCGTACGACACTCCCTTCGAGGCGTTCATCAACTATATGAACGTGCTCAGTGATTTCATTATCAGAACCAATTATGCAGAACAACAGATTTGATGTAGGAGATCCGGCGTGGAAAAGCGTGATGGTCACGCGGCACCTCCCGGAAGAGTTATCCGGACTGGAAACACTTTGTAAAAACCTGTGGTGGTGCTGGAACGAGGACGCAAAGCTCCTCTTCCGCTCCATAGACGCAGATATATGGCACACCTCCGGCCACAACCCTATGGCCATACTTGACAAGGTGAGCCTCAAGCGGTACAACGAACTTGCGAAGGACATCTCCTTCCTCTCCCGCCTGAGCGCGGTGATGGACGAGTTCAACCGCTACATGGCGCTCAAGTCCGAGCGCACGGAACCCTCCGTCGCATATTTTTGCATGGAGTACGGCCTTGAGACCTCTCTCAAGATCTACTCCGGCGGACTGGGCATCCTGGCAGGCGACTACCTGAAGGAAAGCTCGGACATGAACGTGAACATGGTGGCAGTCGGCCTGCTCTACAGGTATGGCTATTTCACCCAGCGCATCACGCCCCAGGGCAACCAGGTAGCCGAATACGACGCTCAGGACTTCCTGAAGATTCCCGCCGCGCCGGTGCTCGACAATAATGGCAACTGGCGTACTGTCCGCATGACCCTGCCCGGCCGCGATATGACGGCCCGTATATGGAAGGTGGAGGTCGGACGTACGGACCTTTACCTGCTCGACACCGACTTCGAGGCCAACCTGCCGGAAGACCGTCAGGTGACGCACCAGCTCTACGGCGGCGACTGGGAGAACCGCTTGAAGCAGGAGATCCTGCTCGGTATCGGCGGCGTTAGGGCCCTGCGCGAGCTCGGTCTCAATCCCACCATCTATCATTACAATGAAGGCCACGCTGCGTTTGCAGGCCTGGAGCGCCTCCGCGAATACATGCAGGACCAGCACCTCGGACTGAACGAATCCATAGAGCTCATCCGTGCCAGCGGCCTCTTTACTACCCATACGCCGGTTCCTGCCGGACACGACTCCTTCGACGAGGACCTTCTTTCCAAGTATCTGGGCCATTATCCCAGCCGTTACGGAATTGCCTGGGACACCCTGCTGTCGCTGGGTAAAATCCATCCCGAGAACCGCGACGAGAAGTTCAGCATGAGCGTTCTTGCGGCCAACATGAGCCAGAATGTGAACGGCGTGTCCAAGCTTCACGGCAAGGTCAGCCAGGACATCTTCAAGGACATGTACAAGGGATATCTGCCCGAGGAGCTGCATATCAGCTACGTGACCAACGGAGTGCACTATGCCACATGGGCGGCCCGCGACTGGAAAGCCATCCATTACAAGGTCTTCGGCCCCGAGTTCCGCACCGGCCATTATGACAAGAGCTGCTTCGACCGCATCTACAAGGTCAGCGACGACGAGATATGGAACGTTCGCAAGCTGCTCAAGGACGAGCTTATCAAGACCGTCACCGAGCGCATCTCGGATCCTTCCCTCTGCAGCCATTATACGCCTACGCAGATCGTGAAGATCAACGAGACCTTCCGTCCCGACGTGCTCACCATCGGCTTTGCCCGCCGTTTCGCCACTTACAAGAGGGCCACGCTGCTTTTCAGCGACCTCGACAGGCTCGACGCCATAGTGAACAACCCTGAGCGTCCCGTGCAGTTCGTGTTCGCCGGCAAGGCGCATCCCGCCGACGGCGCAGGTCAGGACCTCATCAAGCAGATCATCGAGATCTCCAAGCAGGACAGGTTCCTCGGCCGCATAGTCTTCGTGCCCGGCTACGACATCCGTCTCGCAAAGAGGCTCGTGCAGGGCGTGGACGTATGGCTCAACAACCCTACCCGTCCTCTCGAGGCCTCCGGTACTTCCGGAGAGAAGGCCGCGATGAACGGCGTCATGCACTTCTCCGTGCTCGACGGATGGTGGGTGGAAGGCTACCAGGAAGACGCCGGATGGGCACTGCCCCTCGAGCGTACCTACGACGACCAGCACTACCAGAACGAGCTTGACGCGGCTACCATCTACGCAACCATCGAGAACGAGATTGCACCTGCGTACTACAACTTCAACGACCGCACCCGCATCTCCAAGGAATGGGTGGGCTATATCAAGAACACCATTGCAAAGGTGGCCAGCAACTTCACCACGAACCGCATGCTGACCGATTACTGCAACCAGTATTATTATCCCCAGGCCGAGCGTTACAACATGCTCAGCGCGGACAATAACAAGATTGCAAGGGAGATCGGCTCATGGAAGATGCACATGCTCGCCGAGTGGAACAACATCCGCGTGGTGTCCTGCCAGCAGCCCGACGCTTCCTATATCGTGTCCAAGCACGATCCTATTCACGGTGAGGTTGTCCTCGACCTCGGGCGCCTGAAGCCGCAGGACATTGGAGTGGAGATGATCTTCGCCACCAGCGACGCCAAGGGAGCCCTTCACATCCAGGAGATTCAGCAGTACGAACTGGTGGAATATAAGAACGGTGTCGCCCGTTATGCCAATTCCGTCCAGCCTGAGCGTACCGGTATGTACCAGGTGGGCATCCGTATGTATGCCAACAATCCGGCTCTGCCGCACCGACAGGATTTCCCTCTCGTGAAATGGCTGTAGTAGCCACAGGTTTTTTCGACGGTGTCCATCTGGGGCACCGTCTTGTCATTGATACGCTGCTCTCCGAGGCCTCTCGCCGTGGGGAGCAGAGTGTCGTTGTAAGCTTCTGGCCGCATCCGCGTGCCGTGCTGCAGAGCGGCGCAGACAAGTTGCGCTACCTGACTCCGCGCTCGGAGAAGGATGCGGTGTTGCGTGGCCTGGGCGTGGATTGCGTGGAGACGGTGCCGTTCACGCGCGAGTTCGCGGCCATGTCGGCCATGCAGTACATCCGTATGCTCAGGGAGCAGTTCGGATGTACGGAACTGGTCCTGGGATACGACACCCGCTTCGGCCGTGAGCAGGCGGGACCGTACGAGATTGCGTCCATGGCTACAGAAATGGGCATGGAAGCCGTGGTTACGTCACCGGTTTGCATAGGCGAATCCCCGGTTTCCAGCAGCCGGATACGCAATGCCCTATCCGTGGGAGAGGTTGAAGAGGCCGCGGGCCTGCTCGGACGTCCCTACGAACTTCACGGCGTAGTCGTGGCAGGCAACCGTCTCGGGAGGACGATAGGATTCCCGACTGCCAATATGAAACTGTATGAACCTCTGATGCTTATTCCGCAGAACGGAGTATATGCCACCAGGGTGCTGGTCCAGGGCAAATGCTACGACGGCATGACCAACATCGGCACACGTCCCACCGTCAGCGAGCGGGATGCCCTGACCATAGAAACCAACATCTTCGGCTTTGACGAGATGATTTACGGACTCGACATCACCGTCGGGTTCGTCGCCCGCATTCGGGACGAGCGTAAGTTCGCGTCCCTTTCGGAACTTCAGAGGCAGCTCCGGGAAGATGCGGACAGTTGCAAAAAGATTTTCAATTGCCAGACGATATGAATACCAACGATTCAGTATTGACGCTATGCACCAGGTTCGACGACCTGGGAGACTGGACTGTGGAACAGCAGTTCGTGCTTCAGATGGGCTCCAGCTACCTGCTGGCGCACGGTCTTGGAGAGCCTTTGAAGAAAGATCCTTCAACAAAGATAAAGATTGAGAAACCAGGTGTTTACACCCTCTGGGTGCGCACCAAGAACTGGACGGCTTTCTGGTCTGAAGGGAAGACGCCCGGTATCTTCCAGGTGAAGGTGGACGGAGTTGCAGACGCTGCTGAGTTTGGAACGGGATGTCCCGGAGCCACCCGTGCCGAAAGGGCCGCCTGGTACTGGCAGAAGGGAGGCAGCTATGAGCTGTCGGCAGGGGAGCACGAGCTGGCCCTGCACGACCTGAGCGGACTTGACGGCCGCTGCGACGCCATCCTGCTGACCGCCGGCAGGGAAGTGCCCGGCGACAGCCTGGACGCCTACAGGGAGTTGCGAGCTACTTTGCTGCCCGAGCCCGTGGAGGACAAGGGGGATTACGATTTCGTGATAGTCGGCGCCGGTATGTCCGGACTCTGCGCGGCCATAGCGGCTGCCCGCAACGGCTCCCGCGTGGCCCTGCTCCAGGACCGTTACATCCTCGGCGGCAACAACAGCTCCGAGGTGCGCGTGGGCCTTGGCGGACAGATCAACATGCCTCCGTACCCTTCCCTGGGCTATATCCTCAATGAAATCGGACCGGACCGCTACGGCAATGCCCGCGGCGCGCATCATTATCAGGACTGGAAGAAGTGGGACGTCATCGCGGCCGAACCTAACATAACCCTGTTTGCCGGGTACACGGTTGACAAGGTGGAGATGCGCGACGGCAGGATTGCCGCTGTCGAGGCCGTCGAGGCTACCCGGCAAAACCGCATTCGCGTGGGCGGCTACGTGTTTTCCGACTGTACCGGCGACGCTCACCTTGCCGTGATGGCCGGCGCCCGTACCATGATGGGGCGTGAGGCCCGCAGCGAGTACGGCGAGTCGCTGGCCCCGGAGAAGGCCGACGGCTTCACCATGGGTGTCAGCATCGAGTGGTACTGCGAGGACTGGAACACCCCATGCACCTTCCCCGACAGCCTCGACTGGGGCCTGAAGCTCGACGAAGAGACGGTTGAGCCGGTACACCGTGCCAACTGGTACTGGGAAGTGGGCATGAACGACGACCAGATTGCCGATGCCGAGAAGATACGCGACTACGGCATGTACGTGGCATACAGCACCTTCTCATATTGCAAGAACCGTCTCGCAAAGAAGGAGGACTGGGAGTGCACGCACCTGACCTGGGTGTCTCACGTGAGCGGCAAGCGAGAGAGCCGCCGCATCGTCGGTGACCTTATCCTGCGCGAGCAGGACCTCACTCGCCCGATTCCTTACGAGGACGGCACATGCACCACCACATGGCGCATAGACCAGCATTATCCCGACCCGCGCAACGCCGGCAAGTATCCCGGTGCGGAATGGATGAGCATAGGCAAGCTTACGCCCATAGACCCGTACGCAATCCCTTACCGCTGCCTGTACAGCGCCGACGTTCCCAACATGTTCATGGCCGGGCGCGACATTAGCGTCACGCACATAGCCCTGGGTTCCGTGCGCGTCATGCGTACCTGCGCCATGATGGGCGAGGTCGTGGGCCTTGCCGCAAGCGTCTGCGTGGACAAGAAACTCCTTCCGCGCGACATATATAAAACCAACTTCGCCGACCTGGTCGCCCTCATGAAGAAAGGCGCCGGCCGCACCGACGTGCCTTACACCCAGTTCTACCACCAGGTGGACAGGACGGGACACCAGGCGGAAGACCGGTAGCCCGCCTCCGGCTAAAAAAATATTAGTATCTTTGCAGGCTATGATGACATCGAAAGAAATACGCAGGAAGTTCCTGGACTTCTTTGCTTCAAAGGGGCACACGCTAGTGCCCTCCGCACCTATGGTGGTCAAGAACGACCCCACCCTCATGTTTACCAACGCTGGAATGAACCAGTTCAAGGATATCTTCCTGGGCAATAAGACCACCCCTTTCAACAGGGCGGCAGACAGCCAGAAGTGCCTGAGGGTCAGCGGAAAACATAACGACCTGGAGGAGGTCGGACACGACACCTACCATCACACCATGTTCGAGATGCTCGGCAACTGGAGCTTCGGTGACTACTTCAAGAAGGAAGCGATCGATTGGGCCTGGGAGCTGCTGACCGAGGTTTACAAGATAGACAAGAGCCTCCTCTACGCCACAGTGTTCGAGGGATCCGCCGAAGACGGCACCTCCATGGACCAGGAAGCCAAGGACGCATGGCTGAAGCATCTGCCCGAGGACCATATCATCCTCGGCAACAAGCACGACAATTTCTGGGAAATGGGTGACACCGGCCCCTGCGGTCCCAGTTCCGAGATCCATATCGACATCCGCAGTGCCGAGGAAAAGGCCGCCAGCGGCATCCCCGGACGCGAGCTGGTGAATCAGTCCGACCCTCACGTCATCGAGATATGGAACCTGGTGTTCATGCAGTTCCAGCGCTTCGCCGACGGCCATCTTGAGCCCCTCCCCGCCAAGAACATCGACACCGGTATGGGCTTCGAGCGTCTCTGCGCCGTGCTTCAGGGCAAGAACAGCAACTACGATTCCGACGTCTTCACCGGCATGCTGGACAAGATAGGCGAGCTCAGCGGCCATAAATACGGCGAGAGCCATGAGACCGATGTGGCCATGCGCGTCATCGCAGACCATATCCGCGCCATCAGTTTCTCCATAGCCGACGGACAGCTGCCGAGCAACGTCAAGGCGGGTTACGTCATCCGCCGTATCCTGCGCCGTGCCGTGCGTTACGGCTACACGTTCCTGGGCCTCAGCGAACCTTTCCTCTGCCGCCTGGTGCAGCAGCTGGTCGACGACATGGGCGATGCCTACCCGGAACTCCCTGCGCAGCAGAAGCTCATCGAGTCCGTCATCCGCGAAGAGGAGCTGGCGTTCCTGCGCACCCTCGACCGCGGCATCAAGCTGCTTGAAGACTGCATGGCAAGCAACGCTGCTGCGCGCAAGATTCCCGGAGCGGACGCCTTCAAGCTTTACGACACTTACGGGTTCCCTATAGACCTTACGGAGCTTATCGCTACAGAAAACGGCTTCACCGTGGACCTGGAGGGCTTCCAGGTGGAACTCGGCAAGCAGAAGGACCGTGCCCGCAACGCCACCGCCAACAGCTTCGGTGACTGGACGGTATACCATGAAGGCGAGGATGTGGAGTTCCTTGGTTACGACTTTACGACCGTTGAAGACGCCTTGCTGCTCAAGAGCCGCACCGTGGTCCAGAAGAACAAGGAGATGCTCCAGCTGGTCTTCGACCGCACCCCGTTCTACGGCGAGATGGGCGGCGAGATCGGCGACACCGGCACCATCACCAGCGCCGACGGCGAGCAGATCCGCATCCTGAACACCGTCAAGGAGAACAACCTCACCATCCATATCGCCGAGCGGCTGCCGCAGGACTGCGAAGGCGCATTCACGCTTTCCGTAGACGCCGCGCGCAGGCAGCGCATCGCGAACAACCACAGCTGCACCCACCTTCTCCACAAGGCGCTGCGCGAGATACTCGGAACCCACGTGGAGCAGAAGGGCTCATTCGTGAGCGACAAGGGCTTCCGCTTCGACTTCTCTCACTTCGAGAAACTCTCGGAAGAGCAGTTGCTCGCAGTTGAGAAACGGGTCAACGAGCTGATACGCAGCAATTTCCCCATCGACGAGAAACGTGACGCCACCATGGCCGAGGCCCAGGCTCTCGGAGCCATGGCGCTGTTTGGAGAGAAGTACGGCGACCGCGTGCGCGTAGTGAAGTTCGGTCCCAGCGTCGAGCTTTGCGGCGGATGCCATACCTCTGCGACCGGCAACATCGGAATGTTCAAGATACTCAGCGAGTCCGCGATTGCTGCCGGTATTCGCCGCATCGAGGCCGTGACCGGAGAAGAGGCAGAGGACTTTGTATACGGAGTCCAGACCATGCTAAGGAACGCCCGTGCATTCTTCAACAACGTACCCGACCTCGCCGGCGCCATCCAGAAGCTGGTCGAGGACAACGCGTCTTTCAAGAAGCAGGCGGAGGAGTTCTCCAAGCAGAAGGCCGCGGAACTGGCCCGTTTCCTTTCCGGAAAGGCAGTGGATGTGAACGGCATAAAGCTGATACAGGTGTCCGGCACCAGCTCTGACAAGTTCGATCCCGGCATGATGCGTAACGCTGCGCTCGCCTTGCAGAAGGAGCTCAGGAACACCGCGCTCGTCGCCGCCTATGAGGCCGACGGCAAGCCCCAGCTGCTGCTCATGTACTCCGACGACCTCGTGGCCGCTGGACGCAACGCAGGCAAGGATATCCGCGAGGCTGCGAAATTCATCCAGGGAGGAGGCGGAGGCCAGCCCGGCCTCGCAACCGCCGGCGGCAAGGAAGTTGCAGGACTGCGTGATGCCCTCGATACGCTTGTCGGCATAGCAACGGGCAAATAATATCCGTCGCAGGCTATGAAGAAGCTCGACCAGTACATGCTCAAATCGTTTATCGGACCTTTCGTCGCGATATTGCTGGTCGTGCTCTTCGTTCTGCTGCTCCAGTTCCTCTGGCTCTACATCGACGAGCTGGTAGGCAAGGGCCTTGCCTTCGTAGTGATTCTCGAGTTCATGATGTGGGGTGCCTGCACCATACTGCCGACAGCCCTTCCGCTCGCCGTGCTCCTGTCGTCCGTCATGGTGATGGGGCAGCTGGGCGAGAACAAGGAACTCATGGCCATCAAGGCAGCCGGCATTTCGCTTGGCCGTCTGATCACTCCGCTCATCGGCGCCGCGCTGATTATCAGCATCGGCGCTTTCTTCATCGGCAACAACCTCGTATCCAAGGCCTACAACGAGATTTTCACCCTCCGGGACGATATCACCAAGACCAAGGAAAGCATCAAGATACCTTCCGGCACTTTCTACGAAGGTATTGAGGGCTATGTGCTCAGGGTCGATGACCAGGACAACGAAACCGGCATGATGTACAAGGTGCAGGTATATGACCACACCGCGCGCAAGGGCAACACCTCGCTTATCGTCGCCGATTCCGCATTGTTGAAGATGTCCAAGAACAAGGACTACCTGATCTTCACCCTTCACAACGGCTCCAACTACATCGAGGACAACAAGCTGAACTACCGCGATACTTCGCTGGCGCTCAACCGGGTAGATTTCTCACGGCAGGAGCTTATAATCCCCTTGTCCAACTATACGTTCGAACATTCGGATTCCAGCCGCTTCGGAGACCAGGCCAAGTCCATGCGCTACGGCCAGCTGAAGGCCCAGAGCGATTCGCTTACCCGGAAGAACGACGAGGCGTTCGAGAATCATTACTACCGTATGCGTACGTCGGCTTACCTGACGTACAGGTCCCAGCTGGACACTGCCAGAAGAGGTGACCTGAGTACGCTTTACAGTTCGGACAAGATGTGGACGTGGCCGACCCTCGAGAAGATAGAGAGCTCATATGACAGGGCATCCTATGAGGCCGAGCGTATGTCCGGAGAAATCCTGACGTACAATCACGATATCTATCAGTCGACGTTCTACCTCAGGCGCACCGACGTTGAGCTTTACAAGAAACTGGCCCAGGCGCTTGCCTGCTTCATCTTTTTCTTCATAGGTGCTCCGCTGGGCGCCATGATCAAGAAAGGAGGCGGCCTGGGAATCAGCGCCATCATCTCGGTATTCTTCTTCGTAATATACTGGATAGTGCAGATTTCCGGCGAGAAGCTCGCGAAGGACGGCTCCCTGTCTGCCTTCAACGGTGATTTCGCGGCGGCCTACGTGCTGGCCCCAATCGGAATATTCCTCACATACAAGGCAATCAAGGACGCAGAGCTGTTCAATATGGATACGGTCAAATCTACATGGCGAAAGGGCTGGAGCAAGATCTGGGGCTTCTTCCGCAAGCCGCGCATCGTGTATATGGGGACGCCCGACTTTGCCGTTGCCCCGCTTGACGAGCTGGTGCGCAAGGGCTACAAGGTAGTGGGCGCCGTGACCGTTGCCGACAAGCCAAGCGGACGCGGACTCAAGATCAACGAGAGCGCAGTAAAGAAGTACGCGACGGAGCACGGCATTCCGGTGCTTCAGCCTGTCAAACTGCGTGATCCCGGGTTCCTGAAGCAGCTGGCGGCGTTCAGGGCGGACATCTTCGTGGTTGTTGCGTTCCGTATGCTGCCGGAGGAGGTATGGCAGATGCCGCGCCTGGGTACCTTCAACCTGCACGCGTCCCTGCTGCCCCAGTACCGCGGCGCAGCGCCGATCAACTGGGCTATCATAAACGGCGAGCACCGCACCGGCGTGACGACCTTTATGATAGACCATAACATCGATACCGGCGGAATCATCCTGCGTGAGGAGTGTATCATAGAGAAGGACGACGACGCGGGCAGCCTGCACGACAAGCTGATGGAGATGGGGCGCAAGGTGGTTACTGACACCGTCGACCTGATTGTCCAGCGCAACGTTGAGCTGCGTATGCAGCGTTCTTTCGTCCAGGGCTCCGAGGTGCTTCATCCGGCGCCCAAGCTTACCCGCGAACTCTGCCGCATAGACTGGTCCCGCTCCGCCAAAGACATCGTCAACCTCATCCGCGGCCTCTCCCCGTATCCGGCAGCATTTACCGAGATTGCGCGTGTTGCTCTGGCGGATGCACCCGCCGTCGCTGGCGCGATCTCGATGAAGATCTACGAGGCGGAGAAGATGGCTGCAGTGCCGGGCGTGGAGCGGATTGAGCCAGGTCGGATCTACAGCGACGGCAAGACTTATCTGGCCGTAGGGTGCGCCGACAGTGCCGTCAGCATTAAGAATCTGCAGATGGAAGGCAAGAAGCGTATGGATACCGGCGCCTTCCTCCTCGGCTTCCGCGAGCCCGAGTCCTGGCGCTGCGTATAACCGCCGCCTCAGCATTCGCCGCCTCGGTTGTCATTCTGAGCGAAGCGAAGAATCTAAAGAATCTATCTTGAGTTGTACGGCCCGACGATTTTCCTGACCGTAGATTTACCGTCGGAATCCGATAGGACGTAAACGTAATACTTTGCGCCTCCCTTGGCGACGCGCACTACTATGTGCCCGTCGCATCCCTTGACCTGATTGAAACCGGTATAAGCCTGCATATCGCTGCAGGTGTTTGTAATATATACATCAGTACCGGGCAGCAGGGAAGTCACCCCTTCAAAGACCTTCTGGCGGGGATGCCCGTCGGTCCAGCTGTTGACGATCCAGCAGCGGGGATTGAGGTATTTCATGGCCTCGCACACATGGCCGTTCTTGGCCTTGTAGCCGTATCCGTTGGTGTTGGTCACGCCGTGGTGGTCGGCCTTCATCACGTCAACGGCACCACAGGCTTTTGCTGCGGGGGTCTCCATGTCTTTCCATTCGAAATAGGAGCACCCGTCGTACTGCGCGTCGCCGGCGTGATAGAAGTCGAATCTGCCGTAGCTTAGCTTGAATGCGGTGGTGCAGTGGTTCTCTTCGGGACAGTTGTCTTCGTTGGCTACGCTTTTGGGATTGGCCACTGCGATGTCCTTGAGGGCAGGGAAGGTGGCAGTAGCGGTGGTCTTACCGGGGCCGTCCCATATTTCGCCGTTGACCGCTATGTTCTGTACCTTGAAGTCCGGGTAAGCGGAGGCGTTGTGCAGCATTTTGATCTGGTCGTCGGCCCCGGCCCTGAACATCTCCGCACTAAGACCGCTTCCCGAAATATGAGACTTTACGGCAGACAGATAAGTCTTTACCAGAGCGGCATTTGCTGCCTTGGTCTGCATGTCGAACGGATAGTTGTAGTCAGGCCAGCCGCGGTCCAGTATCCTGCTGACACCCACCAGATCGAGCACGTCGGCAATGCCACCGATGTGGTCTGCATGGAAGTGCGTAGCCACAATGTAGTCAAGAGTCTTGTTTTGCGTCCACTCCATGCAGCCCTTGATGTAGTCGGCAATGTACTTGCCGGCCGTGAATCCGCTGTCTTTGGTAGGGTCCCAGCGGGAACGTATGCCCACGTTGGTGGTACTGCCAACGGGACCGGTCGCCGCAGTGCTTCCGGCGGCATCGACCAGCAGCTGCGTGCCGTCCGGGAAGATGATGAACGTGCTCTCCCCGGTCGTAGTATTGATAAAATGAATGTCCAGCAGGCCTTCTGTCCAGGCCGACAGCGGTTGCCCCACGGTTTCTTTTGGAGTTGTGTCGTCACCCCCGCCGGAGGGAGTGGGAGCCGGCTTGCCGTTATCCTCGCAGGAGGCGAGGAAGCATGCGGAAGCCAGGACGAAGGCCAGTATGCAGGACATCTTGTTAAGCATTACATGAATGAGGTGTACGGCCCGTACTTGGCCTTCACCTTGTAGTCCATAGAATTGTCGTTAAGTACGTAAATGTAGTACTTGGAACCGTCGGGGATGACCCTGATGACGATATGCCCGCCCGTGGCCGCGAACTTGGAAGGATCCACGCCTTCGTTCTTCAGCGTGGTCACGTTGCTTTCGGCCAGATTGGTGGTGAACACCCGGACGGAAGGATTGGCGTCGAAAACCCTCTTCAGCGTGGCGGGGTTGGGCTGAACGTCACGCCAGACGCCCGCAATGTAGAAGTCTGGCTTGAGCTTGTTAAGCAAGTTGGCGCTGTTGGTGTTGTCGGTGCTGTGGTGGCAGGCTTTCATCCCTTCCACCTTCTTGACAACCTGGGAAATAGGCAGCTCGATGTCTTTCCAGCCTTGTTTCGACTTTCCGCTGTACTGGATATCGCCTCCGCTGAAGAAGTCGAACCTGCCGTACCTGTCTCTTATACACATCTGACGCTGCC
>LXOW01082427.1_pt1 | contig 13548 bp, 25 predicted proteins | sample 1368591 | NCBI WGS metagenome assembly LXOW01 (sample SAMN04884650, study PRJNA319009) | bovine gut metagenome | isolation source: Cow rumen | host: Bos taurus | place: Italy: Legnaro (PD) | collected 2014-07-09
GAAGAAACAATGAGTCGTTCATTAAAGAAAGGTCCGTATATTTTCCACAAACTGGAAAAACGTGTAATCGAGGCACAGCAGTCCAACAAGAAGGTTACCATCAAGACATGGTCGAGGGCTTCGATGATTTCGCCCGACTTTGTGGGTCAGACTATTGCCGTGCACAATGGCAACAAGTTCATCCCCGTGTACGTCACCGAGAACATGGTGGGTCACAAGCTCGGCGAGTTCGCTCCCACCCGCATCTTCCGCGGCCATGCAGGATCTAAAGATAAAGGTAAAAAGTAAACATTAAAAGAAAATGGGACGTAGAAAACATAATAGTGCAGAAGCACGTAAAGAAGCCAACAAGACCCTTTATGTGGCAAAGTTGATGAATAATCCTACTTCGCCTCGTAAGACCCGTCTCGTCGCTGACCTCGTCCGTGGCGTCGACGTCGAGAAGGCTCTCGGTATCCTCCAGTACAACCCCAGAGAGTCCGCCCCCAAGATGCGCAAACTCATCCTCTCCGCTATCGCCAACTGGCAGGCCAAGAACGAGGGGGCCCGCATGGAGGACGCTCAGCTGTATGTCAAGCAAATCAAGGTTGACGAAGGTCGCACGATGAAGCGCATGCGCACTGCCCCCCAGGGCCGTGGCTATCGCATCCGCAAGCGCAGCAACCACATCACCGTGATTCTCGGCAGCCGTATTGAGGATGCTCCTGTCGCCCAGGCTGAAAAAGAAGAAACAAAATAAGTAATTAAAAAGAAGAAACTCAACAATGGGACAAAAAACTAACCCAATTGGAAACAGATTAGGTATCATCCGCGGATGGGATTCTAACTGGTTTGGCGGAAGAAGATTTGAACAGAAGCTCGTTGAGGACGACAAGATTCGCAAGTACCTCAACGCCCGTCTTGCCAAGGCTAGCATCTCCAAGATTTACATCGAGCGCACCTTGAAACTGCTCACTGTCACCATCAACTCAGCCCGTCCAGGTCTGATTATAGGACGTGCCGGTTCTGAGGTCGACAAACTCCGTGAGGAGCTCAGGAAGCTCACTGGTAAGGATGTCCAGATTAACATCAGCGAGGTGAAGCGCCCTGAAATGGACGCTGTCCTTGTGGCTCAGAACATTGCTAAGCAGATTGAGGGCCGTATCCAGTATCGCCGCGCCATCAAGAATGCCATCACCTCCACCATGCGTACTGGTGCCGAGGGTATCAAGGTCTCCATTGCCGGCCGTATCGGTGGCGCCGAGATTGCTCGCAGTGAGCACTTCAAAGAGGGTCGTACTCCTCTCCACACGCTCCGTGCCGATATTGACTATGCCAACGCTGAAGCTCACACCACTTATGGCCGCATCGGTATCAAGGTGTGGATTTGCCGTGGTGTTGTCTATGGCAGACCCGAGCTCGTTCCCTCCACCGTGGGTGGTCAGCAGAAAGACCATCGCGCTGGTGCCATGGGTGCCGGCCGTCGTCCGGAAGGCGGTGCTCCCCGTCGTCGTCAGGGTAACAGAAATAACAACAGTAAATAATTTGTAGTTTAGCTTCTACTAAACACGAAACAATAAGAAGAAATGTTACAACCTAAGAAAACAAGATATAGAAAGCAGCAGAAAGGCAAAATCAAAGGTAATGCCTTCCGTGGCCACGAACTCGCATTCGGTACCTTCGGTATCAAATCGCTTGAGACTTGCTTTATCACTGGCCGTCAGATCGAGGCTGCTCGTCAAGCTGTAACGCGTCACATGAAACGTGAGGGTCAGATTTGGATCCGCATCTTCCCGGATAAACCCATTACCAAGAAACCCAATGAGGTCCGTATGGGTAAAGGTAAGGGTGCTCCCGAATATTTTGTCGCCCGTGTTATGCCTGGCACCATGCTTTTTGAGTGCGAGGGTGTTCCCATGGATGTGGCCAAAGAGGCTCTCCGTCTGGCTGCCCAGAAACTTCCCATCTCGACCAAGTTCGTGGTGAAAAGAGACTATATTGAAGAATAATAAAGAAGTCCTACAGTCATGAAGAATGAAATTGTTTTAAAAGAGCTCTCGACTGCTGAATTGAAGGAGAAACTCGATACTGAGCGTGCCGCCTATCAGAAGATGGTTCTGACCCACGCTGTCTCGCCCCTCGAGAATCCCAACAAAATTAAAGAAAGTAGAAAAAACATTGCCCGCTGCCTTACAGAGCTCCGTGCCCGCGAAATCGCCGGCAAAAAGTAAGCATGGCAATTAGTAAAATCCAATTCTAAGATGGAAAGAAATTTAAGAAAAGAAAGAATCGGTGTTGTGGTCAGCAACAAGATGGACAAGTCCATCGTGATTCTTGTCGAGCGTAAGGTGAAACACCCCAAGTATGGCAAGTTCGTCAAGAAGTCCACAAAATTCATGGCCCACGACGAGAAGAACGAAGCCAACATGGGAGACACTGTCCGTATCATGGAAACCCGTCCCCTGAGCAAGAACAAATGCTGGCGTCTTGTCGAGATTGTTGAGAAGGCTAAATAGTACTACACCTATCAGAAAAAAAAAGAAGAAATGATACAGCAAGAAACCAGAATGACAGTTGCCGATAACAGCGGTGCAAAAAGTGCTCTGTGTATCCGCGTCCTGGGTGGCACCAAGAAGCGTTACGCTTCCATCGGTGATACCATTGTTGTGGCTATCAAAGATGCACTTCCCTCTGGCAACGTGAAAAAGGGTAGCGTCTCCAAAGCAGTCGTGGTGCGCACCAAAAAAGAGATTCGTCGCAATGATGGTTCCTACATCCGCTTCGACGACAATGCCTGCGTGCTGCTCACCGCTGCCGATGAGCTCCGTGGCACCCGTATCTTCGGCCCCGTGGGTCGTGAACTGCGCGAGAAACAGTTTATGAAGATTGTCTCTCTCGCTCCCGAAGTATTGTAAACAATAAAAGAAAGAAGAGAAAATGAAATTGCACGTTAAGAAAGGGGATATGGTTCAAGTGATCGCTGGCGACGACAAAGGGAAAGTCGCCAAGGTCTTGAAGGTATATCCTGAAAAGAACCGCGCTATCGTCGAGGGTGTCAACGTGAATAAGAAGCACACCAAACCCAACGCCAAGAACACCCAGGGAGGTATCGTCGAGCAGGAAGCTCCTATTCACATTTCCAACCTTATGGTTGTGGTCGGCAAGACCCCCACCAAGATTGGTCGCCGTGTCGACGAAAAGACTGGCAAAATAGTCCGTTATTCTAAAAAAACAGGGGAGGAGATTAAGTAATGGCATACATTCCGACATTAAAAACCAAGTATAAAGAGGAGATTCTGCCCGCTCTGATGAAAGAGTATGGCTACAAGACTGTTATGCAGGCTCCCCGTCTGAAGAAAATCACCCTCAATCAGGGACTCGGTAAGGCTGCTATTGCCGATAAGAAAGTCATCGACAAGGGAATTGAGGAGATGACCGCCATCACCGGACAGAAAGCCGTCGCCACCAAGTCTCGCAAGGATATCTCGAATTTCAAACTGCGTCGCGGTATGCCCATTGGTGTCCGTGTGACCCTCCGTGGCGAGCGTATGTATGAGTTCCTCGAGCGTCTCGTGACCGCCTCTATCCCCCGTATCCGCGACTTCCGTGGCATCAATGACAAGGGCTTCGATGGCAAGGGTAACTACACCTTCGGCATCGCTGAGCAGATCATCTTCCCCGAAATCGATATCGACAAGATTGACCGTATTCAGGGTATGGACATCACCTTCGTCACCTCGGCTAAGACCGACAAGGAGGCTATGTCACTGCTCAAGGAGTTTGGTTTACCGTTCAAGAATCAACAAAAATAAGCATAATGGCTAAAGAATCAATTAAAGCAAGAGAGCGCAAAAGAGCTAAAATGGTTGCCAAATACGCTGCCAAGCGCGCTGCCCTGAAAGAAATTGTCCGCACCGGTGAACCCGAGGACGTTGAGAAGGCCGTCATTGCCCTTCAGAAACTCCCCAAGAATGCCTGCCCCATCCGCCAGCACAACCGCTGCCAGTTGACCGGCCGCCCCAAGGGTTACATGCGCCAGTTCGGTATCTCGCGTATCAATTTCCGTGAGATGGCTGTTTCCGGTCTCATCCCTGGTGTAAAAAAAGCAAGTTGGTAAAATATTTTATTGGTAGCTTTGCAAGTTGGCATAACACCAATACTACAAAACTTAAAATCAAAAAAAAATATGGTAACAGATCCTATTGCAGATTATCTGACCCGCATGAGAAACGCTATTGCCGCCAAGCATCGCGTGGTCGAAATCCCTGGTTCCAAACTCAAGAAGGAAATCACCAAGATTCTCTTCGAGAAGGGCTACATCCTCAACTACAAGTTCGAGAATGAAGGCTCTCACAACCAGAGTATTAAAATCGCTCTTAAGTATCACCCCGTCACCAAGCAGTCCGCAATTGCTGACCTTAAGCGAATTTCTAGCCCGGGTCTGCGTAAGTACGTCTCTGTCGACGAAATGCCCCGCGTCCTCAACGGCCTCGGTATCGCTGTCGTATCCACTTCCAAAGGTCTCATGACCGACAAGGAGGCCCGTACCCTCAACGTGGGCGGTGAAGTTTTATGTTACATCAGCTAATCAAGAGAGGAGAATTAGAAAATGTCAAGAATAGGTAAAATGCCCATCCACCTTCCCAAAGGTGTCGAAGTGAAGATTTCTGATGACAATGTCCTGACTGTGAAAGGACCCCTTGGAGAACTCAGCCAGAAAGTAAACCCCATAATTGAGATGAAAGTTGAAGACGGCGTGCTCCACTTCAACCGTCCCAACGATGAGCGTGAGACCAAAGCCCAGCACGGTCTCTATCGTGCCCTTGCCGCCAACATGGTGAAAGGTGTCAGCGAAGGTTTCAAAACCGTCCAGGAAGTCATCGGCGTGGGTTATAAGGTCCAGGCCACTGGTAATGTCATGGAGATGGATCTCGGCTACTCTCACAAGATTTTCTTCGAACTTGCTCCCGAAATCAAGGTTGAGACTGTCACTGAGAAAGGTAAAAACCCCATCATTACTATGACCTGCTGCGATAAGCAGATTCTGGGTCAGGCTGCCGCCAAAATCCGTTCTCTCCGTAAACCTGAGCCTTACAAAGGCAAGGGTATCCGCTTTCAGGGCGAAGAGATTCGTAAGAAAGCAGGTAAAGCAGCTGCTAAATAAATAATAAGGTAAAGAAGTATTTACCATAAGCCAAAAGAAAAAGAACAATCATGGCAACGAAAAAAGACATAAGAAGAACAAAAATTAAATTTCGCATTCGTCACAAAGTCAGCGGAACTGCTGAGATGCCTCGCCTGTCGGTTTTCAGAAGCAATAAGGAAATCTATGCCCAGGTGATTGACGATGTAAAAGGTGTGACACTGTCCGCAGCCTCTTCCCTTGAGAAAGGCTTTGAAAAGAGTGGCACAAAAAGCGAAGTGGCTGCCAAGGTCGGAAAGACCCTTGCTGAGCGTGCCATTGCCGCTGGTATCAATACCGTTGTTTTTGACCGTAATGGTTACCTCTACCACGGCCGCGTGAAGAGCTTGGCCGACGGTGCCAGAGAAGGTGGTTTAAAATTCTAATAAGTCATGGCAGAAGTAAACATTAAAAGAGTAAAATCGAGCGAGATCGAATTCAAAGATCGTCTTGTCGCTATCAACCGTGTCACCAAGGTTACCAAAGGTGGTCGTACCTTCACCTTTGCTGCCATCGTCGTTATTGGAAATGAGAATGGTGTTGTGGGCTATGGTCTCGGAAAGGCCAAGGAAGTCCAGGCCGCTGTCCAGAAGGGCATCGACGACGCCAAGAAAAACCTCATCCGCGTCCCCGTCCTCAAGGGTACTATCCCCCACGAGCAGTGCGGTAAGTACAGCGGTGCCAAAGTGTTCCTGAAACCTGCAGCCCCTGGTACCGGCGTCATCGCTGGCGGTGCTATGCGTGCTGTCCTCGAGAGTGTGGGTGTGAAGGACGTGCTTGCCAAGTGCAAGGGCTCTTCAAATCCTCACAGTGTAGTGAAAGCCACCATTAATGCCCTTCTCCAGATGAAGGATCCTTACATGGTGTCTCAGCTCCGCGGTGTTTCCCTCGACAAAGTGTTTAACGGTTAAAATAAAGGAGGTCAAGAATATGAAGAAACTTAGAATCAAACAGGTCAGAAGTATCATTGGCCGTCCCGCCCGTCAGAAACGCACGATGGAAGCCCTTGGTCTGCGTCGTATCAACCACACCCGCGAGGTGGTCGCTACCCCTCAGATTCTTGGTATGATTGAGCACGTCAAGCACCTCATCACTGTCGAAGAAATTTAATCTGTAAAGAAGAAAGGAAACATATAATGAACTTAAGTAATCTCAAACCCGCTGAAGGTTCTATCAAGCACTCCAAACGCATCGGTCGTGGCGCTGGCTCTGGCAAGGGCGGTACCGCCACCCGTGGTAACAAGGGTGCCAAAGCTCGTTCCGGCTACCATCAGAAAGTCGGCTTCGAAGGTGGTCAGATGCCCCTCTATCGCCGTGTTCCGAAATTCGGTTTCAAGAATATCAACCGTGTTGAGTATGTCGGCATCAATATCGATACTCTCAACGCTCTGGCTGAAGCCAAGAACATCACCGACTTCAATATCGAGGTACTCATGCAGAACGGCCTCATTTCGGGCAAGGATCGCATCAAAATCTTGGGCCGCGGCGAGCTTGCCAAAGCTGTCAATGTCACTGCCCACGCTTTCTCGGCTGCTGCCAAGAAGGCCATCGAGGATAAAGGCGGTGTTGCTACCGTAATCGAATAAAACAAACTATTACAATGAAGCGATTTATACAGACACTGAAAAACATCTGGTCGATTGAAGACCTGCGGAAGAGAATCCTCTATACCATTGGACTGGTATTGATTTACCGCATCGGTTCCTATGTCGTGTTGCCAGGTGTTGACCCTTCACAGCTCGAGCTAATGAGAAAACAAGGCTCCGAAGGTTTGATGGGACTTCTCAACATGTTCTCGGGTGGTGCATTCTCCAATGCCTCCATCTTCGCCTTGGGTATCATGCCCTATATCACAGCTTCGATTGTCATCCAGCTGTTGGTTATGGTTGTGCCCAAATTCCAAAAAATGCAGAGAGAAGGTGAAAGTGGCCGTAGAAAAATGAATCAAATCACCCGTTGGCTCACTGTCGCTGTGACGGCTGCCCAGGCTCCCGCCTATATCACCAACATGATGGTGCAGCTCAATGCTTCATCCACAGCCCTCCATCCCTTTGACGGTACCGGCCCCTCGACCATTTTCTGGGTCAGCAGCCTGATTATCCTCATCAGTGGTACCCTCTTTGTCATGTGGCTGGGTGAACGCATCACCGATAAAGGTGTCGGCAACGGTATTTCGCTTTTGATTATGATTGGAATCATCGCCCGTCTTCCTTTCGCCCTGTCGGCCGAGTTTGCCTCCCGTTTGTACGAAGGTGGCGGTTTGGTGATGTTCCTCTTCGAACTGGTTGTCCTTCTTGTGGTCATCCTGTTGGTCATCCTTCTGGTGCAGGGAACCCGCAGAATCCCCGTCCAGTACGCCAAGCGTATTGTCGGTAACAAGCAGTATGGTGGTGTCCGCCAATACATCCCCATCAAGGTCAATGCTGCTGGTGTCATGCCTATCATTTTTGCGCAGGCCATCATGTTCCTGCCCATTACTTTCATGGGCTTCTCCGACAATACCGACAGCAAGTTCGCTATGGCTTTCGCCGACTATAATAGTTTTTGGTACAACTTGGTGTTCTTCATCTTGGTTGTTGTTTTCACCTACTTCTATACTGCCATTGCTATCAACCCCAACCAGATGGCCGAGGATATGAAGAAGAACGGTGGATTCATTCCCGGTGTCAAACCCGGTAAGAAGACTGCCGAGTACCTCGAGGGTATCCTCTCCAAGATTACCCTCCCGGGCTCTATCTTCCTCGCCGTGGTGGCCATCCTGCCCGCCATCATTCGCCTCTTTGGTGTCAACACCCAGTTTGCCCAGTTCTATGGCGGCACCTCGCTGCTCATCCTTGTGGGTGTCATCCTTGACACGCTCCAGCAGATTGAGAGCCATCTCTTGATGCGCCACTACGACGGTCTTACCAAGACTGGACGTATCAAGGGCCGCACCTCAATGTCCATCCAAGCCTAACGCTGCAAGTAGATAAAACACCGAATGATACTGCTCAAGACAAAAGAAGAAATCGAGCTCATACGTGATGCCGGCCTCCTCCTCGGGAAAACTCTCGCGGAGGTTGGCCGTCATATCCGTCCAGGTGTCACCACCGCCTTCCTCGACAAAATCGGTGAGCAGTATATTCGCGACAACGGTGCCAAACCCCTCTGCAAAGGCTTCGAAGGATTCCCTTCGGCCTTCTGCATTTCGGTCAACGATGTGGTGGTCCATGGCATTCCCGGCGAGGAATTCATCAAGGAAGGCGATAACGTCTCCCTCGATTGTGTCATCGAGCTCAACGGCTATGTGGCCGATTCTGCCTACACCTTTACCGTGGGCGAAGTGAGCCCCGAGGTGCAGCGTCTGCTGAAAGTCACTCGCGAGGCACTTTACATTGGACTTGACAAGTGCAAAGCAGGTAACCGCGTGGGCGATATCAGCCACGCGGTCCAAATGCACTGCGAAAAGAATGGCTACTCTGTTGTGCGCGAGCTCTGTGGACACGGGGTGGGATTCAAGATGCACGAGTCGCCCAATGTCCCCAACTTCGGCGTCCCCGGTACAGGCCCGCTGCTCAAGGAGGGTATGGTCATTGCTGTCGAACCGATGGTCTGCATGGGCTCCAAAAACGTCAAGTTCTCCAAAGAAGACGGCTGGACTTGCCGCACCCGCGATGGGAAACCCGCTGCGCACTTCGAGCACACCGTCGCCATCACTGCCCAGGGGCCTGATATCCTCACCACTCACGAATTCATCGAGAACAACAAATAAAAATCAATACGGTAAGTAAAAGCAACCAATGGCAAAACAAGCATCCATACAGTTAGACGGAACCGTCGTCGAATCCCTCGGCAACGCCATGTTCCGTGTGGAATTGGAAAACGGACACCAGATTATCGCCCACATCTCCGGCAAGATGCGCATGCACTACATCAAAATCCTGCCCGGCGACAAGGTGCAGATAGAAATGTCCCCCTATGACCTCTCGAAAGGCCGCATCACTTACCGTCACAAATAGGCCGACGACGCCTGACAAGAAGCAAAAAAGTATCAACAAGATTAATAATTACACAACATGAAAGTAAGAGTTTCAGTCAAGAAAAGATCGCCCGAGTGCAAAGTGGTGCGCCGCCACGGGGTGGTCTATGTAATCAACAAGAAAAATCCTAAATTCAAACAAAGACAAGGATAATTAAAAAAACAATAAAAAGAATTTATGGCACGTATTGCAGGTATTGACTTACCCAAGAACAAAAGAGGAGAAATAGGCCTGACCTATATCTTCGGAATCGGACGTAGCACTGCCAAGGAGATTCTGGCCAAGGCCGGTATCGACGAGGGCAAGAAGGTGCAGGATTGGACCGACGACGAGCAGAACACCCTCCGCAACATCATCAACGATGAGTACAAAGTGGAAGGCGCCCTCCGCTCCGAAGTCCAGATGAACATCAAGCGACTGATGGATATCGGCTGCTACCGCGGCATCCGTCACCGTCTGGGTCTCCCCCTCCGTGGACAGAGCACCAAGAACAACGCCCGTACTCGCAAGGGTAAGAAGAAAACAATCGCTAACAAGAAGAAAGCTACCAAGTAAGTAATGGTTGTAGCGCCCCAGCCGCGGATTAGATATTGACCTCAGGAGCGGTTGGTAGTAAAGAAACAAAGAAAATCAAGCAAAAAACGAAATGGCAAAAACTTCAAAACCGACCAAAAAAAGAGTCGTAAAAGTTGAACCTCAGGGAAGAGCATGCATCTTTGCATCCTTCAACAATGTCATCGTCTCGCTGACGAACAACGCCGGTCAAGTGATTTCTTGGTCGTCTGCTGGAAAAATGGGCTTCCGCGGATCGAAGAAAAACACTCCGTACGCCGCTCAGATGGCTGCGGAAGATTGCGGCAAAGTTGCTTATGATTTGGGCCTAAGAAAAGTCAAGGTCTTTGTGAAAGGACCCGGTCAAGGACGTGAATCTGCAATCCGCGCAATCAACACCTGCGGTATCGAGGTTATGGAAATCACCGACATCACCCCGCTGCCTCACAATGGTTGCCGTCCCCCCAAACGTCGTCGTGTGTAATTATTAATCTTAAAAGAAAAAGTAAACAATGGCAAGATACACAGGTCCGAAGACCAAAATCGCAAGAAAATTCCACGAGCCTATCTATGGCCCGGACAAGAGCTACGAGAAGAAACCCTATGCTCCCGGTATGCACGGCCAGAACCGTCGTCGCAGCAAGACCTCCGAGTACGGTATCCAGCTCAACGAGAAACAGAAAGCCAAATACACCTACGGCATTCTCGAGCGCCAGTTCCGCAAACTCTACGCCGAAGCCTCCCGTCGCGGCGGCATCACCGGTGAAGAGCTCATGAAACTCATCGAGGCCCGTCTCGACAACGTGGTCTATCGTCTCGGCATCGCCCGCAGCCGCGCCCAGGCCCGCCAGCTGGTTTCCCACCGCCATATCGCTGTCAACGGCAACGTCGTCAACATCCCCTCCTACTCGCTGAAAGAGGGCGACGTCGTCTCCGTCCGCGAGCGCAGCAAATCCCTCGAGGTCATCACCGATGCCCTCGCCTCGCGCGCCAACAACTATCCTTGGCTCGAGTGGGACGGTGCCAGTTTGAGCGGCAAGTTCGTCAACTACCCCCAGCGCTCCGATATCCCCGAGACCATCAACGAACAGCTCATCGTTGACCTCTACTCCAAGTAAGCAATAGCCTATAGGGCACAAAAACGTCCCGACAAGCAGTCAGGACATAAACCAACAAAAGAAAGAAAGGATAACAAATGGCAATATTATCATTCCAGAAACCTGACAAGGTGGTCATGCTGGAGGCTGACGACTTCCGCGGCACGTTTGAATTCCGTCCGCTGGAGCCTGGCTACGGCACAACCATCGGCAACGCTCTGCGTCGCGTCCTTCTCTCTTCGCTCGAAGGCTATGCCATCACTTCGGTACAGATCGATGGCGTCGACCACGAGTTCTCCTCGCTCCCCGGAGTCGTCGAGGATATGACCGACATAATCCTGCGTCTGAAGCAGATACGCTTCCGCCGCCAGCTGGAAGACTATGACCACGAGAAACTCTCCTTCACGGTCAAGAACCAGACGGTCTTCAAAGCCGGCGACCTCAACAGCAACCTCAACGGATTCCAGGTCCTCAACCCCGACCTCGAAATCTGCCACATGGAAGCTTCCACCGAGCTCCGCATCACCCTCTCCATCGACAAGGGCCGCGGATATGTCCCCGCCGACGAGAACAAGCGCGCCACCGACCCCATCGGTGTCATCGCCATCGACTCCATCCATACCCCCATCAAGAAGGTTATGTATGCCGTCGACGACTACCGCGTCGAGCAGCGCACCGACTATGAGAAGCTGACTTTCGACATCGAGACCGACGGCTCCATCCACCCCAAGGAAGCCCTCAAGGAGGCTGCCACCATCCTCATCCAGCACTTCATGCTCTTCTCCGACGAGCGCATCACCCTCGATGTCGAGACCAAGCCCGTCCAGGAAGAATTCGATGAGTCCACGGCCCACACCCGTCAGCTCCTCAAGACCAAGCTCATCGACCTCGACCTCTCGGTCCGCGCACTCAACTGCCTCAAGGCCGCCGAAGTCGACACCCTCGGAGATCTGGTGGCGTTCAACAAGGCCGATCTGCTCAAGTTCCGCAACTTCGGCAAAAAGTCACTTACCGAGCTCGAGAACCTCGTCGCTTCGAAGAACCTCGAGTTCGGTATGAATGTATCAAAGTATAAATTAGATAAAGAATAAGAAAGAATATGAGACACGGTTGCAAAGTAAATCATCTGTCAAGAACCCACGCCCACCGCGTTGCTATGCTCTCCAACATGGCCACCTCTCTCATCATGCACAAACGCATCGAGACCACCCTGGCCAAGGCCAAAGCCCTGAGAGTGTATGTCGAGCCCCTCATCAATCGCTCGAAAGAGGACTCCACCCACAACCGCCGTATCGTCTTCAGCTACCTCCACAGCAAAGAGGCCGTCAACGAGCTCTTCCGCGAAGTGTCGCAGAAGGTCGCCCAGCGCCCCGGTGGCTACACCCGCATCCTGAAGACCGGCATCCGTCACGGTGACAACTCCGAGATGGCCATCATCGAGCTCGTCGACTACAACGAGAACATGCTCAAAGAGGCCGCCGCCAAGAAGGCCAAGAGCACCCGCCGCTCGCGCGCCAAGAAGGCCGAAGCTCCCGTTGAGGCCGCTCCCGCCGTCGAGGCCCCTGTGGCCGAGGCCGAAGCCCCCAAAGCCGAGTAACGGTTGTGTATACGTCATAACGACAACAAAAAGAGGCCCTTGCCATGGCAAGGGCTTTTTTTTTGAAAAAAATTTACACCCCCGTGTCAGTTTTGCCCCCTCTAAAACGCCTAATGTAACAGAAGGGCAATAACGTCCCATGGCGAAAAGCGACATAGACAACAACCAGCGGTTCGAGATGATGCTGTCACGCTACGGAAAGCACATCCAGCGATACTGCGCCATACACGGAAACAACAGCGATGAGATACGCGACCTCATCTCGGCTGTTTGCGACGAGCTTTGGCGCAGCATCGGCAAGCTCCGCAACTCGGTATCCAGTCCCCAGGCCAATGTCTGGCTCTACCGTGTGATGTACCATGCCGTCCACGACTACTTCCGCCGCAAGCGCCGCGTCCGCACGGTAAGCATCGGCAACCATGAAGAGCTCCCCGCCCCCAACGACGAGAAGCGTGAGCTGCTCTACGACATGGTGCAATACCTGCCCGAACAGGACCAGTCCTTCATCAAACGGCACCTCGAAGGCTACACCCTGGCCGAGATGGCCGTGGAGCTGGGCATCAGCTACGACAGCTGCTGCCAGCGCAAGAGCCGCATCATAAAGAAACTGAACATTATATACCAGAAATATTATGTATAGCAACCCTCATCCCGACATCGACCTCCTGGTCGACAGCTGTGCCCGCGAGGCTGCGGCGCACCGGCTTGGCGGCAGCCTCTCGCGCCGCGCCGTCCGTCGCACCCGCGGCATCCACCTCACCCTCATGACGGTGGTCGTAATTGTCCTCTCAACCACGTCGGTCGTCAACATCTTCGCCCCCGACGACGGCTACACCATGACCGTCAACCATGCAACCGTCGATCGCCAGCATGTTGTAGCGCTCACCCAATCAACGCTCTCCCAACAATGAGTCGCACCCGCAAATACCACCTCTACTACCTGCTGCTGGCCGCAATGGCCGTGACGGCCACCTTCGCCGTCAGGGGCTGTCAGCGCACTGTGCCGCTGGAGGAGTGCAGCGAGCTGTATCAGCGCTATGCCGACAGCCCGCACCTGGAGGTGGCCTTCATCCGCGACTTCCCCGTCAACGACACCCTCAGCCTCGACGTTACCACCCTCAC